>LULE01000222.1_pt1 | contig 22532 bp, 22 predicted proteins | sample 728231 | NCBI WGS metagenome assembly LULE01 (sample SAMN03860297, study PRJNA289734) | marine metagenome | biome: seawater column; feature: ocean; material: water; isolation source: Red Sea water column Station 192 - depth 10m | place: Saudi Arabia: Red Sea | collected 2011-10-15 | depth 10 m | reverse complement strand
ACATAGCTATGTATCTTCGACTGATTCCATTAGGTCCCCACATTAGATCAATATCAAAGAAGACTAACAGGAGTCATTTGAGGATGTTAAGGATTTTTCGCTTGCTGAGGGGTAGTCTGAGTATTTGAGGAAAAATTTTTGATCAAGCTAGTTGTCAGTTACTTAATAGAGTTTATCTTTACTTCCCATAAAAACCAAAACACTAGGGCACAACCAGATTGGAATGTCAGTCCCCAAAAAACCCAAGCAACTATTGATAAAGCTGAATCGAAAAAAGAGAAAATTGATACCCATCCAAAAAATGAACTGATAGCAAAACAAAACATAAAAACTAATTTAGTGTTCATTTTTATTTACCCACAAATCAAAATAAAACATATTATGTTGAAATAGAAATAAAATATTAGTTATTGGGTTTTATTAATGCTAAATGTAAGTAAAGTTATTTAAAATAATAAATTTAAATTATGTATGAAAAGTTTGGACAATTTATAGATGGTAAATGGCAAAAGTCTCAAAATAGTGAGACCTACGAAGTAATAAATCCTGCAACAGAGGAAATTTTAGGTCATGCATCTAAAGCCTGTCGTGAAGATGTTGAAAAGGCACTACTTTCATCTGAGAGTGGATTTAAAAAATGGAAAAATACTACACCTTGGGAAAGATCTAAAGTTTTAAGGAAAATAGCTGATAAGATAAGAGAGAAAAAAGATATTTTAGCCAAATGGATGACTTTAGAGGTTGGAAAACCATTAGCGGAGGGAGTTGGTGAAGCAGGTGGTGCAGCTGATATTTTTGAATGGAACTCTGAAGAAACTAAAAGAATTTATGGACAAACTGTTGAAAGTAGATTTTCAGATACTAGAGTTCATGTATATTATAAAAAAAGTTTCAATTACAGGATCAACCAGAGTTGGAAAATTAATACTTAAGAAAGCAGCTGATAAAGTTCAAAGAGTAACAATGGAATTAAGTGGTCACTCTCCTTTTATTGTATTTGAAGATTGTAATATTGAAAAAGTTGCTGATATGGCCATTGCCGCAAAATTTAGAAATAATGGACAAGTATGTATTTCCCCCAATAGATTTTACATTCAAGAAAGTAAGAAAGATGAATTTGTTAACAAATTTATTGAAAAAACTAAAAAATTAAAAATAGGAAATGGTATGGACCAAGGTGTTCAATTGGGTCCTATAACAACTTTAAAAAGATTAGGTGAAATTGAAGAGCTTGTAGAAACAACAAAAAAAGAAGGTGCTAAAGTTTTGATAGGTGGAAAACGACCATCAGGCTTCAACAAAGGGTATTTTTACGAGCCAACTGTTTTTGACGATGTTGATGATAATTTTACTATAATGAAAACAGAACCATTTGGACCTCTAGTTCCTATGCTATCTTTCAAGTCTTTTGATGAAGTTGTTGAAAGAGCAAATAATAATGATTTAGGATTGTGTAGTTATATTTATACAAACTCAATGGAAAAAGCACATAAAGCTTCTGAATTAATGGAGACTGGATGTGTGGCTGTTAACACGCCAACGGTTGCAATAGCAGAAGCACCATTTGGAGGTATTAAACAAACCGGATATGGGCGAGAGGGTGGTTCTATGGCTATTAAAGATTATTTAAATATAAAATATACTCACTTAGGTCTTAAAACTTAATAGAGCAAAACATCCTCTTTAAATTGTTCTAAATCTTATTTTAATATAAGTTTTTGATAAATGACAAAGATTTTTCCTTTGATATTTATTGTTTTGTGGTCATCTGCTTTTATCACAACAAAACCGATTGTTGATCATAGTGAACCTTTTTCAGCATTAGCTTTTAGATTTTTTTTTGTATCTCTAGGTTTTTTAATTTTTTCAATATATAAAAATTTTAGTCTAAAAGTTTCTAAATCAAATTTAATTCAATCATTAGTAAGTGGAGTTTTGTTTCATGGAATTTATCTTGGAGGAGTTTTTTATTCAGTTTCTGTTGGAATGCCAACTGGTATAGCTGCATTAATTGTAACATTACAACCTATTCTAACAAACATATTGGCAGGTCCAATTCTTAAAGAGCATGTATCCTATCATCAGTGGGTTGGAATATTGCTTGGGTTTTGACATAGGAAAAAATATTCCTTTTGATGGAGTGATTGCAACTATAATTTCTCTTGTATCAATTACATCTGCAACAATTTGGCAAAAAAAAATCTCAAATAATTTACCGCTAGAAACAAGTAATACCTATCAAGCCCTCGGAGGATGTTTATTCCATATATTAATAATAGTTTTTTTTACAAAATTTCAAATTAATTTTTCTTTTACTTTCATAGCTGCTATGAGTCATCAAGTTTTGCTAGTCTCATTTGGTGCTTTTACAATTCTAATGTTTTTGATAAGAGAAAATTCGGCAAGTAAAACCACTTCTTTTTTCTTTTTAATACCATCTGTATCTGCTTTGATGGCTTGGTTATTTTTAAACGAAAATTTATACTACATTGATATAATTGGTTTTTTAATTGCATCAATAGGTGTTTATATTGCTACACGACCAGAAAAATAATTTTATGGATGCTAAATATTTTGAAAAAATAAGAATTTTCGATGGAGGAATGGGTCAGGAACTTTTAAGTAAAGGTTTGATATCAAAAGGTACACTATGGTCTGCAAGTGCATTAATTGAGAGAGAATTTCATAAGTTAGTAATTGATGCACATATATCCTACATAAACGCAGGTGCAGATATAATTGTAACAAATAACTTTTCTGCAAGAAAAATTAGATTTATTCAAAATAAAGTTTTAGATAAATTTCAATATGCAAACGAACAAGCAGGTATATTGGCAAATAAAGCTAGAGAGATTTCTAAACAAAATATATTGATAGCTGGTTCATTGCCATCTCAAAGTGATACTTATGTTGAAGATGAAAGAAGTTCATCAGAAATTCAATCTGATTTTGAGGAGCAGGCTAAAATAATAAGTCCTTATGTTGATTTTTTTTATCTTGATGTTGTAAGCAGTGGTAGAGAAATCGAAATTGCTTCGAATATTGTCGAAAAACTTGGAAAAAAGGTGGTTGTAGGCATACATTTAAAAAAAAATTGCAAATTACCTTCAGGTGAAAGTGTTCAAAATATAATTGAAAAATTTAAATGTAACAGTTGGATTGGTCTAGTTTTTGCTTGTGTATCTCCTGAAATAGTTGAGAGAACATCTGATTTTTTTTCTGATTTAAAACTTCCTTTCGGATTTAAGGTAAATTTATGGGGCATTGAAGAACCAACTCCAGTGCAAACTTTTAATTCAGCAAAACATAATGAAATAGGAACAAATCCTAACATTGCACTTGGTTCAAGAAATCTAAGTGCAAAAGAGTTTTATAAATTTACAAAAAGAATGGTTGAAAAAGGTGCAAGAATTTTAGGCGGCTGTTGTGAAACTAAACCAGAGCATATTAAAGAAATTTCAACTCTTAAATAACCTTTTTACCACCCGCTCGTCTTACAAAGTAAATACCAATTACAACGGCTATTAGAGATATTAATACTTTTACAGTAATTAATTCTTTTAGAAATATATAACTAAGAATAGTTCCAAATATAGGAATTAAATAAGATACTTGCGACTGAAAGATTAAACCATTGTCTACTAAAATTTTAAATCTTAACAACCAAGCTATACCTGTAGATACCAATCCTAGATATATTACAGAAATAGTTGACTGAATTGATGGATTATATGTCCAAGGTTTTTCAATAAAAAAAGATAGAGGTATTAAAATTATAACTGCCCAAATTAATATGGAACCAGTAACATTCTCATTTTTTTTTTCTTTTATTTTTAAAGTAAGTACACCACCAATTACATAACAAGTAGACCCAACTAGAATTAGTATTGCTGAGAAAAAATTACTTTCGTTAATTAATAAATTATCAGAAAATAAATATACTATTCCTGCAAAACCAATTAAAATTCCAATAGTTTTTGTAAAGTTAAATTTTTCATTTTTCGTATAATAATGCCCCAAGATTGTTGAGGATAAAGGTGTTGTAGACATCAAAATTGCAGCTAAATTACTTTGAACAGATTTCACACCATAAGAAATAAGGAAAAAAGGAACAACCAAGTTTATAAAACCAATTATTGCAAACCAATACCAATCTTTTGAAAATGCCTCTACTTTAATTTTTTTATAAAAACATAAAATTAAAACTGGAATAGCTCCAAAAAATACTCTTAATAAAGCAATGGTTACAGGCCCAAATGAATATGTGGCTATCTTAATATTAAAGAAAGCTGATGCCCAAATTAAAGCTAGAAGAGTTAATAAAGTATAATCAATTAAATTTGGTTGTCTCATTCTATTAAATTTTCAATTTTTCCGTTAGTAAGTTTTATTAAATTATTAAAACTAATCTCAAATACACAATTTGGATGGCCCGCTGCTGCAAAAATTTTTGCAAATCTTTCTAAAGTTGTATCAATATAAATTTGTAAGTCGGTAAGATGTCCTACAGGTGAAACACCTCCTATTGTATACCCAGTATGTTGCTTTACCTCATCAGGAGACGCCATTTTTATATCATTTAAATTAGTGATTTTTTTTAATTTCTTTAAAGAGCATTTTTTATCTCCTGCTACCAAGCATAAAATGAAATTTTTCTCTGTTTTAAAAAGAAGACTTTTTACAATTGCACCTATTTCACAGTTAAGTGAATTTGCAGCATCAATTGCAGTTATATATATGTAAAAAATGCATACGTGTTATCTATTTTATATGCATTATTTATCATTTTTTTAATGTTAATGACCCCAGATTACAAAATTAATAGGAGTAAATTATGAGCGCTAGTGATGTACTTAAGATGATCAAAGATAAAGAGGCTGAATTTGTAGATCTTAGATTTACAGACCCAAGAGGAAAACTTCAACACTTAACAATAGACTCTACTGTAGTAGATGAAGACATGTTAAATCAAGGTGTCTTTTTTGATGGTTCGTCAATAGCTGGTTGGAAAGCAATAAATGAGTCTGACATGATACTAAAACCAGATTTATCAAGAATGTTTATGGACCCTTTTACTTCTCATAATACATTAGTTTTATTCTGTGATATTTTAGATGCTGTAAAGAAAAACCCTTATGAACGTGATCCAAGGGGTACAGCTAAAAGAGCAGAGGAATATCTAAAATCCTCAGGTATTGGTGATAAAGCTTTTTTCGGACCAGAACCAGAATTTTTTGTTTTTGATGATGTAAGAATTAAAAACGATATGAACGAAACTAGTTTTGCTATTGATAGCACGGAAGGTCCTTACAATTCTGGAAAAAGGTATGAAAATGGAAACATGGGACATAGACCTGGTATCAAAGGAGGATATTTTCCAGTTCCACCAGTTGATAGTGCTCAAGATATGAGAGGCGAATATTTAAAAGGATTAAAGGATGTTGGTATTAAAGTTGAAAAACATCACCATGAAGTTGCTCCAAGTCAACACGAGCTAGGTATGTATTTTGGTACACTAGTAAACCAAGCGGATAATGTTCAGTTATATAAATATGTTGTTCAAATGGTTACACACTCATTTGGAAAAACAGCTACGTTTATGCCAAAGCCCGTGGCAGGAGATAATGGTTCGGGTATGCATATACACCAATCAGTTTGGAAAGGTGATACTCCTGTTTTTTCTGGTGATGCATATTCAGGATTATCTGAAACAGCATTGTTTTATATTGGTGGAATTTTAAAACATGCTAAAGCAATTAATGCATTTGCTAACTCTACAACAAACAGTTACAAAAGATTAATACCTGGTTTCGAAGCACCAGTATTATTAGCATATTCAGCACGTAACAGATCTGCATCTTGTAGGATACCAATTACTTTAAGCAAAAAAGGCGCAAGGTGTGAAATTAGATTTCCAGATGCTGCTGGAAACCCTTACTTAACTTTTGCGGCAATGTTAATGGCGGGTTTAGATGGTATTAAAAATAAAATTCATCCTGGGGATTCTTTTGACAAAGATTTGTATGAATTACCTGAGGAAGAGGTAAAAAGTATTCCAACAGTTTGTGGATCTTTAAGAGAAGCAATGGAAGCTTTGGATAAAGATAGAGAGTTTTTAACTCAAGGTGGAGTATTTAGTGACGATCAAATAGACGCCTATATTGCACTTAAGTTCGAGGAAATTCATAAGTTTGAGCATGCACCTCACCCGGTTGAGTTTGAGATGTATTATAGCAGTTAATAATTAACTACTGTTTGGTTGATGCAATTGAATCTTTGTTAACACCTTTTTTAACAACGTAATCTTGAGTACCATTAGCTCCAGTCTCAACTTCTTTACGTAAAACTTTAAAGAATGATCTTTCCTTCAAGTTATCCTTAAGGTCTTTAACAAGATTTTTAAACTCAAATTTATTCATATCTTGCTTATACAATAGATATGTGTTTTTAACAACTCTGGTATGCACTAAACTAATACTAGATTTTGAATGACTCTCCGCATCCACAACGCTCTGTTTCATTGGGATTATTGAACACAAATGAGGACGAAAATTGATCTTTTTTATAATCCATTTCTGTACCAAGCAGATAAATTACCGCTGCAGAATCAATAAAAACTTTAACCCCTTTATCTTCAATTAATTCATCATTAGGATTAATTTCTTTTGTGTATTCCATAATATAAGACATCCCTGCGCATCCGCCTGATTTAACTCCAACTCTTACACCAAGAGAATTCTGCTGATCTTTAGACATTATTTCTTTTATTCTTGCTGCTGCATTATCGCTTAGAGTTATTATTTGTTTTGTCATAAATTTAGTTCTAATTTTGCTGCCTCTGACATCATTGATTTGTCCCAAGGAGGATCCCAAACCAAATCAAGATCAACTTTATTAACTTCTTTAAGTTCCATTATACTATCCTTAACTTCTTTAGGCAAACTTTCTGCAACTGGACAGTTAGGTGTTGTAAGCGTCATCTTAACTTGGACGTCTTTATCTTTAATTTTAATGTCATAAATCAAACCAAGTTCATAAATATTTACCGGAATTTCAGGATCATATATTTTTTTTATTTCTGTAATTACTTTTTCTTTTAAATCCATTTTTAGCTTTCAGTATTTACTATTTTTTGAAAATCATCTATTGCTGATGTTAGAGTATGCCAAGAAAGAGTAGCGCATTTTACTCTCATTGGGTACTGTTTTACACCTGATAGACACATTAATTTAGTTTTTTCATCTTCATTTAAGATTTTATTTTGAAGTTCCTCTTTTTCTTTAATCATATCTAAAAAATCGTTTACAATTTCTTTTACCTCAGCTTCCTCTTTACCTTTAACTAAATCAGTCATTATAGAGGCTGATGCCATTGATATAGCGCACCCATGTCCTTCAAATGAAATATCCTCAACTTTTTTATTTTCGTTTAATTTTAAATAGATATGAACGTTATCTCCACATAAAGGATTATGCCCTTTAGCGTCTTTATTAAAGTTTTCAGTTTTTCTTAAATTTCTAGGATTTTTACCATGATCCAAAATAATTTCTTGATATAATTCTTTTAGGTCCATTATATGTTAAATATTTTTTTACAATTTTCTATTGATTGGCTTAATTGATCGATATCATCTTTTGTATTATATATACCAAACGATGCTCTTGCAGTGGCCGGGAGTTTCAGCTTTTCATGTAATATCTGACAGCAATGATGTCCTGCTCTGATTGCTACTCCATCTTCATCAAGAATAGTTGCAATATCATGTGGGTGAACACCTTCAATGGTAAAAGAAATCACTCCACCTTTATTTTTTGGATTACCTACAATTTTTATTGAATTATTTTTCCCCAAAATATCTAATCCATAATCCAATAACTCTTTCTCGTGCTTTTCTATATTTTCAATACCAACTTTTTCCATAAATTTTATAGATTCGTTAAATGCAATTACTTGGGCTGTTGCCATTGTGCCTGCCTCATATTTATTTGGTAGTTCACCATAAGAAATTCCAGTTTTTTTAACTTCATTTATCATTCCTCCACCACCTTGGTATGGAGGTAGATCATCTAACCATTTCTTTTTTGCGTATAAAACCCCTATTCCTGTTGGCCCATACATTTTATGTCCTGATATAGCATAAAAATCACAATCTAATTCCTGCATATCTAATTTTAAATGTGGTGCTCCTTGGCAACCATCCACTAAAACAGGAATATTTTTTGAGTGTGCAAGTTCTACAATTTCCTTAATCGGTAATATTGCTCCAGTTACATTTGATAAATGAGTAACGCTTATAATTTTTGTTTTATTAGTTATTTTGTTTTTTATTGCTTCAATAGTTATCTCACCTGCTTCATTAATCTCAGCAAATTCAATTTTAATTTTTTTTGAATTTCTTAGGAAATGCCAAGGAACATAATTAGAATGATGTTCAAGTTCTGTTAATAAAACTTCATCACCTTCTTCTAGATACTTTTGCCCAAAGGTATTTGCTACCAAATTAATTGCTTCTGTAGCACCTTTGGTAAATACAATTTCATTCTTATCTTTGGCATTAATATATCTTTGAACTGATGTTCTTGTATTTTCATAAAGATTTGTTGCAGCAACAGCTAAATAATGAACACTTCTACCTACGTTAGAAAACTCTTTAGAATAAAAATCATATATTCTATCAATTACTACTCTTGGTTTTTGTGAGGAGTTTGCGCTGTCTAAATATACAAGATCATTATTTTGAACTTTGTTATCAAATATTGGAAATTCTTTTTTAATGCTATCTATATCCATTAATTTATCGCCTCCTTTAGATATTTCTGTATTTCGATGTTTGTTATTTTTTCAATTACATCATTAATGAAACCATCTATTAGTAACTTTTTTGCCTGATCGTAATTTAAACCTCTAGACATTAGGTAAAATATGGAGTTTTCATCCAAATTGCCTGAAGTAGAACCATGAGAACATTTTACATCATCTGCGTAAATTTCTAATTCTGGTTTACCATTAAATTCTGTATTTTCGTTTAAAAGTAAGGCTTTACTTAATTGATATCCGTCTGTTTTTTGAGCTTGATCGTTAACAAAAATTTTACCTTGATAAACTCCAGTAGACTTATCGTTTAAAACACTTTTTATTAATTGATAACTTTTTGTATTTTCAGCCAAATGGTTAATATTTGTTTTAATTTCATGATGATTGTTCTTATCTAAATTTATAATCCCATTAATAAAAGCAGAGCTATATTTTTCTTTTAAATTAGTATTTATTTCATATTTTGAAAATTTAGATCCAGATGAATAAATAAAGTTTTCTGAATTACTGTTTTCATAAATATCAATATTAGTGAAGCTGTATCTTAGATTTTGATTTTTATTTAAATCAAAAATATAATTTTTAAGGTTTGAATTTTTATTGATAAGAATATTAAAGTTATGATTATTAAAACCACTAACTGATTTATCTTCGAATAAATTCAAAGTTGATAAAGATGAATTTTTATGAAGTGTTAACTCAAATCTTGTATTAATTAAATTTGTTTTGTTATCTAAATCACATATATGATAAATAACTAAAGGTTTTTCTACAATTTTATCCTCTAAAACATTTAATTTAATTAATCGACTCGCAAAAGCCTTATTCAAATTATTTAAAGGTTCATTCAAACTTTCACTAAAAATTAAGTTTTCATTTTTTATCTCTATTTTATTTTTATCTATATCTAAAATATCTGCTGATAGGAACTCTCCATTTAAAATAACAATTTTTGAATGTTCAAAATTTTTTATATATTTTAAATTGTAACTTTTATTTTCAATGGTATTAAAGCCAAATTTAAGTTCTTTTATGTTTTTATTTATAATTGATTTTAAATCTGAAAACTTCCAATCTTCCAATTTTTTTGAGGGAAACCCACTTTCTACAAATTTAAAAAAATGTTCTTTCCGCTCTTTAGTGTTTCCTAAAGTTTTATAAATTAAACTTTCAAATTCTAAATTTTCTTTTAACATTTATAAGCTCTCATAACCTTGTTTTTCTAATTCTAGTGCTAGTTCAAAATTTCCAGTTTTTATTATTTTTCCGTCTTTCAAAACATGAACGAAATCTGGCTTTATATAATTAAGTAATCTTTGATAATGCGTTATTATTAAAAAAGAATTATTTGTATTTCTTAATGAGTTTACTCCATCGGAAACTATTTTAAGTGCATCAATATCTAAACCAGAGTCTGTTTCATCTAATATTGATAATTTTGGATTTAAGATAGACATTTGAAGAATTTCATTTTTTTTCTTTTCTCCTCCTGAAAATCCTACATTTAGTTGTCGTGACAGAATATTTTGATCAAATTTTAATTGTGCAGATTTTTCTTTCACAAGCTTAAGAAATTCAATTGCATCTAATTCTTTTTCACCTTTTGCTTTTTTCACGGCATTTAATGAAGTTTTTAAAAAATTGTTAGTGTTTACACCTGGAATTTCTAGAGGATACTGGAATGCTAAAAATATTCCTTTATGTGCTCTCTCTTCAATTTCAAGTTCGAGTAAGTTGGAATTTTCAAATTTTACATCCCCTTTGATTTCATAACCTTTTTTTCCAGATAAAATATTTGATAAAGTACTTTTTCCTGATCCGTTTGGACCCATTATTGCATGAACTTCTCCAGGATTTATTTTTAAGCTAAGTCCTTTTAGAATTTCTTTATTATCAATACCTGCTTCTAAATTGTTTATTTCCAACATTATCCAACACTTCCTTCCAAACTAATTCCAACTAATTTTTGCGCTTCAACAGCAAATTCCATTGGTAATTGTTGAAGAACTTCTTTACAAAAACCGTTAACTATTAGCCCTACAGCTTCCTCTGAATTTAAACCTCTTTGTTGACAATAATATAATTGTTCCTCACTGATTTTTGATGTTGTTGCCTCATGTTCTATATTTGAGTCTGAATTTCTATTTTTAATGTAAGGAACAGTGTGTGCGCCACATTTATTACCCATTAACAGTGAGTCACACTGTGTAAAGTTTCTAGCATTTTTAGCTTTTGGAAAAATATCTACAAGACCTCTATAAGTATTATCAGCGTATCCAGCTGAAATACCTTTGGATATTATTTTACTTTTAGTATTTTTGCCAATATGAATCATTTTAGTACCAGTATCTGCTTTTTGGTGGTTATTTGTAATTGCAATTGAGTAAAATTCTCCAACAGAGTTGTCTCCTTGCAAAATGCAACTAGGATATTTCCAAGTAATTGCAGAACCAGTTTCTACTTGCGTCCAAGATATTTTAGAATTTACACCTTTGCATAATCCTCTTTTAGTTACAAAATTATAAATCCCACCTTTGCCATCTTTATCTCCTGGGTACCAATTTTGGACAGTTGAATATTTTATTTCTGCATCATCTAATGCAACAAGTTCAACATTTGCTGCATGTAATTGGTTTTCATCTCTCATAGGAGCAGTACATCCTTCCAGATAGCTAACATAACTTCCTTTGTCGGCGATGATTAAAGTTCTTTCAAACTGACCTGTCTCAGATGCATTAATTCTAAAATATGTTGATAATTCCATAGGACATCTTACACCCTCTGGAATGTAAACAAATGAACCATCAGTAAACACTGCAGAATTTAAAGTTGCAAAATAGTGATCAGTAACTGGTATAACTGAACCAAGATATTTTTTTACTAATTCTGGATGTTTTTGAATAGCCTCAGACATTGAACAAAATATTATTCCTTTTTCAGTCAATTTATCTTTAAATGTTGTTGCAACTGAAACAGAGTCAAAAACAGCATCTACTGCTATTCCATTTAATCTTTTTTGTTCTTGAAGTGGTATACCAAGTTTTTGATAAGTTTCCAAAAGCTTCGGATCTAATTCATCTAAACTTTTTGGTTTATCAGAAGCACTTTTAGGAGCTGAATAATAATATAAATCTTGGTAATCTATTTTTGGATATTTCGGTTTTTGCCAATTTGGTTCTTTTAGGTTTTTTAATCTCTCAAATGCTTTTAATCTCCAATCTAGCATCCAATCTGGTTCTTTTTTTATTTTAGATATAAATTTTATTACTGTCTCATTTAAACCTTTTGGTGCTCTGATATTTTCTATATCAGTTGTAAATCCATATTTATATTCTTTTAAATCTTCTATTTGTTTATCTCTCATCTATAATCTATTTGTTGATTGATTTAGTAAATCTCTAAGACTTTTTTTTTCAAAAAAATTATTTATATAATCCTCTAATTCATCCCAGAGATCATGAGTGATGCATTTTGCTGTTTTACCGTTACACCCTTTTTTTGAATGTTTTTCACACCCTATAGTTTTTACCTTTTCATCAACTGCAAAAAAGATATCTGAAATTTTAATATTAGAAGCTTCTTTAGAAAGAATATATCCACCCTTAATCCCGCGAACACTATTTACGATATTATTTTTTTTTAACTTTAAAAATAGTTGTTCAAGATAATCTAAAGATATTCCTTGTCTTAAAGAGATATCTCTTAAAGAAACTGGTTCATTAGGATCAAACTTTGCAAGATCGGCAAGTGCCATAACTGCATATCTTCCTTTACTTGATAATTTCATATTATTATTATTTTATGCGGGTTATATATATACCCGACTAAAATAGTCAAGTTTCTGAAAAATTTTAAAACTTGCATTTTGTCGCTCAATTTTGATAGAAAAATAAAATTTTTTTTTGAGATTAATTATCAATGACAACTACAGATAACAAAATTGTTGAAATATTTATTCCTGGACCTGCAGGAAGGCTTGAAGCAAAATATTATAAAAGTAAAAAAAATACATCTCCAATTGCATTAGTTTTGCACCCCCACCCTCAATATGGTGGAACTATGAATAATAAAGTTGTTGTTGATACATTTCAAACTTTTATGGATAACGACTTTTCAGTCTGTAGAGTAAACTTTAGAGGAGTTGGTAAAAGTGATGGGGAATTTGATAATGGTCAGGGTGAGCTAGCAGATGCTGCCGCTGCACTAGATTGGTTGGAGCGAGAAAACTTTGACAATTCACAATGTTGGATTTCAGGATTTTCCTTTGGATCATTAATTGCAATGCAATTACTTATGAGAAGACCAGAAATAAATAGATTTGTTGCAATTTCACCCCAACCAAATGTTTATGATTTTTCATTTTTATCACCATGTCCTACATCAGGAATAATGATTTACGGTAAAAAAGATGAATTGGTTCCCGTTGAGCACATTAACGATTTAAACAAAAGACTAAGTGCTCAAAAAGGAATAAAAGTAGAATTTGATTCTATTACAGAAGCAAATCATTTCTTCTCAAAAGCTGATATTGCTCTTATTAAATCCTTAAATAAATATATTAAAAAAGAAACGGCTCTATATTAGTAATTTTTAAAAGTCTCTCCACCTGAAATCGGTTTACTTACTTTTGTTGTAGAAGGAAAAGATATATTTTTTTTTAGATATGATCTTATTGCTAAATAAGCAAATGCTTGGGACTCGATAAAATCTCCATCATAATTAAATTTATCGATATCAAAAATATTTTTTTTTAATAAACTTTTCAAATTTTGAATTAATGTTTTATTTTTTCTTCCTCCCCCGCATAAAATTACATTAGAACAATTTATAAAATTATCATTTAAATAATTTGAAATAATTAAGGCAGTAAAATAATTAAGAGTTGCAACAGCATCCTCAAAAATTAATCCTTTAATAAAATTAAAATCAAACTCATTTCTATCATAGGAATGTCTGTCTTCTGAACTGTAAATATCATGCTCGATAAATTGATTTATAATATCCATGTTGATTTGACCTGTTGAGGCAATTTCACCGTTTTTATCAAAATCTATATTTTTTGTTTTTTTTAAATATTCATCTAATAAAACATTTCCTGGTCCTATATCTCTAGCAACTAATTCTACATTACTACAGTAAGTAAAATTGGACACCCCTCCTATATTTAAAAAAATACATTCCTCATTAGGAAAGATTTTTTTTGATAGCAAAGAGTGATATACTGGTGTTAGAGGTGCGCCCTCTCCATTATTTTCAATATCCTTTTTTCTAAAATTAAAAATAACTTTTTTTTGAATTAATTGAGATAATAAATTTGGGTTTCCCATCTGGATTGAATATTTTTTTTCAGGTTTATGAATAATTGTTTGTCCATGAAAACCCACTAAATCAACTTCAGTAGTATGCTTGGATATTAATTTTTTTGATATATCTGAATGAAGAAGAGTGATTTCTTTCTCAAGATTTTTATATTCAGAAATACTGTTTGTTATATCCTCTATTGAATTTATATTTTTAATATAATCTCTTAATTTTTGTCTAAACTCAGCTTTATATTCATAAAAATGGTTTACTTTTACCTTTAGGTGTGAATTTCCATCTGAATTAATAATACTTGCATCAATCCCATCTAAAGAAGTGCCGCTCATTAAACCCAAAGAAGTAATGCAATTGTCCATTATTGATTATTATTTTTAAATAAATATGTATATTGAAAATACTAAATTATGAATGATTTTATAAGAGAATTTAAAGACAGAGGCTTTTTCTATCAGTGTACAGATGAAGTAGAACTTTCAAATCTATTAAATAAAGAAAGTATCAAAGGGTATATAGGATTTGATTGTACCGCTCAAAGTCTGCATGTGGGCAGTTTGTTACAAATCATGTGTTTGAGGCAATTGCAAAAGCATGGACACCAGCCAATAGTTTTGCTAGGTGGAGGAACAACTAGGATAGGAGACCCATCAGGAAAAGATAAAACAAGAAAAATTTTAGATGAAAGTGAAATTGAAAAAAATATTAAAAGTATTGAGCTTGTTTTAAAAAAATATCTTAATACTGAAAATAAGGCGACATCTCCTATATTTGTAAATAATTATTCTTGGTTAAAAGAGTTAAACTATATTTCTTTTCTAAGAGATATAGGGAAACATTTTACAATCAATAAAATGTTGAGTTTTGATAGTGTAAAACTTCGTTTGGATAGAGAACAGTCTTTAAGTTATATGGAATTTAATTACATGATACTTCAAGCATATGACTTTCTTGAATTGAATAAAAAACATAATTGTCTTCTTCAAATTGGAGGATCAGACCAATGGGGAAACATTGTTAATGGTGTTGATTTAATCAAAAGATATTCATCAAAAGAAGTTTTTGGATTGACAACCCCTCTTATAACTCTGGCCTCAGGAGCCAAAATGGGAAAGACTGAAAGTGGAGCAGTATGGTTGGATAAAAATCTACTATCTATCTATGACTATTGGCAATTTTGGAGAAACACAGATGATCGGGACGTTATCAAGTTTCTAAAAATTTTCACAGATTTATCTTTAGAAAAAATAGAAGATATCAAAAATGAAAATATTAACGATTTGAAAATTTTATTAGCTAATGAAGCTACAAAGATGTTGCATGGGGAAATTGAAACAAAAAAAGTTGAAGAATTAGCAAAATCTACGTTTAAAGAAAATTCAACTGGAGAACATTTACCTAGTGTTAAAATTGGAAGTGACTTAATAGGAAAAGATATAATTAGCTTGATAGAATATACAAATAATGAGTTATCAAAAAGTGAAATAAGAAGATTAATTCAAAACAATGGAATTAAAATTGATAATGAGAAAATTGAAGATGGAAAATTATTAATAAGTAAAAAATTGTTTGAAAATAAAGGTTTTATTAAACTTTCAGTTGGAAAGAAAAAGCATTTTAAAATTATTATTTAATTTTTTTTTAACTTTTCTAAAGTTCTAGTTATAAATCTTGGTGTAAGAGTTTTAATAGGATTTACAGAAGTTTTTAGATCTTTTGGTGGACCTTTGATTTTAAAACTTACGCCAAAAACTCCTTCACCAACCTTTTTCCCTACCAAAATATCTCCTAATAAGGGAATTTTTGATATTGTTTTATTTATTGTGGTAGCTGGGACCAGAGTGCCTCTAAGACTTGTTAGTTTATTTCTATCAATATAGCCCTCCATTAAAATAGAAATTGCTGGTCCAATAGCATACATTTCATTTATGTTAGTAAGTGACTGGTTTGATTCATAATTCATTTCAAATTCATTAAATCGAATACCCTCTCCTGTAAGAATATCTGCAATACCTTGAAGAGAGGCAAGTGTAAGTAATTTTGCTAGAACAGGAACGTCTTGAACTTTAAAATCAAATATTTTTAGATTTGCTTTTGTTTCATTATTTTTTTCTATAGACCCATAGGAAAGCTTACCTTCAGTAAAGCCTTTAATAAACTTGTAGTTTTTTATAAATGGTTCAGGTTCTTCAATAAACAAATTAGTAACTTTTTCATCTCTAGAATTAGTTTTTATAGATAGTGAAAAATCATTTTTATTGTTAATTTTAGAGCGAATTTCAGCAGAAATGACATCATTTTTTTTTAATAAAATCTCACCGACTAAGTTGGTCAGTTTACTGTTTTTATCTATAAATATATTATTAAGTTCAACTGATATGTTTGCGTTTATATTTTCAAATCTCTCAAAAATGTTATTAGTATTTTCGCCCTTTAAATAATTTGAAATGAGTAATTGAGCGTCAAACTCACTACCTGAAAGTTTATATCGATTATCATTTTTTTTTTGAAATTTAATATTATTTAATTTTTGATTTAAATTCTCATAATTCAAAATTACAGAATCAATATTTTTAATTTTATATTTTTTTGATAATGTTATATTACTTGCCTGTATAGTATTCAGATTTTCTTTATATTCAATTTGGTTAAATTTTAAATCATCTTTATATCGACCTTTTATGATTAGATTAGAATTAATTTTTTTATTTTTTTTATAATCAAGTGATTTAAAATTTAAAAAGAGATTGTTTAAATTAATATTAGCATCAAAATCTAAAGTCTCTGGGTTTTGGATTAAATCAATTTTATAACTGTCAGATAAGTTATTATTTAATGAATATAATCCATTTAATTTTATATCTTTAATTTTTTTATTTATATTTATTTCAATTAAATTGTCTTTGAAGATTATTATATCTTTATATTCAGGCAAAAACCTCTTCAAATTGCTACCATTATGTGAGATCTCTAATTTACTAATTTTTAAATTTGAATTTAATTTGTATTTTTCTATCGTATTTTTTTTATTTAATTCAAATTCAATTGAGTTATTTGAATCAAATTGTAAATCCTGACTAGCTATTAATTTGTTATCAATATTAATTATTTCTTTAATTTGATCAGAATTTATTTTATTTCCTCTGTTAGAAAAATTTCCCTTAAATTTTATATTTTCATTTTTTTTTTTTGAAATTAAAAATTTAGCATCTCCTAAATTTGGTTGTTTATTTTCATCGTTTAGAAAATAAATTTTTGAATTTACATTTATATCAAATATGTGATTTTTATAATCAAGTTTTAATTCACCATTATTAATATTAATTGGTAAATTTAAATTCTTCTTAAATTTTATTTCGTCAAAATTTATTTTTGATTTTAATTCAAATTTATCAATTTTTTTTTTATTAATTAGATTGAATGAAAACTTATTATTTGATGAAAGGTTTACTTTAGAATTTTCAATAAAATCAAAGTTATAATCTAAATTTTTTTGTAATTTTTTTATATCAAAAACCTGTTTTTTATTTGATATATCACCGTTAATTATAAAACTATTGTCATGTTTTTTGACTGATATAGTTTCTGAGTTAAAATTAATATCTTCATAAATAAATTGTAAATCATTTATGAAATGTTGTTTTTGATCTGATATAAAATTAAAAGAAATTTTCTCTAATTCACCTTTGTTTAAAAGGTTTATTTGTGCATTTGTTACCTTTCCTAAAATACTATAACTAAATGTTTTGTTATTATTTTGAAAATCTAGAACAATTGATGCTTTAATCTTGCCTTTTTTAATTTGACTTAAAATTAATTCTCTTGAGAAGTTATAATCATACTCTGAAATAAAACTTTTAAAATTTGATATTTCATCTTCCCTTAGTAGAATTTCTAAACTCTGAATTGATCTATTATTAAACAAACTAGATATACTGAGTTTTGAAATAATTTTATCTAAATAGAGATATTCTTCTGCAATTTGTAATTTAACGTTTGAAGTCTCAAGCTTTATTGTCTGTTCTTTGATATCTAATTTTATGAATACATCATTAATTTCAGATGATAGTTTTGGGTTTATTTGACTTATTTTTGAATAAATTAAGTTGTTAAATTTATCTGTTTTGATACCAAAAAAATTTAAATAAGTAATAATTGATGCAAATAAAAATATTATAGTAATTGGTATTATAAATAAGTATTTACGCATTTATTTTATACAATGAGCTCTCAAGAAAATTATCAATTTCGCCATCGAGTATTTTTTCAGGATTTGAGCTTTCAAAATTAGTTCTATTATCTTTAACCATCTGATATGGGTGCAATACATAAGATCTAATTTGATGTCCCCACCCAATATCTGATTTCGAACTTTCTATATTTTCGTTTTGTTTTTCTCTTTTTTGAAGCTCATGTTCATAAAGTCTGGCTCTCAGCATATTCATACATGTTTCTTTATTTTTATGTTGTGATCTTTCATTTTGACATTGTACAACTATTTTAGTTGGGATATGCGTTATTCTTACTGCACTATCGGTTGTGTTTACATGCTGTCCACCAGCACCACTTGACCTATAAGTATCTATCCTTAAATCTTTTTCAATAATCTCAATGTCTATTTTATCATCTACAACTGGATAAATCCAAACACTAGCGAAACTCGTATGTCTTCGTGCCCCTGAATCGAATGGAGAAATTCTCACCAATCTATGAATACCTGACTCTGATTTTAGATAACCATAAATATAGTTGCCCGATATTTTTATTGTAGATGATTTAATTCCTGCCTCATCTCCTCTGTGCTCACTAATTAGTTCGACAGAATATCCCTTGTTTGATGCCCATTTCATGTACATTCTTCTAAGCATCTCAGCCCAGTCTTGACTTTCTGTTCCACCTGCACCAGCATGAAATTCTAAGTAACTATCAAGATTATCACTATCGTTAGATAAAAAACATTTTATCTCTAATTTTTTCAATCCAGATTTTAAAGCTTGTAATTTATCGAAGCTTTCATCTTGTAATGATTTATCACTTTCAGATATAGCAAGATCTAAAATTTCTTCTATGTCTTTAAACTCATTTTCATAATTACTAAACGATCCAACTAAAAGTTCTAAATTTTTTTTTTCTTTTAAAATTTTTTCTGATGATTTTCTGTCTTGCCAGAAGTTTTGGCTCTCAATTTTATTATTTAATTCATCAAGTTTAGAATTAAGTTTATTTTTTTCAAAGAAACTCCTTAATTCTTAATATTATTTTGTTTATCTCTTTAATTAAATTACTTGTTTCTAATTCCATTTTAGTAAAACCTTAAAATATTTGTTTTTGATACATCAGTAATATTATCAATATCAATTTTATTATTATTTGCAATTTTTTCCTCTTTAAAAGACTCAATAATAGTACTTTTAGAATTACTGTCTGCTTTTTTACCAGTAGATGCATCTACGACCATCATTTTAATTCCTTTTGCCACTTTGAATGGTCTTGCCTCATTATTATTGACTGAGTTTTTAACAAATTCTTTGAAGATAGGTAGCGCAGTTTTTGATCCTGTTTCAAATTTTCCTAAAGTTCTTGGATTATCAAAACCTACATAAACTCCGATTACTAAATTTGAAGTGAAACCAATAAACCAGGCATCGGTATTTTTATTAGTAGTTCCCGTTTTCCCTGCTAATTGTAAATTAAGATCTTTTAATTTTTTTCCAGTTCCTCTTTGAACAACTCCTTCTAAAATAGATGTCATTTGATAAGCTGTTTGAGGTGAAAAAATTTGCTTATAATTATTTTTTATTTGAGGAAGATTTTCACTTGTGTATGAAATTAAGTCGCAATCTTTACAAAATCTTAACTTATTTTTAAAAATTGTTTTTCCCTCACTATCTTGTATTCTATCTATAAATATTGGTTCAACTAACTTTCCACCATTCACAAATGAGGAGTAAGCGCTTGTCATCTTTAGCAAAGTAGTTTCCGCAGATCCCAATGAAATTGACATCAATTCCTCTGGTCTTTCATAAATTTTAAGTTTTTTTGAAAAATTTGTGATTTTGTTTAATCCAATTTCTTGAGCAATTCTTACTGTCATTAAATTTCGTGATTTTTCAACACCTGTCCTTAACGTTGAGGGACCATAAAACTTTTTTCCATAGTTTTCAGGTTTCCACATCTTTAAATCACTCCCTTGTTCAAGAACAATTGGGGCGTCTAAAACTAATGTAGAAGGGGTAAAATTATTTTCTAAAGCTAGTGCATATATAAATGGCTTAAATGCTGATCCAGGTTGTCTTTTAGCTTGTGTAACTCTGTTATATTCACTTTTATTAAAACTAAATCCTCCAGCCATTGCCAAAACTCTTCCCGTAAATGGATCCATTACAACTATTCCACCATTAACAGAAGGTAATTGTTTTAATTCATAGTTTTCCTGATTAATTTTTTTTACATAAACCAAATCTCCAACTTTAAACAACTCATCTATATTTTTTCTTGTCCAATTTAAGTTTTCAAATTTAATTTTGCCTTTTATATTATTTTCAGTTTCTATATTTACTTCAAATTTATTTATTTTTTTTATAATTGCTATTTCCCACCCTAAAGATTTTTCTAATTTGAACTTATCTAAATTTTTATTCCAATTTTTGCTTATTTTTTTATTTATTAAAGGACCTCTCCAACCTCTCCTTCTATCATATTGTTCTAAACCTTTTCTTAATGCTGCTGAGGCTTTAGTTTGTAAATTTAAATCAATTGGAGTTTTAATATTAAAACCTTGTTTATAAACTTTGTCAAAACCATATGTATCAATTACATTTTTTCTTACATCTTCAACATAATATCTAGAGTCTTCTAAATATATTCTTTGTCTTTTACTGAGTTTAATGTCTGTGTTAATTAATTCATTTAATAAATTTTGATCTATATATTGATTTTCATAAAGATTTTTTAAAACAAGATCTCTTCTGTACTTGGCTAATTTTATGTTTTTATATGGATTATATCTACTTGGAGCCTTTGGTAATGCTGCTAGTAAAGCTGCCTCTGAATAATTTAATTCACTTATTGATTTATCAAAATATCTCAAACTAGCTGAAGCAATTCCATAGCTTCCTTCGCCTAAATATATTTGGTTTAAATAAAGTTCTAAAATTCTCTCTTTACTTAAAGCTCTTTCGATTCGAAAAGCTAAGATTGCTTCTTTAATTTTTCTATCAAAACTTACTTCATTTGATAGTAAAAAATTTTTAGCAACCTGTTGGGTTATAGTTGAGGCTCCTTCCAACCTTTTTGATTTTAGAGCATTTTTGATATTATTCTTAATAGCTCTGACAATTCCTTTTGCATCTACCCCGGGATGATAAAAAAAATTTTTATCTTCAGCAGACAAGAAGGAATTGATTACAACATTTGGTATATCCTCAAAAGGCACAAATATTCTCTTCTCAGAAGAAAAGTCACTAACCAACACCCCGTTACCTGAATATAATTTGCTAGATACAGGAGGTTTGTAATTTTTCAAGAATTTGTAGTCTGGTAGCTTATTTGAATAAATCCATAAAATTGAAAATACACCAACCAAAATTACCAACATTATTAATATTGTTATTGATGCAACTTTTTTTATTATCGAGCTCATTTATGTTTAATTTAGATATTGAATTTGGTATTGTTGTGGCACCGAATTTAAAAAAAACAAATGAAAAATAATCAAAATTTATGTCAAAAAATTTATATATTGATGCATCGCATCCAAATGAAACAAGAGTTGTACTTAAAAATGAAAATCATATTGAAGATTATGAATATGAAAGTATCAACAATACATTAATAAAAAATAATATTTATCTTGGGAAGGTAAGTCGTATTGAACCATCTTTACAGGCTGCTTTTGTTGATTTTGGACGAGAAAGACACGGATTTTTATCGTTCAACGATATTCAGTCAGATTACTATCAAATACCTCAAAGCGATCTAGAAAAAATTAAAGAGGAAGAAGAAAAAGTTAGAGAGGAATTATCTAAAGAAAGTGAAAATATAGAAAATAAAATTTTAGAGGGAGAAGAGGAAATTAAAATTGAAGACCCAGTTGAAAAAAAAGATGAAGATGTAGAAGAAAAAAAAGACCAAAAAATACAAAAAAGATTTCCCTCAAAGAGATATAAAATTCAAGAAGTAATAAAACCAAATCAAGTAATATTAGTTCAAGTTTTAAAAGATGAAAGAGGATTTAAAGGAGCTGCTTTAAGTACATTTATCAGTATTGCAGGAAAGTATATTGTTTTAATGCCAAATACGGCTAAAGGAGGAGGAATTTCAAGAAAAATATTTAATCCAGGTGATAGAAAGAAAATTAGAAAAATATTAAATGAAATTGAAATTCCAAAAGAAATGGGGAT
>LULE01000123.1_pt1 | contig 22991 bp, 20 predicted proteins | sample 728231 | NCBI WGS metagenome assembly LULE01 (sample SAMN03860297, study PRJNA289734) | marine metagenome | biome: seawater column; feature: ocean; material: water; isolation source: Red Sea water column Station 192 - depth 10m | place: Saudi Arabia: Red Sea | collected 2011-10-15 | depth 10 m | reverse complement strand
CGAGCTGATCGCCCCGATCGCCATGGAAGAGGGCCTGCGCTTCGCCATCCGCGAAGGCGGCCGCACCGTGGGTTCGGGCGTCGTCTCGAAAATCCTCGCCTGATCCAGGCGCACAGTCGAACTCGGAAAGGGCTGCCTTCGGGTGGCCCTTTTCTTTTGTGCCTCTTCCCTTTCGCACTCGCCCCCGGCATCTTCGCCCCATGACCACACCCGCCGACAGCCACATCCGCTATGCCCACGTCCTTGACGGTCCGAACCGGGGGCATATCCCCGATGAGGCCGAACTGCGCGAGGTGCTCAAGGCCGACACGCTGGGCTGGGTGCATCTGGACGGCAACCACGCGGATACGGAGCGTTGGATCGCCGATCACCTGACCTATCTTGATCCGCAGGCGGTCGAGGCGCTGGTGGACAAGGCGACGCGGCCGCGTGTGATGCAGCTGGGCAAGGGGATGATGATCTTCCTGCGCGCGATCAACTCGAACGAGGGCGCGGACCCGGAGGACATGGTGTCGCTGCGCATGTGGATCGACCCGCATAGGATCGTGACCGTGGCGCTCCGGCGCATCCGGGCCATCGAACGCATGGACGCGGCGCTGAGCGCGGGCACGGGACCCGCGAACGCCGGGCAGTTCCTGGCGCGCCTGATCGAGGACCTGACCGAGCGGATCGGGACCTTTCAGGCCGATCTCGACACGCGGGCCGAGGACCTCGAGACCCATATCATCGGCGAGGAGGGCGAGCATTTGCGGTCCGAGGTGGTGGACCTGCGTCTGCAGGTGATCGCCGCGCGGCGCTTTCTTGGCCCTCAGCGGGACGTGCTACGGGCGATTTCCGAAGCGCAGTCCGAGGTCATCGACGACGAGGCGCGGCGCGAGATACAGGAAGAAGCGCAGAAGATGACGCGGATCGTCGAAGACCTGGACGAACTGCGCGACCAGGCGATGGTCCTGCGTGAGGAATTGTCGGGGCAGTTGTCGGACCGTTTGAACCGCAACATGTTCGTGATGAGCGTGGTCTCGGTGATTTTCCTGCCATTGGGCTTTCTCACCGGGCTCTTCGGTGTGAACGTGGGCGGCATGCCGGGAGTCGAGGACCGCTGGGCCTTTACCGTGCTCTGTCTGTGGCTGTCCGCGCTGGTCGCCGTGCTCGTGTTCTTCCTGTGGCGCTTGCGCTGGATCAGCTTGCCAAAGCGGTTGCGGCCACGGAACAGGAATTAGGGAAGAGGAACAAATGGTTTTCTGGATTCTGGCGGCGATTGTGCTGCACGTCGTTCATGTGTTCTTGCCGGCAGGTCTCTATTTGCCCCGCGAAGGCGTTGCGAACCACCTGGGCGGCCGGGACGAACTACCGGAGCCGTCCCTTCTGACGGGGCGGGCGCGGCGCGCGCTGGCCAACTGGCAGGAGAGCTTTCCGGTGTTCATCTTGCTGTCCTTATGTGCGCTGGTGCTCGACGCGGGCGAGGGGGCAACGATTGGGGCGATGATCTTCGTGATCGGACGCGTGGCTTACCTGCCGCTCTACCTGACCGGGATCCCGGGGCTGCGATCGGCGGCCTGGGTCGTGGCGGTCGCGGGGCTGGTCCTCATGGCCATCAGCGTCGCGGCGCTTGCCTAGGGCGGGGGCGTGAGGTCCCAGGACCGGCGCACGCCGGGCGCGCGTTCGATGGCGGCGGCCATGTCGAGCATCCGTTCTTCTTCGCCGTAGGCGGCAAACAGCGGATGCGCCTCGGCGATCCCGGCGATGAGGGCAGCGTCAGAGAGCCCATCGGTGCGGGCCGTGGCTATCGCTGCGGGTGCGGGCGGGCGGTTCATGCGGACGACCAGGGTGTGGTTGGTGATATGGGCGAGCGGGGAGACATGATCGCCAAGCCGCGCGATCTGGACCGTCACCCAGGGCTGTCGCCAGTGGAAGGCATCGACAAAGACCAACACGGCCTCCGGCAGAAGCTCGGGGTAGAAAGTGCCCGCGATGGCGTCCATGGTCGCGGTCGATTTCGCGGCGTCCACGATGAGCAGCTCGATGGGGCCGCCTTCCCATTCCTCGGTGCCGATTTCGCCCTTGTGAAGCGTAAGGTGACGGTCCCATGGGGCGAGGAGCCGGGCGACGGCGGATTCCGAATGCTGGCCCGCGAAAGGCGCGATGCCCGCTGGATAGAGCAAAGTCTTCTTGTGGTGCTCGGTCGTCGTGAAGCGGTCGAAGGCATGAAGCGGCGGCTCGAGGCCTGCCTCGGCAAGCCCCTGCGCCACGCGGGCGAGGGGACCACCGAGGAAACTGCCCAGATCCACGACCGCGCCGGTCCCCGTCAACCAATGCGCCCCGAGCCAATGGAGCAGGAGCTGGGTCTCGTGGCTCAGCATTGTTGGCACAAGGGCGGCGGGTCCAAGTTTGCCCGGTCCACCCCGAAACCACGGGGCCTCGTCGAAAGGTGAGAAATCGCGCGATGCCATGGCGTGCCGTTAGCATGTGGACGCGGTTCGGGGAAGTCGCGCCACGCGGTGGCGAAATTCGCAACGACAGGCAGGATCGCGGTGTGATTGCCCCTTGATTGCCCCGTCCGGCTCGACTAAACCCCAACCCGGTCACAGGGGTATAGCTCAGCTGGTAGAGCGACGGTCTCCAAAACCGTAGGTCGCGGGTTCGAACCCTGCTGCCCCTGCCAAGACCACCTTCCCGAACATGCCACCAACACCCGTTGCCCCTGGACCCGCGCGCGGCGTTCTTGCCAGACGGACCTTGACGGCGAGCGGGACGGTTCTGCGGCGACCTGCCGCAACCCAGGGCGTCCGCAGCAGCCGGAAATCAAGGCAATTTCCCCTCTGCGCCGCAATGGTGCCGGATTCGCCGTCTTTCATGGACCCGAGGGTTTAGGTGGGGTGCGCTTGCGATGGGCCGTCTTGTCGTCTTGTTTTTCATGCTGCCGTGGTGGGCCTATATGCCGATCGCGGGCGGCGCAGTGTATCTCACGAACGAGGTCTACTGGTCCGAACTGCGCGACCAGGCAGAAGTCGAACAGGCGCTCGCCCGTCCCGTGCCGGAGGCGGTCGATCTGTCGGTCTTTGACCGGGACCAGCATGTGGGGCTTGCCGACGAGGTGCATGTCACCGGCTGGATCAACACTGACTACAACTACACGCTCGTCAAACGCACCAACGGGGTGAAAACCTCGGAACGCTTCATGTACATGATCTTTGGCGGCGAAGACGGCTTCGACGCGCGAGAGGTGAGGGCGGTCCTTGTGCTGACCCAGTCCGAAAAGGATCGATTTGTCGAGGTCTATCCCACCGATCTTGCCGCCGACGTCGGTCCCGCCGGGGCGCTCGGAGTCGATCTCAACGGGATCACGGGGTCCACGGACGGCATGGCGAGCCTGATCGGAGACTCGATTGCCGAGCAGGGGCTGGTCAAGGCGCCGGAGTTCATCGTGATCGACCCGTTCCTTGATGGGCGGCGTGCGGGGCTGTCGGCGACGGCCAATCCCGACGGCTCGCTGCGCAGCGGCTGGCTCATCGCGTTGGCCATCGTGTGCTTTGGTTTCGCCAAGCGGTTTCTCGGATTTGGGACGCCGAAGAAACGCGCCACCGACCCGATCGACCCGGTGAAACTCGCCACGCCGCTTGCCCCAGGCGGTGCCAACAAGGCCTATGAACCAGAGAACTACGGCTACGCGGTCAGGCGCCAGCCCGTGGCGCAGGCGAACACCATCGCACCCGACAGTCCCCTTGGCCGACTTGCGCAGCGCGAACGGGCGCCTGAAGCGGGCGAGCTGGGGCCCGAGGGTGTATATCCTGTGGCCCCGGGCGAAGTCCACGCGCCTCTGCTCGGCCACGGCGACCGGATCGCTCTGGAGCGGGCGCAGGCGGCACGCGAGACGCTCCGTTCAAGTCTGTCGCGCAAGGCCAGGCGTTTCGGGACCATGGTGGCTTTCGTCATCGCGGTCGCCGTGCTGAAGGTCGCGGCGAGCGTGCCCATGGTGATCGACGTTCTGGCCGGTTTCGTGGCGGTCTTCGCGCTCTTCTATCTCATCGTCGGGTTGGGGGCGCTGGCGGTGCAGGCGATAACGGCGCGCGCGGCGCTGTCGGCAGCGGGGGGCAAGTCGATGCTCTCCGCTCTCGAACGGCAGGGGGTCAAGGGATCGGACGACCGCCGGGTGTCTGTGGCGGCATTGGACAGCCAACCCTTGGCGGCGTCCTCGCTGAAAAAGCCGTCGCGCCGTCAGGCGCTTGCCTCTGTCCTCGCGGTCGCCTCGGTCCCGGAACGGCTCTCGGGGACACGGGCCTGGGTCAAGCAGACCGGGCGCAAGCCTGCCTCTCATGGCCAGGCGATCAATGCGGACCTGGGCGCACGCATGAAGTCCGACCCCTTCGACCGGCTGCGGGCCGAGGTCGAGCGGCTGGGCTGACCGGAAACACGAAGACACGGAACGGCGCAGGGTTGAAAATCCGTGACGCATGGCGTATCTCGCGCCCTGACCACACGCGAAGGTGCCCCATGGCTTCCAAGACCACCAACCCGCTCCAGTTCATCCAGCAGACCCGTTCGGAGGTCGCCAAGGTCGTTTGGCCGACTCGCCGCGAGGTGCTTCTGACCACGGGCATGGTCGTCGCCATGGCTGGTCTTCTCGCGGTTTTCTTCTCGCTCGTCGACTGGGCGATCCGTTCTGGCCTAGCGGGCATCCTGACATTCTTCGGTTGATCCCGGCGCGGTTCCCGAAGGGTTGAAAAACCCTGCGGGGCGCTGTAGGAGACGGCCAATCCCTGAAGGCGCGCAATGATTCGAGTTGCGCGCCCGATTTTTATCCGGGACCTGGATAATCGGGAATTTGAAACGGACGATGGCGGCACGTATCGCCAACATACAAGGACGAATGACATGGCGAAACGGTGGTACTCTGTGAGCGTTCTCTCGAACTTCGAGAAGAAAATCGCCGAACAGATCAGGACTGCCGTGGAAGAGTCCGGGCTTCAGGACCAGATCGACGAAGTTCTGGTCCCGACCGAAGAGGTCATCGAGGTGCGTCGCGGCAAGAAGGTCTCGACCGAGCGTCGCTTCATGCCGGGCTACGTGCTCGTCCACATGGAAATGTCCGACGAGGGCTATCACCTCGTCAACGGTATCAACCGGGTGACCGGCTTCCTCGGTCCGCAGGGCCGCCCGATGCCGATGCGCGATGCCGAGGTCGAGGCGATCCTCGGTCGCGTGGAAGAGGGCGTGGAAGCGCCGCGCACACTCATCTCCTTCGAGATCGGCGAGAAGGTCGCGGTCACCGACGGGCCCTTCGAAGGCTTCGACGGCATGGTCGAGGGCGTGGACGACGGGAACCAGCGTCTCAAAGTTTCGGTCTCGATCTTCGGCCGCGCCACGCCGGTCGAGCTGGAATTCACCCAGGTCTCCAAGCAGGGCTGACCGGGGACGTCACGCGAACCACTGCGGGTCCATTACCGCGGGTCCATTACAAGGGACAGAACGCAGGCCGCAAACGCGCGGCCTGCTTTTTTTCTGAAAGCCCATTTGCGGTTGGAAGCTCCCTCGGCCTGTCCGCCTGCCGCCAGACCTGAGTGAGTCTCTTTCCGACGAGGAGGTCTTTGCGGGTGCGACGGTGGCCAACGGGCGTGGGCGTCACCGCTCCATCGCGCCTTTTCCGGCAAGAATATGGGGGCGAAACTTCTCGATTCGGGCGTGGCGGGTTTCCGGCTTTTTTGCCTGGTTGAGGTTGAAGGCATAGCTTTTCTGCCGTCCCGGAGTGAGGGCATAGAACGCCTCGGCCAACTCCGGGTCGCTGTCGAGTGCCTCGATCAGTTCCTCGGGCATTTCCACTTCCGTCTCGACCTTGGGCGGCTTCGTGCCGCGCTCGGCGTGGGCCATGAGTTCGGCCAGATAGGCGCGTATGATCGGCTCCATCCGGGCAGGCCCGTCATTGTCGGTGAAATAGAGCACATTGCTGACGCGGCTGTTGGGACCGGCGGGCCTGAGCACCCCCTCGGGGTCGGCGAGCAGGCTGCCGTTCATGAAGGTGAACCGGAAGTCACCACGGAAGGCCCCCATCATCGCGATGTTGCGGCCCGCATGCATATATACCGGATGCCCCCATTTCGCATGTTCCGTGAGCCCCATGTCCAGGCATATCTCGCGCAGTTTGAGCTGGCCTGCGCGCCAGGTCGCCGCGGAACAGTCGGGGGTATCGAAGCGATCGCAGCGTCCGCAACCTTTGACGAAGTAGACAGCGGGATCGGTGATCATCTCGGCCATGTCAGCGGGTCTCCATCAGGCAGAAGCCGTTGCCGAAGGGATCGGCGCAGAAGGCGACCCTCGGGCGGTCCGCCATGTCGAAAGTCTGTTCAACCGTTCCCCCTGCGTGCTTGATCCGCTCCAGCGTCGCTTCGAAATCGTCCACCTCGATATCGAGATGCACGGGGGTCCAGTGGCGGCCATAGTGGCGACGGTCGTTCGTGTCCGGTGCAGGGGCGGAGCCTTCCGACTTTTCCAAGAGGCCGAGCCGCTGGCCGTCGCCGCGCAGCACGGCATAGACGGGCACCGGGCGCGCGACCTCTTCCAATCGGAACGCGGTCGCGTAAAAGGCGATCCCGGCAGCGAGATCCGGGACGTCTATGGAGGCGCTGTATTTCATGCCCCTTCCTAGCATGGCCCGCGCCCGACCGGCAGAGGAATCGCTTGCCATCACGGCGCAATGCGTCTATCTCGCGCCCACGTCAGGGCAGCCCTCGGGTTTGCCCTGATGTCCATTGTGGGAGGCGAGGCGGTCGCGACCGTCGGACCACACCACGGCAACTGAGCCTTCGGAACGCGTTCCGGGGGTGTTGAACAAGGAGATGGCCCATGGCCAAGAAACTGATCGGGACTCTGAAACTTCAGATCCCCGCCGGCAAAGCGAACCCCTCGCCGCCCGTCGGCCCCGCGCTGGGTCAGCGCGGCATCAACATCATGGAATTCTGCAAGGCCTTCAACGCGAAGACCCAGGAGATGGAAGAGGGCGCGCCCTGTCCGACCGTGATTTCCTACTACCAGGACAAATCCTTCACGATGGACATCAAGACGCCGCCCGCGTCGTTCTATCTGAAGAAAGCCGCTGGCCTGAAGCCGGTCGGCAAGCGCAACCGTCCGAAGGGTTCGGTCAAGCCGGGCCGCGAAGTCGCGGGCACCGTGACCGTCGCCCAGGTTCGTGAAATCGCCGAAGCGAAAATGCGCGACCTGAACGCCAAGGACATTGACGGCGCGATGCAGATCATCCTGGGCTCCGCCCGCTCCATGGGCATCGAGGTGAAGTAAGATGGCAAAGCTCGGAAAACGCACCAAAGCCGCTCGCGAAGCCTTCGCCGGCAAGGAAAACATCTCGGTCGAAGACGCCGTCGCGCTGATCAAGTCGAACGCGAACGCGAAATTCGACGAGACCGTGGAAATCGCGCTGAACCTCGGCGTCGATCCCCGTCACGCCGACCAGATGGTCCGCGGCACCGTCAACCTGCCGAACGGCACGGGTAAGACCGTCCGCGTCGCAGTCTTCGCCCGTGGCGACAAGGCCGAAGAGGCGAAAGCCGCTGGCGCCGATATCGTGGGCGCTGAGGACCTGATGGAAACCGTGCAGTCGGGCAAGATCGACTTCGATCGTTGCATCGCGACCCCGGACATGATGCCGATCGTCGGCCGTCTGGGTAAAGTGCTCGGGCCCCGCAACCTGATGCCGAACCCGAAAATCGGCACCGTGACGGTTGATGTGAAAGAAGCTGTCGAGGCTGCCAAAGGCGGTCAGGTGCAGTTCAAGGTCGAAAAAGCCGGCGTGATCCACGCTGGTGTCGGCAAGGCCTCGTTCGACGAAGCGAAGCTGGTGGAAAACATCCGCGCCTTCGTTGATGCCGTGTCGAAAGCCAAACCGACCGGCGCCAAGGGCACCTACATGAAGAAGGTCTCGCTGTCTTCGACGATGGGTCCGGGCGTGTCGGTCACGGTCGAAAGCGCGACCGGCAACTAAGCCGTTCGGGTCAGGGAATAAGAAAGGGCGCCTCTCGGGGCGCCCTTTTCGTATGTCGCAGGTTGGCCTTAGTCAGGGCGGATCATGATTTCCGACTCCCACCCAACCGTGGCGACGCCGTCGGCATGGTGGTCCCGCTGTAGTAGCCCGAGGTGTTCGGAATCTGGGATATTTCGCCCGTGTCCCGGTTGAAGACCGTGCAGTAATCGTGATGGTCGCACGTCACCAGACCGTTCTGAACCGGTGCGCTCGACGTCGATTCGGTTCCGTTCGAGGCCACCTCGACCCCGGACAGATAGTTGGACACGTTGGCGGCAAGGGCCGTGGTGCCGCCAGACACCGAGGTGAGAACGGCGACGCCGATACCGACGATGGCGGCTGTCAGAACGACCCAATCGACGGTCACGGCGCCGTCGGTATCGGTGGAGAAGCTTGCAAGACGGGTGCTGCGAAGCGCGGCAAGGGGGCTGTTCATCGAAATGCGGGTCATGAGCTATCCATTCTGAAAAGGGCCTGATGCGTGGCTTGCCCGGATGGATACCCGGTGACTGCGGAGGTTGGTGGCCCGATTTCGGCGCTGGGCGGGTGTTTTTGGCGTCCGCCCAGGCGCGCATCATCTCACGTCTGACCGAAAACGAGGTCGCGGTGGCAGGCGATGCCCGCAAGCGCGCCTTTTCCCACGGCGATGGAGACCGAGGCCATGAAGGTTGCCGCGTCGCCACAGGCGAAGACGCCGGGAACGGAGGTGGCCTGCATCCCGTCGACCTTGATGACCTGTCCCATCGGGTTTTCCTCGATCTCGCAGCCCAGGAGCATGGCGATGGGGGAGGCGGGGGCGAAGGTCGTCGCGGTGAAGATGCCGTTGTAGGGCTTGGTCGCGCCGTCCGTCAGGGTCACGGTTGCGCGGTCGGAAATCTCGGCCACGGGGGTGTCGATGAGCGTCACGCGGCGGCGGGCCAGATCGGCGCGGATCGCATCGTCCAGTGGCACGCGGCCTTGAGTCAGGAAATCGACCTGTCCCCATTCCGACAAGAGTTGCGCCTGGTGTTCGGACCCCGGCCCGGTGCCGATCACGGCGATCGGACCCTTGTCACATTCGTAGCCGTGGCAATAGGGGCAGGCGGCGACGCTGTCGCCCCAACGCTCTGCGAGACCGGGAATGTCGGGAAGGGTGTCGCGAACGCCTGTCGCGAGTATGAGCTTTGCGCCCGTTGCCGTGGTCCCGTCGTGGATCGTGACCTCGAACCCCGCCGGGGTGGCGCGTGCGGCGGTGGCGGTGCCGTCGATCCACGTCAGCGTTGGATAGGCGTGCAGATCGGCGTGGGCAGCGGCGGCGAGAACGGCGGGGTCCACGCCGTCATGCGTGATGAAGCCGTGCGAGTGGGGCACGGTCCGGTTGCGCCGTTCGCCCGCATCGATGACGAGGACGCGGCGATGGGCGCGCAGGAGTTGCAGGGCGGCGGCGGCGCCGGAATAACTGCCGCCGATGACGATGACGTCGTGATCCATGAGAGAGCCTTTCTTTGGACAAGAGGGGAGGGGCGGGGCGCGGTGCTGCGCTCCGGTGTTCGGTTGGCTTGTGAGGGGGCCCCGGCGCGGGGCCGGGGCGGCTGTATCTAGCTCGGCCCGTCGCGGTGGGTGGCAAATGCGGCGCCGTCCTCACCTGCGAAATCAGCCAGCAGGTCGGCCAGCGTGATCTCGCCCAGCCGGGCGAGGAGCAGCGCCTCGGCCTCGGCCATGGCGCTCGTCAGGCGGCGGTTCACGGCGGCTTCGACCAGACAGCTTGGCGTCTCGGTCTTGACGCCGATGGCGAAGAGGTTTCCGTCCCCGAGTATTTCGTGCAGGCGGCGCAGCGTGACCTTTTCGGGGTCACAGGCGAGTGACCAGCCGCCCCCCGGACCCTTGACGGTGGCCAGAAGCCCCTCGTCGCGCAAAAGCCCCATGGTGCGGCGCACCACGACGGGGTTCGTGTCCATCCAGCCCGCGAGCTGGTCGGAGGTGATGGACCTGTCCGCCTGGGACATGTGAAGCAGGGCGTGAAGCACCCATGAGAGTCGGCTGTCGCGTTTCATGTAACGTCAAATATTACGTAACTAAGAAAGTTACAATACCCGGGAGGCGTCACTCAGCAAATGCTTGCTCGAAAGCATAACTTCAGGCATATTGGCCCTTGGAACTCCCGGACATTGAAGGTAGGAACCCCCTTGCGTGGACAGCGTGCGATTCGTCGTGCGCTTTTTGCGTTTCGTCCGAGACGGCGGGTAGCTCCCTTGAAAGAGCGTTAAATCCTGCCTGAGACGGGAAAAGACCAGATTTCTTCGGGCCGCTTCGGCGCCTCGGGTGATTTTGGACGGACCCGTAAGGACCCGATCATCGGGTGCTTCGTACCCGGTGCAATATGAGCCGGAGGGTTACACCTCCTACCTTGGAGTAAAACTGTGGATAGAGCCCAGAAAGAGAAAGTGGTCGAGGAACTCGGCCAAATCTTCGAAAGCTCTGGCGTCGTAGTGGTTGCCCGCTACGAGGGTCTCACGGTTGCTGAAATGCAGGACCTCCGCGGCGCGATGCGCGAAGCGGGTGGTTCGGTGCGTGTTACCAAGAACAGGCTCGCCAAAATCGCCCTTGAAGGCAAACCGGCGGCTTCCATCGTCGATTACCTGAAGGGCATGACCGTACTCGCCTTTTCCGAAGACCCCGTGGCTGCGGCCAAGGTCATGGACAAGTACGCCAAGGGGAACGACAAGCTCGTGATCCTCGGCGGTGCTATGGGCGATACGGCTCTGGACCAGGCCGGTGTGGCCGCGGTCGCCAAGATGCCGTCGCGCGAAGAGCTCATCGCTCAGATCGTGTCCTGCATCGGCGCGCCCGCCGCGAACATCGCCGGGGCCATTGGCGCTCCTGCCTCGAACATCGCATCCATCCTCACGACCATCGAGGAAAAAGCTGCGTAAGCAATCAAGAGACCCTCGTCGGGTTGCAAAATCGACGTTGGAACACATCTTAAACGAACGGAAACAGTACAATGGCTGATCTGAAGAAACTTGCTGAAGAGATCGTGGGTCTGACCCTTCTCGAAGCCCAGGAACTGAAAACCATCCTGAAAGACGAATACGGCATCGAGCCCGCCGCTGGCGGCGCCGTGATGATGGCGGGCCCGGCTGGCGATGCCGGCGGTGCCGCTGCCGAAGAAAAGACCGAGTTCGACGTCGTTCTCAAGAACGCCGGCGCGAACAAGATCGCGGTCATCAAAGAAGTCCGTGGCATCACCGGCCTGGGCCTCAAGGAAGCCAAGGACCTCGTGGAAGCTGGCGGCAAAGTCAAAGAGGGCGTTGCCAAAGCCGAAGCCGAAGACATCAAGGCGAAACTGGTTGCCGCTGGTGCCGAGGTCGACCTGGCCTGATTTGGCTGGTCCGCCAGGGTTCGCCCGGGCGTGGAAATCGAGGCTGGGTCCGGAGAAATCCGGGTCCAGCCGAACCTGTCTTGGCGAGGGCCAATCGTGGGGAAACCCGGATCGACCCTCCCCAAGGCGCGGTTCAAGGATCGGGAAGGGACCTGTGGGAGGGTCTCTGGGTATGGATCCGGACCCCCGTTTCGAACGGCGCGCAGGCCGATGCCCCGACGGCGATGCGTGTCAGTGAGAAAAGAAAGGTGCACACCTTATGGCTCAGACCTACCTTGGCCAGAAACGACTCCGCAAATACTACGGCAAAATCCGCGAAGTGCTGGAGATGCCGAACCTCATCGAAGTTCAGAAGGCGTCCTATGACCTCTTCCTGAATTCCGGCGATGCCCCGCAGCCGACCGACGGCGAAGGCATCATGGGCGTCTTCCAGTCCGTGTTCCCGATCAAGGACTTCAACGAGACCGCCGTTCTGGAATTCGTGAGCTACGAGCTCGAAGCGCCGAAATATGACGTCGAGGAATGCCAGGCGCGCGACATGACCTATTCGGCCCCGCTGAAGGTCAAGCTGCGCCTCATCGTGTTCGATATCAACGAAGACACCGGCGCCAAATCGGTCAAAGGCATCAAGGAACAGGACGTGTTCATGGGCGACATGCCCCTGATGACGCCCAACGGCACCTTCGTGGTGAACGGCACCGAGCGCGTGATCGTGTCCCAGATGCACCGTAGCCCCGGCGTGTTCTTCGACCACGACAAGGGCAAGACGCATGCTTCGGGCAAGCTGCTCTTCGCCTGCCGCATCATTCCCTACCGCGGCTCGTGGCTCGATTTCGAATTCGACGCCAAGGACATCGTGTTCGCGCGGATCGACCGTCGCCGCAAGCTGCCGGTGACGACCCTGCTCTATGCCCTCGGGCTGGACCAGGAGGCGATCATGGACGCCTATTACAACACGGTGAATTACACGCTCGAGAAGAACAAGGGCTGGGTGACCAAGTTCTTCCCCGAGCGGATTCGCGGCACCCGGCCGACCATGGACATCGTGGATGCCGACAGCGGCGAAGTGATCTTCGAGGCCACGAAAAAGGTCACGCCGCGCGCGGTGAAGAAGATCATCGACGAGGGCAAGGTCAAGAACATCCTCGTTCCCTTCGACGCCATCGTCGGCCGCTACGCCGCGAAGGACATGATCAACGAAGAGAACGGCGCGATTTATGTCGAGGCGGGCGATGAACTGACGCTCGAATACGACAAGGACGGCACGCTCATCGGCGGCACCGTGAAGGAGTTGATCGACGCGGGCGTGACCGAGGTGCCGGTGCTCGACATCGACAACATCACCGTCGGTCCCTACATCCGCAACACCATGGCGGCGGACAAGAACATGAACCGCGACGGCGCGCTCATGGACATCTACCGCGTCATGCGTCCGGGCGAGCCGCCGACCGTCGAAGCGGCCTCGACGCTCTTTGACCAGCTCTTCTTCGACAGCGAACGCTACGACCTGTCGGCCGTGGGTCGCGTGAAGATGAACATGCGTCTCAACCTCGATGCCGAAGACACCCAGCGCACCCTGCGCCGGGAGGACATCGTGGCCTGCATCAAGGCGCTCGTGGAACTGCGTGACGGCAAGGGCGAAGTGGACGACATCGACCACCTCGGCAACCGTCGTGTCCGTTCGGTCGGCGAACTGATGGAGAACCAGTATCGCGTGGGCCTGCTTCGCATGGAGCGCGCGATCAAGGAACGCATGTCGTCGGTCGAGATCGACACGGTGATGCCGCAGGACCTGATCAACGCCAAACCGGCGGCGGCGGCTGTCCGCGAATTCTTCGGCTCCTCGCAGCTGTCGCAGTTCATGGACCAGACCAACCCGCTCTCGGAAGTCTCGCACAAACGCCGTCTCTCGGCGCTTGGGCCGGGCGGCCTGACCCGCGAACGCGCGGGCTTCGAGGTGCGCGACGTTCACCCGACCCACTATGGCCGGATGTGCCCGATCGAAACGCCGGAAGGCCCGAACATCGGTCTGATCAACAACCTTGCCACCTTTGCGCGGGTCAACAAGTATGGCTTCATCGAGACCCCCTATCGCCGCGTCGAAGGCGGCAAGGTGACCGATGACGTGAAATACATGTCGGCCACAGAAGAAATGCGCCACACCGTCGCTCAGGCGAACGCCAACCTCGACGAGAGCGGCATGTTCGTGAACGACATGGTCAACACGCGGCAATCGGGCGAATACACCCTCGCCCCGCGTGACGCCGTGGACCTGATCGACGTGTCCCCCAAGCAGTTGGTCTCAGTGGCCGCGTCGCTGATCCCGTTCCTCGAGAACGACGACGCGAACCGCGCGCTAATGGGCTCGAACATGCAGAAACAGGCTGTGCCGCTTCTGCGGGCCGAGGCGCCGCTCGTCGGCACGGGCATCGAGGGCAAGGTCGCCGTCGACTCCGGTGCCGCTATCCAGGCGCGCCGGGCCGGTGTCATCGACCAGGTGGACGCTACCCGGATCGTTATCCGCGCCACCGCCGACCTGTCGGTCGGTGACCCGGGCGTGGACATCTACCGGATGCGCAAGTTCCAGCGCTCGAACCAGAACACCTGCATCAACCAGCGTCCGCTGGTGAAGGTGGGTCAGGAAGTCCAGAAGGGCGAGGTCATCGCTGATGGTCCCTCGACCGACATGGGGGAACTGGCGCTCGGCAAGAACGTGGTCGTCGCCTTCATGCCCTGGAATGGCTACAACTACGAGGACTCGATCCTGATCTCGGAGCGGATCGCGGCCGACGACGTGTTCACCTCGATCCACATTGAGGAATTCGAAGTCGCTGCCCGTGACACGAAACTCGGGCCGGAAGAGATCACGCGAGACATTCCCAACGTCGGCGAGGAAGCCCTGCGCAACCTCGACGAAGCCGGGATCGTCTATATCGGCGCCCATGTGGAGCCGGGCGACATTCTCGTCGGCAAGATCACCCCGAAGGGCGAAAGCCCGATGACGCCGGAGGAAAAACTCCTGCGCGCCATCTTCGGGGAAAAGGCATCGGACGTGCGCGATACCTCGCTGCGGGTGAAGCCGGGCGACTACGGCACCGTCGTGGAAGTCCGCGTGTTCAACCGTCACGGTGTCGAAAAGGACGAGCGCGCGCTGCAGATCGAGCGTGAGGAAGTCGAACGTCTGGCCCGTGACCGGGACGACGAGATGGCGATCCTTGACCGCAACATCTATGCCCGTCTGCGCCAGATGATCGAAGGCAAGACCGCGGCCAAGGGCCCGAAGGGCGTGAAACCGGGATCGGCCATCGACGAGGCGCTGCTCGACAGCCTGAGCCGTGGCCAGTGGTGGCAGCTCGCCCTCGAGGACGAGCAGGGTGCCCGCGAAGTCGAGGCCCTTCACGACCAGTACGAGGTCCAGAAGCGTGCGCTCGAGCACCGTTTCGAGGACAAGGTCGAAAAGGTCCGTCGCGGCGACGATCTGCCTCCGGGCGTGATGAAGATGGTCAAGGTCTTCATCGCCGTGAAGCGCAAGCTTCAGCCGGGCGACAAGATGGCCGGCCGTCACGGCAACAAGGGTGTCGTGTCGCGCGTCGTGCCTGTCGAGGACATGCCGTTCCTCGGGGACGGCACGCCGGTCGACTTCTGCCTCAACCCGCTTGGCGTGCCGTCGCGCATGAACGTCGGTCAGATCCTCGAAACCCACATGGGCTGGGCCGCACGCGGTCTGGGGATCCGGATCGACGATGCGCTGGCCGATTACAGTCGCTCGGGCGACCTCACCCCCGTGCGCGATGCGATGAAGCACGCCTACGGCGAGGACGTCTATGACGAGGGTATCGGTGGCATGGACGAGACCGCGCTGATCGAGGCCGCCTCGAACGTCACACGTGGCGTTCCGATCGCGACCCCGGTTTTCGACGGTGCGAAAGAGCCGGAAGTCAACGATGCGCTGAAGCGGGCCGGTTTCGACCAGTCCGGTCAGTCGGTGCTCTACGATGGCCGGACCGGCGAGCAGTTCGCTCGTAAGGTCACGGTCGGCGTGAAGTATCTGCTGAAACTTCACCACCTCGTGGACGACAAGATCCATGCGCGTTCGACCGGGCCTTACTCGCTCGTCACGCAGCAGCCCCTGGGTGGTAAAGCCCAGTTCGGCGGCCAGCGTTTCGGGGAGATGGAGGTCTGGGCGCTCGAAGCCTACGGCGCGGCCTACACGCTGCAGGAGATGCTCACCGTCAAGTCGGACGACGTGGCAGGCCGGACCAAGGTCTATGAGTCGATCGTCAAGGGCGAGGACAACTTCGAAGCCGGTGTGCCCGAGTCGTTCAACGTGCTCGTGAAAGAAGTCCGGGGTCTCGGCCTCAACATGGAACTCCTGGATTCGGAGGGGGAAGACGAATAACGCGCCGCGTCCGCGCACCCTGCGGCTCCGTAGGGTGCGCATTCACTGCGCACCTTTCTTCCCCTCCCGCCCAGATTTGAGGAAATCCAAATGAACCAGGAACTGACCACCAACCCGTTCAATCCGCTGGCCACCCAGAAAGTCTTTGACGAAATCAAAGTCTCGCTGGCGTCGCCCGAGCGGATCCTGTCGTGGTCCTACGGCGAAATCAAAAAGCCGGAAACGATCAACTACCGGACCTTCAAGCCCGAGCGCGACGGCCTGTTCTGCGCCCGTATCTTTGGCCCGATCAAAGACTACGAATGCCTCTGCGGCAAATACAAGCGCATGAAGTATCGCGGCGTCGTCTGCGAGAAATGCGGTGTCGAAGTGACGCTCCAGAAGGTGCGCCGCGAACGGATGGGCCACATCGAACTGGCCGCCCCCGTCGCGCACATCTGGTTCTTGAAGTCGCTTCCCAGCCGGATCGGCCTCATGCTCGACATGACGCTGCGCGATCTCGAACGCATTCTCTACTTCGAGAACTACGTCGTGATCGAGCCGGGTCTGACCGACCTTCAGTATGGCCAGCTGATGAGCGAAGAGGAATTCCTCGACGCGCAGGATACCTTTGGCATGGACGCCTTCACCGCGAACATCGGTGCCGAAGCGATCCGCGAAATGCTCGCCATGATCGACCTCGAAGCCGAGGCCGAGCAGCTTCGTGCGGACCTCGCCGAGGCGACCGGTGAACTGAAGCCGAAGAAGATCATCAAGCGGCTCAAGGTTGTGGAAAGCTTCATCGAATCCGGCAACCGCCCGGAATGGATGATCCTGACCGTGATCCCGGTCATCCCGCCGGAACTGCGCCCGCTGGTGCCGCTCGACGGTGGCCGCTTTGCGACCTCGGACTTGAACGACCTTTACCGTCGCGTGATCAACCGGAACAACCGCCTGAAGCGCCTGATCGAGCTTCGCGCGCCGGACATCATCGTCCGCAACGAAAAGCGGATGCTGCAGGAATCCGTCGATGCGCTCTTTGACAACGGCCGTCGCGGCCGCGTCATCACGGGGGCCAACAAGCGCCCGCTGAAGTCGCTGTCAGACATGCTCAAGGGCAAGCAGGGCCGTTTCCGTCAGAACCTTCTCGGCAAGCGCGTCGACTTCTCGGGCCGTTCGGTCATTGTGACCGGCCCGGAGCTCAAGCTGCACCAGTGCGGCCTGCCCAAGAAGATGGCGCTCGAACTCTTCAAGCCCTTCATCTACTCGCGGCTGGAGGCCAAGGGCCTTTCCTCGACTGTGAAACAGGCGAAGAAACTGGTCGAAAAAGAACGTCCCGAGGTCTGGGACATCCTCGACGAGGTCATCCGCGAGCACCCGGTTCTTCTGAACCGCGCGCCCACGCTGCACCGTCTGGGCATTCAGGCCTTCGAGCCGGTCCTCATCGAAGGCAAGGCGATCCAGCTGCACCCGCTCGTCTGTTCGGCGTTCAACGCCGACTTCGACGGTGACCAGATGGCCGTCCACGTGCCGCTCTCGCTGGAAGCCCAGCTGGAAGCGCGCGTGCTCATGATGTCGACCAACAACGTTCTGTCGCCCGCCAACGGCGCGCCGATCATCGTTCCCTCGCAGGACATGATCCTTGGCCTCTATTACATCACGATGGAGCGTCAGGGCATGAAGGGCGAAGGCATGGTCTTTGCCGACGTGGAGGAGGTCCAGCATGCGCTTGACGCCGGGGAAGTGCACCTGCACTCCAAGGTCAAGGCGCGGATCAAGCAGATCGACGAGACCGGCCAGGAGGTCTACCAGCGCTTCGACACCACGCCGGGCCGGATCCTTCTGGGTGCGCTCCTGCCTCTCAACGCGAAAGCGCCGTTTGAACTGGTGAACCGTCTTCTGCGGAAGAAAGAGGTGCAGCAGGTCATCGACACCGTCTACCGCTACTGCGGTCAGAAAGAGTCGGTCATCTTCTGTGACCAGATCATGTCCATGGGCTTCAAGGAGGCCTTCAAGGCCGGCATCTCGTTCGGCAAGGACGACATGGTCATTCCGGACACCAAGTGGACGATCGTGGACGCCGTGCGCGACCAGGTGAAAGAGTTCGAACAGCAGTACATGGACGGCCTCATCACCCTTGGCGAGAAGTACAACAAGGTGGTCGACGCCTGGTCCAAATGTTCGGATCAAGTCGCCGACGCGATGATGGGCGAAATCTCGGCCGTGCGCTACGACGACGCGGGCGCCGAGAAGGAACCCAACTCGGTCTACATGATGTCGCACTCCGGTGCGCGGGGTTCGCCCGCGCAGATGAAACAGCTTGGCGGTATGCGCGGCCTCATGGCCAAGCCGTCGGGCGAGATCATCGAAACGCCGATCATCTCGAACTTCAAAGAGGGCCTGACGGTGCTCGAGTACTTCAACTCGACCCACGGCGCCCGCAAAGGTCTGGCCGACACCGCGCTCAAGACCGCGAACTCGGGTTACCTTACCCGTCGTCTCGTGGACGTGGCGCAGGACTGCATCGTGCGCTCGCGTGACTGCGGCACCGAAAACGCGATCACCGCTTCGGCGGCCGTGAACGACGGTGAAGTGGTGGCGAGCCTTGGCGAACGCATCCTCGGCCGCGTGTCGGCGGATGACGTGATCCACCCGGCAACGGGCGAGATCCTTGTTGCCAAGAACGAGCTGATCGACGAACGCAAGGCCGACCTGATCGAGGAATCGGGTGTTGCCACCATGCGGATCCGCAGCCCCCTCACCTGTGAATCGGAAGAGGGCGTCTGCGCCATGTGCTATGGCCGTGACCTTGCCCGTGGCACCATGGTGAACATCGGCGAAGCCGTCGGCATCATCGCGGCGCAGTCGATCGGGGAACCTGGCACGCAGCTCACCATGCGGACCTTCCACATCGGGGGCATCGCGCAGGGTGGTCAGCAATCGTTCCAGGAAGCCGGCCAGGAAGGCGTGATCGAGTTCCGCAACCCGAACACGCTGACCAACGCGAGCGGCGAGACCATCGTGATGGGCCGGAACATGCAGATCGCCATCATGGACGCAAATGGCGTCGAGCGGGCGAGCTACAAGCCGGGCTACGGGTCGAAGGTTTTTGTCTCGGACAAGGCCGAGATCAAGCGTGGCGACAAGCTCTTCGAATGGGACCCTTATACCCTTCCGATCATCGCGGAAGCCTCGGGGACGGTCAAATTCGCCGACCTCATCGCGGGTATCTCTGTCCGCGACGAAACCGACGACGCGACCGGCATGACCCAGAAGATCGTGACCGACTGGCGCACCGCGCCCAAGGGCTCGGACCTCAAGCCGGAACTCATCCTCGTGGGTGAGGACGGCGAGCCGGTCCGTAACGATCAGGGCAACCCGATCACCTACACGATGTCCGTGGACGCCATCCTGTCGATCGAAGACGGGGCCGACGTTCTGGCTGGCGACGTCATCGCGCGTATCCCGCGCGAAGGCGCCAAGACCAAGGACATCACCGGTGGTCTGCCGCGTGTGGCGGAACTGTTCGAAGCTCGTCGTCCCAAGGATCACGCGATCATCGCCGAAGTCGATGGTTATGTGCGCTTTGGCCGCGACTACAAGAACAAGCGCCGCATCACGATCGAGCCGTCGGACGAAAGCCTAGAGCCCGTCGAATACATGGTGCCGAAAGGCAAGCACATCCCGGTGGCTGAGGGCGACTTCATCCAAAAGGGTGAGTACATCATGGACGGGAACCCGGCACCGCACGACATCCTGGCCATCATGGGCGTCGAAGCGCTCGCCGATTACATGATCGACGAGGTGCAGGACGTCTACCGGCTGCAGGGCGTGAAGATCAACGACAAGCACATCGAGGTGATCGTTCGCCAGATGCTGCAGAAGTGGGAGATCACGGACTCGGGCGAAACCACGCTGCTCAAGGGCGAGCATGTGGACAAGGTCGAGTTCGACGAAGCCAACGAAAAGGCCGAAGCGCGCGGCAAGCGTCCCGCCTCCGGCCAGCCGATCCTTCTCGGGATCACCAAGGCGTCGCTGCAGACCCGCAGCTTCATCTCGGCGGCGTCCTTCCAAGAGACCACGCGGGTTCTCACCGAGGCTTCGGTGCAGGGCAAGCGCGACAAGCTCGTCGGTCTCAAGGAAAACGTCATCGTGGGCCGCCTGATCCCGGCCGGCACTGGCGGGGCCACCATGAAGGTGCGCTCCATCGCGCAGGAACGCGACCGCAAGGTCATTGACCAGGCGCGGGCCGAGGCGGAAGCCGCGGCGGCGCTGGCGGCTCCGACCGAGGATGCCTTCTCTGCCTTTGGCGAGGATGCAGCCGACGAGGAAACGTTGGTCGATCTGCCGGAAACCGGTGGTGACGAGCAGCCCTGATCGGTTGTCACATGAATGAGGAAAGGCCCCGCGATTTGCGGGGCCTTTTCTTTTGGCGCAGGCTCGGGGTCACCAGTTCACGTAGAAGATCAGCTTGGCCAGGATCAGGATCGCCACCACATGCAGGCTGACCGAGATATGGACCCATTTCGACGCGCGGGCGCTCAGGCTGCCGCGCAATTCCGCCCGGATCGACAGCAGGAAATGGACCAGCACCGACAGGGCGAGGATGACCTTCGCGCTGAGGATCGCGGTGAAGCCGATGAGCGGTGGCCAGGACAATTCGCTGAAATCCACGAGCGGCCAGTTCTGCCACAGGAGCATCCCGCCGGTGACATAGAGCAGGGCGACGACCGGCGGCATGATCCAGACCGCGCGCGCCATCACGGCGCGTTCGACGCGGTCAAAGGTCTCGGCCCCCAGCGGCTTGCGCAGGGCCGAAAGGATCATGGTCTCGAAGAACACGACGCCGATAAGACTCGTGGCCATGAGCAGGTGAGTGATGTGCAGGATCGGGTAGAGCATGGGTGCCTCGTCATGTGTCGTCTGTTAGTGCCGGGCGGACCGGTTCACAGGATGACGCCTTGTCGCATGGTGGGCTAGCCCTTCTCGGGGCCGGGCAGGGACCGGGCGATGTTGCGGTGGAGCGCGATGCGGGGGTCCTCGGCCGGATCCAGTCCGACCTTCGCATTCATCGCCTCGACGAAATCCGCGCAGCACAGGTGATGCAGCCGGAGCACGCCGGGGATCGCCGTCAGCCGCGCGTAGGTGGCATCGAAACGGTCACGGTGGGCGAGGGCCGAAGTATCCTGGACCGCGTTCCAGTCGAAGCGGGCAAAGAAGTCGTCGGTATATCGCACCTCGTTGTCACCCGCGCCGGGCACACCGCGTTTCAGCAGGAACTTCTCGACCGATTGCAGCGCGTAGTGGTTCACCTGCGCCTTGTCGTGGCGGATGCGGCCTACATCCGTGTGGTTAATCGCCTGACCCCGGTGGGCGTAGTCGTCGAAGGGGCTGCCATCGGCCAGAAGCAGGCGGTAGGGCGGCGCACCCCACTCCTCTAGCCCGTTCCAGTTTTTCGGGCCATGCGCACTCAGGAATGTCCATTTGCCGGGCCAGCGCGTCAGGGTCTTGAAGCCCGAGTTCTGGTTCACGACGCGGGGCGCGGCCATGGTGTAACGCCGGTGGACCAGCTGATCCTCCCAGGCCACCTGTCCCATCGTCCCGAAAATGCGCCAATGGATCGCCATACCCGCCGCACCTGCCAGCGCCGGGTCTTCTATCAGGGCGCCAAGGCTGCCGTCGCCCGTGTGGACCACGAGAAACTCGTCCATGTCGCAGGTAAAGGCCCAGTCGGCCTCTTGTATCATCCGGTGCCGGGCCGCCTTGCGGTGGGCCTGCGGTTGCGGGGGCAGGGCGGGGTCGGTCACGACCTTCTGCTGTGCGATGACGCCCGCGCGTTCGAGCAGGCGCAAGAGCTGCGGCGAATGGTCGGTGCAGTCGTTGTGCATGATCAGCACGTTCTCGAACCCGAGCGCGAGATACCACGCGATCCATTCGAGCAGAAAGGGGCCCTCGTTCCTCTGGGCCCCCAGAACCGTGCTGCCGGGCACGACTGCCGCCATTGCGATCAGTCGTTTTCGACGAGGTAGAAGCGGCCGTCGTCCATGGTGATCCCGCCCGTGGTGGTGGCCACGCCGCTGACACCGCTCGCCTTGCCGTCCACATTGCGGAAGGTGCCGTCGAGGTCGCTGTTGACCGCGGAAGAGCCGCCGGAATGTGACAGGGTTCCAGCGCCGGTGGTCGAAAACCCGTTGCCGACCACGTTCCCGGTCATGGTGATGGTGCCGCTCAGGTCCTCTTTCTTGGACCCGTCCTCGTCGTAAAGCGCAAAGTTATCGGCAAAGCCCGAAATCGTGCCGTCGTTAAGGTTGGCCACCGTCATTTCCAGCGCGCCGGTCATGAAACCGTCGACGTCGCCCGAGACGTCGCCGCCCATCCCGCCCACGTAGCGGGCCGAGCCGCTGCCCGGCATGATCGTCGTGACCTTGGAGGATTGCACATATTGGTAGGCGAGGAGGAAATCCGCCTTGCCCTCGGCGTCGAGCCGTTCGGTGTTGATGCCGGGCGATGCGTCGAGCAACGCGGCGTCCTTGCCCTTGAGTGGATTCTTGCTGCAGGCGCCAAGCGCCAGCGCGGCGGTGACCGCCGCCATAATGAGAATGGGTTTCATCTGCTGCCTGCCTCGGCTATGTCGTTGGGATCGTCTGTGCGATCTTCTGGTTTCGAGTATTCCCGAAAATCGGGCATCAGGCAAGGCAAGGCTGCCGGGCGGCCCTGAGGGTGGTGCCGATCAGCGGAAACCGGCGCGCCAAGCGTTGACAACCCAAACGACTCCCCATATACGGCGCGCACCCGGACAAAGGGATACATGTATCCAACCGTCCGTTTACAGATATGAAGTGGCCACGATCCGGGCCTTGTTGCCCCGATCCTCTGATTATCCACCGCGTCGCCCCGGCTGATCGGGGCGGGTGCGGTACATTGCGTTTTTTGGACGCGAAAGACGCAAGTCGACTGAAACCGGGGCGCGCGCCCCATGAACATTAGTGTTGCAACACGGGGAACGAAGCCCAATGCCCACGATCCAACAGCTGATCCGCAAGCCGCGTCAGCCCAAAGTCAAACGCTCCAAGTCCCAGCACCTGGAATCCTGCCCGCAGAAGCGTGGCGTCTGCACGCGCGTCTACACGACGACGCCGAAGAAGCCGAACTCCGCTATGCGTAAAGTCGCCAAGGTCCGTCTGACCAACGGCTACGAAGTCATCAGCTACATCCCCGGTGAAAGC
>LULE01000501.1_pt1 | contig 22993 bp, 27 predicted proteins | sample 728231 | NCBI WGS metagenome assembly LULE01 (sample SAMN03860297, study PRJNA289734) | marine metagenome | biome: seawater column; feature: ocean; material: water; isolation source: Red Sea water column Station 192 - depth 10m | place: Saudi Arabia: Red Sea | collected 2011-10-15 | depth 10 m | reverse complement strand
GACCAGTCCGCGTATCCCATTGCCATACCACAGACAACGATATTTTCATCTCCAACTGGAATGAATTCTCTGATGGTTTTATGAAAATGAGAGAAAGCAGCTTGTGGGCATGTTTCTAACCCATGGCTTCTTGCGAGTACCATTACGTTTTGCAAAAACATTCCAAAATCAAGCCAACTACCAATCTTTAGATCACGGTGGATGGTGAATATCATGCCAACTGGCGCATCAAAAAATATGAGGTTGCGATCATGCTGGGCTTTTGTTTTTTCGAAATCGCCTTTCTTGATCCCAAGCAAGCCATATAAATCCCACCCGACTTTTCGACGACGACTTTTATATGGCTCAAAAAACTCATCCGGATAATAAGAAAATTCTGAGTCATTCTCTGCTTTTGGGTCATTTGCTGCAGCCAAAAGCCCTTTTCCAAACCGCTTGAGTGCTTCACCCGTCATAACATGTCCACGCCAAGGTTGCATGTTTGTGCCGCTTGGTGCCCTCCCCGCCAAAAAAAGTATCCGTTCTATAATCTCTCGATCTACCGGTTTATCGAGAAAACCCCGCAATGAACGACGTTGCGATATAGTATCTTCAACCGCATTTAAAGAAGATAATCCTGATAAAAAAATTGCGCCTTTTGCTGTAAATCAAATTTGCCATTTATCCAATGACAGACTTTTCAAAGATGTAGAGACATGTGTCAAACATGAGGCGCCTATAATCATTACTTCTTTAAGACCACCAGAGGATTTAGTGAAAGCAATACACTCATACGGCGGATTAGTTTTTCATGATGTTATAAGTACAAGACATGCACAAAAAGCTGTCGAGCAAGAAGTTGATGGGCTTATTTTAGTCTGTGCAGGAGCTGGAGGACATGCTGGCAATTTATCACCTTTTGCCTTACTTAGAGAAACTAGAGAGTGGTACGACGGAACCATTCTTCTATCAGGCTCTATATCAGATGGATTCTCGATATCGAGCGCACTAGCTATGGGAGCAGATTTGGCCTATGTTGGTACAAGATTCATTGCTACTAAAGAATCCGAAGCAGATGATGATTATAAGAAAATGCTTATTGAGTCGGCTGCAAAAGATATTGTTTATACAAATTATTTCAGTGGCGTTAAAGGCAACTACTTAGGACCCTCGATTAGTAGAGCTGGAATGGATCCTGAAAGTTTGCCTGAAGCTGATAAAACAAAAATGAATTTTAACTCTGGTGGAAATGCTACTGCCAAAGTTTGGAAAGATATTTATGGAGCTGGCCAAGGAATAAGCTCAATTAAAAACTCACCAACAGTTGATGAATTAGTGGCTCAAATGCGTCAAGAATTTGATTCTGCAAATAAAGAACTTGCTGAAAAAGTAAGTAAGTATTAATTTAAGTTAATCTTTACACTATTGAACACTATCTTTAAAGTATAATATTTTCATGGATGTAGCAGCGTTTGTATTATCAATACTGGCACTTTTGTTTGCCCTACTTGGACTAGGCTTATCAATGCGAGCCCTATATATAATTGGCGTAAATTCTGGCCTTGCAAAACCTCAAGAAAATAAGGAAAAAACCACAATTCAAACGCCAAAAAAATTTACTCCAAAAAAACCTATACGTACTGAAGGTGAAAAAATTATTTATAACGAAGATCCTTTGGTTTATGTAATTGAAAACTTTATTTCAGATGAGGAATGTGAACATATTAAAAATGTATCAGATGGCAATTTAGAGAGGGCGAAAACTATTGGTGGAAAAGATGGCATATATCATCTGAATAGAACGGGAAGTAATTGTTGGATAGCACATAGTCACTCAAATATAACTACAAACTTAGGACAAAGAATAGCAGATTTAGTTGGTTTTCCTCTTAAAAATGCTGAATCATTCCAAGTGGTCTATTACACAGGTGGCACTGAATATAACGATCATCATGATGCTTTTAATGCAGATACAGACGAAGGAAAAAAACACCTTAAAAGAGGGGGCCAAAGAATTTACACTGCTTTGGGCTATCTAAATGATGTAGAGGAGGGAGGTTCTACTGAGTTTCCTGATTTAAACATATCTGTGGCTCCAAAGAAAGGCTCTTTACTCGTTTGGAAAAACGTACTGCCTGGAACAACAAAAGTTCACCCAGACTCATTGCATGCTGGTAGACCTGTAACTAAAGGTGAAAAGTATGCATTTAATCTTTGGTTCAGAGAGAATAAATTCGTCTAAATTAAATGGATGTTTCATTCATTTTAGATGGACTTAATGAAGCACAAAGAGATGCTGTTACTTCGGATTCAAAAAAATTACTTGTACTTGCAGGAGCAGGCTCAGGCAAAACTAAAGTTCTAGTTCATCGTATCGCTTGGCTAAATAAAGCTCTGTCTTTTTCAACACACAGTATTCTAGCCGTAACTTTTACAAATAAGGCTGCTAGTGAAATGAAAGGAAGAATTGAAGAGATTCTTGAGCAGCCAATTCCTGAAATGTGGTGTGGAACATTTCATTCCATCTCAAATAGACTGCTAAGAAGACATTTTTCTGAGGCAAATCTTGACAGAGATTTTGCTATTCTTGACAGCGATGATCAGTTAAGAGTGATTAAAAGAATTTTAAAAATTCTTGAATTAGATGATGACCAATGGGTTCCTGAGAAAGTAAGATGGCAAATTAATACTTGGAAAGATGACGCTCTTCGTCCCAAAGATATTGATGATAAAGGTGACTTTAATATAGAAGTTCTAAAGAAGATTTATATTGCGTATGAAAAGTATCTTGAACAAGAAAATTTAGTTGATTTTAACGAACTAATACTGAGATCTTACGAACTAATTAGAGATAATGCAGAGATTCGCTCTCTATATCAAAAAAAATTTAGATGTGTCCTAGTAGATGAGTTTCAAGATACAAATACTCTTCAATATAAATGGATGAGAAATCTTTTAGATGAAAAAACTTTTGTGACAACAGTCGGAGATGATGACCAATCAATATATGGATGGCGGGGAGCAAAAATTGAAAATATTAATCATTTTGCTAAAGATAAGGGAACAGAGGTAACAAGGCTAGAACAGAACTATAGGTCTACATCAAACATATTAGATGCCGCAAATGCAGTAATAGATAAAAATACAAATAGACTTGGAAAGAAGCTTTGGACTGCTTTAGGTGAGGGAGATAAAATCGATATTTTTGAAGCTTATAGCGAGCAAGAAGAGGCAAGTTATGTATCTGAATCAGTACATAGAATTGTCGATAATAATGATAACTATAAAGAAGTTGCAGTTTTATATAGATCTAATGCGCAATCAAGGGTAATTGAGGAATACCTTTTAAGAAATAATATTCCATATGTAATTTATGGAGGAGTAAGATTTTATGAAAGGCTCGAGATTAAAAATGTCGTAAGTTATCTAAGATTAATAGTTAATAAACATGATAATACTGCTTTCGAGAGGGCTATTGGAGTTCCATCTAGAGGAGTTGGAGAAAAAACAATTGAGAACATTAGGAATTACAGTAATGAGAATAACCTCTCTTTATTTGCATCATCAGAGCAAATGGCAAGTGAGGATAAGATAAAAGGTAAAGCTCAAAATTCAATTAAAAACTTTACTTCACAATTTGAAACATATAACGAGAAACTTCAAGAAATCTCCGCATCAGAACTAGTTGAATTTGTCATAAATCATAGTGGTTTGATTGATCACCATATGAAAGAGTCTGGTGAAAAAGGAAAGATTCGTGTCGAAAATATTAACGAATTAATAACGGCTGTAAAATCCTTTGAAATTCTAAATAAGAATGAGGATTTATCAGACTATGACTCAATGCTTGCAGCTTTTCTTTCCTCAGTCTCCTTAGATATGGGGGAGACTCAAGCAGATAAATATGATGATGCTGTCCAGCTGATGACTATTCATTCTGCAAAAGGCTTGGAATTTAAACATGTTTTCCTAGTTGGGATGGAGGAAAATTTATTTCCTCATTCTAGATCTGTTGAGAATATAAGTGAATTAGAGGAAGAGCGTCGTTTGTGCTATGTGGGAATTACGAGAGCTAGACAAAAATTGTATTTGAGTTATGCAGAATATAGAAGAATGTATGGAAATGATTCATATAATCCGCCTTCAAGATTTATTAAAGAGATTCCTGATGAGCATACAGACTTTGTTCGCCCAAGACAGTCCTATAAAACAAGTTATTATGGAACATCAAACAGTTTCGACTCAGCTAATGAAAATTCCCATGAGTTTTCTTTAGGAGATTCAGTTGTTCACGAGAAATTTGGTCTGGGAACCATACTCAGCATTGAGGGTGAGGGAGAGCTTTCGAAAGTACAAGTTAATTTTGCAGATTTTGGAACTAAATGGTTGGTTCTAGGATATGCAAACCTGGAGAAAACAAATTGATTGATAGAGGTGGAAAAATTACTTTTCATGCTCCCGGTCAAATCGTCATTTACTTTATTTTAAATTTGAAAGAAGTCTCTTTTAAACCTACGAGCCTTACCAGCACAATACTAAATTCAACATCAGATACACTTTGGTCATTTGGCCTTGAACATCAAATTAATCTTGAGGATCCTGGAATATATATTAATAACAAAAAGCTTGCTTCTATTGGTATGAGAATTAAAAATCATATTTCATATCACGGTTTGAGCATAAATTTTGAAACAGATTTGAAAACTTTTAATTCGATTAACCCTTGTGGTCTAGATGTGGAGGCTTGTAATTTAATAGACTATATAGATATAGATAAACAAGAACTATTGAAAAAGCTTCTACAAGGTTTTAAAAAAGTAATTAATTAAATGAAAGAGATAATACCTACAGTCAAAATTGTCAATCATGCTGGAGTTTCATCGATCAAAGATGGAATGAAGGGTAATGATTATTCTTTAATAGAAAGGGAAAATAAACCCAAATGGATAAGAATGACTGCTCACCAAGTGAATAAAAATTTTTCAGAAATTAAAAACTCTGTTGCTGATTTAAAATTAAGCACTGTATGTGAGGAAGCAAAATGTCCAAATTTGTCTGAATGTTGGTCAAGAGGTACAGCAACATTTATGTTAATGGGCGATACTTGCACTAGAGCCTGTCAATTTTGTTCAGTTAATACAGGCAATCCAAAAGGTTGGTTAGATGAAGACGAGCCTAAGAATATCGCAGATACTGTTTTTAAGATGGGTTTAAAATATATAGTTTTGACATGTGTAAACCGTGATGATTTAGCTGATGGTGGAGCAGAACATTTTGCAAAAACGGTAGAAGAAATTAAAAAGAAAGATTCGACTATAGCTGTAGAGGTATTAACCTCAGACTTTAATGGTTCTATTGAATCAATAAAAACAGTTGTTGAATCGCCCATTAAAGTTTTTGCACAAAATCTGGAGACTGTAGAAAGACTTACACATCCTATTCGTGATCCAAGAGCTGGCTATCAAAAGACTTTAACAGTCTTAAAAAAGGCAAAAGAACTCAACCCGAATATTATTACCAAATCTAGCATTATTTTGGGGATGGGAGAAACAGATGAAGAAATTAATAAAACTTTTGAAGACTTAAGGTTGCATGAAGTAGATATTGTTACCTTAGGGCAGTACCTGAGACCAACTTTAAATCATTTACCAATTGATAGATGGGTTACCCCAGATGAGTTTGAGAAATATAGAAAAGAAGGTTTAGAATATGGTTTTAAAGAAGTTGTATCCGGCCCTTTTGTTAGATCGAGCTATAGGGCTGAGAGAGCTTTAGAATTGAATAACGTAGGTTTAGCATGATTTTAATTTCACCAGCAAAAAGATTACAAACAGAATCATTTGATTCAAGTCTTAATTCAACAAAACCTTTATTTGCTAAAGAAGCTGATTTAATTGCTTCAGAATTAACAAAGCTTGATATATTGGGCCTTAAATCGTTGATGAAGGTAAGCGATGACATAGCCAAGATAAACGCAGACAGATTTAAAAACTGGAATAAACCAAATCAACAAGAGAAAAGAGCTATTTTTCTGTTTGAAGGAGATGTATTTAAGAACCTTAATGCGAAAGGAATGAGCGAAGAGGATTTAAGTTATATGAATGAAAAACTTAGAATTTTGTCGGGCATATATGGAATTTTAAGACCATCTGATGAAATAAATCCTTACAGACTCGAAATGGGGACTAATTTTTCAGTGAATTCTGCAGGCAATCTGTATGAATTTTGGGGAGATAAGGTAGCAAATTCAATTAATTCTGATTTTCCGAGTGAAAATATTTTTAATCTTGCATCTGAGGAATATTTTTCAGTAGTTAAGAAATATGTAGATCCAAAAAAAGTTATTGATTTCAAATTCCTAAGCATGTCTGGAGGAAAAGAAAAAGTAATAGGGGTTATAGCAAAAAGAGCACGTGGCGAAATGGCTAGATTTTTAATACAAAACAGAATTGATAATCTCGAAGATATTAAAAAGTTTGAAGGATTGGGCTTTAAACTAAGAAACTTTGAAGACAACACCTTCTTCTTTTCGAACAGTTAAAAAGTAATCAATCTTTTTCAAGTAATTCGTCAACAATTTCGATAAGTTCATCAACTAAATCAAAAGTTTCATGAAAAGAATAAACTACTTCTCTATCTCTGCTTAGCATTAGCAGACCAGCTTTAAGTTTTTTTAATTTTTTCTCATTATCCATATCTGCAAAATATTCTAAATTAATTAATTTCTAAGTGTTTAAAATTTCTTGATTTATTACAAATTTAAATGCTAATATGACCATCCTGTTGTAAAAAGATAAGCAGGGTTTATAATATATTATAGAAATTTGTTATGAGTTACGCGTTAGCCCTTTCAAATCCTGGTTCAGATATTGATAAATATTTGAGCCAAGTTTATCAAATTCCAGTTCTAACTAGGGAGGAAGAGTTAGATCTTACCACTGAATTTTTTGAAACCGAAGATGTAAAACTAGCTCACAAACTTGTCATTGCACATCTTAGATTTGTTGTTCACATTGCCAAGAGTTATGCTGGTTATGGACTACCTCTTGCTGATATTATTCAAGAGGGAAATGTTGGATTGCTTAAAGCAGTTACAAAATTTGATCCAAATAAAGGCGTTAGACTAGTTTCTTTTGCAGTCCATTGGATCAAAGCTGAAATTCATGAATTTATTCTAAAAAACTGGAGAATAGTTAAAATTGCTACTACCAAAGCACAAAGAAAACTCTTCTTCAATCTTAGAAGCAAGAAAAAGAACACTGGCTGGCTTACAGACGAAGAGGCTAAAAGAATAGCAAAAGAACTAGATGTTTCGGTTAAAGAAGTAATGCACATGGAAAATAGATTAAATTCAGCAGATTCTTCTTTCGATGTCCCTACTGACGAAGAAGACAATGAAAAAGCATTTTCACCAAGTCAATACCTTGAAGATAATAGTTTTAACCCAGAAGATGTTACTGAACAGAAAAATTATGAAGAAGTAAATCACACAGCGTTACTTAAAAATATTTCAGCGCTTGATAAAAGGTCACAAGACATCATCAGAGCTAGATGGCTAGATGATAATAAAATTACCTTAAATGAACTAGCGGATAAATACTCTGTTTCCGCTGAAAGAATTAGACAGATTGAAGCTACTGCGTTTAAGAAACTCAAAACAGCTTTAGTACATGTCTAGAATCAAAATTCAATTAAACGGAACAATTGAACAAATAGAATCCACAAATCTAGAAATTATTTTGAATACTTTTGCTCCAAAAGACAGACCCTTTGCAGTTGAAATAAATGGAGAAATAGTTCCTAGTGCAAAATTTTCTGATTATAGTATTCAAGAAAATGACAAAATCGAAATTATCTCAGCAGTTGGCGGTGGATAACTTAAAAATTGGTTCACACGTTTATTCATCGAGACTAATAGTTGGAACAGGAAAATATCCCTCAGAGGATATAGCTTCAAATGCTATTAATTCTTCTGGTGCTGAATTAGTTACCCTGGCTATAAAGCGTTTTTCTCAACAGGATACTAGAAGTAATATTTTAGAGGTTATTGGGAATAAGAAACTTCTTCCTAATACTGCTGGCACTCTCAATGCAAAAGAAGCTCTTAGGTCTGCACAATTATCAAGGGAGTTATTTAAGACAAATTTAATAAAGCTGGAAATAATTACCTCCTCTGAAAATTTAGATCCAAATATGCCAGAAACAATAAAAGCTGCAGAAATGATGGTCAAAGACAATTTTGAGGTCTATGTTTATTGCGATAGAGATTTAAATAATTGTCTAAAACTTGAAGATTTAGGTTGTGTTGCAATTATGCCACTTGGATCATCAATTGGCTCTGGCAGAGGGTTTGATGATCTCGATGACCTAATTTTGCTTAGAAATAAAATTGAACAAATTTTAATTGTTGATGCAGGTATAGGAGTTCCATCAGAGGCAGCTAGAGTCATGGAGCTAGGGTATGATGCGGTTTTAGTGAATAGTGCAATTGCATATGCTAAAGAACCAATTCTTATGGCATCGGCATTTAAAAATGGAGTAAAGTCAGGAAGGAAAACTTTTTTAGCAGGAAGAATGTCAAGATCAAAAAGCTCTATTGCTAGTTCTCCAACGAAGTTTTTAAAATGATAAAAACTTTTAGCTCTAGAGCAGGGCGACTATCTGAAACAAATAAATTTTATTTACATAAAAAATCAAAATGCATTTTTTCTGAGAAAAAATTAATAATTCATGAACAAAAAGTTCTTGATGTTGGTTTTGGGGATAGCGATTCCTTTTGTAAGGATATTATTGAAAATGATGACTTTCTCTTTTTTGGAGCTGAACCATATAAAAAAGGCTTTTCAAGAGCCGTAGAATTTTACGAGAAAAATAATGTTGAAAATATGATCTTATTTAATGGAGATGTAAGAGACCTTTTGGAGAAAGTTAAATTTTGTTTTGATTTTATTCGCATTCATTTCCCCGATCCGTGGCCTAAAAAAAAACATATTAAGAGAAGATTGGTTACCAAAGAATTTTTAATCTACTTATCAAATAAATTATCTGATAATGGGCTTGTACAAATTATTACTGATTCACAAAAGTATCAGGACCATATAGAAGAAGAAATAAAATTACAAAATAAACTTTCGCTAAGTAAGAAACTATTTCCTATAAAATACAATGAATCAAGTTTTTACAAAAAAGCTTTAATAAAAAAAAATAATATTAAAGAATTTATTTTGCAAAAATCAGGTTAAGTTTGGCAGTATTTCAAATAAAAGAATAGAAAGCAGTCTCTCTGCCAATTGAAATGCAAAAAAAGCAATTAAAGGACTAAGATCAAAGCCTCCCGCTGGAGGAATGATATTTCTAAATACAGAAACTGTAACCTCATACAGTTGCTGAATAAGAGAAGTAAAAGAATTACTAAAGTTAATCCCAAAAGCATAAATCCAACTAATTATTACACCAGCAATTATTACAAATTTAAGAATTCCTAAAAGCGACATAGATACTTTAAAAATGGCTAAGTTAGCTTGAGCAGCAAAACCAATACTTGGAAAAGAAATATAGTAGAAAATAAAAGCTAGAAGCGAAGCAAGAATAAGTAGCCCTATATTAATTTTTTTGTAATGTATATTAAAAATAAGTAGGAAAGGATAAAGCAAAATCTTTATTACCCTAGAGATCTTGTTGTAACTATCAGCTCTCGCTAATTCAGAAAGAAATAATATTAGGATTAAATATATAAAAATATTTATAAACTGAACCAACACTATTTTCTTTCTCCAAAAATCTTTGTTCCAATCCTAACCATGGTTGAGCCATAGGACATAGCTAAAGAATAGTCATTAGACATACCTAAAGAAAGTGTATCAATATTTTTATAATTTTCTTTTAATTTAAAAAATAATTCTCTGCATATTTGAAATTGATTATTTTTTTCTTTTTCAGAAATATTATTCTGCGCAATTCCCATGATGCCCTTTATACAAAACAATGATTCATTGTCATGATTTTCAACAATATTAATAAGCTCCTCTGGAGATAGACCATCTTTAGAATCTTCATTACCAAGTTTTAATTGAAGAAGAAAATTACATTTTTCTTTAACATCAGTATTTAAAATTTTTTGATAGACCTTTTCTCGCGAAACTGAATGTATCAAATTAGAAAACTTAATTATGTTTTTAATTTTATTTGTTTGAATCTTCCCTAAAAAATGCCAATTAATATCTGCAGGCAATGCGGTGCTTTTTTTGATTAACTCTTGTAGGTAATTTTCTCCAAAGTCTCGATGTCCCAAGTCATATAATTTTTTAATCTTTGAAACATCTTGACCTTTTGAGTCAGCAATTAGTTTTTGTCTGTTAGTTTTTGTCTGTTATTGAGTTCTTTTTTTATTTTTTGGTAGTTAATCAGAGTCATCTGATATTTTCTTACAATATTTAATTTCCATAGAATCCATATTTAATCTTCGGAAGTCCTCTCTAGCATTATTCATTGCTGATCTATTTTCGAATGGACCCACTCTTACTCTGTAATTAAAATCATTTGAACTTCTTACCTTTTCAGGAAATGCTTCATAACCAATCTTACCTAATTGAACAATCTGACTCTGAGCTGCTTCGTATGTTTTAAAACTTCCAGATTGAGCAAAAAATTCACAAATCTCATTTGATGATTCCTTTATAAAATTTATCTCTTCGAAAGAGTCGTTTTCCAAAATAGTTTGAAATTCATAATTTATTTCTTGGACTTTAAATTTGTTTAAATCTAAATAATCTTTTCTTCCATCTAAAACAAAAATTACTAGTAAAGACATAGTGAATGTAGCCACCGCAGTAACAAATAGAGTTGGAGCAAGTTTCAGAGGAAATTTGTTGGATTGGTAATCTATTCTAGCCATTTTACATTTTCTCCAAAGGAGTAACTCCGATTATTTTAAAGCTATTTTTTAAGACTATACTTGTTGCCTTTGTAATTAGGAGTCTTGCATTAGACTCTTCCTGATTATCTGTTATTACTGAGTTTTGCTCGTAGAACGAGTGATAATTTGCCGCAAGTTCTTTTGTAAAATGAACAAGAGAGTGAGGAGATCTCTCCGAACTAAACTTTTCTAAATAAATTGGAAAATTTATTATTTTTGAGATTAGATCATAATTTTTTACCAACTCATTTTTATCTGAATTATTGTCTAAGTTTGGTTTTTTCTTCTCTAAAATTGAACAACATCTTACATATGCGTACATTGTGTAGAAATAGGGGTTATTTTTACTATTTTCTTTTGCAAGTTTGGTATCAAAATCTATTTCATGGTCATATTTCTTTTCAAGAAAAAAGAATTTTATAAGATCTGAATTAAATTCATTCAACAAATCATTTAAAGATAAAAATTTCCCTTTTCTAGTAGACATAGTGTTCTTTCTTCCATCCTCGTAAAGATTAACTAGTTGATAAAGAATATGCTCAATATTCTGTTTTGGTTTTTTTATTAAATTAAATGCTGAAGTTAGCCTAGCAACATATCCGTGATGGTCAGCACCAAAAATATTTATGTAATGATCATAGTTTCTATCAATTTTATCTTTATGATAGCCAACATCTGTAAGGTAATAAGTAGGTTCCTTATTGGCTCTTAATAAAACTCTGTCTTTATCATCCCCATATTTTGTGCCCTCAAACCATATGGCGCCATCTTTCTCAAAAGTCATAAAACCACTCATCATGAAGAATTTCCATTCTTGACAGGTCATCCTTTATCAACTTGATCATCTCATTAACAGAAAAATCTCTAATTTGAATCCAGGTCTCTGGTGCCTCTTTTTTATAGTGTGAGATGAGCTGGTCAATTCTTTCATCAGAATCATCAGAAAATTTTTCTAAAGGATTATTAACTTCATTAACCAATTTTGCTGCCATAAATTTCTTAGCTAAATCTTTAATGTAGTCACCTTGATACAAGCCCTCTTTATTTATGTTATTTTGGAAAGTTTCGAGCATTATGCTCAGAGCTAAAATATTAATTTGTCGACCAGCATCGTTAACGTAATATTCTTTAGTCACTTCGTAGCCTTGATTGCTAAGTAAATTCGAAATTATATTTCCCAGAACAGCTCCTCTTGCATGCCCAATATGAAGAGGTCCAGTCGGATTAGAGGAAACAAACTCCACTAAAACTCTCTCTTTTTTTAATTTTTTCTTTCCCCACTCTTCGTTGTACTTTAGTACTTTTTCAACTTCATCAGATATGTAATTTTTATTAATAAATATATTTATAAAACCAGCACCTTCCACGGAGGATTTTGAAATAGCTTTATGATTTATTTTTTCACAAATATCTTTTGCTAACTCTACCGGATTTGTTTTAAAAAATTTAGCAAGTTTTAATGGAGAGCTTGATGAAAAGTGAGCTCTATTAATATCATCGCTTATCTCAAACTCAATATCTTTATCTTTAGGAATGATATCTAAACCCTTTTCTTTACTAAATTTTTTTACTGCTTCTCTTAACTCTTGATTTAGTTCTTCAATAATCATTATTCATTATTTCGTGATACATAACTTCCATCTCTTGTATCAATTTTTATAGTGTCACCAATATTTATGAAAATTGGAACTTGAATCTCTTTACCGCTCACTATCTTTGCTGGCTTCAAAGTGTTAGAAACTGTATCGCCTTTTAGCCCTGGCTCAGTGTCAATAATTTCTTTAAATACAAAAGTTGGAGGCTCAACTCTTAAAACTGAGTCGTTCCAAAATAAAATTTTGCATTCTTCTTCGCCATCAAGCCAATCACTTACAGAGCCTAGAATAGTGGAGTCAATTTCAATTTGATCAAAAGTATCTGAGTTCATGAAAATATAGGTTTGTCCTTCTTTATATAAAAATTGAAAACTTTTTTCAGAAATATCAGCACTTTCTATTGTTTCTCCTGATTTAAATGTTCTTTCCCAAACCTTTTCAGTTCTCAGGTTATATAATTTTGTTCTTACAACTGCTTGTCCCTTTCCAGGTTTGTGAAATTCGTGAGTTATTACTGAACACGGCTCTCCATCAATTAAAATTTTTAGACCTTGTTTTAATTGATTCGTTGTAAATTTCATACTTTATGATAATTATGTATTATAAGGCAGAAGTAATCAGTTATGGGCAGTGCACTTTTAGGACATTTCAGAAATATATTCTTTTCTATTTTATGTTTTGTTTTTTGTTATTTAATCGGTTCACTAGTTGACGAGAATACAATTGGCCAAGGCCAAACATCGCTAGTAATGATTGCAATGTTCATTTCATTCGCGGTTCATATTGTTCTCTACATCCCTTCTTATATTTTTCAAACTGAAAAATTTTATGATTTAGCTGGGTCCTTTACATATTTTTTAACATTGAGCACTGTACTTTATCTTAAATATCTAGCAGTAAGCTCAAATCTTGAATTAAGGTCAATATTAATATTCGCATGTGTAATGATATGGACATTTAGATTAGGTAGTTTTTTATTTTGGAGAGTTCTCAAAGACGGAGAGGACAAAAGGTTCAGATCAATCCTTCCAAATTTCTCTCAATTATTTATGACATGGATGCTTTCTGCAACTTGGGTATTTATTCAGTCACTTACAGCACTTGTAGCTATCACTACTCTTAATAAAGCAGATTTTGGTTTGCTTGGAGCTTTAGGTTTAATTATTTGGGTAATGGGATTTTCTGTGGAAGTTGTCGCTGACAACCAAAAAACTAAGTTTAGATCTGATCCCAAAAATAAAGATAAATTTATTACAACAGGATTATGGAGTCTTTCAAGACATCCTAACTATGTCGGAGAGATAATGTTATGGATTGGAATTTCTATTATGGCTTTACCAGTCTTAACAGGTTATCAGTACGGCTCTTTAATTTCTCCTTTGTTCTCATTTTTGCTAATCTATTATGTTAGTGGCGTAAGAATGCTAGAAGCTCGCGCTAACAAAAAATGGGGTAATAATGAGAAATATCAGGAGTATAAAAGAAATACGCCTATTTTTTTCCCAAAAATCCCTAAATAAAGGACTTTATTAAATAAGTTGGCTATAAAAGTTGAAGTTATTCGATTATATTTTTATTATTAACAGCCAAGTAAATTAACGGAGTGTAAGTAATATGAGATTATACGTTTACATCCTTGTTCTGCTTTCCATATTTGCACATGCAAATAATGCGGAACTGGAACAAATTTTAAATGAAAATAGTGAGACAATCACTGACTCAAGACAGTCACAAGACACAATTGATGATCTTCAATTAGAGAAAGATTCTCTTCTTGCTGAATGGAAAGTAACAGTGAAACAAGTTGAGGGTTTGAAGATCTACAATGCCCAAAAAAGAAGACAAATAAAAGCTCAAGAAGAGAGACTTGTCCTTCTTGATGAGCAGACAATAGCAGTTGAAAAAATGCAGAGACAGGTGCCACCAGTTATGAAAACAGCCCTAGAAGATTTACTTGTTTTCATAAACGATGATGTACCTTTTTTAATGGATGAAAGAAATAAAAGAATCGCGCAAGTCTTAGCAACTTTCGACAATCCAAAAGTTACAGCCTCAGAGAATGTGAGACAAGTGCTTGAAGCCTACAACATAGAAAGAGAATACGGCAGAACCATTGAAACATATGAAGACAGTATTGTTTTGGACGGGGAAGAAAAGGTTGTAAATATTCTAAGAATTGGAAGATTAGCTCTTATGTACCAACTCAAAGATCAGAGTGAAACAGGTGTATGGAATGGTACAGAGTGGGAAGAGGTAAGTGGTTACAGAATTCCTGTCAGAGATGGAATAAGAATGGCAAATAAAACAGCACCTTTAGATTTACTTTTCTTACCAGTTAAAGTTACAAACGAAGGAGGTGAGTGATGAAAAATTTTAGAATAATTTTATTACTTCTTTTCTCATCAATCTCATTTCAAAGCATAGCTCAGAGTGATGAAGAGGTTCAGCTAACCAATATGGATAAGCTTCTTGAAGTTGTTAGAGAAGGTCGTTCGAAAGAAAAAGCTGAAAACCAAAAACGAGAGACTGAATTTTTATCAAATAGAGACAGACAGCAAGTATTACTAAATGAGGAGCTTGCAGAATTAGCTAGGCAAGAAGAAATTGCTGATAGATTAGATAAAATTTTTAAAGAAAATCAGGAGTTATTAAGAGTTGCTGAAGAAGTTTATCTAAAAGCTTTAGGTTCTTTAAATGAATTATTTGGTCATATAACAAGTATCAGTACAGACTCAAGGGTGACTTTTGAGTCTTCTTTAACAGCAGCAGAATTTGGTAAAGCGCGTGAAGTTTTCCTAGATAACTTAACAAGAAAAATGGGTGAATCAACTGAATTACCAACTATTTCTGAGCTTGAAAGAGTAATGTCTCTTATCACAGAGGAAATGGTTGCTACTGGTTCTGTATCAAAATTTAAAACAAATGTTATTAATGTAGACGGTTCACAATCAGAATGTGAAGTTGTAAGAGTAGGGGTATACAACGCAGTATGTGGAAAAAGATATTTAGAATATGTGCCTACAAAAGGACAATACCAGTTTTTAGCTAGACAACCTGCAGGTAGATATACTGGTTCAGCAGGTAGAATATCTAACTCAAGTCTTGGTGGCGGATATGTAAGTTTCGCTGTTGATCCAAGTGGTCCCTCAGGTGGAGCATTATTAGCTAACCTTATTCAGAATCCATCGCTCTGGGAACGAATCCAACAGGGTGGATTAATTGGTTACATAATCCTTGGTCTTGGTTCTATAACCATGGCATTTGCTATATATAAATATTATGTGCTCTTTATGCTAAATAGATCTGTTGTAGCACAAATGGGATCAAGCTCATATGGTAATAATCCACTTGGCAGGGTTCTTAAAGTTGGAGAAGCGCATATGAAAGACGCTATTGATAGATTAGAGCTTAAATTAGCAGAGCAAATTATGGCAGAGCGACCAAAAATTGAACAGGGAATTAGTTTCGTAAAAATTGTTTCAGTTGTTGCTCCTTTAGCAGGTCTGTTAGGTACAGTTACAGGTATGATTATTACCTTCCAACAAATTACCTTGTTCGGAACCGGTGATCCAAAGATTATGGCTGGCGGTATTTCACAAGCTCTTGTAACAACAGTACTAGGACTAGTTGTGGCAATACCTACAACTTTAGCCCACTCTTTCTTACAGTCATCAGCTAGATCAGTTGTTGATGTATTAGAAGAGCAAGCAACTGGTATGGTTGCAGAAAAAGCAAAGTAAGATGTACTGGCTCTCTGAAGTTTATATAGCTCTACGTGATTTTATGGAATCAGGTGGCACGGTCCTATGGTACATAGCCTTGCTTGTCACTTTTATGTGGGCTTTAATTCTTGAGAGAGTTTATTATTTTCTTTTTGTTCATGATGAGATAGCGAACGGAATTCAAAAGAAATATCTAGCTATGAATTTCAAATCTCCTTGGCATAAATTCCAGATCAAAACTAGATTAATTTCTGAAGGTAAGATTTCTATTAATAAAAACATGCAGTTAATACAAGTTTGTATTGCTTTATGTCCTTTGTTTGGTCTTATGGGAACTGTTACAGGAATGATTGAGGTTTTTCAAATTATGGCATTCACTGGTGGTGGTGATGCAAGATCAATGGCAGGAGGTGTCTCAAAAGCGACACTTCCAACTATGGCTGGAATGGTTTCTGCATTGTCAGGTGTTTTAGTAATGATATGGTTAAAAAATAAGGTTGAAGAAAATGAGTTGCTAATGGGTGAGTATGTAACTCATAATATTAAGAAAGGAGTAAGTTAAATGAGAAGAAGCGCAATATCAGCAGCTGCTAGAGAAGAAGAAAGCGAAATTAATTTAACACCAATGTTAGATGTTGTTTTCATTATGCTTATATTCTTTATCGTGACTGCAAACTTTATTAAAGAACCAGGTCTTGAAGTAAATAGGCCTGACTCAGATACTTCAGAAATACAAGAGAATGCTGCAATTCTTATTGCTATTGGCTCTAATGACGAAATATATATGGACGGTAGAAGAATTGACGTGAGGCAAGTAAAAGCAAATGTAATTAAATTGTTGGCAGATAATCCACAAGGCACTGTTGTTATACAAGCTGATGAAGAAGCTAGTGCAGATGCCATTATTAAAGCTATGGATGGAGCTCGAGATGCGGGTGTCTATGATATATCTTTAGCTGCTGATCCAAAGTAATAAATTATGGCTAGTCTAGTTGCAGAATTAGAAAAATACGGCATTTATCTAACAAAAAAACACCTTTTCATTGCGGGTGCTCCTTTTGTTGGATTCTTCTTATTTCTTTTTATGGTCGCACTTATTTACACAGGTGATGCTGGAGACATTGTTAAAGGCAGAAAAATTACTGATGTAATTATGCCTGATAGAGAAATAGATACCTTGCTTGAAGAATTAATGGAGCCACCAGAGGACCCAGAAGTTGCACCACCTGATATAGCTCCTCCTCAAATGGATGTTGAGCCGCTTGCAATTTCTGCTGTTTCAACTAAACCTCAAATCAATTTCAATTCAGGTTCAGGCACACTATTTAGAGACGGTGAATATATTCCTCTTTTTAAGGTCCAGCCTGTTTATCCTAGAAGAGCACAAGAAAGAGGAACAGAAGGATATGTTATTTTAGCTTTCACGATTACAGAATCAGGTACCATAGAAAACCCATATATAATTGAGGGTAAATGTCGATCTGCAAACAATCGTGATGGTGATTTTAGAGAATGTTCAATGTTCAATAGTGCTGCGATGAGAGCAGCAAGTAAGTTAAAATATAAACCAACAGTGAGAGATGGCAGAGCAGTTGCAGTCGATGATGTCCCTCACAAGTTTACTTTTGAATTGGAGGATGAAGCTTAATGTTTAGCAGGTTACTTTTATTAATTGTTTTTGCATTTTCTTTTGATTTTTATGCTGATGAGGTCGATGGTTTACCAGAATTAGCGAGTGAGAAAGAAAAAAGAAAGATGCAAGTTAGAAGATCAAAAGTTCTAGCAACTTCTGTTGCAAGAAGGGTTACAAAAGTAGTTGAAAATTTAGATTTAGCTGGACAATACGAAGAAGCTCAAACTATTTTACGAAAAGAGAAAAAAGAAGAGCAAGCTAAAGCACTTGATAAAGATATTGCGAAATTTGTAAAAATCGCACAACAAGAAGTTGATGTTTTGAAGAAAGGTTTAGCTGATATGAAAAGTTATGACAGATCTATGGTTTGGTATTATCAAGCTTATCTAAATCTTGCTTATAACGATAATATGTCAGCTGCAAGAAGTAACTATTTAAAATTAGTTAAAGAGGAAGATGCAACTCCACAAATTAAACTTGCAGCTTACTATACATTAGCGCAGTTAGCTTTATCTGAAGAAGACGTTGACGGTGGAATTAGATATTTAAAAATATGGTTTAAAACAACTCCTGAGCCGACTCCTCAAGCTTATGTATTCTTATCTCAAGCATATTACATAAAAGGGGACACTCAAAAGTCATTCAACGTAATCATGGAGGCTAAACGTCTTGCTGATGAAACTGGTATTACCTTTAGAGAAAATTGGTTCAATATCTTGTTTGCCACACATACCGATCTTGGACTTCGATATGAGCAGGTGCCTTTTTATGAGGAAGCATTAGAGCTGTATCCTAAGAAGAAATATTTCATCAATTTAGCAGGTCTATATAATGACTTAGATAGACAAGAGGATTACGTTTATTTGCTTAAAACTGCATATACTAAGCAGCTCCTTAACAAACCAGGTGAATTTCAATCATTAGCTCAAATGTTAATTGGCTCTGACAATCCATATTGGGGGGCAGAAGTAATTTTAACTGGCCTAACATCAGTTGAGGGGACTGTAGTAGTCGAACAGGACTGCGCTATTGGAAAGGTGTTAGATGAAAATGGTGAATTTAAGAAAGATAGAAGGGGTAATTTTATCGAAGAGATGGTTTGTTTAGATGTTTATGGACCTGGTTTTGTAAGGCCTGGAACTGATATGGCAAACGATCCTGAAGATAAGCCTTTTTTAGAGGAAGACAAAAGAAATTTAACTATCTTAGCTCAAGCACTAAGAGCAGCAAAAGAACGAGATGCAGCTATTGAAGTTTATGAAAAGTTAGCGAAAATTACCGATGATGGTGAAGCTTTTATCGCTATTGGAAACCTACATTATCAACAGAATAGAATTGATAAAGCTGTTGAGGCAATTAATAAAGGAATCAAAAAAGGGAATCTTAAAAACGTAGATTTTGCACAGCTTACTTTAGGCCAAGCATATTTTGAACTACAAAGATTTGATGAGGCAAGAGAGATATTTAAGCAAATAAGAGAAAGTGACAAAGAAAGTGTAAAGAAATCTGCTAAGGCTTGGCTGCGTTACACTGATGCGGAACAAGAAAGAGTTAGAAATCTAGAATTAAGAAAACAATCACTTTCTTAAATATTCTTTTATTTCAAAATCATACTGATTTTTTTCTGATTTTAAGAATTTTTTTGAATCAACTTCCCTCCATTCTTGTTTATTAAATTCAGGAAAGTAAACATCTCCTTTAATGCTGTTTGCATCTACCCAACTAATGACAAGTTTTGTGGTTTGCTTAAGGCCTTCAGCAAAGACTTTGGCACCCCCAATTAAAATAATCTCATCAATATCATTTTCTTCGTTATATTTTTTAGAAAAAGCTATAGCGTCATTTAGATTGTTAAAAATCTTAATGCCGTCTTGTTCGTTCATTGACGAAGAAACAACAATATTTTTTCTATTTGGCAATGGTCTTCCGATTGATTCAAACGTCTTTCTCCCCATAATTATTGGTTTATTAAGCGAATAATTTTTAAAGTGTTCCAGATCGTCTTGTAATTTCCATGGCAAATCATTATTGACCCCTATGAGAAGCTCTTCGTTCATAGCAACGAGAATTGAAATAATCATACTGCAACTTTTGCAGCTATATGAGGATGATGCTCATAATTTATAAGTTCAAAGTCCTCATAAACAAAATCATCAATATTATTTCTTGATTTAATTTTTATTTGTGGTGGCGTAAGAGGGGTCCTTGATAGCTGTTCATCTGCTTGTTCAAGATGATTCTTATACAAATGAGCATCGCCAAGAGTATGAATAAATTCTCCCACTTCAAGATTACATACTTTAGCAACCATATGTGTAAGCAGTGCATATGATGCAATATTAAACGGGACTCCCAAGAAAATATCAGCACTTCTCTGATAAAGTTGGCAAGATAACTTTCCTTCAACAACATAAAATTGAAATAATATATGACATGGAGCTAAAGCCATGCTCTGTATATCACTTACATTCCATGCACTCACAATATGTCTTCTGCTGTTAGGGTTAGATTTTATTTGTTCTATCACTTGTTTGATTTGATCATGAGCGCCATTCAGACCTTCCCATTTTCTCCACTGCTTACCGTAGACAGGACCTAAATCACCATTATCATCAGCCCATTCATCCCAAATGGAAACCCCATTATCTTTAAGAAAATTAATATTTGTATCACCCTTTAAAAACCATAAAAGTTCATAGGCCATAGACTTAAAATGAACTTTTTTGGTTGTAAGTAATGGGAAGTTTTGAGATAAATCATATCTCATTTGGTATCCAAAAACTGAGATGGTTCCAGTGCCTGTTCTGTCACCTTTCTCCTTTCCCTCTTGTCTAACTTTTTTTAGTAAATCTAGATATTGATTCATTATTTCTGTAAAGAATTATGAGTCCTAATATTAACATAGGAATAGATAATAATTGGCCTTGTGTTAAGAAACTTAAGAGTAAAAATTCTCCTCCCCATACATAATCTGGTTGTTTAAATATTTCCACGATAAATCTAGCCACTGCATAGCCAATCAAAAAGAAGGCTGAATAGTTTCCAATTTTTTTACTTTTAATAACAAAATTTAAAATTAAAAATAATAAAAATCCCTCTAATATTGCTTCATAGATTTGAGAAGGATGACGAACAAGTTGATCAGGATCAGAGGGGAAAATCATTCCCCAAGATATATCAGTGGGACGACCGTAAAGCTCAGCATTAATAAAGTTAGCTATCCTTCCTAAAAAAAGTGCTATTGGGACTGAAACACATAACCAATCTGATATTTGAAAAAATTTATATCCATTAGATTTTGCAAAAAAATAGATTGCTACCATCACCCCAATTAAACCACCATGAAAGGACATACCTCCTTCCCAAATTTTTAAAAAATAAATTGGATCTTGCAATTGAAGATGAAAATCATAGAACAACACATGACCCAATCTTCCGCCTATAACAGCGCCAAAAAAAAGGCCGTAAGTAATAACTAAATCTGATACCTTTTCGTTATCTAGGTTAATGCCAAACTTTTCTCTAGTGCTAAGCATATGAAAATAAATTAAGTAAGCTCCAACAACATATGCCAAAGCATACCAATGGATATCTATTGAATTGCCCCAGAACCCTGAAAATGGAATTGAAATTGCTACTGGATTTATATCAGGATAATTAATCATTAAGCAAATACCCAGTAAATAAAAATAGGAACCAGCTGAAAAGCATATAGTCTTTGAAAAATTTTATCATCGACTTTTTGAGTCATTTTGGCTCCAAATCTAGAAGCAAAGGAACTAAAGATTGCTATTGCAAACAAACTTAAATAATTAACATAACCAAAAGAAAAATCTGGAAGCTCTTCAACATCTAAACCTAAAAGAACATAGGAAATTGAACCAAAAATACCAACTGGTAGTGTAAGGGCTACAGATGTTGCTACTGCATTTTTCATTTTTTTTCCCATAAGCCTTAAAAAAGGACCAATAAAAATTCCTCCACCTACAGCAAACATTGTTGAAATTAGTCCAACTGCTCCTCCGTAAGGCGCAGCAATAAAAACATTAATTTGTGCATCTTTTTCAGAATCTTTAATTTTAAAAAACATCCTCATGGATACTAGAAAGATGAACAAAGCAAAAACTTTCTTAAAAACTTCTTTGTCAGCATTGGTTGAAATTAATGCTCCAAACAAAGAACCTATAACCAGACCAAAGAATATTTTAAGAAAGCTTTCCCTCAAAATAGTTTTATTTTTCAAATGCACACTTATTGCTGAAAGTGAATTAATTACAATACAAGCTAATGCTGTACCTAAAGATAGAGGGATACTAATTTCATCAGAGTAACCCATTGAGGAGTAGAGAAAATGCAATGATGGAACAATTACTAAACCTCCACCAACCCCAAAAAAACCAGCTAAAAAACCGGCAACTATTCCTATCAGAGGGTAAATAAGAAATTCAATCATCATTTTTAATTTTTTTTGTTTCTTTTTCTCCGAGTGAAATAAGTTTATTTATTCTTGAGCTTATTGATCCTGTTCCATCTACTAATTTATTTTTAGCGTCTGTAAATTTCTTCTGACTTAATGCGATTGTATTTCCAAGACTATCCATAGAATCTACAAATCCAGCTAATTTTTCTACTAACTTTCTAGCTTCTTCATAAATTTTGAATGCTTGTTCACTTTGTTTGTCGATCCTCCATAAATTTTCAAACATATGTAATGCCATATGTAGTTGAGTAGGACTTAGAAGGGCAATATTTTTCTGAGTTGCAAAGGAAAGTAAGGAATTATCATATTTAAGAGCTATATTTAATGCATCATCAATTCCAATGAATAAAAAAGTCATTCCAGGTGTTTTTAATTCTTTAATATCGCTGTATTTTTTCTCACTTAACTCTTTAATTCTCTCTTTTACTCTTTGTGAATGAAGTTTGCCAAATTTATCTCTTTCTTTCTCGTCGCTCACTGAGCAATAGTCATAATATGCTCGAAATGAAAACTTTGAATCAATTACCAAGTGTCTTTCATGAGGAAGGTATACTATAGCGTCTGGTCTTTGATCTTTTAAACCTTCACCATCGTTGACCTTATAGTTTTCTTGTAGAACATAATGTAAATCTTCCTCTAACCCTGATTTATCAAATAAGAGTTTTAAAA
>LULE01000463.1_pt2 | contig 22994 bp, 20 predicted proteins | sample 728231 | NCBI WGS metagenome assembly LULE01 (sample SAMN03860297, study PRJNA289734) | marine metagenome | biome: seawater column; feature: ocean; material: water; isolation source: Red Sea water column Station 192 - depth 10m | place: Saudi Arabia: Red Sea | collected 2011-10-15 | depth 10 m | reverse complement strand
CCATTGGTGTCATTCCAAATCCTCTATTTGCATAAACAATCGGCCTTGAAATTAAATGATCATAATCTTTAAAATGAACATGATATCCTCTCTCAGTATCCAGAGGAATATTTTCATGAAGCTTGTCGGTCAATCTTTTTGAAAAAGCTCCACAGGCTATTACAAGTTTATCAAAAATAAATCTTTGTGTTTCTGTTCTTAAAACAGGTTTTTCCTCATCAAAATCTATATCTTGAATATTTAGTTTTAAAAACTTTCCACCTTTGTTTACAAAATTTTCAAAAAGTTTGATTAAGATCTTTCTAGGATTTCTTGCATGTCTGGCGTAATCATAAAATACACCTCCATGGTAAAATGGTTTTAAATTTGGTTCGAGATCGTGAATTTCTTTTTTGTTTACCAACTGTTGTTTAACTCCTAATTGATCTCTAATTCTTATTTCTAACTCTCTACTTTTCATATTCTGGTTATTCCAAACATATAAAATTCCATTATTTTCTACTAATCCTTCAAGATTAATATCATCAAATAATTCATCAAAAGCAGGTAATGATAAGTCTAAAATTTGATGCATATTTTTTGCTGTATGCATCATTTTTTCCTCTCTACAGTTTAATATAAATCGGGCAAACCAAGGGATCATTTTTGGAACATAATTCCATTTTAAAGCTAAAGGTCCACGAGAACTAATTAACATTGATGGAACATCTGCTATTACATCTGGTCTATTTAAAGGAACAGAAGCATAGGGTGAAAAATGTCCAGCATTCCCATAGGATGCAGCGCTACCTGGCTCTTCTCTATCAAAAAGAGTTACATTAAAACCATTTTTTTGTAAAAACAAAGCATTGCAAACTCCTTGAATTCCTGCCCCTATGATTCCAATTTTTTGATTTTTTTCAGACACGCTTAAATATATTTTCTTATAAAAATATATTATAGGTGATATTTGATCGCGGGTTTATTTAACTATAATTGTTATTTTCCGATTGATATAAGGGTTAGGTCGTCACTTAATTTACTACCTGCATTTTTAATCACTGAATTGGATATGTCTGATAATTGTTTGCTAGAATCTAGGTTAAAATTTTCCTCTATAATTTTTAATGATCCATCTATTCCAATTTCTTCACCAGCACTATTTAGACTTTCAGATAATCCATCAGTAAATGCAAAAAATCTTCTATCCTCAAGTTTGGTCTTGTTTACATTGTAAACAGACTTGTCCTTTTGTAGTATTACTCCCATTGGTGGAGACTTACTTTCATATTGCTCATAATTACCTGATGATGACCTTAAAACTGCTGGTTGATGTCCACCATTTACCCATCTTATTTCGTCTGTTCTTGTATTGTATTCACCCAATATACAAGTAACAAACATTCCACCTGTTTTTGTTAAAAATAAATCATTATTCATATGAAACATCATTTCATCTGGATCCACCTTATCTCTAGACATTATTTCAAATAAAGTTGATGCTTTTGCCATGACCATTCCAGCATGAATTCCTTTCCCCGCAACGTCAGCAATTATAAAATAAACACTATCGTTATGAGGATAAAAGCTGAAGAAATCTCCAGAAACTTCTCTTGCTGCAATATTTATTCCATGAACTGGATAGTTTTCTAAATTTCTTTTTGGTAAAAAGTTTTCTTGAACTTTTACAGCTAGTTTAACTTCATTAGAAATTCTATCTCTCCATTTTTGTTTTTCAGCCTCACTATTCTCTAATTTGCTCATCAATTTATTATAATAAAGTCCAATAACGCCTCCAGCAGTAAACGGATCCTGCGGTCCTCTTATTGTTAAGTCTCCACTTTCAGATTGTTTTTCTAATATAGTAATCAAATCGTGTTCAACAGACGTTGCATTATGCTCTGCAATATTAAGTCCAAGTTCTTCATGTAATGGACTCACTCTTAAAGGATAAAAATAATTAAATATTTTCAATAAAATGTATGAACCAAAAAATGAAAAAGCACCTATTGAAACTATACCTATAAACTGAACTTTAATTTGTTCTAGTCTTGTTAAACCTGTCCCTAAAATATCTAGATCACTAAATAATCCAACCGCTATTGTTCCCCAAACACCTGCTGCTAAATGAACAGGTACAGCACCAACCACATCATCAATTTCAAATTTATTTAAAAGTTCATTTATAAAAATTGCTATTACTGCACCAATAATTCCAACAAAAATTGAGGTAACTGAAGTCATTGAATTACATCCTGCTGTTATGGCCACTAGTCCAGCAAGAGGTCCGAGGATTACATAATATGGATCTGGTTTTTTAAATAATGCAAAAGAAATTCCAAGTCCAGTCAACAAACCAAATGCTGCTGCAAGAAAAGTATTAATTAAAATCAATGGTACAGCTTCGTCCATAGCTCCATTACTACCTCCATTAAAACCAAACCATCCAAACCATAAAATTAAAGTGCCTAAAACTGCTAATGGAAAACTTGACCCTGTAAATTTACCTTTATTTGCATCTGAATATTTACCAATTCTAGGGCCTAAAATTAAAACTGCAGATAAAGCTATCCAGCCACCAACTGAATGAACAATTGTGCTTCCGGCAAAATCTACAAATCCAATGTCAGTTAACCAACCAGTGGTTTTAACTTGCCCTGTGACAGCTAATAATTGTCTTGTTGCATCAATATTATTTAGATAACTTGAAGACCAGGCCCAATGTCCTACGATCGGATAAATTATACCAGTAGCGATGATTGTAATTATTAAATACCCGTTAAATTTCATTCTTTCTGCAATTGCTCCAGATACAATTGTGGCTGCTGTTGCTACAAACATCGCCTGAAATACAAAATAAGTCATATATTCAGCCTGATCTGTTTTAAAAAAGAATAAATCTGTTCCAAAATAGCCATTATAACTTTTTCCAAACATCAAACCAAATCCAAATATCCAAAAAATTACTACAGCAACACCAAAATCAGCTGCATTTTTTAATGCAACGTTAATACTATTTTTATGTCTAGATAATCCAGTTTCCATACACATGAAACCTGCTTGCATTATAAAAACAAGTATTGCGCAATCTATAACCCAAAGTGTATCTACAAATGATTTTACCGATTCCAAGTCTACGTTTTCCACTTCATCCTCTTAAGGTTATATTTAATTTAAAATACATCATAGAAATTAGATGTTCAAAATAGGTTAGTTAATCGTTTTTTTTCCATATTAAATAAAAAAGATAAGGAGATAAAGCTGGCACTATTCCAAACCAGAACCATTCATCCCATCTAAAGCTTTTATCTAACATTGGACTTTTTAGTCCATTCCACCAAGTTAAATATCCAACAATTATGATCCATCCTAAACTTAAAGTTGCATAAATTTTATTTCTTTTAGATAAATCTCCACTAAAAATGAATTTAACTTTTTCTAAATATTTTTGATAATCCATTTTAATCTAGCAACCAGGTCTTGAAACTGTACCACCCTTAGCTAGCTGAGGTTTGCAAGTATCAGTATTATCTTCACTATTTTTAGACATTATTAAAAAATCATTTCCTGAACCAGCAATACAAACCCAGTAATCCATATCCTTTGTAATTATGTCAGCATTATCAAATAAGTTAGTTTCTATATTATTTGAACTGGCTTCACTAGGAGTGCAAGTTGCGCTTGATTCATTATAATAATATTCCCCTTTATCATTATAATATTCGCTTTGAGCTAGAGATACCTGAAACATAGCGTTCTCAACTGCTTTTCTTTTTGCCATTGATGTATAGCCGTTATAACTAACAATACCAACTGTTGCGAGAACTCCAAGGATTGCTACAACAACCAAAAGCTCGATGAGAGAAAACCCAGAGCTTTTGGTTGTCATAGAAAATTTTTAAGTTTGTACTATGGAGTAAAAACGTTTTTTAAAGTGTTAACTTCAGCACCACTACCTGTTGGGCAAGCATCTTCTGAACTTGCTGTTCCATCCGTAAAACATGTTTCAACAGTAATTTTTTTACCCGATGCACTTAAGATCGTGTAGCCAGCATCTTTTGTTGTTTTACCAGAGTCAACTATGGCTGCAGCTGAAGTCTTGTATGGATTTTTAAACTCAGTCATCGAAGCTTCTGCAGCAGCTATAACTGTAGCTCCAGTCCAACCATCGCAAGTTAACTGTTTATCTCCATCTTTATCGGGCATTGCTTTTGTTTCACCCATTTCACATTTTTTAACTTCACTAGCAATAAATTTTACTGCTGATGCATGATTTGATTTAGCAGCTGACTTTTTAGCTCCAGCTGTATAACCTGAGTATGCAACTACTCCGACTGCTGCAAGAATTCCAATAATTGCAACAACAACCAATAATTCTATAAGTGTAAAACCTTTGTTATTTTTTTTCATAAGTAAGATCCTATAATTTGTAAAAACTAGTGTATACATATAAATTAAATCTTTTAAAAGACAATACCTATTCATTAAGTACTCAAAATGGGCTATTTTAGTTGATTTAGACTATAAATTTAATAAATATTAATATTTATGTCATATAAAGTTACTGAAGAAGGCAACATATCAATAGTACACCTTGATGGTGAAATTGATATGGATGTGACTGAGAAAGCAAAAGAAATTATAATGCCTTTAATTGAGGCAAAAAAAGAAGTTCACCTCAATTTAAAAGAAGTTCAGTACATGGACTCATCGGGAATTTCTGTTTTAATTGAAAGCCACCAAAAAGCGACTGAAGTAGGAACTAAAGTTATCTTAAAAGATATAAGTAAATCAGTTTTAAAAGTAATTATGATGGCGAAACTGGAGCAAATTTTAAATTTAGGTTGATCATGAATAATCTAGCTTTAATTTCAGAACAACGTGACTTTGTTGTTAGTTCATCAAGTTTAAAAGACGTAAGAAATTTCTCAAGAGAAGTATTCGAAAAAGTAAATATTGAACAAGATCTAAAAGATGAACTTGTATTAGCCATAGCAGAAGCTGCACAAAATATTGTTAAACATGCTTACCAAAACGAAGCAACTGATGACAAAATGGAAATTAAAATATCTTTACAAAACGGAGAATTAGAAATTGGTTTTTTTGATAAAGGAAGACCTGTTGATAAAGGCAATGTAAGACATAGAAAAATTGATGATGTAAAACCAGGTGGTTTAGGAACTTTTTTTATTCAACAAATAATGGATGCAGTAGTTTTTAAAGAAGGTGAAAAGCCTTGGATCAATCATTTAATTTTAACAAAAAAAATAAATTATTAACCACCCATTATAGCACCAACGTTAAATATTGGTGAGTACATCGCAATCATTAAACCACCAATCATTGTCCCCATAAATACAATCATTATTGGTTCAATTAAGCTAGACATATTATCCACGGAGGTATCAAACTCTTCCTCATAATAAGATGAAACCGATGTAAACATTTCATCTAGATTTCCTGTTTGTTCACCAACTGAAATTAATTGACTGAAGGTTGGAGGAAATACGGGTTCCTTTAAAAATAATTTAGTAAGAGTATCACCTGAGAAAACTCCTTTTTTAACATTTTCTAATGCTTGAGTAACAACATCGTTATTACTCACTTGTTTTGCAATTTCTATACTTTCTAATAAATTTACACCAGCAGAACTTAGGTTACCCATGATCAATGCAATTCTAGCAATTAAAGATTTTAAGATCATATCACCAAAAACTGGCATCTTTAAAACTCTTTGGTGCCAGGCATATCTAATTTTTGGTACTTTTGTTGTTGTGTATTTAAATATTATAAAACCTACAACTGCAATAATTCCCAAAGTTAAACCACCAGCACCTCTCATAAAATTACTTGCTGTCATGATAACTGCTGTTGGTGTTGGTAATGCAACACCCATTCCGTCATACATTTCAGCAAAAACAGGTACAACTTTGATTAACATGAATACCATAACAGTAATTGCAACTGTGAACATGACTACTGGATAAGTTAGTGCACTTTTAATTTTTTTCTTAACTTTTTCTCTTTTTTCCAACGACTCTACTAATTTCATTAAAAATACATCAAGCTTACCACTCGCTTCGCCGGCTTTTATTAGGTTGATATAGATATTATCGAATATTTTAGGGTATTTTTCAAAGCACTTAGATAAAGTAATTCCACCCTCTAAGCTTTTTCTAATTTCTTCAATAATTTCTTTCATTGTTGGATGTTCGATTTGATCTCTTAGCATTGTGAGAACGTTTAAAATTGGCAAACCAGCTTTAACCATAGTTGCAAATTGCTTTGAAAATAGCATTACATCTTGCGGACTTACTTTCTTCTTTCCAAAAGAAAAGCCTTTCTTTTTGCCTTTTTCAGTAGCAGCTTTCTTTTTTTTTGCTTTTACTAGATTTGTAATAATTATTTTTTGCTCTTTTAATTTAAAAGATGCTTCTTCTTGATTAAGTGCTTCTATTTCACCTTCAATATATTTGCCGCCAGAAATTCCTTTATAAGTATATGTTTCAGAGGACATATTATTCTCCGGATAATACCCTATCGAATTCTCTAAAATTTAAATCTCCTGTAAGAATTAATTCTCTGCCCATATCTTGCATAGTTCTAAATCCTTCATTACCAGCTATTTCTTTTAGCTCAGGCGTTGTAGCTTTTCGTAGTATGGCTTCTTTAATTGGTTTGGTAACATTTAATATTTCATAAATACCCATTCTTCCTTTGTAACCTGTATCTTTACATTTCGGGCAACCCTTACCTTTTTGAACTTTTGCTCTTGAAGCTTGTTCTACGGTAAAACCGAGATCTGCTAATGCTTTTGGAGTAATATCATCATCAGGTACTCTACACTCTGAACATGTTTTTCTCGCTAATCTTTGCGCTAATACTAAACTGACAGCTGCACTAATTAAGTAATCAGGTGTTCCCATATTCTGCAATCTTGTAATTGTACTTGGGGCATCATTGGTGTGAAGTGTGCTAAAAACTAAGTGACCTGTAAGTGCTGCTTTTAATCCAATGTCTACAGTTTCTTTATCTCGCATCTCTCCAACTAGAATTATTTCGGGGTCTTGTCTTAAGAATGATCTTAAGGCAGTAGAAAAGTTAAATCCTATATCATCTTTTATCTGAACTTGACCTACCCCATCAAGCTCATATTCAACTGGATCTTCAGCAGTTAAAATATTTAGGTGGGGTTTAGAAACTTCTTTTAAAATACTGTAAAGAGTTGTTGTTTTTCCAGATCCTGTTGGTCCAGTAACTAAAACTAATCCTTGAGTTCCATGAATAGCTTTTCTTAAATTTTTAAGATCTGTCTCCTCAAAATTTAATTGTTCTAAACTAATATCTCCAGCATCTTTATTTAGAACCCTCATTACTATTCTTTCATTTGTTGCAGTTGGTAAAATAGAAAGTCTGAGATCAACCACTTTTCCATCAATTTTAAAAGGTATGGCTCCATCCTGAGGAAGTCTTCTCTCAGCAATATCTAATTTACCCATGATTTTAAATCTTGTAACTACAGCACCATAATTTGAGTGTAGAAATTTTTTAAAATGTTCTTGTTCTTGCAGTATTCCGTCTAATCTATATCTTACCCTAGATGTAAACCTATATGGTTCTATATGGATATCTGACACACCAGACTTAATTGCTTCGGCTACTACGGCTGTGCTAAATTTAATTACTTCAGATTCATTTTCTATAGCCTCAATATCTTCCTCAGGCGCTTTTTCTAAAACTTCAGCTTGTTCATCAACGTCATAATCAAAAGTTTTTGTTTTTTCTGCGTTTGTTTGCCTAATATCTGATATTGTATTTTCTCCACCGGCTAGTAATTGGTCGACGAAATGAGATATATCGGATACCTTTGCAGCATGTAATTCGATATCCATTTTGGTAATAGTTCTTAAATTTCTCATTAAACTTAATTTAGAGATATCTGATATTGCGATATGCAAAACTTTTCCCTCAATTTTGAAAGGAGCTATAAAGTTCATATTAATATAATTTGATGGTAAAACTGTTTTTAATTCGTCAGTGATTGGAACGGATTTTAAATCTACAACATCTAAAGATTGATCTTGTACTAATAAATCTAGAATTTTTTGCTCATCAGTTAAATTTAATTCGAAAACAGCATCGAGTTGTGATTTATTCCCATCACTTGATACTTTTTTGATTTCCGCAAGATCCTTTCCAGAAATTATATCTTGATCAATAAGTATATTGATCAGATTTATTTCAGACTCTCTACTTATATTAATCATTATAAAATTCTTGGTGCAATAAACACTAATAATTCATCAAGATTATCAGCTTTTGTATTATTCTTAAATAGATTTCCTATAACTGGCATATTTCCTATGCCAGGTACTTGTTCTTTGCTATTTGCAAGAATGTTTTTCTTAATTCCACCTATTACAACAATGTCTCCATCCGCAACGAGTAATCTTGTTACAATCTCCATTTTATTAATTGGAGGTTCTTCTGCAGCAGAGGATCTATTTGGAGTATCATTGTTAACTTTGATGGTTAATAAGACATTACCGTCACCAATTATACTTGGGGTTACCTCTAATTTTAAAGCTGCTTCTTTAAAAGATGTAGATACAGAACCATCAGCTTGAGTTTGATAAGGAATTTCTTCACCTTGTGTGACTGTAGCTAACTGATTATCCAAAGTAAAAACTTTAGGATTTGATATAGTTTTACCCATACCCATACTTTCTAATGCAGTAATTTCAGCTTTTAAAACTGCTGATCCTGTTCTTCTTAAAATTCCAATACCACTTGTTGGACCTGAGATTGGGAAATTGCCAAGCGAGTCCGCTGCATCACCTAAAGCAGGTTCAGTAACTTCATCGTTTCCACTTGAACCACCACCCATACCACCGATTTGTGATCCATTTCTCATATATTTCCCACCTAATCTGGTTCCAAGCGCTCTCTCAAAATCTGAATTTGCTTCTACTATAAACGCTTCAATTAAAACTTGTTTAGTTCTTATATCTATTTCTTTAATTACTTTATCAACGACATCTAAGTCTTTTTCTCTTCCTCTAACAATTATAGATCTTGTGGTTGTCTCTTCGGTTATCGTAATTACGCTTCCACCATCTCCTGCTGAGAACAGTTCTTCTATAGTTTTTTTAGCTTGTGCAGGTGTTATATAATAAAGTCTAAATATTTCTGAAAATATTGGTTCTACGCTATCTTCCAACTCAACTTTCTTTTTAACTGCCGCTGCTCTATCTGATTTATATTGTTCTTGATTAGTTAGTGTCTCTGGAGAATGAACTCTTATTAGGTTACTTGCTGTATCAACATCTGAAGCAAAATTTTTCATATCTAGCAATGCTTGAAATGCTTTATCCCAAGGAACATCGATAAGTTCAGCCGAGATTGCACCTGCAACCTCATCTCCAACTAAAATGTTAATTTCTCCTATTTTACCCATCAATTTCATTGTTTCCTTATAATCTAAATTTTTGAATTTTAATGAAATCCTTTGTTTCAACAATGGATAATCATCTGAAATTATCAAATAATTTTTTTGCGCTTCGGATGTGATTTTTTTTCTCTTACCTAGTTTTACAGTATCACCTATAACTGGCTTTGGTCCCATCTCTAAAGTTTTAGATATTTCTGATTTACCTGATGCAACAATATTTTGGTCTTTTATTAATGGAACATTATGTTTGAATGGTTTATCATATTTTTTTCCAAATTGTGAGTTGGGTCCACAACTATTTAGAAAAATAGCTAAAACAAATAATAAGGTTATAGAAAAAATTTTGTTAATATTCATTTGACTCTCTAATCATATTATTGAAATCTATAATTATAAATGATTCATCTTCTTTTTTAAAAATTGCCTCATTTAGTCTTAAATCAATTAATTGAATTTTACCCAAATACTGTCCAAGTGTTAATGTCATTACTTCTCCGCTTGAATTAACTAAAGATACATAACTATAGTCCTTCCCCGAAATTAAACCGACTAATTTAAAATTATATAAGCTAAATTGATTATCTTGTTCTTCCTCTGGAATGTTAGATGCCATTCCACTAGTTCCTTCATTTCCTGCAAATGGATCATTTAAAGGAACCTCTTCATCTTCTTCTAATTCTTTAGCAATATCTTTAACTTGATCTAAAACTTCTTGTTTTTTATCATGATTGTCAGCGTAACTATTGCCAGCGAAAATAATAAAAAACATAATTAAAAATATTTTAAAAAAACTCATCAGGCATCCCTACTATTGTTAATTCTCCTCTAGCAACAATCGCTCCAGTTGAATCGTTTTGTACTATACTTATCGTCTCTTTGTCAAAATTTAACATTTTTTTTTGTTTAGATACTGCTCTTTTAAACTTTATATACCCCAAGAAATTCCCTTTAATTTCATAATCAACCGGTATTTGATAATACGAAATTGCACTTTGCTCTAACAATTCAGCAGACTGTGCAGCTTCTCCGGGTTTTAAAACAGGATTTGGTTCTTTTTTTTCTATCTTAGATATTACAAGTCCATTTTTTGCAGCATGCAAACTTAGGCTTTCATAAAGACCTTCAACTTCTGCCTTTGTATGAAACAGAGTGGAAGTTTTTTCGAATTGTGGTTTATTTTTTTCAATTGTATTTTTTAAAGTAATAATATTATCCTCTAATTCTACAATTTCATTTTGCTTTGTTATTTTATCATTATACTTTAATTTACGTTCTTTAACCATTGGGTTTAAAACTGCGTAATAAATAATTAAAAATAAAAGTATTGCACCAAAACCTGCTCCAAACTTTATTAATATTTTTTTATCAATTGTTGCTAATTTCTCTTTTAGATCTGTCATTGTAATATTTTTAAGATCCATTACACGGCCTCCAACACACAAGCTATTACAAAACCTTTTCTACTCTGACTATCTTTTTGCTCAGGTAGAATCATGCTTGCTAGTGATGCTTGTGCAATTAATTTCTTGTTATTTAAATTACTTATCAATTTTAGAATATCTTGATCGCTAAAGGCTGTACCTTGTATAGTTATTAAATCTGACCCGTTATACTCAATAGAGCTAAATTTTACTCTATTTGGTACTGCTGATGCTATTTGAGCAAGAACTCTGAAGCTAACGGTTTTGTTAGACTTGATGGAATTACTTAATTCTAACGATTTATCCATCATTCTTTTTTCTTTTAAAAATTTATCTCTTAACTCTGTTCTTTCTTGATGGACTTGAACAACTTGTTCATAACCTTGAATTTTTTTATTTAAATCCATAATTTGCCAAAATGAAAAGCCAAATAAAATTACATAAATAACTGCAACAATACCTACAACACCTTTAAATGCAAAATTTGAAAAGGCCTTAGCCTTTTTCTGAGCTATCATGTTATCTCTATTAGGCAAAAGGTTAATATTTTTTACAGCTGTTACAAATTTGTAATAACCAAAAACATCTAGTTTTCTAAATGCTAAACCCATTACAGTAGAGAAATAAGAAGGATTGGTAAATTGAACATCATTTTCTAATTGTGCAGGAACTTTAATTCCCTCAAATGGATTAAAAAGATTGTAACCCGTGTTAACCATATTTTTTCTAAAACTAGCTAAGTAATCATCAACATTTGCTAAATTAGAAGTAACTTTTAAATTTCTAATTCTTTTTTCATATTTCGTTTCAAAATCCTGAACAGCCTGCTTATATATCTGTTATGATTGGATTGTTATCATAAAGTATCATTACATAATTTTCATCCAAACCAAATTCAAGAACAGCTGTTAGATTAGAATCTTCAATAGACCCTGCAATTTGATTTATTTGGTCAACAGCAGACTTTAATGCAAAACATTTTACATCAATTATTACTGCATTAAGTCCTGCCTTTTTAATAATTGCTGTATAACTGTTAATATCTGATAACTTTGATGCTACAAATAAAATATCCATAGTGTTACCCTTTTCATCTTTATTAATAACTTGATGAAAAATTGAATAATCATTTAAATTATCTGTGAGCTGTACAAGGTTTTCCCATAACGAATCTGTATCAATAGCTTTCTTTAGCTCCTCGTCTGTCATTAAAGGAGCAGTGACCACTCTAATAATTGCACTTGTTACAGGAATGGCTATCGCTGCATTAGTTGTAGAAACTTTTGATTTTTGTATCGCTAGCTTTAGCTCATCTGCAATTTTATCCTGGTTTTCTAGAACTGTTCCGTTTTCATCTATACCTTCAAACTTATGAACATAAAATTTATCTAAAACCCATTGATTAGACTTATTACTTGAGACTTGTGCTAGTCTTATTTCATTTGTTGTGAGTTCAACTCCTAAAATTTCCTCTCCCTGAACAGAAGCTTTACCTATTCTATTTTTTAAAAGCTTGCTGAAAAAGTTGTCTTTCTTTGGTTTGTCAGATTTTGGTACAGGTGAGCCTGATTGATCTTTATCTTTTTTCTTAAATAGCTTTAGGTTAGCAAACGGATTTTTCATAAATTTATATTATAAATTTTAACTATATACTCAACTTTTACTAGAATAAAATAACGATATACATTATTAATTTAAAAAAATTAAAGTCTTAAATAACTTGTTTTTATAGTAACAATATCGAATGTTTGAAAAATTAGAAGAATTAGCCAAGAACAATAAAAAAATATCTGACTTTCACATAAGATCAGGTGCTCCACTAGCATATCGACAAACAGGAGAGATCATTAAAGTTCAAGAGGTAATGGTAACGGCTCAAGATTTAAAAGATTTGTTATCAATGAACTGTAGTGAACAAGAACTAGAAAAATTTAATACGACTCATGAACTTGATACATCCGTTACTTTAAGCGGGTTAAGATTTAGAGCTAATTTTTATAAAACCATTAAGGGACCGGCTTGTGTTTGCAGAAGAGTGGAAAGTAAAATTCCAGATATGGATCAATTTAATTTGCCACAGGCACTTTATGATATCGTAGATTTTCATAAGGGTTTAGTTTTGGTTACAGGTCCAACAGGATCTGGTAAATCAACAACACTTGCTGCTATTGTAAATGAAATTAATAAAACAAGAACTGCAAATATAATAACAGTTGAGGACCCAGTAGAATTTATACATGAAGATAATAGAAGTATAATTTCACATCGAGAAGTTGGGAAACAAACTGAAACATTTGCTGCTGCATTGAAGGCAGCTTTAAGAGAAGATCCTGATGTAATATTAGTTGGTGAAATGAGAGATCTTGAGACAATTAGTTTAGCTTTAACTGCCGCTGAAACAGGTCACTTAGTTTTTGGAACACTACACACCAGTGGTGCTCCTAGTACAATCAATCGTATAATAGATGTTTTTCCTCCAGAGCAACAAGAACAAATTAGAGCACAAATATCGACTTCATTAAAAATGGTAGTTACACAAAGACTATTGAAAACAAGAGATGGAGCTGGAAGAGTTGGTGCCTTTGAAATTATGAAATGTACAGCACCAATTCAAAATTTAATTAGAGAAGCAAAAATACACCAAATACCAAGCATCATGCAGACTGCAGTTAGAGATGGTATGATAACTATGGAAAAGTCTCTTGAGGAATTGGCTAAATCAGGAAAGATAGATCCAGGTGCAGCAAGATCAGAACATTAAAGGATTTACATTATTAGAATTACTAGTTGTTGTTACAATTGTAATGGTAATTTCTGCAGTTGCTTATCCTAATTTTAGTTCATGGAGTAAAGATAGAGAGGTTAGAAAAAGCGCTGAACAAGTTTCAACAATGCTATCTACTATTACATCAGCAGTTCAAAGAGGAAATTATTCTTTTGTGCAATTAATGGTTACCCCTCAAAAAGACAAAATTGAAATTCATACAAGAGGTTTACAAAGAAAGGGATACACAAGATTATTAAAAAAAAGAAATTCTCAAAACACTCAAATAACGTGCAGCACAAATAAAGATGATTGGAAATCAAATTTAGGAGGTAATCCAGAAATTCAAAAGGTCACTGTTAAAGGTGTCGCAACTCAACTTGATAAAACAAGCTCAGTTTGTTTTTCAAAAAACGCCGCACATTATTCAACAAGTGGTGGTTTATCTCAGGGAAATTTGATTTTTGAAAAAAACGAACATAAAAGATTTATAATTGTTTGCAGCTCTGACCTTGCCCAAACCAAAGGTGGAAAGTGTCCATTAAAAGAAAAGGATGGTTTAAAGAAACCAGCTTATTTGATAGAATGGAGCAGATTTGGACAAATACAAAAATACAGATTTAGTGGAAATGATTGGATTAGGCAATAATAAACGAAATTCTGAGAGAGGACTTACATTAATTGAGGCTTTAGTTGCAACTGTTATTGTTGGTATTGGATTTGTATCAGTTTTTCAGATGGTTCAGTATTCTGTTTCTTCTATAGGTGTATCTAGCGATAGGTCAAAAGCGAATTTACTTATGACTATGGTAGTTGAGGATTTTATCTCAGAAAAAAATACGCTTCATGACAAAACAAAAAAAGTAAATTTTAAAGACCAATTATTTGATGATGAACATGGCTTTAGCAGCAAACCTAAGTTCGAAATAACATCTTGTTCAGACTCTGGACCAAGCAGAAAAAGCCCAGATGATAATGCTTTAGACAATAAAATTCATAAGTGGAAACACAGATTTTCTAAGAAAAGACTTAAGTGTACGAATGTTTCGGGTGGAACGACTAATGATGAAAAAAGGTTAAACGTATTTACTCTTTGTAACAATAGTGTTGTTTCTAAATCAAATTTATCAAAAAGTAATAGGCCCTGTAAATTTAATATAACTAAGACATATACTGGACATCTACCAAATAGCAAAGCAGTTGGAATTTATTTAGAAAGATATTTTGGTAGACTTGAAGTAGGTATTACAACAGGAAAAACTAAAACTGTTAGAGGAAATAAAGAACCCGTATCTAAAAAAAAAGTACTCTATTTTCAAATTGACTAAATGAAAAGAAAATTAATAAATAACTCTGGTGTAACATTAATTGAAATATTAATTGGAATTGTAATATCAGTTTTAATGATGGGCGCGATGTATACTGCTTATAATGCAGTAAATAATTCTTACTCAAAAGTCACAGACAGAGCAAAAATTTCTGCCCAAGGTAGAGATCTTGTAACAATGATCGTTAGAGATATAAGAAATGCAGGATTTAGATATTTTGGAGATAATATTCAAATTAATTTATTAGAACATTCACCAATTTTAATTAAAAAGCCTGCTTCAAATAAATTTAAAAAAGAATGTGACTCGATAGATATTGTTTTTGGAGGAGGGCATTTTGACAGTAAGCAAAATTTTATTTATAAAAAATATAAGTCATCTTACCATTGTGAGAGATCAAAAATAGAAGATAGAGCAAAAGGAAAAAATAATTCTGGAGCATATGATACGGTAGATGGTTTTGCTATTTTTAAAACTGTAAAAGTTTGGGAAAATGGTAAATGGGCAAATCCAAATACAGATAATGATGATTATACTTTTGAAAAACAAAAAGTTGCTGATTATATAGAAGATATGGTTTTTAATCCTATCGATGACAAAGGAGTACTAATTGATCCCCCACCCTCACCTACAAACATAAATAGAAATAAATTGTACAGTATAAAAACGGTTGATGTAGCTATTTCAATTAGATCAACAAAACCTTTTTTTAGGACTAAAGCAGATAACAGAAACAAAGCAGTAATGAATGAAACTAAACGACAAAGAAAAGATAATGATAGATATTTTAGAGATACAATTATAGTTACTGCTTTTGCAAGAAATTTAGGGATACAATGAAAAATAAAAATGAAAAAGGTTTTGCTTTAGTTTTATCATTAGTTTTATTATTAGCTATGTCTTTGATGGGAGGTGCGTTGATAGTTATATCAGCAGGTGACCATACTAGTAATAATGTTAATGATGAATACCAACAAACTTTTTATGTGGCTGAAACTGCGTTATTGGAAGGTGAAAAAGTATTATTAAATCAGTTTCTAGGACCGTATGATACTTCAACTAATGAGAGAGATAAAACTAAAAAAAAATTGCCCGATGGAACTATAACTTTTAATGGCAAAATGAATAAGATCAATTATAGAGCTTCACAACTTGATAAAAAGTACAGATTAGAGACAGACAATATATGTTTTAACAGTTTTTCAGATGTTATCGGGACTAGCATTACAGTCGTTGCAGCAGAAAGTTGGAATTTTGGAAAGTTATTAACAGATAGTTTTGGGAATAAAGCTCAAGATTTTAAGGCTGAAGCTGAAAAATTAAAAAAATATTATTATGATTATTTTATTGTTAAAATTGGAGCCGCTCCTTTTAGAGGATCAGGAGGAAGTGTTAAGAAAAAAGCAAACAATAAAGGTCTAGATGGTATGGCATACCGTGTTTATGGTTGTGGAATTATGAAAGATCCTGATGATCCAATTGTTGTTGGGTTGGAAAGCACAGTTGTATTACCAAAATAAATATGTCATCATATAACTGTTAATTATATAGTATATATAACTTTATATTTAATATGAAATTAGTAACTAAAATATTAATTATATTTTCATTATCTATTGTGCATGCATATTCTGCTTGCGACTTTAAAGTAGAACTCGGAGTAAAAAGAAAAGCATTTGAAAGCTTAGAACTCACTGGACCACCTCTACCCTTAGAGTATGAGGATTTTGATGTATATGGGATATTAGCTGATGATATATGCCCAGATCAAAAATTAAAAGAGGTAGCAATTGAGTATAAATTTTTAAAAGATGAACTTGTTGCGATAAATCTGATTGCATTAAATGATGACAGGAATTTAGTTTCTGAAAGTTTAATAATGATGAATTATTTTAAAAAAAATTTCGGAGATTTTGAAACACCTGATAATCCACGTTCATATACTGGTTATGAGGTGATAGATAAAAATAACGAATTTTACGTTTATGGAAGAATACCAAATGATGATGGTATTATGGATGAACAAATTTACATCTCAAATCCTGAGCTAGATACCAAACTTATGGATTACATGCGAAATATTGAAGAACAACAATTTAAGGCTGAACAATGAAATTAAAAAAATTATTTTTATTAGTTACTATTATTTTATTTTCATTTGTTAACAATGCTTTTTCAAAAGCATTACCACCTGGATCAGGAATAGGAGATGTGCCAGCAAACGTACTGTTAATGTTGGATAAATCAGGAAGTATGGGATGGAGAATGAGTGGTGGTACAGCAAGTATGAGGTATCCTTATGATGCTGATGCTGATAGTAACGGCGATATTTTAGTGTCTCAATATAATAGAGATGGAGTTAAAAAATTTGTTTATGGCTCAGGAACTTTTGATACTGGATTTGGTAACAGAGGAGTATCAGGAAAAGGAAACGCCAGGTTTGAAGGTAATCGAAATTGCAGAACATCTTATTCATATAGTGGAGAAACATATAATGACGTTTATTATACCACTGCGTATTATGAAAGAGCAGTAGTAGCTATTAGAGCAAGTGACGGAAGATGTTTGCAAAGATATAATTTAGGTTTTTATCCATACAATATGACGATAGACCAAAGCACTGGTTATTTATATGTGGGAGGTAATAGAGGATACAAAACTATAAATCTTAGAACTGGTTCAATGAGTAACTGTAGTTATAATTACAATCAAGCATATGCTTTTGGTTCAGCGATTTCAGGTAGTCGTATTGTATATGCAAGACAAAATTATTTATATGTTCATAGTTTATCAGGAAGTGGTTCCAGATGTCCGAATACTTCTGGAAGAGCAATTACATATCGAGCAGGATATTATGTAGGTGTACAGTTCAATCCAAATAATAATAATGAACTTTGGACTTTATCTTGGACAGCAAGTCGAATGCAAAAGTTAACTTTTAATAGTAGCTTTACTGGAGTAACGATAAATCAAACCTTTGGAAGCAGAAGTAGATCAAATTCAACAGCTTCAAGAACATACTTTTATTATCCTTGGGGTCTTGGCTGGGATCAGGCAAACAATAGATTAATTGCTGCAGATTTAAACAAAGGATCAGTTCAAATATTTGATTCAAGTGGAACTTGGGTTAAAAATTTTGGAGGAGCTCCTACAACTAGAATGCAAGCAGCTCAAGCTGCGATTAGATCGATAGTAACAGACTCTTCATTAACCTCGGGTGTTAATTTTGGTTTTGCTAAATGGGCTGCTGGACGTTCCGGGTTTAGTAGTTGGAGTGGTGGAGATATATTTCAAGGTGTTGGTAGGGCCTCGCCTTGTTCAAGTGCCAATTGTTTAAAAGTACCGATCTACAAAGGTGGTGCAAAAGATATTGAAAACATGATTAGTGGGGTAAATCCAGGTGGTGGAACTGATGCAATGGCATTTATGCGAATTGCCGAACAATATTATACACATGGCAGTTTATCTCCAGTAGATAAAAATTCTCCATGTCAAAATAGTTACGTTTTAGTCATAGGAGATGGAGATTGGTATAACCATGGTAACGCTCTTAGAACAGCAAGAAGTCTAAGGCAAAACCACAAAATTAAAACTTTTACTGTAGCATTTGGAACCGGAATTAGCAGTAGAGGGATGAGATATTTTAATGAACTTGCAAAAGCAGGTGGAACAGATAAAGCAATCGTTGCAACAACTGCAGCATCCTTAAAAGTTCAATTAAAGGCAGCCATATCACAAATTATAGCATCCAAACTTTCGTTTACAGCTCCATCTATTACTGCAACTCTTGAAAAAGGTGGATCAATGTTCCAAGCGCAATTTGATTATAGACAAAATAAAGAGTGGGCAGGAACGATAACGAGAACAAAAATTAATCCAGATGGTTCACTTGATACTAAAGATAAGAATAATTGGTCTGCAGCTGATGTAATGCCAGACCCTAATTCAAGAAAAATTTGGAGCGCTGTTCCAGGAAGTGATTACAGGCTTGGTTATAATAATTTTTCTGTATCAAATGCAACTAATGTTGGAAATTTAATGCAAATATATGATCAAGATATTATAGATTATCATAAAGATAGTAATAACTCTGACGGATCAACAAATAATAGAAGATGTGCAAATTCACCCGGTGTTGTTGATGGTATTGCAGATGATTTAAATGGATTAATAAATTTTATAAGAGGTCAAGATTACTTTGACTACGATGGAGATTGTAATTTAACAGAAAAAAGAGACAACCCTTTAGGTGATATTTATCACTCGCAACTAGTTGTGGTTGGCCCTCCTTCAGCAGAAACATCTTTTACCTCTATCAATCAAGAAGCTTATTTTAGACAAGTAAATAATTATGAAGCATTCGCTCAACAATACGAGCAAAGAAAAGAAATAATATATGCTGGTTCGAATAGCGGAATTCTGCATGCATTTGATGCATCTACTGGTAAAGAAATTTGGGGATTTGTGCCTCCTTTAATAGCTCCTAATCTTCCAAAAGTTATGAACGCCAGCTTAAATATGTCAAAAGGTGGGACTAATGCAATGTTTGGTGTTGATGGATCAATTGTAGTTCATGATATGTATTTTAAAAGCCCTCTTAAAAATTCAAAAGGATGGCACACAATTTTATTTGTTCCTTATGGAAGAGGGGGTGCGGGATACAGTGTTTTAGATGTTACTGACCCTGATAAACCTGAACATTTATACTCAATATATAATGATATTATAAATAATAAAGTTTATAGAATGGATCATACGCAAAACGTAGCAGTCCATGATTATATACCAACAACTTATTCTTTAGCAGCTTTAGGTGAGTCTATTCAGGTTACTGATAATTGGAATGATGATTATAATGGTAATGGATTAGATTCAAGCAAAGAGATATGTAAATCTGATACTACGGCTTATTGCTATACAGGAAAAGTTTGGACTTTTCCTATAAGAGGAGTTACGCAAAATGATTTAACAATTATTAAAGATGGTTCTAAAATTACAAGTTGGAGCTTAAGAACTAATTCAAGTTCTGGAGAGACTGAAATTGTATTTCAAGATTCAATACAGTATTCAGCAACAGACAAACAAAACTCGTCACAAGTTGGAATAAGAATAAAAGCTGGGTCATTACAAACTGGAGTTCAACCACCCGATCAAGCCTATGATTATAGTAGACTTGGTGAAACATGGTCAGCACCAAGAATTTTCAGAATTCCAAATAAAGGTGAAGGCGATAATGATATTATGGATGACATATATGTTGCAGCAATGGGTGGTGGGTACGGAACACAAAATCAAGGTGTAGGTTCAAATCTTACTATTATAAATTTAGAAGACACATTAAATCCAGGCAGCATTTATAGGGTCATAGAAATTGATGATATCTCAGGCAATGGAATAGTAAACTCAACACCAGGATCACCTGTGTTAATAACTCCAGATACAGCTATAGGCGTTAACTTTAGTGGAGCATTATTGTATCTTCCTGATCTTGAGGGAAAAATTACAAAATTTAATCTTTCAAACATGAGACAAGACTCAGATTTAAAAAACATAAAAATATTCGATAGCACAACATTATTTATCGCTGAATCTACTAAACAGAATGGAAGATATATGTATCATTCAATGGATGCAACTATTGGAAAAGATACAAATCAATTATGGTTATTTGCTGGTACAGGTGACTACGAGAGAATAAATGATACTAGCACGACAAATGATAATTTATTACTAGGTATTAGAGATAAACATTTTCCATTCTATAAAGATATTGGAAAACCATTACAAGCAAACAAGCTAAGTGATTGTGAAAATACTACTGGTAATATGCCAGGTGCTGCTTGTTTAGATCAAACAAAAGAAGGGTGGTTCATAAAACTAAAAAACTCTGCTAAAATAACAGCAGAACCATCTGTTTATAAAGGATATGCTTATTATCCAATTTATGAACCAACAAAATCCAAAAATAAATGTAGTCTTGGAAATGCATATATATGTGCTGTAGATGATGAATGTGGACAAAACACATCATCTTTACTTGGTGGTATAAATACAAATAATTCTAATAAATGTGGATATGTTGGTCAGGGGGTACTATCAAAAATTGTATTCTTTGCTGATAAAGCTTTTGCTAATCTTGCAGGTCAATCATTGGATCCAAATAAAAAAGATCTTGTACAAATAGAAACAGTTAGCGGTGATACAAATATCTTTAGAAGTTCTTGGAGACATAATTACTAATAATCCTTAAAGGATGAAAAAAATTTTATTCAGTTTAATATTCTTTTTTTTGTTTGGATCAGTAAGTTATGCCGGTCCTTGTTTAACAACTATTGCAAGCGCATCAACAAACCAACTGGCATGTGCAGATGATGATATTTTAAATGTTACTTCTGCTGGGTCAATTACTTACAACGATAATAAGGCAGTTGATCTCGAAGATATAAGTGGAGTTCAAATTACTAATGATGGAACAATTCAAACAGAGGATGGAACTAACAAACAAATCGCAATAAATGCTGAGTCATCTTTGAATACTACAATTACAAATAACGGAACAATCAACTCAGATAATAAGTATGGTATAATATTAAATTATGCAGAAAATGTTGTAATTACTAATAATACAGGAGCAACGATAAGTGCTGACGGGAATACTGCAATTTATGGAAAAAACGTTGGTAACTGTCATTTTAATGGTACTAATTGCCATTCAGATTTATCTGGTCAATCTAATGGTGTTGGTCTCACACTACACAATCATGGTACCATTACCTCTACTCATGAAACAATTTGGTTAGGTTCAGGAGCCTCAGGTAAACACAGGAGCAAAGGTATTAAAATTTATAACTATGACGGTGGAATTATTAAAACAACAGATGAAGGCGATAGTCCGATTAAAGGTTTTCATTTAGTTGATTTTGAATTTATTAATTATCAGGGAGGTACAATTGAAAGTGCCGACAGACACGCAGTTAATACTGAACAATCTGAAGATATTAATTTTACTAATCATGGAACAATAACTGCAACTGATAAAAGTGCATTTTACTGTAAAACATGCTCGGATGTTACTTTTAACAACACCGGGACAATGACATCTGGAAATAACGCTGTAGTAATTTCAGCCGGGGATAATATAAGTATAACAAATTCTGGAACAATAACTGCCACTGCTGATAATTCAGGTTTAAACATAAGTTCATCCGACGGGACCGTTGTTACTAATACTGGGACTATATCTGGGGTTGATCATGGAATGCAATCTTCAAATGTAGATAATTCTACGATAACAAATCATGGAACCATTTCTGCAAGCTCTAATTCAGGATATGGACTAGTGTATGAAAATAATGGAACCAACAGAGTAAATAATACTTTAAACAATTATGGCACGATTAGTGCAACATCAGGTTCTTTTGCAGATGGAATTGGTATTGGAAGGAATGCCAACCCAATGTTTAATATTACGATAAATAATTATGGTACAATTACTGGATCTGGTAATTCTATATTTATACTTAACTCTTCTAGTACAGGTATAAATATTGTTACTAAAGATGAAGGTACGTATGAAGGCTCGATTGATTTAAAAGATTCAACTACGACAATGACATTAGATTGTAGTATTTCAAAAGATCAAAAAATAGAAATCCATAACAAAACAAATATGGTTGTCACAAATAATCTTTGTGGAAACGATACCTATGAAATATTAGATAGTAACAGTGATCCAGATGCTGATAATTCGGAAACTAATGGTTTCTTATATGTTTATGGTGAAGATTTAGATATTGATAGCCATAATAAAAAATATCGATCTGAAATATTTTTATCTAATTTAAATGATATTTTCAGTTCGGTTTCAGAAGAAAAAAAATCTAGTGGATATTATTCTGTAAAGAAAAGAGACAATATTTATAAAAATGAAACAACAGGAGTTACAGGAGATTTTAAAATTGAAAATGATAATTTTACACCTTTTTTAAGTTATTCTAGTCAGCAAGCAAAATTTAATAATGGAGAAGCAATAGATAGTGAAAATTTAGCTA
>LULE01000286.1_pt1 | contig 23120 bp, 20 predicted proteins | sample 728231 | NCBI WGS metagenome assembly LULE01 (sample SAMN03860297, study PRJNA289734) | marine metagenome | biome: seawater column; feature: ocean; material: water; isolation source: Red Sea water column Station 192 - depth 10m | place: Saudi Arabia: Red Sea | collected 2011-10-15 | depth 10 m | reverse complement strand
CCCCACTGCACCCGCACCTCAGCACGCACCGACCTCGACCACATCGACGAGTACGTCCCACCCGACCAGGGCGGACCACCCGGCCAGACCGCCACCGACCGACTCGCCCCGTTGTGCAGACGACATCACCGAGCCAAGACCCACCCATCCCCTGACGGGCGGTGGGACTACCAGCAGCTCACCCCCACCACCTGGCTCTGGACCAGCCCCCACAGCCTGCGGTTCCTCGTCCACCCCGACGGCACCACCACGCTCTGAAGCGCGGGCGCTGAGGTCCTGGCGTGCTCTGCGTCAGCGCGTGCCCCGGGTCACGGCAGCAGGCCAGCCAGCGCGTGCCGTGGTGCCCGACAGCGTCGACTCTCCTAGGGTGGCGCCCGTGCCGACCGACCAGCCCGTACGCCGCGTGGTGGCCGTCGTCGTGACCTTCAATCGCCACGATCTGCTCCAGACCCTCGTGGCGCGACTGGCAGAAGTGCGCGAGCGGACCCCGGCGCTGGTCGAGGTGCTGGTGGTCGACAACGCCAGCACCGACGACACGGGGGAGTGGCTGGCCGGCCGCAGCGACGTGACGGCGAGGACGCTGCCCGACAACCGCGGCGGCGCCGGGGGCTTCCACGCCGGCCTGCGGTGGGCCGCGGAGGAGACCGACGCGGACCTCGTGTGGCTCATGGACGACGACGGGCTGCCCGAGGTCGAGTGCCTCGAGCGGCTGCTGCGCGAGGACGACCTGGACTTCTGGGGACCGCTGGTCGTCGACGAGCAGGACCCGGGGCGGCTGGTGTTCCCGATCCGGCTGCCCGGCGGCACCCGCGTGGTGCGGGCGCTGGCCGACGTCGAGCGGGCCGGGGGAGAGCGTCAGCGCATCGACGACATCGTCATCCCCTTCAACGGGGTGCTGGTGACCCGTGAGCTGGTCGAGCGGATCGGCCACCCCCGCGAGGAGTTCTTCATCTGGGGCGACGACCACGAGTACCGCCTGCGCGCCGAGCGCGCCGGGGCCCGCATCGCGACCGTCACGGACGCGCGCGTCCACCACCCGTCCGTGGGCGAGCTGGGGACGCCGATGATGGCCGGCCGCACGACGTACAACCACAGCCCCAGCGACCTCAAGGCCTACTGCATGGCCCGCAACAACACCCTCAACCTGCGCGAGTACCGCGGCTGGCTGCACGTGCTGCTCTTCTGGGCCAAGACCGTGTGGTTCTACCTCCTCACCCGCCGCGACCCGGTACGCCTCGCGCTCAGCGCCCGCGCGGCGTACGCCGGCCTGCGCGGCGACTTCACGGGCCACCGGAGGTACCTGCGATGACCACCGTCGAGACCGGGGAGACCGTGGCCGTCGTCGTGGTGACCTTCAACCGCGCCGCCCTGCTCACCGGGATGCTCGACGGCCTGGCCGCGCTCGAGCACCGCCCCGACGCGGTGATCGTGGTCGACAACCACAGCAGCGACCACACGCCGCAGGTCCTCGCCGACGAGCAGGCCCGCGGCCGGCTGCCGCTGCAGGTCATCCGCACCGAGGAGAACCTCGGCGGCGCCGGCGGGTTCCACCTCGGTCTGCGCACCGCCTACGAGCAGGGCTGGGACCGCGCCTGGCTGATGGACGACGACGTCGTCCCGGCACCGGACTGCCTCTCGGTGCTCATGGCCCAGGACGAGGACTGCCTCACCAGCGTGCGCGAGGACTCACACGGCCGGCTGTGCGAGAAGGCCGCCACCCGTTTCGACCTCACCCACCCCTGGGCGATCAAGCCCAAGACCGGGATGGTCGAGGACTTCGGCACCCGCGCGGCCATGCCTGAGCGGGTCGAGGTCGAGAACGTCGCCTTCGAGGGCTTCATGGTGCGCCGCACGGTGGTGGAGGAGATCGGGCTGCCCGACCCGTCGTACTTCATCTTCTACGACGACGTGGACTTCGCCATCCGTGCCCGCCGCAGCGGCCGGCGCATCTGGGCGGTCCGCGACGCGGTGCTCGTGCGCCAGCTCGACTTCGACCAGCAGCACGACCTGGCCGGGTGGAAGGGCTTCTACATGTATCGCAACCTCTTCGCGGTGCACCTGCGGTACGGCGAGAACGCAGCCGTCCGGCTCAAGCCGCTGCTCATCGTGCTGGCCGTCCTCCTGCTGGCGCCCGTGCGCGGCGGACGGTCGGAGGCGGCCAACGTGATCCGAGCCATGCGCGCAGCGTGGGGGATGCGCTCGCTGCCCCCGTCGTCCGTAGACTGACCGATCGTGTCTGCTCCTGACTCCGCCCCCGATCTCGTCGTGGTCGGCTCCGGCTTCTTCGGCCTCACCATCGCCGAGCGCTGCGCCACCGAGCTGGACCTGAAGGTCCTCGTCCTCGAGCGCCGCCACCACATCGGTGGCAACGCCTACTCCGAGTTCGACGAGGAGACCGGCATCGAGGTGCACAAGTACGGCACGCACCTGTTCCACACCTCCAACAAGCGGGTGTGGGACTACGTCAACCGGTTCACCGACTTCACCAACTACCAGCACCGGGTGTTCGCGAAGTACCAGGGGCAGGTCTACTCGTTCCCGATGAACCTCGGGCTGATCAACCAGTTCTTCGGCAAGTCCCACACCCCCGACGAGGCACGGGCGCTGATCGCCGAGCAGGCCAGCGAGATCGCCACCGAGGACGCCACGAACCTCGAGGAGAAGGCGATCAGCCTGATCGGCCGCCCGCTCTACGAGGCGTTCGTCAAGGGCTACACCGCCAAGCAGTGGCAGACCGACCCGACCGAGCTGAGCGCCGACATCATCACGCGCCTCCCGGTCCGCTACACCTTCGACAACCGCTACTTCAACGACACCTACGAGGGCCTGCCGGTCGACGGCTACACGGCGTGGCTGGAGCGGATGGCCGACCACCCCAACATCGAGGTCCGCCTCGAGGTCGACTTCCTCGACGTGCGCGAGGAGTACGTCGGCAAGGTCCCGGTCGTCTACACCGGCCCCGTCGACGAGTACTTCGACAACTCCGAGGGCCGGCTGTCGTGGCGCACCATCGACCTGGAGGCCGAGACCCTCGACGTCGACGACTACCAGGGCACCGGCGTGGTCAACGCCAACGACCAGGAGCTGCCCTTCACCCGGACCCTGGAGTTCAAGCACCTGCACCCCGAGCGCACCTACCTGCCGGGCAAGACGATCGTGGTCCACGAGTACAGCCGCTTCGCCGAGGAGGGCGACGAGCCGTACTACCCGGTCAACACCGCGGCCGACCGCGAGATCCTGATGCGCTACCGCGAGAAGGCCAAGGCCGAGGACATGGTGCTCTTCGGCGGCCGCCTCGGCACCTACCAGTACCTCGACATGCACATGGCCATCGGCTCGGCGCTGTCGATGTACGACAACAAGATCAAGCCGCACTTCGCCGAGGGTGCGCCGTTCGCCAGCGGAGGTGTGGCATGAGCACGCGCAGGATGCTCCAGCGGCAGATCATGCCGCTGGACCGCGACTTCGACGTCATGGCCCTCTACGTCGACACCGAGGAGGCCCGCCTCGACGCCGACAAGTACGAGGTCGGCGGCAACCGGGCGGCCAAGGACCTCAACAACGCCGCGGTGCGGCAGTCCACCAGCACCGGCAAGAGCCTGCACCCCGACCAGATCGAGTCGCGCACGGCGCTGCGGGTGCCGCAGGGGGAGAAGCTCTCCTTCGGCACCTACTTCAACGCCTTCCCCGCCTCCTACTGGCGGCGCTGGACCGTCGTCGACGCCGTCCGCCTCACGGTGACCCTGCGCGGCGAGGGCGCGACCCTGCTGGTCTACAAGTCCATGGCGCGCGGCCACTCCCAGCGCGTCGAGTCGGCAGAGACCACCGGCGGTGCCTCGGAGACCTTCACCTTCGACCTGACGCTCAAGCCCTTCATCGACGGCGGCTGGTACTGGTACGACGTCGTGGCCGGTGACGGCGACGTCGTCGTCGAGTCCGCCGAGTGGAGCGCCGAGGTCCCCGCGGGCCGCGCCGAGCACGGCACCACCGACATCGCGATCACCACGATGAACCGCCCCGACTTCTGCGCCGAGCTGCTCGTCCAGCTCGGGGAGGCCGAGGAGCTGCACCCCTACCTCGACACCGTGATGGTGATGGAGCAGGGCACCGACAAGGTGACCGGCTCCGAGCACTTCGCGACCGCCGAGAAGCTGCTGGGCTCCACGCTGACCGTGCTCGAGCAGGGCAACCTCGGCGGCTCGGGCGGGTACGCCCGCGGGCAGCTGGAGTCGGTGAAGCGGGGCTCGGCGACGTACTCGCTGATGATGGACGACGACGTCGTGTGCGAGCCCGAGGGCATCATCCGCGCCGTCACCTTCGCGGACCTGGCCAAGCGCCCCACGATCGTGGGCGGGCACATGTTCAACATCTACTCCCGGTCTCGGCTGCACAGCTTCGGCGAGATCGTCCAGCCGTGGAAGTTCTGGTGGGAGAGCCCCAACGACACCTTCCCCGACTGGGACTTCGCCGCACGCAACCTGCGCTCGGCGCGCTGGCTGCACAAGCGCGTGGACGTCGACTTCAACGGCTGGTTCATGTGCCTGATCCCGCGGGCGGTCCTCGAGGAGGTCGGCCTGTCGCTGCCGCTGTTCTTGAAGTGGGACGACTCGGAGTTCGGCCTGCGCGCTCGGGAGCACGGCTTCCCGACCGTCACCTTGCCCGGCGCCGCGGTCTGGCACGTGCCGTGGACCGACAAGAACGACGCGGTCGACTGGCAGGCCTACCTGCACCAGCGCAACCGCTTCGTCGCGGCGCTGCTGCACTCGACCTACCCGAACGGCGGCCGGATGGTGCGCGAGAGCCGCAACCACCAGATCGCCCACCTGGTCTCCATGCAGTACTCCACCGTCGAGATGCGTCACCAGGCGCTGCTCGACGTGCTGTCGGGGCCCGGCCACCTGCACCAGCGGCTGCCGGAGACGCTCACCTACGTCAACGCGATCCGCAAGCCGTTCCAGGACGCCAAGCTCGAGGTCGACCGCGACGCCTTCCCGCCCGTACGCCGGGAGAAGCCGCCCCGCAAGGGCCGCGACTCCGCCCCAGCTGAAGAAGCCGCGCGAGCTGTCCCGGGAGTTCCCCGAGGCGGAGGTCCGCGCCATGGACGCCAAGTGGTACCGCCTGGCCTCCTACGACTCCGCCATCGTCTCGATGAACGACGGCACGTCCGCCGCGTTCTACCAGCGCGACCCGGAGAAGTTCCGCGAGCTGCTCACGAAGACGCTGAAGCTGCACGAGCAGCTGAAGAAGGAGTGGCCGCGCCTGGCGCAGGAGTACCGCGCCGCGCTCGGCGACATCACCTCGCCGGAGACCTGGGAGCAGACGCTGTCGCCGTGGCTGGGGCAGGATCGCTCGGGTTCCGATGACTGAGGGCCGCTACCTGGTCGACGCGCCGTTGGCGCCGCCGACCGCGACCCAGGGCCTGCTCGAGGTCTTCCGGCGCCGTTACCTGCTCAAGCTGCTGGTGCGCCGGGAGATCAACGCGCGCTACTCCGGGTCGTTCCTGGGGCTGATCTGGTCCTACATCAACCCGCTGACCCAGCTGTTCATCTACACCTTCATCTTCGTGCTGGTGCTGGGGCGCGACCGCACCGAGAACTTCGCGATCCACGTCTTCTGCGGCCTGATCGTCGTCCACTTCTTCACCGAGACCTTCAACGCGGGCACCAGGTCGATCGTGCGCAACAAGGCACTGATCCGGAAGATGGCGCTGCCCAAGGAGATGTTCCCGGTCGCGTCGATGATGGTCTCGTTGTTCCACGTGGCCCCGCAGGTGGTGATCCTGCTGGTCGCGGTGCTGATCATCGGCTGGGCGCCCTCGGGGCTGGGCATCGCCGCGTTCTTCCTGGCGCTGGGCATCATCATGGCGCTCGGGACCGGGCTGGCCCTGATGTTCAGCGTCGCCAACGTCTACTTCCGCGACTTCGCCAGCGTGGTCAACATCCTGACCAACTTCGTGCGCTTCGGCGTCCCGATGATCTACCCCTACTCGATCGTCGACGAGCGCTTCGGCGACGCGGCCGCCTACTACCTGTGGAACCCGCTCTCGAACGCCGTGCTGCTCGTGCAGCGCGCCTTCTGGGTGGGCACGACCGAGGACCCCGAGAGGACCATGCTCACCGAGATGCCCGACGCGATGTTCTCGCGCGGCCTGGTGATGCTCGGGGTGGCCGTGGTCGTCCTGCTCCTGGGGCAGTGGGTCTTCCGCCGGTTCGAGAACAAGATCCCGGAGCGTCTGACGTGACCAGTGCGCTGAGCAACCCGAGCAGCTACCCGCCCGAGACGTCGATCGTCGTCGAGAACGTCACCAAGACCTTCAGCCTGCGCTACCACCGCACCTTCAAGCAGGTGACGGTGGCGAAGTTCCGCGGCCAGAAGACCAAGGACGACTTCAACGCCGTCGACGACGTCTCGTTCACCGTCAAGCAGGGGGAGTCGATCGGCCTGATGGGCCTCAACGGCTCGGGCAAGTCGACCCTGCTGACGCTGATCAACGGCACCATGAAGCCGGACTCCGGCCAGGTGCTGACCCGGGGCCGGATCGCCGGTCTCATCGCGACCGGTGCCGGGTTCCACCCGCAGCTCTCGGGGCGCGACAACATCTACCTCAACGCGGCGGTCTTCGGGCTGACCGAGGAGGAGACCAAGGACCGCTTCGACGACATCGCCGGCTTCGCCGACATCGGTCGTCACCTCGACTCGCCCGTCGGCAACTACTCCTCGGGCATGAGCTCGCGGCTGGGGTTCGCGATCGCGATCAACGTCGACTGCGACATCTTCCTGGCCGACGAGCTGCTGGCGGTGGGGGACAAGCCCTTCAAGCGCAAGTGCATGGCCAAGATGGAGGAGGTGCGCGACTCCGGTCGCACGCTGTTCTACGTCAGCCACGCCGCCGGGTCCGTACGTCGCATGTGCGACCGGGTCCTGGTGCTGGAGAACGGCCGGCTCGGCTTCGACGGTGACGTCGACGAGGGCATCAAGTACCTCCACTACGACTCCGACGACGAGAACAACGACGACGACGAGCTCGGCGCCGACGTCTGACGCCAGCCGGCCCGGCGAAGAAATCCGGACCTCCTCGGCGTGTCGAGTGGAAATTACACGTTTGTAGTTACTCACGAACTCTTCCGTGACCTGTGTGACTCGTGTGAAAGTTGCGCGCAGTGTGAACTTCCCCGCGCACGCAAAGGTCCTCGATGTCGCTCTTCCGGTCACGGTTCGTCACCGCCTGCCAGCAGCTGCTGGCCCTCGGTGCGGTGCTCGCCGTGCTCACCCCTGCCGCGAGCCTGATCAGCCTCGACGTCGTGCGCCAGCCGCCCGCCGGGGTCACGATCTCGGGCACCGGCTCCGAGGTCGGCGTGCTGTCGGCGTACGCCCAGGTGGCGCGGAGCACGGCGACGCTGCCGGCGACCGTGGTGGACCCGGTCGTGCGCGAGGTGTCGCTGACCGGCACGGCCGCGGCCCGTGCCGTGCCCGGCGGCGGCCAGCGGCTGGTGAGCCGGCCGGAGGCCGTGACCGGTGACGGCATGGTCGGCGTCACCTGGGCGCCGGGCGCCGAGGTCGCCGAGGAGGACCTGAGCATCGCGGCCCGCACCCTCACCGACGGCGAGTGGTCGGGCTGGTCGGCACTGGAGTACCACGACGAGCACGGCCCCGACCCCGACACCCGCGAGGGCCGTCGGGCGCGCCCCGGCACCGAGCCGTTGTACGTCGGTGACGTCGACCGGGTCCAGGTGCGGGTCGTCGACGCCGCCGGCGCCGCGCCCGCCGACCTGCGGCTGGCCGTGATCGACCCCGGCACCCCCTCGCGCACGGTCAGCCAGCGCGCGGCGCTGGACACCGCGGAGACGACCTCGGCCGCCGGGCCCGCCGCCCGCGGCGGGGTCACCCCGGAGCCGCAGCACCACACGGTCAACGCCAACGACTACAGCCGCGACGAGGTGCCGGGCATCCTGCGCAGCATCTACGCCTACCACACGAAGTCCCGCGGCTGGTCCGACGTCGGCTACAACTTCCTCGTCGACCGCTTCGGCCGGATCTGGGAGGGCCGCTACGGCGGCGTCGACCGCCCGGTCGTCGGCGCGCACACCCTGGGCTACAACGACTACGCGTTCGCGATGTCGGCGATCGGCAACTTCGAGCAGGTCAAGCCCAGCCAGGCGATGGTCGAGGCTTACGGCGCGCTCTTCGCCTGGAAGCTCTCGCTGCACGGCGTCGACGCGTCCTCGACGAAGCAGCAGGTCGGCAGCGACACGTTTCCGGCGATCAACGGCCACCGCGACGCCGGCTCGACCGCCTGCCCGGGGAAGTACCTCTACGCCCGCCTCGGCGACATCCGCAGCCTCGCCGCCGCCGCGCAGACCGGCTGGGAAGGGCGCGACCTCGACGCCGACCTGCTCGGCACGCCGCACCCCGACGTGGTCGCGCGTCGCGCCAGCGACCACCGCGTGGTCGTCATCCCGACCGGCGGCCTCACCAAGGTCCGCAAGCCCGTCGTCGACTCCACCGGCTGGGGCTCGTACGCCGCCACGCTGGTCTCGCCGGACCTGACCGGTGACGGGCGACCCGACCTCCTCGGCCGCACCGCCGACGGCTCCGTCGAGGTCCGGGTGGACGGCCGGGTGCTCCGCACCGCCGGGGTCACCCGGGGCCACGACCTGCTCGCGGCGCCCGGCGACGTGGACGGCGACGGCCTCGGCGACCTGGTCGGCCGCGACGAGTCCACCGGCCGCCCGACCCTGTTCCGGGGTCGCGGCAACGGCGGCTTCGCCTCCTCGGCCATGAGCGGCGACTGGAGCGGCTACGACCTGCTGGCCGGCGCCGGTGACCTCGACGGCGACGGCGTCGGCGACCTGGTCGCCCGCGACGGTGCCGGGTCCCTGTGGCTGCTGCCCGTCGGCGGCACCGGGACCCCGAGCGTGCTGGTCCAGGGCGGTCCCCGCTACGACGCGGTGACCGGCTCCGCGGACTGGAACGGCGATGGCCTCGTCGACCTCGTGGTGCGCCGCGAGGGCGGCCACGCCTACGTGCTCCCGGGCCGTGGTGACGGCACCGTCGGCGCGGCCCGGGGCCCGGTCAAGCGGCTCAAGGGCCGCGGCGACCTGGCCGGCGCCGGCGACGTGACCGGCTCACCGGCCCCCGACCTGGTGTCGCGGCGCGGGGACGAGATGCTCGTCTTCACGGGCACCGGCACCTTCGACACCGGCGCCGTGGTGGAGACTAACGTGCGCGCCAAGGGTGCCGACCTGGTCCTCAACGCCGGCGACTGGGACGGCGACGGCCACGGCGACCTCATCGTGCGCCAGCGCAAGAAGGGCGCGGTCAAGGTCCGCAGCGGCGACGGGACGGGCAGCTTCGCCAAGGCGGTCAAGATCGGTCACCGCATGGGCGACGTGCGGATGCTCGAAGTCGTCGGCGACATGACCGGCGACGGCTGGCCGGACCTGATGGGCCAGCCCAGCGGCGGCGCCATGCGGATCTACCCCGGACGCGGGCTCGAGCCGCTCGGGCCGTCGTACCAGGCGCACTCGGCGCTCTCGGGCACGCGCCAGGTCGGCGTGGGCCGCTGGGACTCCGACGGTGCCCCCGACACCCTGGTCCGGCGCGGCGACGACCTGCTCGTCTACACCGGCAACGGGCCGGGCGGGCTGACCGGCGGCCGCACCCTCTCCCTGGACCTCTCCGACTACGACCTGATGACCGGCGTCCCCGACGTCACGCTGCGCGACCGGCCCGACCTGGTGGTCCGCGAGCGGGGCACCGGTCGCCTGCTGCTCGTCGAGAGCCGCGCCAACGGGTTCAAGAGCCCGCGGGTCATCGCCGACGGAGCGGAGGTCTACGACCTCGTGGACTGAACAGACGACCTGGTGGACTGAGTGGGGAAGCTCAGAGGTGCCGCGCGGTGACGCGCTCGTCGGTCGCGACCGACTCGAGCCGGTCGTCGTCGGCACCCACGACCAGGACCAGCGAGCCGCTGCGTGCCAGCGGCTCGGTGAGGACGCAGATCCCCGGTGGGGAAGCCGGGTTCTGCGTCGACAGGAGGCGGCCGCCGTCGGTGAGGAGACTCCCGGTGGCGGCCGCTTCCCAGTCCGGCTCGCTCGGCCCGGGCGGGTTGAACCCGGCGTACGCGTCGGGCTGGCCCCAGATCTCCACACCGAGGTCGTGCACGCCGGCCGGCAACGGGTCGCTGAAGCGCAGGCCCAGGGGGTGCAGCGCGGAGGCCACGACCGGCAGCGACCCGGCGCGGGGGCCCCAGCTGTCCAGGCCGTCGGGGCCGCACACGACGGCGTCCGGTGACGCGGTGTCGCCCGGGAACGCGACCTCGAGGCCCACGCTCCAGGCGGCGCCGAGGAAGACCGGGCCCAGCCAGTGGCACGGCAGGTCGACCAGCAGCACGTCCTCGTGGTCCAGGCCCAGCTCGTCCTCCAGCAGCCCGGCGGCCTTGGCCACCCAGTTGGCGTACGTCGTCAGCGACAGCTCGGTGCGCTCACCGGTCGCGACGTCGTAGAAGGTGAGGAACGGGCGCCCCGGGTCCCGGCGGACCTGGGCGGCGAGCAGATCGGCGAACGTGGTCACACCACGACCCTAGGCGCCCCTAGGGTTGGCGCCATGATCGACAACTTCTGGGCCGTCGTCCCCGCCGGCGGTGCCGGCACCCGCCTGTGGCCGGTCAGCCGGGCCACGGCGCCGAAGTTCCTCCGCGACCTGCGGGGGAGCGGGCGGACGCTGATCCAGGAGACCCACGACCGGCTGGTGCCCCTCGCGGGGGAGCACATCGTGGTCGTCACCGGCACCGCCCACGCCGCCGCCGTCGCCGAGCAGCTGCCCGACGTGCCGGCCGACTCGATCATCGCCGAGCCCTCGGCCCGCGACTCGATGGCGGCCATCGGGCTGGCCGCCGCCCTGCTCGAGCGGCGCGACCCCCACGCGGTGATGGGCTCCTTCGCCGCCGACCACGTGATCACCGACCCCGACGGGTTCGGCGACGCCGTGCGGACCGCCGTCGCGGTGGCACGCGAGGACTGGCTGGTCACCCTCGGCATCGAGCCCACCTTCCCGTCCTCGGCCTTCGGCTACATCCGCTCCGGCGACGGGCTCGACGGCCACCCGGGCGCCCAGCGCGTGGCGGCGTTCGTGGAGAAGCCGTCGGTGGAGGTGGCGACCGGCTACCTCGCCGAGGGCGGCTACCGCTGGAACGCCGGCATGTTCGTCGTGCGCCCCACGGTGCTGCTCGACCTGCTCGGCGAGTGGCACCCGGAGTTCGCCGCGTCGCTGCGGGCCATCGCCGCCGCCCCGGACACGCTGACCGAGGAGTGGCCCTCGCTGCCGAAGATCGCGCTGGACCACGCGGTGGCCGAGCCGGCCGCCGACGCGGGCCGGGTCGCCACCGTGCCGGCGTCCTTCGCGTGGGACGACATCGGCGACTTCGACTCGCTGGCGACCCTGCTGGAGGGCGAGGACCCGGTGACCGTGCTGGGCGACGCGACCGCGGTGCACGCGGTCGACGCGACCGGCCTGGTGGTGACGGGGGGCCGCACCATCGCCGTCGTCGGTCTCGAGGACGTCGTGGTCGTCGACACCCCGGACGCGGTGCTGGTGACCTCCCGTGCCCGCGCGCAGGAGGTCAAGGCCGTCGTGGCCGCGCTGAAGGAGTCCGGCCGGGCCGACCTCGTGTGAGGCTATCGTGTGAGCCGGCCCGCGCGGCTCACATCGCGACGTCGGGCTCCGGGCTGTCCTGCTGCGGGTAGTCGCGGACGAAGGTGTCCACGGCCTCGCCGCTGGGCGCCTCGCAGTACTGCCACACGCCGACCTGCTCGCCGTCGGTCTCGCCGACCCCGCCGACCGACCAGTGGGTCAGGGCGACGTGCTGGCCGTCGGGGAAGTCCGCCCCGTCCTCCTCGGTCCACGGCGCGACGATGAACGCGTTGCGCCGGTCGGTCGTGTCGGAGAACTTGCGGGCGATCGCACGCAGCTCGGTGAGCTGGTCGGCGTCCTCGGCGACGGTCTCGTCGTACCACAGGATCGTGAAGCCGTGCTCGAGGTTGTGCACGAGCTGCTCGAGCTCGGGACGGTCGGACTCGGTGTAGAACTCGCGGCCGATCGGGACCGGCGCCTTGCCGAAGACGTTCCAGTGCTGGCCGAAGGCGGGCGGGGCGTCGTCGTAGAAGACCTGCTGGCCATCGTCGACGTGGTTGCCGCTGCCCTCGGCGGACTTCGTGGTGATCTCGCCGCAGACCGAGGCGGGGGCGCCGATGGCGGCCAGGTCGGTGTCGGAGAAGCCGCGCTGGTCCCACCAGCTCTTGATCGGCTGGTAGGCGGCGGCGGCCACGATGACCACGGCGATGAGCGCGCAGGTGCCGATGATGGCGAAGCTGCGGCGGCTCTCGGCTCCGCGCTGCTGCTTGCGGATCTTGTCGAGCTTCGCCTGTCGTTCGGACTTGACGGTCTTGGCCACGGTTCGGCAGTCCTCGGGTGTGCGGTGGTGCGATGGGGTGTTGCGCGGATGTCGCGGGGGAGTCTACGGAGTCAGCGGTCGCAGGCGTGCCCCGACGTCGGCATCTCCCGTGTCATCGGCCTCCACGAGCCAGCCATGAGCGAAGGCCAGCACCTCCAGCAGGCGTACGTCGCCGGGCGCGACGGGCACGACCAGCGCGTCACCCGGCTCGGGCCCCTCCTCGCGGCAGGTGCGGCCGGTCACCGCCTCGACCGCCGAGCGCACCTCGGCGGCCGCGGCCGGAGCGCCGAACGGCGCCCGGTCGGCCGGGTGCCCGGTCAGGGCGCGGACGACGGCCTCGCGAGCGCCGTACCCGAACAGGTCGCCGCCCTCGGGGCGGACCAGCGCGCGGGCCCCGGGGCCGTCCTCGTCGAGGGGGAGCACCAGGTCGGCACGGCCGCGCACCACGGCGAAGGGCCGCCCGCCGAGCTTGCCCTGGGCGAGCTCTGCCGCCCCGGCCAGCTCGTCGGCGACCGCGGGCGCCGTGACGGCCAGCTCGTTGCCGTGGCCGTCGACGCGTCCGGCGAAGTCCTCGGCGACCAGCAGGCCGGCGGCACCGATGGCGATGTCGGTCTGCCCCTCGCGCCAGGCGCGGCCGGCGGTGTCGGTGACGACGACGCCCACCCGGGCGCCGGTGAGCTCGTGGAGGCGGCGGCGCAGCGCGCGCGCCGAGGCGTCGGGATCGAGCGGGAGGAGCAGCACCGTGCCGCGCTCGACGTTGGAGGCGTCGATGCCGGCGGCGGCCATGGTCAGGCCGTGGCGGGTGCGCGCGATCGTGGTGGGACCGCGGCGGGCGACGACCCGGGCACCGGGCGCGGCGAGCTCCTCGGCCAGCGCGGTGTCGCGGTCGCCGCGGCGGCTGCGGCCCTCGGCCTTGCTCACGACCTTGCTGGTCACCAGCACCACGTCACCGTCGCGGAGGGGGCCGTGCGGCGAGGCGGCCAGCGCGTCGACGAGCAGCGCCGCGAGGTCCGTGCCCTCGCCGACCTCACCGACGCCGTCCGGCGCCAGCACCTCGAGCCGACCGCTCACGCGGGCTCCCCCGGTGTCACCAGCGAGACGGCGGCGGCCGCCATCGCGGCGGTCGCGTCGGGGTCGGTCATCATCAGCGGCACCGCCGCCGCCCGGAGGCCGGCCTCGTGCAGGACCGGCACGGCGGCCTCGTCCCGGGAGTCCACCAGCCACCCGTCCAGGACCCCACCGCGCGAGCGCGCGCCGTAGTGGCGGCCCACACCGGCGGCGCTGACCTCCACGCCGATGCTGGTGAGCATCTGCTCGGCCATGCCGCGCACGTGCGTGCCGCCGACGATGGGGGAGAGGCCGACCACGCGGGCCGAGGTGTCCCGGACGGCTGCACGCAGGCCCGGCACGCCGAGGATCGTGCCGACGGAGACGACGGGGTTCGACGGCGGCAGCACGACCAGGTCGGCGTCGCGGATCGCGTCGAGGACGCCCGGTGCCGGGGTCGACCGGTCCAGACCGACCATGACGACGGTCTCGGCCGGCACGGACGCGCGCAGGCGGATCCAGTACTCCTGGAAATGCACGACGCGTCGACCGCTGGGCTCGGACCCGTCGGCGACCGCCACGTGGGTCTCGACCCGGTCGTCGGTCATCGGCAGCAGCCGCAGCCCCTCGCCGTACGTCGGCGTCAGCCAGCGGCGGCACAGCGCCTCGGTCACCGCGGAGAGCGGGTAGCCGGCCTCGAGCATCTGGGTGCGGACCAGGTGGGTCGCCACGTCGCGGTCGCCGAGCCCGAACCACGTCGGCTCGACGCCGTACTCGGCCAGCTCGGTGCGGACGCTCCAGGTCTCCTCGCGGCGGCCCCACCCGCGCTCGGGGTCGATGCCGTCGCCGAGGGTGTACATCACGGTGTCGAGGTCGGGGCACACCTTGAGCCCGTGGACCCAGATGTCGTCGGCGGTGTTGGCCACCACGGTGACGCGCGCGTCGGGGGAGACCCCGGGCAGCGTCCCGCCGCGGACACCGTGCAGCAGGCCCTGCAGGAACCGGGCGCCGCCCATGCCGCCGGACAGGACCGTGATGCGACTGATCTGCATGCCCTCACTCTGCCGCAGCAGCGCACGAGGGTGCCGGGCGGGTGGTGACAGGGACCAATACCAGACTTCCGCTTGACGACAGTGCTACGACAGGCATGTAATTCCAACAGTGTTCTTCGGTGCCGGACGAGGAGCACACCAGGGTCGAAAGGGCGTTGAGCCATGAGAGAGCTGTTTCTGCTCGAGGCGGAGACCGAGGAAGGGTCGTGGCAGGAGCGCGCACTGTGCGCTCAGACCGACCCGGAGGCGTTCTTCCCCGAGAAGGGTGGATCCACCCGCGAGGCCAAGAAGGTCTGCCTCACCTGCGAGGTGCGCCAGGACTGCCTGGAGTCCGCACTGAGCAACGACGAGCGCTTCGGGATCTGGGGCGGGCTCTCCGAGAGGGAGAGGCGCAAGCTCAAGAAGCGCGCAGTCTGAGGTGAGCGTGGCCCCGGTCCTGGTGACCGGGGCCGCTCGCATTTGGGCCGCTCGCGTTGAGGGCCGCTCGCGTTTAGGAGGGCCCGGAGGGGCTCGCGCTACTGTCTCCGATCGTGTCCGGGGCAGGTCAGGGGGCGGTCGCCGCCCTCGTGGTGAGCCACGACGGCGCCCGCTGGCTGCCCGTCGTGATCGACGGCCTGCGCGCCCAGACCCGGGCCCCGGACCGTGTCGTCTGCGTCGACACCGGCAGCCGCGACGAGGGGCCCGACCTCCTCGAGGCGGCCTTCGGCGCCGTGCGGTCCGCTCCGGCCGGCACCAGCTACCCCGAAGCGGTGCGCCTGGGCCTGGAGGAGGTGGGCGACGCGGAGTGGCTCTGGCTCCTCCACGACGACTCCACCCCGGCCCCCGACGCCCTCGCGCAGCTGCTCGCCGCCGCCGAGGCGCACCCCGAGGCCGACCTGCTCGGCCCCAAGCTGCGTGAGTGGCCCTCGCTGCGGCGCCTGCTCGAGGTCGGCGTCACGATCTCCGGCACCGGCCGCCGGGAGACCGGTCTCGAGCGCGGTGAGTACGACCAGGGCCAGCACGACGACGTGCGCCGCGTCCTGGCCGTCAACAGCGCCGGCATGCTCGTGCGCCGTGAGGTCTTCGAGGCCCTCGGCGGTTTCGACGACCACCTGCCGGTCTTCGGCAACGATCTCGACCTGGGCTGGCGCGCCGCGGCCGCCGGCCACACCACGCTGGTCGTGCCGCAGGCCGTGGTCTTCCACGCCGAGGCCGCGCACCGCGGGGTGCGGCGGACCCCGCTGACCGGCAGGCACACGCACTTCCAGGAGCGACGGGCCGCGCTGTTCACGCTGCTGGCCAACAGCCCGACGCGGGCGTTGCCGTTCCAGGCGGTGAGGCTGACCCTCGGCACCGTGCTGCGGGCCCTCGGCTTCCTGCTGGTGCGCTCGCCCGGGGAGGCGCTCGACGAGCTGGCGGCGCTGGTGTCGCTGCGGCCCCGCACGATCCTGCGGGCCCGACGCAGGCGCCAGGACGGCGCCGACGTACGTCCGCTGCTGGCGCCGTGGTGGCTGCCCTACCGCCACGGTCTCGACGTCGTGGGCGGGGTGGTGGCCGCCGCCGGCAACCAGGCCGCCGACGTCGCGGAACGGCGGCGCATCGCCGCCGCCGAGCGCGACCCCGAGTCCTTCGCGGCCCGCCGGACCGTGGAGGAGGACGACGTCCTCGAGGCCGACTCCGGCTGGGTCGCCCGGTTCCTGTCCAACCCCGTCGCCGTCGTCCTGGCGCTCGTGGTGCTGGTCAGCGTGGTGGGTGCCCGTGCGGCGTTCGGCCCCGTGACCGGTGGCGCGCTGTCCCCGGCCCCGGAGGGCGTGGGCGACTGGTGGCGCCTCCACCTGGAGTCGTGGCACCCCCTCGGGGCGGGCACCGCGGTGCCCGCTCCGCCGTACCTCCTGCCGATGGCCCTGCTCGGCACCCTCCTCGGCGGCAGTGCGACCGCCGCGGTCTCCGCGCTGCTGCTCCTGGCGGTGCCGGTGTCCCTGTGGGGGGCCTGGCGGCTGCTGCGGCTGATCGGTCGCCTGGTGTCCCCGCGCGGCCTGCCGCGCTGGCTGCTGCTGTGGGGTGCGGTCGTCTACGCGCTCGTGCCCGCGACCAGCGGTGCCTGGGGGCAGGGACGCCTCGGCGTGGTGGCCGCGGTGGCCGTCCTGCCCTGGTTGGCCCACGCCGCCGTCGGGTTCGCCGACCCCGAGCCCGACCGGCGCTGGCGCGCGGCCTGGCGCAGCGGCGTGCTGCTCGCCCTCCTGGTGGCCTTCGCCCCCGTCGCCTGGCTGCTCGCGCTGGTGCTGGCGGCGCTGGGCGTCGCCGCGGCCGCCCGCCTCGTGCCGGACGCCGCCCGCGAGCGCTCCGCGTGGGGCCCGCCGTCCCTGGCCCTCGGGCTGCCCGTGGTCCTGCTGCTGCCGTGGTGGCTGCCGGCGGTCCAGCACCGTGCCGCCGAGGGGCTGCTGCTGGGCGCCGGGCGGCTGCCGGCCCCGATGCCCGACGGCCTCGACGTCCTGGCCGGCCGGCTCGGCGGGCTGGGCGCGCCGACGTGGGTCGGTCTCCTGGTCGTCGTCCTCGCCCTGGTGGCGCTGTGGCCGCGTCCGACCCGCATCCCCGTGCTGATCTGCTGGCTGCTGGCGGCGGTGACGGCCCTGCTGACGCTGGTGCTGTCGTGGGTGACCCTCGACGTCGCCGGCGGCTCGACCCCGGCCTCGGTGGCCGTGCTGGTCGTGGTGCTGCAGGGCGCCCTGGTCACCGCGGTCGTGCTCGGCGCCCTCGGGGCCGTCGAGCTGCGCCGGGGCGCCTCCGCACCTCTGCCTGGGCCGTGGCGGGCCGGCGTCGTCGCCCTCGCGGTCGTCGCCTCGCTGGTCCCGCTCGTGGGGCTGGGGTGGTTCGCGGGCGGTGAGCACCGACTGGCCGCCGAGGACGCCGCCGGGATCCCGGCGTACATGGTGCAGAGCGCGGCGCAGGCCCCCGAGCGCGGCATCCTCGTGCTCACCGGCTCCGTGCGCGACGGCGTCGACTACGTCGTGCGTCGTGGGGACGGCGTGACCGTCGGCGAGGACGAGGTCCTCGGGCTCTCGCCGCGCGACACCGACCTGACCGCGCTCGTGCGCCGGGCGGTCAGCCAGCCCGATGACGAGCTGGCCACCGACCTCTCCGAGCGGGGCATCGAGTACGTCGTGCTGCCGGCGCCCGCCGACGGCGACGTCGCCTCCGTGCTCGACGCGGCGCCGGGGCTGGTGCAGGCCTCGGCCGAGGACCGCGACACCCGCGCCTGGCGGGTCTCCCGCGAGCCGGCGGCCGACGCGCTCGACGGGCCGGGCTCCTGGCTGCGCCCCGTCCTGCTGCTGGTCCAGTTCGCCGGTCTGGCCGTCGCACTGGTGCAGTGCGCGCCCACGCGGGGCGCCAGCAGGACCGAGGGGAGCCGCAGATGAGATGGCCCACCGTGACCCGGCCCTCGTCCTCCCGGCCGGGCCCGCTCGCGGTCGTGACGGCGGTCGTCCCGACCGTGGCGATCTGCGCGGCCCTGCTGGCCGACGCCGAGGTACAGGTCGACTCCGTCGACCGGGCGCCCAGCGAGGTGCCGCTGGCCCGCAGCGTGCTGGTCTGCCCGACCGGCAACGAGGCCGGAGGGGTGTTCGTGGCCTCCGACGCCGTCGAGGTCGGCGAGACCGGCGAGGTGCAGGCCGTCGCCGGCGGCCGCGCCAGCGAGCCGCGGACCGTCGAGGTCACGCCGGACCGTCGCGTCGAGCTCGCGGACGCGACCCGGGTGAGCGGGGCGGGGGCGACGGCCCCCGGGCTCGTCGTCCAGCGGTGGTCGACCCCCGGCCTGCGCGCGGTCGACTGCCCCGCCACGAGCAGCGACCAGTGGTTCACCGGTGTCGGGGCGGGTGCCGAGCACACCTCGGTGCTGGAGTTGCACAACCCCGACGCCGGGCCCGCGACCGCGACCATCACCGTCCTCGGCCAGTCCGGACCGGTGGGCGCCGGCGGCCGCCTGCGCGGGGTCTCCGTCGCGGGCGGCGCGACCGTCCGACTCGACCTCGGCGCCGAGATCCCCAAGCGCGAGGAGCTCGCGCTCCGCGTCACGACCGAGCGGGGTCGGCTCGCCGCCACCGTCATCGACGCGTTCGTGCCGATCGGACGGGGCGAGACCACCAAGGAGTACCTCAGCGGCCAGCGCGATCCCGCCACCTCGCAGCTGCTGCTGGGCGTGCCGGACGGGGTCGACGACCCCGAGGTGGTCGTCGCCAACACCTCCGACAGCGTCTCGCGGGTCTCGCTGCGCCTGGTCACGGCCGAGGCGACGTTCACCCCGGCCGACCTGGAGGAGGTGCTGGTCGACCCGTCGAGCGTCCGGCGCTTCTCGATCACCAAGCTGCTGCGCTCGGAGGTCGCCGAGGGCCTGCTCGGGATCGAGGTCGTCTCCTCGCAGCCGGCCACCTCCTCCTTCCGCGGCCGGGTGCGCGGCGACCTGCTCACGATCGTGCCCGCGGGCGCGGTGACGCAGCCGACGCTGGTCCCGGTCGCCTATCCAGGCTCCCGGCTCGTGCTCGGCGGAGCACAGGCGCTGGGCACGGTCGACGTGGTCGCCTACGACGGGCAGGGCCGCGAGGTGAGCAGCAAGGTCGCGGAGGTCGGACCCGGGACGGCGGTCGAGGTGAAGGTCCCCGGTCGCGCGGCGCTGCTGCGCGTCGCCCCGCAGGGCACCCCGGTCGTCGGGTCGCTCGTGCTCGGCAACGACGACGGCGCGGCCGTCGTCGGGCTGCGCGAGCTGCTGCGCGAGGGGCTGGTCCCCGACGTGCGACCCGGCCTGCGCTAGTCGGCGCTCAATCCTCTGGGTAGCGCGGGTCGACGACCGAGGGCTCGACACCGAGCAGCTCGGCGACCTGCTCGACCACCACGGTGAGCACCAGCGCCTCCAGGTCGCTGCGGCGCTCCGCGCGGTGCTCGATCGGACGACGGAAGATCACGAGCCGGGTCGGCCGGTCACCGGCCCCGCGGACCAGCGAGGACAGCGGCACGGCCGGGCTGTCCCAGTCGTCGGGGACCTGAGGTGCGTCCTCCACGGCGTACTCGACGAGGCCGAGGCGGTCCTGCCAGCGCTCCTCGATGGCCGTCACCACGTCGAGGACCAGCGCGTCGAAGCGCTCGCGGCCGGTGCGGAGGACGGGGCGGCCGGGCTCGGCCGGCATCACGCCGGGTCCGCGCATGCCGCGTCCCCGACGGTCACGAGTCATGTCCGCGAGCCTAGTCGTCGAGCGGGGGAGCGCCGGGTAGCGTCTGCGGCGTGAGTCCCGCCCGTCGCTGCAGCCGCACCGCGTGCGGTCGTCCGGCGGTCATGACGCTCACCTACGTCTACGCCGACCAGACCGCCGTGCTCGGTCCGTTGGCCACCTACGCCGAGCCGCACGCCTACGACCTGTGCGAGGCGCACAGCGAGCGGCTCTCGGCGCCCCGGGGCTGGGAGGTGCTGCGGCTGGCGCAGCCGGCGCCGCCGGGTCCGAGCAACGACGACCTGCTCGCGCTGGCCGACGCGGTGCGCGAGGCGGGCCGCCCGCAGCAGCCGCGGCGGGTCGCCCCGGACCAGGAGACCGGGCGCGAGACGGGGCGCAAGGGACACCTCCGGGTCCTGACCACGGACCACTGACGGACCACTAAGGTCGTCGCATGGCCGACACCCTGAGTGCGGAGAACGTCCACGCCATCTTCAAGGCGTACGACGTCCGCGGCACCGTCCCCGACCAGCTCGACGAGGCCCTGGCCCTCGCCACCGGACGTGCCTACGTGCAGGTCGTCGGCGCGAGCACCGTCGTGGTGGGCCACGACATGCGTCCCAGCTCCCCGGGGATGGCCGGCGCGTTCGCGCAGGGCGCCTCCGAGGCCGGCGCCGACGTGATCATGATCGGCCTGGCCTCCACCGACCAGCTCTACTTCGCCTCCGGGCACCTCGGTCACCCCGGAGCGATGTTCACCGCGAGCCACAACCCCGCCCAGTACAACGGCATCAAGATGTGCCGCGCCCACGCTGTCCCGGTCGGCGCCGACAGCGGGCTGCACGAGATCCGCGACCTGATCGCGTCCGGCGCGGCCACCGACGGCTTCACCCCCGCCGCGCAGGCCGGCACCATCAGCGAGCACGACGTGCTGGAGGCCTACGCCGCCCACCTGCTCTCGCTGGCTCCCGTCACCGGCCGCCGGCTCAAGGTCGTCGCCGACGCCGGCAACGGCATGGCGGGGTGGACCGCCCCGGCGGTCTTCAACCGGATCGGTGCCGAGCAGGTCGACCTGGTGCCGATGTATTTCGAGCTCGACGGGACGTTCCCGAACCACGAGGCCAACCCGCTCGACGAGACCACGCTGGCCGACCTGAAGGCGCGGGTGCTGGCCGAGGGCGCCGACATCGGGCTGGCCTTCGACGGCGACGCCGACCGCTGCTTCCTCGTCGACGAGAAGGGGCGCGCGGTCTCGCCCTCGACCCTGACCGCGCTGATCGCCGCCCGCGAGCTGGCCAAGGAGCCCGGGGCCACGGTGATCCACAACCTGATCACCTCCCGGGCCGTGCCCGAGCTGGTGACCGAGCTGGGCGGCACCCCGGTCCGCACCCGGGTGGGGCACTCCTTCATCAAGGCCACGATGGCCGAGACCGACGCGATCTTCGGCGGCGAGCACTCCGGGCACTTCTACTTCCGCGACTTCTGGCGCGCCGACTCGGGCATGCTCGCCGCGCTGCACGCGCTGGCTGCGCTCGCGGGCGCCGAGGGGACGCTGAGCGAGCTGCTGGCGGCGTACGAGCGCTACCCGATGTCGGGGGAGATCAACTCCGAGGTCGGCGACCAGGCGGCGGTGATGGACGCGCTGGAGGCGGAGTACGCCGGCCGCGACGGCGTCACGACCGACCGGCTCGACGGGCTGAGCGTGTCGCACGCAGACTGGACGTTCAACGTGCGTCCCTCCAACACCGAGCCGCTGCTGCGGCTCAACGCCGAGGGCCGCGACGAGGAGACGATGGCGGCCGTGCGCGACGACGTGCTGGCGAAGATCCGTGGAGGAGTGGCGTGAACATCGACCCGGCCCTGATGGAGATCATCGTGTGCCCCGACTGCCACGGTGACCTGGCGCCCGCCGTGGATCCCGACGGCTCCGACGAGCTGGTGTGCCAGGGCAGCTGCGGTCGCGCGTACCCCGTGCGTGACGACATCCCGGTGCTGCTGGTCGACGAGGCCCGCACTCCGTGACCTGGTTCGACGAGGCCCGCCTCGACGACGAGTCGGCCCTCGGCACCATGGACATGCGGCTGCGCCACCTGGCGGAGTCGGGGTCCCGGGTGCGCCGGGAGGTCGGCGACGCCGCCGAGGCGGCCGACAGCGCCGTGGAGCGGGCCCGCGAGCTCGACCGGCCGCGCGCCGTGGTGGCCGCCGGACCCGACTCCCGGCTGCTGCGCGCGGTCCTGGAGCCGTGGTGCCCGGTCCCGTTCGTCGCCTGGCCCGGTCCCGCCCTGCCGGGGTGGGCCGGCAGCCTCGACCTGGTGATCGTCCTGGCCCCCGACGGCAGCGACAGCGGCACGGCCTCCGCGGTCGCCGAGGCCGTGCGTCGTGGCTGCCAGGTGGTCGTGGCGTGCCCGCCGGGCTCGCTGGTGGCCGAGCACACCGTCGGCCGCTACGCCACCGTCCTGCCCTCGACCACCGGCGACCAGCTCGCGGCCGCGGTCGTGATGCTGTCCTACCTCCACCGCGTCCAGCTGGGTCCCGAGACCGCCCCCGATGCCGTCGCCGACGCGCTGGACCAGGTGGCCATCGACTGCGGTCCCCGCAAGGACCTCGCGGTCAACGAGGCCAAGATGCTGGCCATCGCGCTCGCCGACGCGACGCCGATCGTGTGGGGAGGCTCGGTCCTCGCCGCCCGTGCCGCACGCCGCGTCGCCGAGCAGGTACGCCGCGCCTCGGGCCGCACCGCCATCGCCGGCGACGCCGAGCACCTGCTGCCCGTCATCGAGGCCGCCCGGCCGCGCGACGTCTTCGACGACCCGTTCGCCGAGGGCGGTGCCGGCCCGCGCCCGGTGCTCGTCGTCCTCGATGACGGCTCCGAGGACGCCACGGTCCGCGAGCAGCGCGGGCGCCTCCAGGCCACCGCCGCCGAGCGCGGCGTCCGCGTCGAGACGCTCACCACCGAGGCGCCCACCGAGGTCGCGCGCTACGCCTCGCTGCTGCTCTCGGGCACCTACGCCGCGGAGTACCTCAGGTTGGGCCTGGTCGAGGACTGAGCCCCTTCACTCGTCGTCCTGAGGGCGCGCCGTCAGAGCTCGGTGGTGCCGTCGGAGTGGACGAGGAACCGGAGGTCGTGGGGGCTGGTCCAGAGCCAGGTGGTGGGGGTGAGCTGCTGGTAGTCCCACCGCCCGTCGGGGGATGGGTGGGTCTTGGCTCGGTGATGTCGCCGGCAGAGCGGAGCCAGACGGTCGGTGGCGGTTTGGCCGGGTGGTCCGCCTTGGTCGGGTGGGACGTACTCGTCGATGTGGTCGAGGTCGGTCCTGGCTGAGGTGCGGGTGCAGTGGGGGAAGACGCAGGTGGGGCGCTTGAGCTTGACCCGCTGGCTGATGCGGTCGGGGATCT
>LULE01000804.1_pt1 | contig 23213 bp, 19 predicted proteins | sample 728231 | NCBI WGS metagenome assembly LULE01 (sample SAMN03860297, study PRJNA289734) | marine metagenome | biome: seawater column; feature: ocean; material: water; isolation source: Red Sea water column Station 192 - depth 10m | place: Saudi Arabia: Red Sea | collected 2011-10-15 | depth 10 m | reverse complement strand
GGCGGCGGCCAGATCGCCTTCTGGGTCGGTATTTTCGCCGCGTTGCTGACGAGCTTCTACTCATGGCGTCTCGTCTTCCTGACCTTCTATGGCAAGCCGCGGTGGGAGCAGAGCGAGCATATCCAGCATGCGGTGCACGACGATCATGGCCACGGCCATGACGATCACGCCCATGCCCCTCACCAAGACGCGCACGGCGATGGCACGGCGGGCTATCATCCGCACGAAAGCCCGATCAACATGCTGATCCCGCTGGGCGTGCTGTCGCTCGGCGCGGTGTTCGCGGGGATGCTCTTCAACCACCAGTTCATCTACCCCGAAGAGGGCGCAGCCTTCTGGAAGGGCAGTCTGGCGTTCAACGAGCATCTGATGCACGCGGCGCACGAAGTGCCGCTGTGGGTCAAGTGGATGCCGTTCACGGTGATGGCGATCGGCCTGTTCCTTGCCTGGAACAGCTATATTCGCAACACGACGCTGCCTGCGCGGTTCGTGGCGCAGTTCTCGCTGCTGCACAAATTCCTGTTCAACAAATGGTATTTCGACGAGCTCTACAACTTCCTCTTCGTCAAGCCGGCGTTCGCGATCGGCCGCTTCTTCTGGAAGCGTGGGGATGAAGGCACCATCGACCGTTTCGGTCCCAATGGTGTGGCGGCACTCGTCCAGGGGGGCACCCGGCTCGCGGTCCGGCTGCAATCGGGTTATGTTTATGGATATGCGTTCGTGATGCTGCTCGGTCTTGTCGGCCTCGCCAGCTGGGCCATGGTGAAGTTCCAGTGAGCGGTCTTCCGATCCTTTCGCTGATGTTGGCGGTCCCTGCGGTCGCCGCCATCGCCTGTGTCTTCGCCGGCGATCGCAACGCGCGCCTGATCGCGCTCGCGGCGACGCTGATCGACTTCGCGCTTGGCGTCATGCTGTGGGCGAATTTCGATATCGGCGGCGCGCAGTGGCAGTTTCAGGAGATGCATCGCGGCATCTTCGGCCCGTTCAACTATGCGCTCGGCATTGACGGAATCGCGCTGGTGCTGATCATGCTCAGCGTCTTCCTGATGCCGTTGTGCATCCTGGCGAGCTGGCAATCGGTGACGAAGCGCGTCGGCCTCTACATGGCGATGTTCCTCGTCATGGAAGTGGTGATGATCGGCGTCTTTGCGGCGCAGGATCTGCTGCTCTTCTATATCTTCTTCGAAGCTGGCCTGATCCCGATGTATTTCATCATCGGCATCTGGGGCGGCGCGAACCGCATCTATGCGGCGTTCAAATTCTTCCTCTACACGCTGCTCGGCTCGGTGCTGATGCTGATCGCGATGATCGCGATGATCCGCGAAGCGGGGACGACCGATATCCCGACGCTGCTCGTCTATAATTTCCCGCCGGAAATGCAGACGTGGCTGTGGCTTGCCTTCTTCGCCAGCCTCGCGGTGAAGATGCCGATGTGGCCGGTCCACACCTGGCTTCCCGACGCGCACGTCCAGGCGCCGACGGCAGGTTCGATGATCCTGGCGGGCGTGCTGCTCAAGATGGGCAGCTATGGCTTCATCCGGTTCATGATGCCGATGTTCCCCAATGCCTCGGCGCAGCTGATGTGGATCGTCTTTGCGCTGTCGATGATCGCGGTGGTCTACACCAGCCTCGTCGCGCTGGTGCAGAGCGACATGAAGAAGCTGATCGCCTATTCCTCGGTCGCCCACATGGCGATCGTGACGGCGGGCCTCTTCGCCTTCAACCAGCAGGGCATCGAAGGCGCGATGATCATCATGCTCAGCCATGGGGTCGTTTCGGCCGCGCTCTTCTTCTGCGTCGGTGTGATCTATGATCGGCTGCACACGCGCGAAATCGGTCGCTACGGCGGCCTCGCGGTGAACATGCCGGCCTATGCGCTGTTTTTCATGCTCTTTACCATGGCGTCGATCGGTCTTCCGGGGACCAGCGGCTTCGTCGGCGAATTCCTGAGCCTCGCCGGCATCTACGAAGCGTCGAGCTGGGTCGCGCTGGTTTGCACGACCGGGATCATCCTGGGCGCCGCCTATATGCTTTACCTCTATCGCCGCATCGTGTTCGGCGAACTGACCAAGGACGATGTGAAGGCCATGCCCGACATCAATCCCCGCGAATGGGCGATTTTCGTGCCGCTGGCCGCGGTGGCGCTGTGGATGGGCGTCTATCCCGAAAGCTTCCTCGCCCCGATCCGCGGCGATGTGACCACGGTGGTAGCGCGCCTCGCGCCCGCCAAGCCCGCCGGCGATGCCCACGTCACCGCCGGCAAGCCCACGGCGGCGCACGACGCGCATGGAGAGGCCGCCGCCGCCGGCGAAGCGCATCATGCGGGAGGCCTCCAATGACCGCCGATCTCGCCCTCATCTGGCCCGAACTGATCCTGACGATCGGCGGGCTCGTTACGCTGCTGCTCGGCACCTTTGGTGGTGACCGTCAGGTCGGCCTTTATCAGCTCGCGTCGCTCGTCACGCTCGCTGCCGCGGCGGCGGCGGTTGTTGCGATGTTCGGGACGCAGGCTTCGGTCTTTTCGAATACGCTGGAAGTCGACGCCTTCGGCGGCTTTGCCAAGCTGCTCATCTATGCCGCAAGCTTCATCTGCATCCTGATCGCGCCGCGCTTCTTCAAGGACGCGATGCGCGCCGAATACCCGGTGCTGATCCTGTTCGCCGCGCTCGGCATGGGTATCATGGCATCGGCGCGCGACCTGATGACGCTTTACGTCGGGCTCGAGCTCAACAGCCTTGCCGCCTATGTTCTCGCCAGCTTCATGCGCTCGGACGACCGGTCGAGCGAGGCGGGACTCAAATATTTCGTCCTCGGCGCGCTCGCTTCGGGGATGCTGCTCTACGGCATTTCGCTGCTCTACGGCTTTTCCGGCACGACGCAGTTCGCCGGCATCGCGCAGGCGATGGGCGGCGGCATGAACAACGGCCTGCTGTTCGGCCTCGTCTTCGTGATCGCCGGTCTGGCGTTCAAGATCAGCGCGGTGCCGTTCCACATGTGGACGCCCGACGTCTATGAAGGCGCGCCGACCCCGGTGACGACCTTCTTCGCCAGCGCCCCGAAGGTCGCGGCGATGGCGCTCATGACGCGCGTCGTCATCGAAGCCATGGGTCCGGCGACCGCGGCGTGGCAGCAGATCATGATCTTCCTCGCGCTCGCGTCGATCATCCTCGGCGCTGTCGGGGCGATCGGGCAGAAGAATATCAAGCGCCTGCTTGCCTATTCGTCGATCAACAATGTCGGCTTCATGCTCGTCGGCCTGGCCGCCGGCACCCAGCAGGGCGTCGAGTCGGTGCTGACCTATCTGCTCGTCTATGTCGTGACGACGATCGGCAGCTTCCTCGTCGTGCTCCAGCTGCGCGATACCGCGGGCAATCCGATCGAAAGCATCCCGGCGCTCGCGGGCTTTTCGCAGCGCCGCCCGGGGCTTGCCGCGGCGATGGCGGTGTTCCTGTTCAGCCTCGCCGGCATTCCGCCGCTCTTTGGCTTCTGGCCCAAATATCTGGTGTTCCAGGCCGCGGTCGATGCCAATCTGCTGCCGCTGGCGATTGCCGGGATCGTCGCGTCGGTGATCGGGGCCTTCTATTACATCGCGGTCATCAAGACGATGTACTTCGACGACAAGTCGGAGGTTGAATTCGGCACGGGCGGCGTCGTGGTCGAGGATGCGGTCATTACCGCCAGCGCCCTGTGGCTGTCGGTCGTCGGCTATTTCTTCATTCCGGTGCTGGCGGTCGTCTCCGCCACCGCGGCTGCGGTGCTGTTCTGATCCCGCCGATCGAGCGGATCGCGCAGACAGGTTCGACCAACGCCGACCTGCTGGCGCGGCTGGCGGCGGGCGAGCATGTCGGCGAGGGGCATTGGCTCGTCGCCGACCGCCAGACCGCCGGGCGCGGGCGACTGGGACGCGCATGGGGCGATGGCCTCGGCAATTTCATGGGATCGACGGTGGTGCAGTTGCGCGCCGGCGACCCGCTTGCCGCGACGCTGGCGCTGGTCGCCGGGGTCGCGCTGGCGAAGACGATCCGCGCGCTCGCGCCGGCGATCGACTTCCAGCTCAAATGGCCGAATGATGTCTTGGCCGACGGTGCCAAATGTTCGGGCATCCTGCTCGAGCGCAGCGGCGACAGCGTTGTCATCGGGGTCGGTGTCAATCTGGTTTCGGCGCCCGATCTCCCCGACCGTGCCACCGCATCGCTCGCCGACAAGGGCGCGGTCATCGAGCGTGACCGCTTTGCCGATGCGCTGGCGGTCGCCATGGCCGACGCGCTCTGGAGCTGGCGCCAGGAAGGCGTCGAAAGCATCGTGCGCGCCTGGTTGCCGCTGGGGCATCCCGTGGGCACGCCGCTGCATGTGTCCGAACAGGCACTCGACGGATATTTCGACGGCCTCGCGCCCGACGGAGCGCTGCGCTTGCGCGGCGCCGACGGGGAGGTCATGCTGGTGCATGCGGGTGACGTCGAATTGCGGCGACCCGTAGAGGAGGGGACATAGCCGTGCTGCTCGCGATCGATGTCGGCAACACCAACGCGAAATTCGCCGTTTTCCGCGACTCGATGGCGGTCGCGCGCTGGCGCATCGCGACCGACGACCGGCGCACCGCCGACGAATATATGGTGTGGCTCGATCAATTGCTGCGGCTCGAAGGGCTCGACCGCGCTGAAATCGACGCCGTGATTATCTCGACCGTCGTGCCGCGTGCGCTCCACAATCTGCAACTGCTCGCCGACAAATATTTCGGTGTCGAGGCACTCGTCGCCGGGCGCGAACCGGTAAGCTGGGGCATCGCGCTCAAGGTCGACGAGCCGCAGGCGGTGGGCGCCGACCGCGCCTGCAACGCCATTTCGGCGCAGGCCATAGAGCCGGGCAAGGACAAGCTGGTGATCAGCTTCGGCACTGCGACGACCTTCGATCATATCGGGCCCGACGGTGCCTATCTCGGCGGCATCATCGCGCCCGGGGTCAATCTGTCGCTCGAAGCGCTCGTCAACGCCGCTGCCAAGCTGCCGCGCATCGCGATCGAGGCACCGGCGTCGAACAGCGTCATCGGCCGCACCACCGAAAGCCAGATGCTGATCGGCGTCTATTGGGGCTATGTCGGGATGATCGAGGGGCTTATGCACCGCATGAAGGCGGAAATCGGCAAGCCTGTCACCGTCATCGCCACCGGCGGGCTCGCGATATTGTTTCAGGAACAGGCGCATCTGTTCGACCGGGTCGAACCCGATCTGACGCTCAACGGGTTGATGCACCTCTATAATCAGAGAGGCATTTCGGCATGACCGTTCCCGGCAAGGAACTGCTTTTCCTCGCGCTCGGCGGCTCGGGAGAGATCGGCATGAACGCCAATCTCTATGGCTGCGACGGCAAGTGGATCATGCTCGATCTCGGCGTCAGCTTCGGGTCGCAGGATTATCCAGGGATCGACATCGTGATGCCCGACCTCGAATTTATCGAGGATCGCAAGGACGACCTGCTCGGTATCATCCTGACCCATGGGCACGAGGATCATATCGGCGCGATTCCCTATCTCGCCGCCGACCTCGGCGTACCGCTCTACGCCAATCGCTTCACCGCCGGCCTGATCGCGCACAAGCTCGCCGAGGAAGGGCTGGAGAAAGAGGTCGAGCTGAAGGTTGTCGATATCGATGCGCAGTTCCGCATCGGCCCGTTCGGTATCCGATTGATGCCGCTCGCCCACTCGATCCTCGAGATGAGCGCGGCGGTGATCGACACGCCCTATGGCCGCGTCTTCCACACCGGCGACTGGAAGCTCGACGACGATCCGGTCATCGGCACACCGTCGAGCGCCGCGGCGCTGACCGCGGTGGGCGATGAAGGCGTCGATGTGCTTGTCTGCGATTCGACCAATGCTTTCAATGCGCAGGCATCGGGTACCGAGGGCGGCGTGCGCGATGGTCTGCTCGCCGCCGTCGGCGCGGCGAAGGGGAGGGTGGTCGTCACCACGTTCGCCTCCAACGCGGCGCGCCTCGACACGCTGGGGCAGGTCGCCAAGGCCACCGGGCGCACCCTGTGCGTCGCGGGGCGGTCGCTCGATCGCATTTTGGGCGTTGCACGCACCGCGGGGTATCTCAAGGATTTCCCGGCGACGGTCGACTTCGACGAAGCGATGCGGCTGCCGCGCGACAAGGTGATGATCGTCGCGACGGGCGGGCAGGGCGAACCACGCGCCGCGCTCGCGCGCATCGCCGAAGGGATTCACCAGATCAAGCTCGAGGCGGGCGATACGGTCGTCTTTTCGTCGAAGCAGATCCCCGGCAACGAGATTGCGATCGGACGGATCATGAACCAGCTCGCCGCGCGCGACATTCTGACCGTGACCGAAAAGCAGGCGCATATTCACGTCAGCGGCCATCCGGGGCAGCCGGAACTTGCGGCGCTTTATGGCTGGCTGCGCCCCAGGCTGATCGTCCCGGTGCATGGCGAGATCCGCCATATGCACGAACAGGCGCGCTTCGCTCTCGAACAACGCGTCCCCGACGCGCTGGTGCAGGAAAATGGCGATCTGGTGCGCCTGGCCCCCGGTCCCGCTCGTATCCTCGAGCGCGTGCGCTCGGGTCGACTCATCCTCGACGGCGACGTGATCCTGCCCGCCGATGGCGAAACGATCAACGAGCGGCGCAAATTGTCCTTCTACGGCCAGATTTCGGTCGCTGTCGTGCTGTCGAACGGCAAATTCACCGACAGCGCGATCCAATATCGCGGCGTGCCGGTCGAGGACGAGCGCGAGGTTTTTCTCGATGAAATGAACGCCGCTGCAGAAAAGGCAGCCAAATCCCCGGCGCGCGACCGCGATGCCCTCAAGGAAGCGATCCGTCTTGGCGTCCGGCGCATCGCGACCGACTGGACCGGCAAAAAGCCGATCGTCGATGTGCTGATTCTGGATATCTGACCGATGAAATGGACCTCTGCGCTCGCCATCTACCTGCTTATCTGGGCGTTCAGCACCTTCTTCGTGCTGCCCTTCCACGGCCGCCGTGCCGAGGATGATGCCGTGCCGTTGATCGACGGCCAGGAGCCGGGCGCGCCCGCGCGCTTCCACCCGCTGCGCATCCTGATCCAGATCACGATCGTCGCGACGATCGCCTTCGGCCTCTTCTATGTCGCCTATATCAACGGCTGGACAAACCCTGACGTCCTGAGCGGCCGCGCCTGACGTCGCAGGGCGGTTTAGCGACGAACGGCGGAAGTGGGGTGGGAAGCGGTCATTCGATCGCGCGCTGTTTGATGAAAGTCTCCGCGACCTTTGATCTCGGAAAGCTCGCCAAAACACCATGGAGCATTCGCCTCGCGGCCTTCGCGGCGGGCGTATCACAGCTAATAGGACGCGGCAGATCAAATACCCCATACATCGCGTCTGGAGCCGCAAAACCGACCGCAAGGTCAGGTGAGTCATGATCCCATCGTCGCAGGCAGCCTGATGGACGAACGTTGGTTTCGATACCCTCCAGCTTATCAGGGCGAACGCGCCATAACTGTTTTCGCGCCTTCATCGCAAAATCAGGGTCTAGAACGAAAACCTCCGTTCCGATCACTTTATCTTCAGGTCGAAATGTGTACGTAACAATGAGGGAGTTATTCGAAGCCAATTCATACGAAAGAAAATGCTCGCCAAACCCCTCTCCACCGAACCCCTGGTTGATCTCGATTTTCTCCCTTAACAGCATTTCTTCTGAAGGGAGCTCGATGCCATCCACCAGGCGATCCTCTGCCTTCACGGCCTGACTGGTGCAGGAAGTCGCCAATAGCCCCAGAGCAACCGCGGATAGCATTGGGCGGGTAAAACTGGTGAAAGCAGATCGCATCAGCACATCCTGCCGATTGTCGGCGACGTCTGCAATCGGTCGCTAGCCGACGAACCTCATTTTTCCGTTCGTGTCGAGCGTAGTCGAGACACCCGTCGACGCGACACCTAGCCCGATGGGCATCTCGACTTCGCTCGATGCAAACGGGTCAGATAGATCCGAAAGTCCCCAATTGGTCGATAGCAGCCCATCCACTGCCGCGCGCCCTGGTTACGCAATCAGTTCCGCAGGCGGTCGATCGCCTGCGCCAGCGCCACGTAAAGCTTGCCGATGTCCGACGACAGCAGCGTCACGCTGATCGCTCGTCATTCTGGTAGAGGCGCAGAATTTCCTTGGTTTCGCTGTTGTCGAGCAGCTTCACCGCGCGCCGCGCGAAGATGCCGCGATCGCCTTTTAGATAGGCATCCCACGCGGCATCGCTGACCTCGCTCGACATCACCTTGGTAATGTCGATCGCGCTCGATTTGAGCGCTTCGGTGAGGATGCCGACCTGTTTCGCGAGCGAGTCGCGATCCGATGCGGCAATGGCCTGCTCGGCTTCGGCGACGCGTTGTTCGACGCTGGCGCTGGTGTCCATGATCGTGATGAGCTGGCGCATGAGGCGATCGGCGGCGCCGTTCGCGGCTTCCACCGCGCGCTGCGAGGCATCCTCGACCGCCTTGAGCTGTGCCGCCACTTCGGTCTTGAACGCCGCGTCGATGGCCTCGGTCGCGGTCGCCTGCATCGCATCGCGGGCATTCCCGACCAGTCGCTCGAGCGTCTGCCGCGCTTCGTCGGCTGCGGACTCGGCGGTTGAGCGAACTTCGGCAAGCGTCGCGATCATCCGCGCCCCGCCTTGGTCGGCGAAATCGTCCGCCCCGGCGCGCAGCCGGGCCAGGGCCGCATCGGCGTCGGCAAGCGCTGCGTTGACCCGGTCGGTCAGCGCCTGTTGGCATTCGCCATGCTCGGCCATCTTGGCTTCATTCGCCTGCAACGTCGATTTGACTGCGTTGACGTGTGACAAGGTCGATTGCGCAACGAGTTCGGAGGCTTCGAGCAGCGGCTTGATCTGCCCGAGCGCACCTTGGGTCGCCTTGCCGTGCGAGGCCATGCGGTCGAGCGCATGCGGCAGCGTTTCGTCGAGTTCGCGCGTCACCGCATCGAGTGCGAGCAACAGCGACTCGGCGTGGGTGATCAGCTGATGCGCCGAATTATTCCCCGTCTGCACATCGGCGATGAAGGCGCCGAGTTGTGCCTTGGTATCGTCGATCGCGCGGCCGATGACGCCGGTGCTAGCCGATACGCTGACATCGAGCACCTCGAGCTGCTGCCGCGTTTCGGTGACATGCGCCGTAATCCGCGCCGCGAGTTCCTCGCTCGCCGTGCCATGCGCCGCGAGCTGGTCGCCAAGCGCGGTGCCGGCTGCTTCTGCCGACGCAAGGCGTGCATCCATCTGGTCTGCGGCGGCATCGACCCGGTCGCGATATTGTTGCCAGGTGGTGTCGAGCCGCGCGCCCAGATTGTCGACCGTCGTCTGCAGCGTATCGCGGATCGAAGCCGAGGATTGGGTGATTTGCGCCAGCGCGACGCCATGCGCGTCGGTGACTTGCGACGCCGCGGCAATCAGCCCCGATTCGGTTTCCTGCGTCTGCTGTTGCAGCGCGCCGAGCGCTTCGTGGAGGCCCGCTGCGGCGGCTTCGCCGGTCCGCGCGGCCTTGGCCGCCTCTTCGCCGAGTTCGGCGAGCTTGGCTTCAAGATTCGCGCCCTGCTGATGTGCGACGAGCCCCGCTTCGCGGAAATTGACCGCGAGCCGCTGCGCCACATCGTCGATGCGCGGCAGCCCGGCGAGCAGGCCGTCCATGCGCTGCATCGCGACATCGCCCGATCGCGCGAGCTGGTCGTGGGCGTTGGCGATGACCGACGCATTGGTTGCGAGCTTGTCGCTGCTGTCGTTGAGCCGGAGCACTGCATCGACGCCCAGCTGCTGAACATTGCGCGCCTGTTCCGAAAGCTGACGCTGAGCCTCGCCGAGTTTCTCGCCAAGCACCGCCATCGATTGCGCAAGCGCATCATTTTCATGGCGCAGCGCCGCGGCGAGGCGGGCAAAGCGCGCCTGTTCGGACCGGCTCGACCGAAGCAGCGCCATCCAGAGCAGAGTCAGCAAAACGAGCGGCATCGACAGGGTCGCGACAAGCGCCGGCCATTGATCGAGCGCGACCGGACGCGCGAAACCCTTCGTCGCGGTAAACAGAGCGAACAGGCACCAGCCGAGGCCGAGCATCACCATTAGCGCGGGCAACAGACGGTCGCTCCACGCGCCGACCGGGGCGTCCGCGTTCATATCCCCGGCATCGGTCGCAAGCGCCGACATATCGAGCCATTCGCGCTCGACCGGCGCATCGGTCTCAAGGGCGGGCGCGGTTTCGCTCGCCGGTGCATCGGTCTGCGCCGGCGTATCATTCTCCGGGTTTGCCGCGGACTCCCGCCACAGACCGACGATTTTCTTTTCCCCCGTCATCGGGCTATCTTAGCATCAAATGCCCACCATGAAACGGAAACTTAACCATGGGCTGTCAAGGCTGTGGAATGTCGTTCGACAGCGGCCCTCTCGATCGCTTTCTCTCTTCGGCCATCGGCGACGATGCGGCGATGGCCATGGATCTGCGCGCCGTTTTTGCCGACAGCGCCCGCGAGCTTGCCGACCTGATGCGCCGGTCGCGCTGCGATGCCAACTGGCATATGGCGGCGCTGCGGCTCAAGAGCCTCGCCGCGACCTTCGGGGTCATCTCGCTGATCGAGCTAGCGGAAGGCGCGATGGCCGGGGTCCCGGGCGATCCGGCAGTGCTGCGCGATATCAACGCCGCCATCGACGCCATCGGCTGACCCGGTTTCGGGTTCAAACGCCGTTCAGGCGGCAATCTCCATTGGAAATATCGACCGTGCTCGTCTTGCCATGGCAACGCGACGGGGCTAGCCGCGTTGCTGAACGTGGCCGGACCTGTTCGTGCGGGAAACCGGCGGCCGATACAAAGGAGAGATTTCGATGTTCAAGCGTTTCCGCCAGACGTCCGCAACCGCCGTTGCCGCCGTCCTCGGCTGCGCCCTGATTGTCGCCGCGCCCGCCGGCGCGAAGGAAAAGCCGAAAAAGGAAGAAGAGCAGAAGGGCGCGCAGCTCAAGCCCAGCAAGGAATTCAGCCCTGCGCTCAAGAAGCTGACCGAGGCGGCGAAGGCCAAGGACATGGCGGCCCTCGAAGCCGCATTGGCCGAAGGGCAGGCGAGCGCGACGAGCCCCGACGACAAATATCTCGTATCTTTCTACGAACTCCAACTCGGAATCGGCAAGAGCGACAAGGCGATCCAGGGCAAGGCGCTCGACGGCATGCTCGAATCGGGCCTGACGCCGCCGGAAAGCCTGGCCGCCTATAATTTCTTCTCGGGCAATTTCGCCTATGGCGACAAGGATTATGCGAAGGCCGTCAAGCGTCTGGAAGCCGCAAAGGCCGCCGGGTCCACCGAGCAAGGCCTGCCGGTTCTTCTGATGGACAGCTATCTCAAGCTGAACCAGGTCGATCAGGGGCTGGCGGTCGCGAAGGATGCGATCGCTGCGGCGCGTGCCGCGGGCCGTGTGCCGTCGGAAGAACTTTATGTTCGTCCGGCAGGCGCCTTGCAGGCGGCGAAGCGCAATGGCGAACTGCTCGATATGCTGGCGATGCGCCTGGAGGATTATCCGCAGCCCGTGATCTGGCGGAACACGCTTTTCATCCTGCTGCAGCAGGAAGCGAGCGACAAGGTCATGAACCTCGACACGTTCCGCCTGATGCGAGCAACCAAGTCGATGACGCAGCGTCCCGAATATCTTGAATATGCCGCGCTCGCGACCGAGGCAGGCTATCCGAGTGAAGCGGTTGCCGTGATCAAGGAAGGTCAGGCTGCGAACGTCATCCAGACGTCCGACGAACGTTTCAACACGATCCTCGAATCGCAGGAACCGCGCGCCAAGGCCGACGCCGTCGCGCTCAAGGGCGACGCGGCCAAGCCTGCAACCGCAGCGAACCCCAAGCTGGCGCGCCAGACCGCCGACGGCCTTGTCGGCATCGGCGACTATGCGACCGCGATCTCGCTGTATGAAAAGGCGGCTGCCGGCGGCGACCCGCTTGCGCAATATCGCCTCGGCGTGGCGCAGGCTCTCGCTGGACAGAAGGATGCGGCGATCGCCAGCTTCGCGAAGGTGCAGGGGGACCGGGCACGTCTGGCGAATCTGTGGACCATCCACCTGTCGGCCAAGGCGCCCACTGCCGCCGCCGCGCCGGCAAACTGAATAGGCATAAAAAGGGGCGCCCTCCCGCTAAGGAGGGCGCCCCTTTTTCGTGCGCACCGTAATTATGGCTCGACCGGGATGCCCGCAAGCTGCTTGGCGGTGCGAATCGTAAGCGACGTCTTCACGCTCGTGACATTCGGTGCCGAGGTAAGATGCGCCGTCAAAAAGGACTGAAAGCTCTGCAAGTCGCGCGCGACGACCTTCAGCAGAAAGTCGATTTCACCGTTGAGCATGTAACATTCGCGCACCTCGGCCAGCCCGCCGACATAATCCTCGAACGCCTTGAGGTCGGATTCGGCCTGACTGCGCAGGCTGACCATCGCGAAGACGGTGATCCCGTAACCCAGCTTCGCGGCATCGAGATCGGCGTGATAGGATCGTATCACGCCCGACTCCTCCAGCGCGCGGACGCGGCGCAGGCACGGGGGAGCCGTCAGCCCCACCTGCTGTGCCAATTCCACATTGGTTATCCGCCCGTTTTTCTGCAGCTCGTTGAGGATCTGCAAATCAATTTGATCGAACTTCTGGCTTGCCATCATTGAAACATCCGCTTTCCCCGATTGCCCTCACCATAATATTATTTCAGGCGATTGCAATTGTCCCACAATGTGACGTGGGGTCCTTACCCTCTTTCGTGAGCGAATGATTCACGCTAGCCGCTAAGCTTCCGCTAACCAACAAAATGGGAATGGGCTGGCTTCGCGTGACCGCTGACTCGATGATCGCGACCATCTTGCGGCAAGCGCCGGCGGACCGCCGTGCGAGCATCGCCGCGTGGCGCCAACTCACCGATATTCTGGCGCAGCGCGGCAATCAACTGGATACGACCGATATTCGCCGCGCCTTCCACGCGCTCGCGGTGCTGCGCCGCGATGTGCCTGAAAAAGTGCGCCGCGATTGCGCCGTCGCGGTGGCCCGCCACGGGCGCTTTGCGCCGCTGGTCGCCTTTTACGCGAATGATGTGCCGGCCGTGTCTGCGACGATGCTGCGCCGCGCGCGGCTGGCGGAGGCAGATTGGTTGGCGATGCTGCCGACGACCGCCGCAACCGCGCGCTCGATCCTCGCCGGGCGTAGCGATCTGCCCGTGAGCGTGCGCCGCGCACTGGTCAGTTTGGGAGCGGGATCGGTCGCGCTGCCGCAACCCGCCCTCGCGGCCGCCGACGTCGCGGCATCGGACGTCGTCGACGAGGCACCTGCGAGCCAGATCAGCGAGCTGGTTCGGCGAATTGACAAATATCAGTCGTCGCGCAGCAAGCCTGCTCCGGCAAGGCCGCGCACGAGCTTCCTGTTCGAAACCGGACCCGACGGCGTGATCCGCTGGGTCGACGGCATTACCCGCGGCGCGGCGATCGGCCTGTCGATTGCGGAAAGTGCCCTAGGCGGCGAGCCGGGCGCCGATGGCGCCGCGGTCGGCGCCTTTCGTCAGCGCGCCGAAATCGTCAATGCTCGCATGATCCTCGAAGGATCGGCCGCCGATGCAGGCGAGTGGCGCTTTTCGGCATTGCCCTGGTTCGATCCCGCGACCGGCCAGTTCCGTGGCTATCGCGGGACGGCGCGGCGGCCGCAGCGCAATGAATTGCCCTATGGCCGCCCGGAATCGAGCGATTCGGGCGATTCGATCCGGCAGTTGATCCACGAACTGCGCAGCCCGCTCAATGCGATCTCGGGCTTTGCCCAGATTATTTCGGGACAGATGTTCGGTCCGGTCAGTGGCGCCTATCGCAAGATGGCCGATTCGATCATCGCCGACGCGGGCGCGGTTCAGGACATCATCGACGATCTTGAGGTCGCGGCACGTTCGACAGGCGTCGTTGAGACGAAGGCGAGCGACGAGGTCGCCGACCTTGCGACGGTGATGGCGCAGATCGAAGGCGACCTGGCGCCGCTGCTCGCCGACCAGCGGATCGACCTCAGCATTTCGCGCGTCGGCGGTCCCTTTCTGGCTCATGCCGACGATGCCAATTCGCGGCGGATGGTTGGTCGGCTGCTCACCGCACTCGTCGATATTTGCGAAGCCGGTACGACGCTTGTCGGGCAACTGGTTGCGGAGGCCGGTCCCGATGACATGCTGCAACTGCGCATCGTGCGTCCCGCCGCGATCCGCTTCGCATCGGCGGCCGATCTGCTCGATCCGGGCTTCAGCCCCGAAGGCGAGGCGCCCGGCGCCGCGATCCTCAGCCTCGGCTTTTCGTTGCGACTGGTCGACAGCCTGGCGCGCGGCGCCGGGGGACGACTCGATATCGGTCATAATGCCTTGACCTTGTATCTTCCCTCGGCCAACCCAAGGGCCGACACCGAACTAGGTGCCCAACACGGCGAATAGCCGAACCGCATAGGGGCGGGGTAAAGGGGAATAAGGTGGGTTCTGCGGCCAATATTCAGGCCTATCCTCCGGAATCCGGTCAAATTGCACTCAAGGACGGTGAGGCGCCGCGCTTTTGGGTGACGATCGATACCGAGGAAGATTTCGACTGGAACGGACCATTTTCGCGGACCGATTTCCGGCTCGATTCGGTCCCCGCGCTGTCCGCCTGCCAATCCTATTTCGAACGGGCCGGGGTGCGTCCCATCTATCTCGTCGACTGGCCGATCGTGCAGGACGACCGGGCGGTCGCCATTCTAGCACCGGCGCTGGCGTCAGGCCGCTGCGACATCGGCGCCCAACTCCATCCCTGGGTCACGCCGCCGTTCGACGAGGCGGTGAATGACCGCAACAGCTACACCGGGAATCTCCCCGAAACACTGCAGCGCGCCAAGATGCAGACGCTCCGCGACGGCATCCGCGACCGGTTCGGCACCGCGCCGCTCGCCTATCGTGCGGGGCGTTACGGGCTGGGACGCAGCAGCGCCGCGATGCTCGCCGATCTCGGCTTTCGGCTCGACACTTCGGTCCGGTCGGGCTTCGACTATCGTCCCGGCCATGGTCCCGACTATCGCTGCGCGCCGCTCCGGCCCTGGTGGGTGGGGCAGGGGAGCGATGCCATTCTGGAAGTCCCCGTCACAACCGTCTTCGGGGGCGCGCTCGGCCGTCTCGGTCCGCCGGTCTATCACCGGGTGGCGCGCGATGGCCTGCGCGCCGGCGCCGCGCTCGCGCGCCTGGGGCTCGTCGAACGCATCGCGCTGACGCCCGAAGGATGCAACCGGGCAACACGCCCTATGTGCGCAGCGACGCGGACCTCGATCTCTTCTATCGCTGGTGGGACGTGGTGCTCGACCATCTGGCGCGGCGCGGCATCGCCGCAATCGATACCGACGGCATATTGGCAATGGCGACGCGCTCGGCTATCGCCCGCTGATCCCTCTCGGGGGCCTGTAGCTCAATGGTTAGAGCTGGCCGCTCATAACGGCTAGGTTGCGGGTTCGAGTCCTGCCGGGCCCACCATTTCCCTTGCAAATTGCAACCGGTCGCTGTCCATTGGGCCGAGTTGAAAGGGAGAGGGACATGGCAAGCAAGAAGACGATCCTGCTCGGCGGGCTGGCGGTCATCGTGGCGGTCGGGGCTGTCGTGGGCGTGCGAATCGCGACCTTTGCGCCCAAGGACATCGCCGACGGCAGCGACGTGACGCTCGCGCCCGCGCCTACGTACGACCTGCAGGCCGCCGTCCGGCACCTCAGCGAAGCGGCCCAGATTCCGACCATCTCGCATCAGGATGCCGCCGACAACGACGGGGCGCAGTGGGACCGGCTGCACGGCTGGCTCGCGGCGAGCTATCCGGCGGCCCATGCGGCGATGACCCGCACCATCCTGCCGAACAAGACGTTGATCTACCAATGGCAGGGCAGCGATCCCGCCGCGGCGCCGATCATCGTCATGGCGCATCAGGATGTCGTGCCAGTGACCCCGGGGACCGAGAAGGACTGGAAATATCCGCCCTTCGCCGGGACGATTGCCGATAACGCGGTATGGGGCCGCGGCACCGTCGACGACAAGGGATCGCTCGTCGGCCTGTTCGAGGCGATCGAGGCGCTGGCAGTGCAGGGTTTCAAGCCGAAGCGCAGCATCTACCTCGTCTCCGGCCACGACGAGGAGGCGGGTGGATCGGGTGCGATCGCCGCCGCCGCACAGCTCAAGGCGAAGGGCGTCAAGGCGATCTTCACTATCGATGAGGGCAGCATCGTTCTCACCGACACGCCGGTCATCAACGGCCCGGCCATCCTGATCGGCGTCGGCGAAAAGGGCTATGGCACGCTGAAGGTCACGGCCAATGCCCCCGGTGGGCATAGCTCGATGCCGCCCGCCGAAACCGGGGTCGAAACGCTGGCCAAGGCGATTCTCGACATCACCGGCGATCCCTTTCCGATGGAAGTGCGCGGCCCCGGCGCCTCGATGATCGAAGTGCTCGCCGCGAAGAAAGGCGGCGTTACCAAGATGGCGGTCGCCAACCAGTGGCTGTTCGGGCCGATACTCAAGCGCCAGCTCACCGGCTCGCCGTCGACCGCGGCGGCGTTTCACACCACGATCGCGCCGACGATGCTTGAGGGCAGCCCCAAGGAGAATGTGCTGCCGCAATCGGCCAACGCGCTCATCAACTATCGCATCGCGCCCTGGAACCGGTCGTCGGACATCATGGCGCGGGCGAAGGCCGCAGTGGGCGATGCCAAGGTCGATCTCGCCTGGGTCAAGCCGCCGCGCGAACCGTCGCGCATCTCTTCGACGACGTCGCAGGGCTGGAAATGGATCGCCGCGGCGGCGCGCGCCGACGCGCCCGAGGCGGTGCTCAGCCCGATGCTCGTCGTCGGCGGCACCGACAGCCGCAGCATGGAGGGCGTGTCCGAGGACGTCTATCGCTTCATGCCGATGCACTTCACGCTGAAGGAGTCGGCAATGATCCACGGCACCAACGAGCATATGGCCGTCGACAGCTTCAAACGCATGATCGATTTCTATGCGCGGTTGATCGCGACGTCAGCGGGATAGACTTGCGCCCCAAGCCTGTCTAAGGCGCCTTCCACGGTCGGGGAGTAGCGCAGCCCGGTAGCGCGCCTGCTTTGGGAGCAGGATGTCGCAGGTTCGAATCCTGTCTCCCCGACCAATGCTTCGCCGCAGTGCCTCCTCCGGCCGCGCGAGGCCATGCTTAACCCGCTGCTAAACAATCCGCTCTATGCTCGTGGGTCGAGATAGGGACCAGATATCGAGATGACCGGCGGCAGTCTGAAGAAACTGTTCGCGGCGCTGGCGGCGCTGTTTGCGGCGCTGTGCGCTGCAAGTCCCGCAATGGCGGCCAATTGCTATTACGCGACCGCTCAGGGATCGACCGGGCCTGCCGATTGGCAGACCTATTGCTGGCTCGACTTTACCGGTTACAGCGAAACGACGGCGCGATCGGCGTCCGGACAGAATTTTTCCTTCACCCTGTCCGACGGCACGGTGATGAGCTTCAATCTCAAGGTGTCAGGAGCGGCGATGACCGCCGCTACATCGCCGTCCTGGTCGGGCAGTGCGGTCGGCAATACGGCTTTTCTTGGCATCGCCGGGCGTCCGATCATGTATCAGACCGCGGCCGGGACAACGACCATCGCGATCAGCAGCATCGCGCTGACGCCGCCCGCAGCCGGGACGATCAGCGCCTATATGTTCGTCGCCGCCGACGGCGAGTCGAGCAACGAAGGCGAATCGCTGCGATTCCAGACCAATGGCGGCAACTGGCAGGAGCTCGATCGCGCCGGGCCGATCAGCGGCAGCACCTATCCGACGACGACCGGGACGGGAACGAACAGCTTCACCGAAACAGGCGCTGCGGGGACCGTCGGCGCCTATATCATGGGGTCGACATCGCCGACGTCGGTAACGACGACTTTGGTGGGCGGGGGGCTGCAAGGCGCGATGTTCGCGGTGCGCTTCGCCTCGATCCGGCTGAACACGCAGATTTCGGGCGCACGCGCCAACCCGGCCGACCAGTTCACCTTTTCGGTCAACACGACGGGAACGGGATCAACGCTGGCAACGGGGACGTCGAGCGGCACCGGCCTTGGTCCCTTCACCTCGGCCGCGCTGTCGAGCTCGGCGGCGATCCCGCTGACACTGAACCAGACGATGGCCGCCGGCAGCGTCAACAGCCTGTCGCATTATCGCTCGGCGCTGACCTGCACCAATACGGCAACTGGTTCGAGCACGCCGCTGCCGACCAATGTCGTCACCACCGCCTATAATTTCGGATCGCTCCAGTTCGGCGATGCGGTGCAATGCACCTTTACCGAGACGCCTTATCCGCATCTGACATTGACCAAGGCTCTGGCAGCGTCCGGCCGTCAGTTCAGCGGCGACCAGTTCACCCTGACGATCGCGCAGGGTGCCACGGTGATCGGCACCACCACCACGACGGGCAGCGGGGCGGCCGTGTCGAATGGTTCGACGCCGCAGGTGCAGCTCAGCGCCGGCACGGCGTACAGCCTGTTGGAAGCGGCCGCAGGGACGACGACGCTGGGCCAGTATACGGCGACGATGAACTGCACCAATGCGGCGACCTCTTCGACGGTCCTGCCGACAGCCGCGGGCGGCAGTGTGACGCCGCAAATGGGCGACGTGATCGCCTGCGTCATCACCAATACCAAGCGCGGATCGAACGCCACGCTGGCAATCGCCAAAAGTTCGACGCTGGTATCGGATCCGGTCAACGGCACGACGAACCCGAAAGCGATACCGGGGGCGGTCGTGCGGTACAGCTTCACGGTTCAGAACAGCGGACCGACCGCGACCGACAGCAACAGCGTGTTCATCGTCGACAGCTTGCCGGCGCAGATCAGCGTCGGGACTGCGGCATCGCCGGTCTTCACCCAGGGATCGCCGACGAGCGCGCTGACCTTCAGCGCCGCGAGCGATATCCGCTATTCCAATGCTGCAACCGCGCCGGCCAGCTTTGCCGCCTGCACCTATTCGCCGGTCACCACCTACGACCCCGCGGTCCGCTATGTCTGCCTGCGGCCGCAGGGCAGCATGGCGGGATCGACCGGCACGCCTACCAGCTTCACGCTGAGCATCGAGGGCCGGATCAACTGATCCGCGGCGTGCGCTCAGGCTGACGAAGGCAAAAGGCATCGCGCAAAGAAAAAGGCGGCCTTCCCGAAGGAAGACCGCCCTTTGTTTCGGTCATTACCCCGAAGGGCTGTGACTTACTTCTTTTCTTCTGCCGTGGCAGCGGTCGCAGCCGAGTCAGCAGCGGCAGCGGCGGTGTCAGCAGCCGGAGCTTCGGTGGTCGCTTCTTCAGCAGCCTTTTCACCGCAAGCGGCGAGGGCGAACATGCTGGCAGCAACAGCGATAGCAGCAAACTTCTTCATGATGTGTGGGCTCCCTAAAATGCCATTCCGCGCTGGGGAAACTTTCCCGTCCCGCGAGCGGCGGGATTTAGACGTTCCGTACCAATCGTCAACAAAAATAATTGAGATGGCAGGCGCGCCCTGTTCTGATTACCCCGCGCTGTCCGTCATGGTAGCTCGGCATCGGCGCTATTTGCAAGCAGCCCGATCGTTACCGTCCAGGCGACCACATTTTGGCGGATTTGTGCGGGATCCACCTTGTCGAACGTGTCATCGGGCGTGTGATGAATATCGAAATAGCGTGTCCCATCTTGTTGCAGGTCGATGGTCGGCACCCCCGACTCGACCAGGGCGCCGACATCGGCGCCGCCACCCGCAGGCTGCTTTCCGCGGGTGATTCCATAAGGCGCGAGTGCCGCGGCGATGCGGTCGGCAAGCCCGGCTGCGCCCTCGGGCAGCTTGAAATCGACGCGCCAGACGCGGTCGGCACCGAAATCCGACTCCATGGCGACCGCGTGGCGTTCCTTGCCGTGGGCATCGAAATAGGCCTTGCCCCCGAACACGCCGACTTCTTCGGCACCGGCCCACAGGATGCGGATCGTCCGCCGCGGCTGCCCCGCGGCCATGATATGCTTCGCCGCGGCCGTTATGATGCCGCAGCCCGCCGCATCGTCGATCGCGCCGGTGCCGAGATCCCAGCTGTCGAGATGGCAGGCGATGATGACCGGGCTCGCCTTGGGATCGCTGCCAGGGACTTCGGCGATGACATTGCCCGATGGCTGGTCGCCCAGTGTTTTCGGGGTCAGCAACAGCTTCAGCCGCAGCGGCTTGCCGTGCTGCCACTGCCGGACCAGCAGGTCGGCGTCGGGATTGGAGATGGCACCCGCGGGGATCGGCGTGACACCGGCTTCGAAATTGGTCACGCCGGTATGCGGATTGCGATGGCTGTCGGTGCCGATCGATCGGATGACGATGGCGATGGCGCCTTTTTTGGCGGCCGCGTTTGGCCCGACGAAGCGCCCGCGTCCGAAATAGCCATAGCCGCTGCCGTCCTGCGCCGCCTTCATCTGGTTGTCGATGAAGACGATCTTGCCTTTGACCGCGGCATCGGGCGCGGCCTTCAGCGCGTCGAAGCTCGGGAAATAGGCGATGTCGCCCTCGATGCCGTCGGCTCCGGTCGAGCCGCTGTTGCCCAGCGCGGCGATCGCGAGCTTCTGGGGGTGGAACGGTCCGGTGAGTTCGGCCATCTCGGCGCCGCGGACCCAGACCGGCATGGTGTAGGCTTCCTCACGAACATTGGCGAAGCCCATTGAACGCAGCCGTTCGACCGCCCATTTACGGGCAGCGGCCTCGGCTTCGGTCCCCGCCATGCGCGGTCCGATCTCGGTCGTAAGGTCTTCGGTGATCTTGAGCGCCGGGTCTTCGCCCGTTTGCGCCATCTCGACGGCGCTCGGCGCGGCGAAGGCGGCGGTGGACAAAAGACAAGCGGCGAGGCCGGTCAGGCGAGCGATGGTGCGGCGATGTGTCATGCCTCTGTCCTAACCAGCCAATACGCCCTGCCGCAAGCGTCGATTGCCAAGCGCGCGCCCATTCGCTAACCGGCCCGCGACCTCATTCTCTTCCGGCCGCGCGCTGCGCGGCTCAGCCAGTTTCGGAGCATTTCATGGCCGCCCAATATAGTTTCGTGATGAAGGGTCTGACCAAGACCTATCCCGGCGCGCAAAAGCCGGTGCTCAACGGCATCAATTTGCAATTCTATTCGGATGCGAAGATCGGCATCGTCGGCCCCAACGGCACCGGCAAGTCGACGCTGATGAAAGTCATGGCGGGCATCGATACCGATTTCACCGGCGAAGCGTGGCCGGGCGAGGGGATTACCCTCGGCTATCTGGCGCAGGAACCCGAACTCGATCCGACGAAGACGGTGAAGGAAAATGTCATGGACGGCGTCCGCCCCGTCGCCGACATGCTCGACCGCTTCAACGAGATCAGCGCGCTGATGGCCGATCCGCCCGAGGATGCCGATTTCGACGCGCTGATGACCGAAATGGGCGAGTTGCAGGAAAAGATCGACGCGGTCGACGGCTGGACGCTCGACAACCAGCTTGAAATCGCGATGGAAGCGCTGCGTTGTCCGCCGGGCGACTGGGGCGTCGAAAGCCTGTCGGGCGGTGAAAAACGCCGTATCGCGCTGACGCGCCTGCTGCTCGAAAAGCCATCGATCCTGCTGCTCGACGAACCGACCAACCACCTCGACGCCGAAAGCGTGGCCTGGCTCGAAAAGCATCTCGTTGATTATCCGGGCAACGTCATCCTCGTCACCCACGATCGCTACTTCCTCGACAATGTCGTGAACTGGATCCTCGAACTCGATCGCGGTCGCTATTTCCCCTATGAGGGCAATTATTCGACCTATCTGGAAAAGAAGGCGAAGCGCCTCGAACAGGAATCGCGCGAGGAAGCGGGCCGCCAGAAGGCGATCCGGGACGAACTCGAATGGATCCGGCAGTCGCCCAAGGCACGCCAGGCCAAGTCCAAGGCCCGTATCAAGAGCTTCGACCAGCTCGTTGAAGCGCAGGAGAACCGCACCCCCGGCAAGGCGCAGATCGTCATTCAGGTGCCCGAACGTCTGGGCGGCAAGGTGATCGAGGTTCACAATGTCTCCAAGGCCTATGGCGACAAGCTATTGTTCGAAGATCTGTCCTTCACCCTGCCGCCGGGCGGCATCGTCGGCGTCATCGGGCCGAACGGCGCGGGTAAGTCGACGCTGTTCAAGCTCATCACGGGTCAGGAAACCCCCGACAGCGGCGAGGTCGTGATCGGCGACACCGTGCGCCTCGGCTATGTCGACCAGAGCCGCGATGCGCTCGACCCCAATAAGAATGTCTGGGAAGAAATCTCGGGCGGGCACGAACTGATGACCATCGGCAAGCATCAGATGCAGACCCGCGCCTATGTCGGCGCCTTCAACTTCAAGGGCGGCGACCAGCAGAAGAAGGTCGGCATGTTGTCGGGCGGCGAACGCAACCGCGTTCATATGGCCAAGATGCTGAAGGAGGGCGGCAACGTCCTCCTGCTCGACGAACCGACCAACGACCTCGACACCGAAACGCTAGCGGCGCTTGAAGAAGCGCTCGAAAATTTCGCCGGCTGCGCCGTGGTCATCAGCCACGACCGCTTCTTCCTCGACCGTCTGGCGACCCACATTCTGGCGTTCGAGGGCAACAGCCACGTCGAATGGTTCGAAGGCAATTTCGAAGCCTATGAGGAGGACAAGATCCGCCGCCTCGGCGACGAAGCGACGCGCCCGCACGCGACGACCTACAAGAAGCTGTCGCGCTAAAAATCGTGGCGGGGGAGGCGCCCATCTCGGCGAGCGCGATCCGCATGGATGCGGACGCGCTCAACGCCTTCATGGCCGAAGCCTTCCCCCACTCCGAACCGGGGTCGCGTGGCCATGTCGTTGCGGCCGCGCCGGGCCATATCCAGGCGCGCATCGATCCCAACGACAAGGCGCTGCGCCCCGGCGGGCTGATTTCCGGCCCGACGCAAATGGGCTTTGCCGATATGGCCGCCTACGCCCTCGTCCTCGCGCATATCGGCCCCGTCGCGATGGCGGTGACGAGCGCGCTCAACTATCAGTTCCTGCGCCCGTGCCGACCGGGACCGGTCATGGCCGACGCCTATATGCTGCGCCTCGGCAAGCGGCTCGCGGTGATGGATGTCCGCGTGTGGACCGACGATCCCGACAAGCCGGTCGGACAGGCGAACGTGACCTACGCTATTCCCTAGGCGGGTGTATATCCAGGCGAATGGCCGGTTACGACCGATTGCGGACG
>LULE01000715.1_pt1 | contig 23420 bp, 29 predicted proteins | sample 728231 | NCBI WGS metagenome assembly LULE01 (sample SAMN03860297, study PRJNA289734) | marine metagenome | biome: seawater column; feature: ocean; material: water; isolation source: Red Sea water column Station 192 - depth 10m | place: Saudi Arabia: Red Sea | collected 2011-10-15 | depth 10 m | reverse complement strand
CCATCGACGATCATGGATCGCCGGTCGGCGCGGCCTGCTGGACTTTGCTCGACCGCTTTCTGCACCGGGCAGGGCCGACGCCGGTGCTCGTCGAATGGGACAGCGACGTTCCGGATTATGCGGTGCTACACGCCGAAGCCGTGCGCGCCGACACGCTCATCGCGGCCTGTTCACCCGTCACCGCCGATGCTTGAGCGCGATCAGGCTGCCATCGCCGCGGCGATCAACGGCGGGCCCGACCATTTGCCCGACTGGCTGTTCGCGGGGGATCCGGCGCAGGTTCTGTGCGGGCTGCGCGTCCATGCCAATACGATCTCGCATGCGCGGCTCGTCGCGCTGGAGGAGACGTTTCCGCTGTGCCGCGATCTGCTGGGCGCCGAAACATTCAACCGGCTGTCGCGGCATTATGTCGAAACGAGGGGCGCGCGGCGTCGGGCGTTGGCCGATATCGGCGCCGGCTTTGCCGACTGGCTGCGCGGAAAAGCACCGCCGCCCGCGCAGGACCTCGCCCGGATCGAATGGGCGTGGCTCGAATGTTATCACGCCGCGGACGCGCCCGCGCTGACCTTGGCCGAACTGGCGGGGCAGAGCGAGGCGGCGCTGCTGTCGCTGCCGGTCCGCCGGCATCCCGCCGCGCATATCGTCAGCCTGTCGAGCGATGCAGCGGCGGCGCTCGACCCCGCGCTCGCGGCGACGCGGATCGTGCTCCTCGCCCGGCCCGATGCGGAGGTGCGCGCTCATGCACTTGCCCCCGCCGATGCCGCGGCGCTGGCACTGGCCGATGATTTCGTGCCGCTGCGTAACCTGATCGGGCTTCTTGCCGAAGAGCATCCGGGCGGCGGCGCGGCGATCGCGTCGCTGATCGCCACCGGGGCGCTCGAAACGGCGCAGGAAGAAGGGTAGCATGAAGCAGATTGTCGCATTTTACGATCGCGGCGTGGCGATCGTTTCGGGCCGGTTCGCCGAAAGTGTCGCCCTGCTGTTGCTGCGCGTTGCGCTGGGCGGCGTCTTCTGGCGTTCGGGGCAGACGAAGGTGGTCGAAGGGAGCTTCCTTACCATCGATCCCAACACATATGACCTGTTTCGCAACGAATTTTCCGGCCTGCCGCTCGACGCTTCGATCGCGGTGCCGATGACGACCTGGGCCGAGCATATCTTCCCCGCGCTGTTGATCATCGGCCTTGCCACCCGCTTTTCGGCGGGCGCGCTGCTGGTGATGACGCTCGTCATCCAGATATTCGTCTTTCCCGATGCATGGTGGCCGGTTCATTCGCTGTGGGCCGCTATGGCCGCGATCCTGATCGTGCGCGGCGGCGGCCTGTTTTCCATCGATGCCTTGCTTGTTAGGATGCGCGGGAAATGAGCCTCGACGAACCTTCGCTCGCGCGCCTGATGGCCGCTTCGCAGCGGGGGGATCGCGCGGCCTATCGCGCGCTGCTCGGCGATTGCCGGACATGGCTCGCGCGCTATTTCGCGCGGCGGATCGCACCGCATCAGGTCGACGATCTGATTCAGGAAACTTTGGTGTCGATGCACCGCAAGCTGGCGACCTGGGACAGCGATCGCGCTTTTCTGCCGTGGCTCGCCGCCATCGCGCGCTATCGCTGGATCGACATGCTGCGCCGCCAGCGCGACGAGGCCGAACTCGGCGACAATGACGCCGCCGTGGGCGCCGAGGACGAAGCGGTCCATGCGCGGCTCAGCCTCGACCATCTGCTCGCGCTGTTGCCGCCGAAACAGGCGCAGGCGATCACCCTGGTCAAGATCGAGGGCGCGTCGATCGCCGAGGCATCGCGGATTTGCGGGCAGAGCGAATCGCTGGTGAAGGTGAATATTCATCGCGGCTTGAAAAAGCTCAGCCAATATATTGAAAGCGAATGACATGACGGACGCATCGATCGACGATCTGATCGACGGCCTGGCCGATGATCTGAAGCCGATCCGGCCGCGCCGGCTGCTGCGTGGCGGTGCCTGGACCGCGGCGGCGTGGCTGATCGGCGGCGGCACCCTGCTGTGGCTGCTGGGTATGCGGCACGATCTGGCTCATGGCGCGTCGATGGCGCCGATGCCGATGTTCGCATTCTGGCTGATCGTCGCGCTGGGGCTGGCCGCCATATGGAGCGCCCTGCGCATGGGGCTGCCCGGGGTCGGGCGCGACTATAGCGGGTGGCGCTGGGCCGGGCTCGCGGCGCTCGCGCTGCCGCTGACCGCGCTCGTCGTCGGGCTGGGCGATACCCATGCGGCGATGCACGGGATGGACCCGCACGGCGGGATGCGCTGCACGCTCGACGGACTGATCGCCGGGCTCGGGGTCGGAGCCGCGCTGTTCGCGTGGCTGAAGGGCGGTGCCCCGACCTCGCTCGAACGCGCCGGCTGGGTCGTCGGGGTCGCGGCGGGCGCGGCGGGCGCGGCGGTGCTCGCGCTGCACTGTTCGTCGGACAATATGGTTCATATCGCGCTGTGGCACGGGCTTGTCGTCATCCTGTCGGCGATTGCGGGGCGCCTGATCCTGCCGCCGTTGCTGCGCTGGTAAGCCGGACTGGACAGCATGCCTCCTCTGTGTTAGGCGACTAATACAGAGGAGATTGATGATGCGAAACCGGTTGATTGGCGTTTTGCCGCTGGCGCTTGTGATGGCGACCGCGGCCTGTGGCGGATCCTTTACGATCGACAGCGACAAGGACAGCAAGTCGAGCGCCCGCGATGCGGGTCCGGTTACCACCCGCGGCTTCGCGCTGACTGGTTTCACCGGCGTCAAGGTCACCGGCCCCGACGACGTCACGATTCGCCAGGGCGACGCCTTCGCCATCACGGCCAAGGGGCCGCAAGGCGAGCTCGACCAGCTCGAAATCGTGACCGACGGCTCGACATTGTCGATCGGCCGCAAGCGCGACGGTTTCAGCTTCGGCGGGCGCGACCATGAGGGCGTCGAGATCAGCATCACCATGCCGAAACTGTCGATGCTGCGCCTGACCGGATCGGGTTCGATCGACGCCGACAGCGTCGATGGCGACGCGCTGGAGGCGACGGTGACCGGATCGGGCGACCTCAAGGTCGCGAAGATGACCGGACAGAGCGCTAAAATCGCGATCTCGGGGTCTGGCGACGTCGATATCGGCGGCGGTACGGTCAATTCGGGCGCGATCAGCGTGACCGGATCGGGCGACGTCGATGCCAAGGGGCTTGCGGCGCAGACGCTCGACGTGTCGGTCGCGGGATCGGGCAATGTCGAAGGACAGGCGAGCGGCACCGCGTCGATCAATATCCTGGGGTCGGGCGATGTGACGCTGACCGGTGGCGCGACCTGTACCTCGCGCGAAATGGGATCGGGCACCGCGACCTGCAAATGATCGCGCGCTGGTGCCGCGGCCGCGAACCGGTTAAGGCGGCGGCATGACCAGCATCATGCGATGGGCCGCGATCGCGGCGACCGCCCTCTTGTCCGCTGCGTCGGCGCACGCCGCCGAAAAGCGCTTCGGCCTCACCAGTTTCGCGGCGATCGAAGTCGGCGCCGATGTCGATGTCGAGGTGGTGACACGCGCGCCGGTGAGCGCGGTGGCAACGGGATCGCAGGATGCGCTCGACCGGCTGACCGTCGAAAATCGCGACGGACGGCTGGTGATCGGGATGCGCCAGTTCGCGGGTGACGACCGCCGCGTTAGTTCGCCCGGCGCGGTGCTGCTCCGCATCAACGCCGCGACGCTGCAATCGGCAACGCTGGTCGGCGCGGGGTCGCTTCACATCGACGGGATGAAGGGCCAGCGCGTCGCACTCGGCCTGCGCGGTCCGGGCAAGCTGAGCGTCGACGCGGTGGATACCGACCGGTTGGCGGTCGCGATGATCGGCAACGGCACGCTGACGCTCGCCGGCAAGGCGAAGCAGGCGCAGATGACGCTGTCGGGTTCGGGAGTCGTCGATGCCGGCAAGCTGGCGGTCGACGGACTGATTTCGGACAGCGAAGGGACGGGCGATCATATCTTCAACGCGGTCAAATCGGCCGCGATCACCACGCGCGGCAGCGGCAAGACCGTGGTGCTGGGGCGCCCCGTCTGCACCGTGTGCAACGTCGGCACCGGCACGGTGGCGTGCGGCAGGGCGCGCTAGGGCGCGCGGCGGGACACGGAAGGGACGCTGGCGTGAGCGACGATTTTCTTCAGGGCACCGTGCATCAGGCGGGCGACGATATGCAGACCGCGATATGCGCCGATCCGGCGGTCTTCGCGCTGTGGCAAGGGCTGACGCCGCTCGGGCGCAATGAATTCATCTGCTGGGTGGAGGATGCAAAACAGGCGGCGACGCGCGCCCGGCGCATCGGCCGGACCGTCGAGGAGTTGCAGGAAGGCAAGAAGCGCCCCTGCTGCTGGGCGGGGTGCATCCACCGCACCGACAAGGCGCCAAGCCGGTGGCAACAGGCGGTGCTGATCGACGGCAAGGCGAAGGCGCGCTAGGCGGAGCCGGGACGACGCACATTGCGCCGCCACTAGCCCGCCGCCGCGTTCCCTAGCTGGCGCTTTTGAAGCTTTCGGTGCCGGCCCAGCCGCGTTCGGACACGTCCACCATCACATTTTCCGGCCCCGTCATCTTGTACTCGGCATTGTCCTTGGCGGGGTTTTTGCCGAGACCTTGCGCCAGATTGACGTCGTGGCGCGGCGCGTAGCCCGAATTTTCGAAGCGTTCGACCACTTCGGCGATATCGTCGCACTGGAACCCGATGTGGTGCAGCCCGGTATAGCCTTCGGGAAATTCCATTCCCGCGGCAGGGCGGTTCTTGAAACACAGCAGCGCGATGTTGATGTGGCCGTCGGTGACATAATAGCCGTGCGCGTTGCGGCTATCGATCTTGCCCGCGACGGTCCAGCCGAGGACTTCGGTGAAGAAGCCGACCGAATTGTCGGGGTCGGCGGACGCGATTGCCACATGGCGGAGACGGGTGGTCATCGGGGAAACCTTTCTATGTTCCGATACGAATGGGGCTGACGAGATCGTGCAGCGCCGCGACGATGCTCTGCGCGGTGATGCGGCCGGTGCCGGGATTTTCGTCGGTGGGGATATTCTCGATCGCGAGTTCGAAGCGCGCGCTGTCCGAATCGACGACGATGCGGTGCGTGTTGCGCGTAAGGGCCGGGTCGGCCCAGATTTCGAGCCGCGTCTGGTCGGGGCCTGTTCCTGCCAGGCCCAATGCAGCGGCGACATTGACATTGGCTGGAAAGGCGATGGCGCCCTCGCGCGCGCTGCCTTCGAATATCTTCAGCGGTTCGTCGATTTCCGTAAGGTCGATGCCGTTGCGCACGACATGGTCGGCCTTGACGAGCGATTTGACCGGTTTGCGTGTTACCATCGTCACCGAATGGATCGAACCGATCGCCGCCGCGCGCACCGCATCGAGACCGAGCAGCGCGCCGGTCGCCAGGATGATGCGGCCGCCATGGTCACGCGCGAACCCGGCCGCCCCGGGCCATTGCATCAACGCCGCGCCGCTGACCGTAACCAGCGTCTTGCCTGCGCATAATGTCGCTTCGGCGATGTCGCGGAACGCTGCGGTCGGCGCGCTGTCTACGATGACATCGGACAGCGCGACGAGTTCGCTGGTGTCGACGATCGGAACCGGCCGTGCAAGCTGCGCCATGGCGGCTTGGGCGCGGGCGCGATCACCTGCCGAGACGGCGGCAAGCGCCAGCGGCAGATCGCTATTCTCGATATGGCGCGCGACGGCGCGGCCGATGGTGCCGAACCCGGCAATGCCAATGCGTTTCATGGCCCTGCGCTAAGGGGGCATTGCTATATGCGATAATATCGATTGTCCGTTTCGCTATCTGCGAACGGCTATAAAGGCGTTCGCGCTACCGCTATCTATTTTTGATTATAGATAGGCGCATTTTCTATCTTTGACTGCATATCGTCTGCCCCGCACAAGCAGGACCGAACTTTTGGGGGAGGCCATGCAGGCGCTTTTGAATCCGGATATGGCGATGCTCGCGGCGATGATGTTGTTGACCGGTGCGGTCGGCGGCGTGATCGCGGGCATGCTGGGCGTCGGCGGCGGGATCGTGATCGTCCCGGTGCTCGACCTCGTGCTCGCGGCGCTGGGCATCGATTCTTCGGTGCGCATGCACGTCGCCGTTGCGACTTCGCTCGCCACGATCATCCCCACCGCCATCTCTTCATCGCGCGCGCATGAAGCGAAGGGCGCGGTCGACCATGACCAGCTCAGGCGCTGGGGCGTCGCGATCTTTCTTGGCGCGATCGCGGGCGTGCTGCTCGCCAGCCGCGTCAGCGGCGACGTGCTGTCGGCGGTGTTCGGCATCGTCGCTTTGCTCGTCGCGGTGAAGATGCTGCTCCCGCTCGAAGGTAAGCATATTGCCGAGACGATGCCGGAGGGCGTGACCGGGCAAGCGATCCCCTTCGCGATCGGCGGCATTTCGAGCATGATGGGGATCGGCGGCGGCACGCTCAGCGTGCCCGTGATGACCTTGTTCAACGTGCCCATTCACCGCGCGGTGGGCACCGCGGCGCTGTTCGGGCTGCTGATCAGCGCGCCCGCCGCGGTCGCCTTCGTCGTCACCGGCTGGCACGTCGAAGGCCTGCCGCCGGGCAGCCTCGGCTATGTCAATCTGATCGGCCTCGCCGTCATCGGTCCCGCCACCTTCGTCACCGCGCCGTGGGGCGCGCGCATCGCGCACGCCCTGTCCAGACGCCAGCTCAGCATCCTGTTCGGCCTCTTCCTCACCGTGGTCGCGGTGCGGATGTTGATCCGGGCGTTCGGGTGAGGGCGAAATGGCCTGTGTTCGAACGCCGCACCGTGCTGGCTGCAATCGGCTCCGTCTTGGCCCTCGGTCGCACCGCCCCCGGCTTTGCCCGCAATTTTACAAAGGATGATCGACGCATGACCCGCTTTGCCCTTGCCACCCACCCCACACCGGACGGTGCGCGCCCGATGATCCGGGTCGGCGACGCTTTTCATGATTTGCACGATGCGGCGGCAACGCACGGCTTTGCCGCGGTGGCGGACAATGTCACCACGATCATACGCGACTGGGATGCTCGCCGCGAAGGGCTGTTCGCGCTCGCCCATGTGCTGGAGGGCGCGGCGGGCGGAATCGACGCGCCCACGCTTGCGGCGCCGTTCGAGCCGCGGCGCATCTTCGCCGCCGCGTCGAACTTCATCGAACATGCCGAGGAAATGCAGACCAAGCTCGCCGCCAAGGCCGAGAGCGAGCCCTATATCTTCCTCAAGACCGTCGAGAGCGTCGTCGGCCTGAACGAAACGGTCGTCGTCCCGTCGCAGGTGTCGCGCCCCGACTGGGAGGTCGAACTCGGCGTCGTCCTTGGCCGCGCGGGCAAGAATGTCGCGGCGGCCGACGCGCATGACCTGATCGCTGGCTATACGATCGTCAACGACGTCTCGGCGCGCGACCGCACCCGGCGCAGCGACTTTCCCTTCTCGCACGACTGGTTTCGCGGCAAGAGCTTCGACAGCTTCACGCCGCTCGGCCCCGTATTCGTCCCGCGCGACTGCCTCGGCGATCCGCACGCCATCCGCTTGGGGCTCAAGGTCAATGGCGAGGCGATGCAGGACGGCAACACGTCCGAGATGATCTTCAACATCTACGAACAGATCGCCTATCTCTCGACGATCCTCGAACTCCGGTCGGGCGACCTGATCGCCTCGGGCACCCCCGCCGGGGTCGGCATGGGGCGCGGCGTCTTCCTGAAGGACGGCGACGTCATGGATGCCTGGGTCGAAGGGATCGGCGAGCTTCGCAACCCCGTTTCCGCGCCGCACCTGCCGCGCGCATGACGCCTCGGGCCGCCTTTTCGCGCCGCGCGCTGATCGCGCCGCTGCTCGTCGTCACGGCCATCGCCGTGCTGACGCTGTGGAGCGCCTTCGGCGGCAACGCGCCGCAGGCCGCGAAGCAGGCGGAAGGCGCTCGAACCGTTCGCTTCAACATGGCGTGGCTGCCGCAGGGCAGCATGGCGGGCATTTTCGTCGCGATCGACAAGAGCTATTTCGCCGATGCCGGGCTGAACGTCGAACCGATGCGCGGCTTCGGCGGCATGCGCACCGCGAACGAACTCGACCAGGGCATGTTCGAATTCGCCTATATCGACCCGCTGTCGGTCGCGCTCAGCCGCGCCAAGGGCGGCAAGGTCCGGATGATCGGCGGCATCAACATGCGGCTTCCCGCCGGCGCCTGCTTCGTCAAGGAGCGACATCGCATCTCTGCCCCCGCCGACCTTGCCGGACTGCGCTTCGGCGCCGGGCAAAGCTCGATGATCCAGGCGCTGCTCCCGGCGTGGCTCAAGGACAACGGCGTCAACCCGGCGCGCGTCGAGCAGATCCAGCTCGACCCGGCGATCGTCGTCTCCTCGCTCGTCGAAGGGCGGATCGATGCCGCCGAATGCTGGCTCGGCAATTCGATGGCACTGTTCGACAAGGCGGCGAAGGCGAAGGCGGTGACGATCGGGCGCATCGCCTATGCCGACTTCGGGCTCGACGTTTACGGCAGCGGTTTCGCGACGCAGGACGCGCTGATCGAAAAGCAGCCCGACCTCGTGCGCGCTTTCCTGAAGGCCGCTTATCGCGGCTATGCCGACGCGGCGCGCGATCCGAAGGGTGCGCTCGCTATCATCCGCAAGGCCTATCCTTTGCTCGACGAAGCGGTGACCGAACGCCAGATTCGCGAGACCGCCGATCTGATGGCGGCCGAGGGCGACCAGACGCCGCAGCTCTTCACCAACGCCTTCGTTCCGATGGGGAATCAGCCATGACCGATCCCGCTTCCTACCGCCCGCGCCCGACGCGGCTCGGCCACCTCGTGCTCAAGGTGCGCGACATCGACCGGAGCCTCGCTTTCTATACCGAGGTCGTCGGGTTGACCGTGTCCGACTGGATCGACCATCATATGGTCTTCCTGCGCGCGGGCGAGGATCATCACGACCTCGCGCTGCTCCAGCTGCCGCCGGGTCATACCGATATTCCCGAAGGCCATTATCCCGCGGTCGAGCATTTCTCCTACCGCCTCGAAACGATCGAGGAGATGGAGAAGGTCGCCGAGATGCTCGTCGCGCGCGCCATCCCGATCGACCGCGGCATCGGCAAGCATGGCCCGGGGGCGAACAGCTTCCTCGTCTTCCGCGACCCCGACGGCAACAATGTCGAATTCTACACCGACATGACGCAGATCACCGCCGGCAGCCCCTATGAACCTTCGGTTTGGGACGGCAAGGACCTCGAAACCTTCGACCGCTGGCACCTTGATCGCTTCCTCGTACCGCCACCGGCGCGCATCGTCGCCTTGCTGGGCAAGGACGGCGACGCGTGAGCAGGTGGTTCAATCGCGACGCCGCGATCAGCATCGCCTTCTTTGCGGCGCTCGGCCTCGCATGGGAATATGGCGTCCGCTGGTCGGGGGTACAGTCCTACCTGCTGCCGCCGCCGAGCGCGATCCTCGGCGAGCTTTGGCAGTCGCGCGGGCCGATCCTGTCGCAGAGCCTCGTCACGCTGACCGAGGTGTTCTGGGGCTTCATCATCGCGGTCGCGCTCGGCGTCCCAATCGCGGCGCTAATCTATTTCTCGCGCACCGCGAAAAGCACGGTCTATCCGCTGTTCGTCGCGTTGCAGAGCGTCCCCAAGATCGGACTCGCGCCGCTGATCGTCGTCTGGTTCGGCTACGGCCTCGCGTCGAAGCTGATCATGGCGTTCCTCTTCGCCTTCTTCCCGATCATCATCGCGACGCTCGGTGGACTGGCGAGCACGCCCGCGCATCTCGAAGAGCATTTCCGCGCACTCCGTGCCTCGCCGATGCAAAGCTTCTGGCGGCTGCGTGTGCCCGCCGCGCTGCCGAGCTTCCTCGACGGTTGCAAGGTCGCGATGCCGCTCGGGGTGATCGGCGCGGTCGTCGGCGAATTCGTCGGCTCTAACGACGGGCTCGGCAATCTTATCCTCACGGCCTCCGGTTCGGGCCATACGACGCTGACCTTTGCAGCGTTGATCGCGGTGACCTTGCTGTCGCTCCTTCTTTTCTACGGCGTCGCCTATTGGGAACGCTTCATCTGGTGGCGCGCGGCATGAGCGCGGTGATCTCCATGGCCGGTGCCGGCAAGGCATTCGATGGCCGCAAGGTGCTGACCAACGTCAGCGCCGAAATCGGCGCGGCCGAATTCGTCTCGGTGCTCGGGCCTTCGGGCTGCGGCAAGAGCACGCTGCTCCGCCTGATCGCCGGACTCGAGCCCTTCGACGACGGCGGCATATTGTTCAACGGCGCGGTGGTGCAGGCCCCGTCGCCCGACATGGGCTTCGTCTTCCAGACCTCGAACCTGCTGCCCTGGCTCAATGTCCGCGACAATCTGCTGCTCGGGGTTGATCTCGACCCGGCGACGAAACGTCCCGACGCGGCGGCGCTGGCCGAACTGGTGGAGACGCTGGGGCTGACAGGTTTCGAGGACAGCCATCCGCACCAGCTTTCGGGCGGGATGCGCCACCGCGTCGCGATCGGTCAGGCGCTCGCCCGCGGACCGCAGGTGCTGCTGATGGACGAGCCCTTCGGGGCGCTCGACGCGTTGACGCGCGACCGGCTCAATATGGAACTGCTGCGCATCTGGCAGCGCGACCGCAAGACGGTGCTGCTCGTCACTCACAGCATTTCGGAAGCCGTACTGCTCTCCGACCGCGTGCTCGTGATGTCGGAGCGGCCGGGGACGATTATCGAGGATGTCCGCATCGACCTGCCGCGCCCGCGCGATCCGAGCATGACGCGCGAGGATCCGGCGTTCGGCGACTATGTCGTGCGGCTCAGCAAATTGATGGGAGTATCGTGATGGATAGCGGTATGCTGGCGACGGCGAGTGCCGAAATATACTGGCAGGCGCTTGGGGAGGGCCCGGCGGTCGTACTTGCGCACGGCATCGGCGGCAATCATGCGATCTGGTATCGCCAAATCGATGCGCTTTCGCGCTCGAACCGCGTTATCACCTTCGATCACCGCGGTTTCGGCCTGTCGCGCGACCTCGACGGGCGCGGGCGCGATGCCTTCGTCGAAGACCTGACGGCGCTGCTCGACCATCTCGACATCGCGAAGGCCGCGCTCGTCGGCCAGTCGATGGGTGCGGGCACCTGCATCGGTTTCGCACACCGCGCGCCCGAGCGTGTTGCCGCGCTCGCGATCTGCGACAGCCTGCACGGGATTGTCGAGAGCGGCGAGGTCAAGGCGATCATGGACGCGGCGCGGGCGAAGACCGCCGCGCTGTCGCAGGTCGAGCGCGTCCTCGGCGCTGGCGCCGCGCCCGATCTCGCGGCGCTCTACAGTCAGATCGCGAGCTTCAACGCCGCCAGCCGCCACGACCTGACCGGCCGCTTCGACGCGCGTCCGGCTGCCGATCTCGGCGGCAACGGCTACCCGGTCCTCTTCCTGTCGGGCGTCGACGACATTCTCTTCCCGATCGAGGCGGTGCGGCTCGTGCAGGCCGAGGTGCCGGGCTCCTTCCTCGTCGAGGTCAACGACGCGGGCCATTCGGCCTTTCTCGAAGCGCCGACCCAGTTCAACGACACGATCCTGTCGCTGCTCCAGATGGCGGGGCATGTCGGCAAGGCGGGCGCGGCGCACAGCAATGCAGCGGGCTATGTCGCGGTCGGGGGTGCGACGTGACCGGCTATCCTTTCGCTGACCGGCCCGTTCTCAATTATGTCGACGGCGCCTTCGTCGAGGGCGATGGCTGGTTCGACAATGTGAACCCGGTCGACGGCAGCGTCGCCGGGCGCGTGTCGCAGGCGAGCCGCGACCTCGTCGACCGCGCCGTCGCCGCCGGTCGGGCGGCGCTCAAGGGACCGTGGGGTCGCATGTCGCAGGCCGAGCGCTGCAAGCTGCTCGTGCGCATCGCCGAAGGGATCGAGGCGCGCTTCGACGAATTCGCCGCCGCCGAGATCGCCGACACCGGTAAGTCGCTGCATCAGGCGCGGACGATCGACATTCCGCGTGGCGCCGCCAATTTCCGCGCCTTCGCCGCACTCGCCGAGGCGCGCGCGATGCCGAGTTTTCGTACCGACCTCGCCGACGGGCGCAGCGCGATCAACTATGCGATCGCGCGGCCGCTGGGCGTCGTCGCGATCGTCTCGCCATGGAACCTGCCGCTGCTGCTGATGACGTGGAAGGTCGCGCCCGCGCTCGCCTGCGGCAATGTCGTCGTCGTCAAGCCGAGCGAGGAGACGCCTTCGACCGCAACCTTGCTTGCCGAGGTGATGGACAAAGCCGGGGTGCCGCCGGGCGTATTCAATCTCGTCCACGGTTTCGGCGCCGACTCCACGGGCGAATGGCTGACCGCGAACCCCGATATCGACGCGATCACTTTCACCGGTGAATCGGCAACCGGCGGCGCGATCATGCGCGTTGCGGCGGCGGGGGTGAAACCCGTGTCGTTCGAGCTCGGCGGCAAGAATGCCGCGCTCGTCTTCGCCGACTGCGATTTCGACGAGGCGGTCGCGGGGGCGATGCGCTCGGTCTTCTCGAACTGCGGACAGGTGTGCCTGTGCACCGAGCGCATCTATGTCGAGCGGCCGATCTTCGACCGCTTCGTCGCCACGCTCGCCGAACGCGCGAAGGCGCTCACCGTCGGCGATCCCTGGTCGGGCGCCGACATGGGGCCGCTGATCTCGCATGGCCACCGCGAGAAGGTGCTGTCCTATTATGCGCTCGCGCGCGAAGAAGGCGCGACGGTCGTGACAGGCGGCGGCGTTCCCGACCTCGATGGTGCACTCGCGGGCGGCGCCTTCGTACAGCCGACGATCCTGACCGGGCTCGCCGACGATGCGCGCTGCGTGCGCGAGGAGATTTTCGGCCCCGTCTGCCACATCGCGCCCTTCGACAGCGAGGAAGAGGCGATCGAACGCGCCAACGATACCGATTATGGCCTTGCCGCGGCGATCTGGACGCGCGACGTCGGTCGTGCGCACCGCGTTGCGGCACAGATGGAGGTGGGCATCGTCTGGGTCAACGAATGGTTCCTGCGCGACCTTCGTACGCCCTTCGGCGGTATGAAGCTGTCGGGCATCGGCCGCGAAGGCGGCGAACATTCGCTGAATTTCTATTCCGAACCGACCAATATCTGCGTGAAGCTGTAAGAGGATAATATGGCCGACATTGCCGCCATCGCCGCAAGGCTCGACGAAGCCGCCCTCGGTGCCCGCGCGATCGCGCAGATCACCGGGCAAGAGGGCGAATTGCCGCTCGCCGAAGCCTATGAAATCCAGCGCGCCGCGATCGACCGGCGCCTCGCGCGCGGCGCAACGCTCGTCGGGGTGAAGATGGGGTTCACCAGCGAAGCCAAGATGATCCAGATGGGGCTCAAGGACCAGATTTGGGGCCGGCTGACCTCCGACATGGTCGTCGTCAACGGCGCCGCGATCGAGCGCGCACGCTTCATCCACCCGCGCGTCGAGCCCGAGGTCGCTGTGCGACTGAAGGCGCCGCTCGCGGGCGAGGTCACGCGTGCGGAAGCGCTCGCCGCGGTCGATGCGGTCGCCGCAGCGCTCGAGATCATCGACAGCCGCTACGAGAATTTCCGCTTCGCGCTCGGCGATGTCGTCGCCGACAATGCGTCGTCGTCGGCCTTCGTCACCGGGCCGTGGCTTGCCCCCGATACCGACGTGTCGGACGTCGCGATGACGATGCGCGTCGATGGCGAGGTTGTGGAGACGGGGACGAGCGCGGCGATCCTCGGCGATCCGATACGCTCGCTCATCGCCGCGGCGCGGCTTGCGGGGGCGGCGGGGCTGGTGCTTCAGCCGGGCTGGACCATAATGCTCGGCGGCGCGACCGCCGCGGCCGCGATTGGCGATGCGCGCAGCGTATCGCTCGACGCAGGCCATCTCGGCCGCGTCGGCTTCACGATCGAAGGAGGCGCGGCATGAGCGAGAGTGAGGGCAGGGTTATCCCCGGCAAGGCGCGCCCGCGCGGGCGTTTTCCGCACTATCGCCGCGCCGGCGATTTCGTCTTCGTCTCGGGCACCAGCTCGCGCCGCGCCGACAACAGTTTCGCAGGCGCCTCAGCCGACGAGTTCGGCACCGTCACCCTCGACATCGCCGCGCAGACGCGCGCGGTGATAGAGAATATCGCCGCGATCCTCGCCGACGCGGGCGGCTCGCTCGCCGACGTCGTCGACGTAACGAGTTTCCTCGTCAGCATGAACGATTTCGGCGGCTATAACGCTGTCTATGCCGAATATTTCGACGAAGCCGGTCCCGCGCGGACGACCGTCGCGGTCCACCAGCTTCCCCACCCGCATCTGCTGATCGAGATCAAGGCGACTGCCTTCATCCCGCGCGCGCCCAAAGGATGACGCCATGCTGACCTATGGACTGCCCTTCAACTTCCGCGAATGGATCGAGGATCATCGCGACGTGCTGCAACCCCCGGTCGGCAATGCGCAGATCTGGGAAGATGCCGATTTCATCGTCACCGTCGTCGGCGGTCCGAACCAGCGCACTGACTATCATGTCGATCCGCTCGAGGAGTTTTTCTACCAGATCGAGGGCGACATGAACCTGCGCCTGTGGACCGATGACGGCCCGAAGGACATGCCGATCCGCGAAGGCGACATTTTCCTGTTGCCGCCGAACGTCCCGCACTCGCCGCAGCGCCCCGTCGCGGGCAGCGTCGGCCTCGTTATCGAACGCAAGCGCCCCGACGGGTTGATCGACGCCTTCCAATGGTATTGCGACGATTGCGGCCATATCGTCCATCGCGTCGAGGTGCAGCTCCAGAGCATCGTCCGCGATCTGCCGCCCTTGTTCGAAGCCTTTTACGCGAGCGAGGCGCTGCGCACCTGCGGCCACTGCGGCGCCGTCCATCCGGGCAAAGCGCGATGACGGCAACCCACGAAGCCGTCGCCCGTCGCCTGCGCGATGCCTATGCGGGCGGGGTTGTCCCGCCGCTGCGCGATGCGCTGGATCCGACCGATGCCTCGGGCGCTTATGCGGTGCAGACGATCAACACGCGCTTCTGGGAAGCGCAGGGCCGGCGGATTGTCGGGCGCAAGGCGGGGCTGACCGCGAAGGCGGTGCAGGCGCAACTCGGCGTCGACCAGCCCGACTTCGGCGTCCTGTTCGACGACATGCGCGTCGCCGATGGCGGACGCCTCGACCCGGCACGGACGATCCAGCCGAAGGCCGAGGCCGAGATCGCCTTCATTGTTGGCGCCGACCTGTCCGATCCCGATACGACCACCGAACAGGTCGCGGCGGCGGTCGCGAGCGTCCACGCCGCGATCGAGATCGTCGACAGTCGCATCGCCGACTGGAAGATCAGCTTCGCCGACACCGTGGCGGATAATGGCTCCTCGGCCTTCTTCGTGCTGGCCGATGAGGGGTCGCCGCTCGCCGGGCTCGATCTCGAAGGCGCGGCGATGGAGATGTCCGTCAACGGCGCGGTCGCATCGACCGGCATCGGCGCGGCAGCGCTCGGCAACCCGCTCAATGCCGCGGCCTGGCTCGCGCGGACGCTGGCGGGGCGCGGCGAGCCGCTGAAGGCGGGCGATATCCTGCTCGCGGGTGCGCTCGGGCCGATGGTCACGCTGACCCCCGGCGACCAGGTCGAGGCACGCATCGCAGGCATCGGCACCTGCAGCTTTATATACAAGGCATAGCGAAATGACGAAGACCGCCAATGGCAAGACCAAGGTCGCGATCATCGGGTCGGGCAATATCGGCACCGACCTGATGATCAAGATCATGCGCCTGTCCGACACGCTCGAAATGGGCGCCTTCGTCGGCATCGATCCCGAGAGCGACGGGTTGAAGCGGGCCGAACGGCTCGGCGTTCCGATCACCGCCGACGGTCTCGATGGACTGATCGCCATGCCGGGCTTCGCCGACATCGGCATCGTCTTCGACGCGACCTCGGCGGGGGCGCACCAGCGGCACAGCGACGTGCTGATCGCGCACGGCAAGCGCGTCGTCGACCTGACCCCGGCGGCGATCGGTCCCTACACGATCCCGCCGGTCAACGGCGACGCGCACCTCGATGCCGATAACGTCAACATGGTGACCTGCGGCGGGCAGGCGACGATCCCGATCGTCGCGGCCGTGAACCGCGTCGCCAAGGTGCATTATGGCGAGATCGTTGCCTCGATCGCCTCGAAAAGCGCCGGCCCCGGCACGCGCGCCAATATCGACGAGTTCACCGAAACGACGAGCGAGGCGATCGTAAAGGTTGGCGGGGCGACGCGCGGCAAGGCGATCATCGTCCTCAACCCCGCCGAACCGCCGCTGATCATGCGCGATACCGTCTATTGCCTGTGCGACGACGGCGACCGTGCGGCGATCCGCCAGTCGGTCGAGGAGATGGTCGCCGAAGTACAGACCTACGTCCCCGGCTATCGCCTCAAACAGGCAGTCCAGTTCGAAAGCATCGGCGGCAACGCTCCGCTGCGCATCCCCGAAATGGGCGGCAGCTTCACCGGCCTGAAGGTCAGCGTCTTCCTCGAGGTCGAGGGCGCGGCGCATTATCTGCCGGCCTATGCGGGCAATCTCGACATCATGACCTCGGCGGCACTCAAGACCGCCGAGAAGATCGCGCTCCGCATGAACGAAGGAGTGGCCGCATGAGCTTCGACCCGACCACGACCAAACTCTATATCCAGGACGTCACGCTGCGCGACGGAATGCACGCGATCCGCCACCAATATGGGCTCGATCATGTGCAGGCGATCGCCCGCGCGCTCGACCGGGCAAAGGTCGATGCGATCGAGGTGTCGCATGGCGATGGGCTGAGCGGTTCCTCCTTCAATTACGGCTTCGGCGCCCACACCGACTGGGACTGGATCGGCGCGGTCGCCGAGGTACTCGAGCATAGCGTGCTGACGACCCTGCTGCTCCCCGGCATCGGGACGATCCACGACCTGAAGCACGCTTACGAAATGGGCGTGCGCTCGGTCCGTATCGCGACGCATTGCACCGAGGCGGATGTCGCGAAACAGCATATCGAGTTTGCGCGCGGGCTCGGGATGGACCCAGGCGAAGCTGATGGAGGATTATGGCGCACATTGCGTCTATGTCACCGACAGCGGCGGCGCGCTGACGATGGACGGTTATGCGGCGCGCCTCGCCGCCTATGACTGCGTCCTCAAGCCCGAGACGCAGCGCGGGGTCCACGCGCACCACAATCTCAGCCTCGGCGTCGCGAACAGCATCGTCGCGGTGCAGAATGGTGCCATCCGTGTCGATGCCAGCCTTGCCGGCATGGGGGCGGGAGCGGGCAACGCCCCGCTTGAAGTGTTCGTCGCCGCTGCCGACGTCTACGGCTGGAACCATGGCTGCGACCTGTTCGCGCTGATGGATGCGGCCGAGGAACTGGTGCGCCCGCTGCAGGACCGCCCGGTGCGCGTCGATCGCGAGACGCTGACGCTCGGCTATGCGGGGGTCTATTCCTCCTTCCTGCGCCATGCCGAGAAGGCGGCTGCGGACCATGGTCTCGACACGCGCGCGGTCCTCGTCGAACTCGGCCGCCGCAAGATGGTCGGCGGACAGGAAGACATGATCGTCGATGTCGCGCTCGACATGGCGAAGCAATAGGCGCCGGTCGCCGGACTGCGCAGCCGACCTAGGGGCGGGGAGACAGCGCGTCGATCAGCGACGCCGTGCCGCTGCCGCGGCGGGCGGGACGGGGCTGGTCGGGGTGCGGCGCCCAGCCGCTGAAATGAATGATACGGAATTGCTCGGCGATGCGGCCGTCGGAGTCGGCGCCTTCGGCAAAGGCGGCCGCAATGTGCGCGGCTTCGGCGCGCGTCAGCGGTAGCGGCGCGGGCGTGAGGCGGCTCGTGAGGCCCGCCGCGCGCAGATCGCGCACGAGCCCCGGCAGCGCCGCATAGCGCACGGTCAGCGCTTCGACATCGACGACCGGCAATGCAAAGCCGGTGCGCTGGAGCAGATTGCCCATCGCGGCAAGGTCGATCTGCGGGTGCATCCGCGCGATGGTGCGCACCCCCTCTGCCATCGTCGCACGGCGCAGGCGCGGCAGGCTGCCGTCGCCGACAAAGGCGCCGAGCAGCAGGCCATCGGGCGCCAGCAGCGCGCGCAGCCGCACCAGCGCACCGGGAACGTCGTTCACGGCGTCGAGACCGCCGGGCCAGACGATCAGATCATATTGGCCGAGCGGCAGGTCGATCGCATCGACCTCACCGACGATCGCCCCCGTCGCCGCGGCGAGCCGCGGTCCGGCCTCGAAGAGGTCGAGCGCCCGCCCGTGGCGGGCGGCGGAAAAGAGCGGCGGCGGCTGCGACATGGGCGCGCTTGTGCCGCCGGGCGCGATGTTTCACAAGAGGCCGATGGCGACGATGGCCGAAGACAGCGAGGATGATGCGCCGGCGGCGGCGGCGCCCGTCCTGTCGCGCGGCATTCGACGACTGGGCACGGCGCTGCTCGATTATGCGCTGCCGCCGCGTTGTCCGGGGTGCGGCCTGGTAGTGGGCGAGGTCGGGCAATTCTGCCTCGATTGCTGGAATTCGCTGCATTTTCTGGATGGCCCGGCATGCGCCCGCTGTTCGGTTCCGCTGCCGACGGCGCTCCCCGGCGTCGCGAGCGAATGCGGCGCGTGCCTGGCCGATCCGCCCCCGTTCGACGGCGCGCCCGCAGCTTTGGCCTATGGGCCCGTCGCACGGACGGTGGCGCTACGGCTCAAATATGGGCGGCGCCTTGGCCATGCCCGGCTGATGGCGCGCCTGATGGAGCGGCCTTTCGAGGCGCTGGCGGGCGAAGCCGAACCGCTGCTCGTGCCCGTTCCGTTGCACCGCTGGCGGCTCTGGTCGCGCGGCTTCAATCAGGCGGCGCTGATCGCCGACGAGCTGGCGCGGCTGACCGGCGCGGCGCATGATCCGCATCTGCTTGTCCGGCGCAAGGCGACCGCGGCACTGCGCGGCAAGGGGCGCCGCGAGCGTGAGAAGATCGTCGCGGGGGCCTTTGCGCTGGCGCCCGATGCCAAGACGCGCGCCGCGGGCCGGCATCTCGTCCTCATCGATGATGTGCATGCGAGCGGGGCGACGCTGCGCGCTGCGGCGCGGGCGCTGCGCCGCAGCGGTGCCGCGCGCGTGTCGGCGCTCTGCTGGGCGCGCGTCGTCCACGACGTGCCGGACAATGCCGCGCCATTTGACTTTGCGGCGCTCGATTCCGATATGCAGCGGTGAAAGGATGAAATCAGTCCCATGGCCAGGATCGAAGTCTATACCAAATTCCTCTGCCCCTATTGCACGCGGGCGAAGGCGCTGCTCGAGAACAAGGGCGCCGCGTTCGAGGAGATCGACGTGACGATGGACCGCGCCGGTTTCGACGCGATGGTCGCACGGGCGGGCGGTCGCCGCACGGTGCCGCAGGTGTTCATCGATGGCCAGCATATCGGCGGCAGCGACGATCTGGCGGCGCTCGATGCGCGGGGTGGGCTCGACCCGCTGCTCGGCGCGGGCTGACCCTTGATTGTCTTCGATCTCTGCTGCGACGCCGGGGATCACCGGTTCGAGGCCTGGTTCGCGAGCAGCGACAGCTTCGCCGACCAGCAGGCCCGCGGCCTGATCGCCTGTCCGGTGTGCGGCGATAGCCGGGTGAAGAAGGCGGTGATGGCGCCGCGCGTCGGCGCCAAGTCGAACCAGCAGGCGGTCGCCGCGCCGACAGCCGCACCGGCACCCGATGCAGCACCCTCTGCCGAAATGGTCCAGGCAGTTCTTGCAGCGATCGCCGCCAAACAGGCCGAGATGTTGCCGCAATCGCGCTGGGTCGGACGCGATTTTGCCGATGCCGCGCGCGCGATGCACGAAGGCCGCGCGCCCGAAGACCTGATCCACGGGCAGACCTCGCCCGAAGAGGCGCAGGCGCTGCATGACGACGGGATCGCCGCCATGCCACTCCTCGTCCCGATCGCGCCGCCCGACGCGATCAACTGACCGCGCCGATTGACGCTGCGCGCCTTGCCCCGCTAAACGAGCGCCCGGGGGCGCCCATAGCTCAGCAGGATAGAGCGTCGGATTCCTAATCCGAAGGCCACAGGTTCGAATCCTGTTGGGCGCACCAAGTCCCTGACGGCATTTTCACGGGTGTCCGCCCGCTCGAGCGCATCCCAGCGCAGGCGTTGAACCGCATAACATGCGGCTTTCGCACGGGCGTGAAGGTCGGCGTCGGGCTTATGTCTTTCTAAAAATGGCATCTTCGGGCGCGGGCGGTCGTGCCATCGGCGGCGGCTGGTGGTCGGCGCAACAAGCGGCATCCCCGATATGGCCATTTTGGAATAGTGATGCGTGCATAATCTATTATATCGATATATTGTGGCCACCTATCCATACCCGGCGATCAACAAGGCCAGTGTCGACAGTGCCGCATTTGAAGGCAAAGGCGCATGGCTGCTCGGGAGGTAGAAAATGGGATCTAGGGGGAATCTGCGCTGGGCGCTTCTGGCAACCGCTGCGGCACAATTGACGCCGGCGACGGCATTTGCGCAATCGGCATCCGACGAGGCTGCGGCCGCGGCGCCGGGCGACGAAATCGTGGTGACGGCGCGCAAGCGCGAGGAGAGCCTGCAGGATGTACCGATCTCGGTTCAGGCGTTCAGCAGCGCGGCGCTCGAACGCGCCGGAATCAAGGATTTCTCCGAAGTCGCCTACCGCGTTCCGGGCCTGAAGCTCAGCGCCGAGCGCGCGGTCGATACCGAACTCTTCATTCGCGGCATCGGCTCCGATATTCAGGGTGCGGGCGCCGATGCGGCGGTCGGCATCTTCGTCGACGGCGCCTATCTGTCGCGCGGCACGGGATCGCTGCTCGACCTTTATGACCTTGAGCGCGTCGAGGTGCTGAAGGGGCCGCAGGCATTGCGCTTCGGCAAGAGCGTCGTCGGCGGCCTGATCAACTATGTGACCAAGAAGCCCGGCGATACGTTCGAAGGACGGTTCGAGGCGACCTATGGCAATTACAACCGCCTCGACGTCGCCGGATCGGTGCGCGGGCCGGTGTCCGACACGTTGAGCCTGGGCCTTGTCGCCAGTTCGCGCAGCCATGACGGTTATGCGAAGAATTTGCGCGGCGGCGACGAGGAAGACCAGAATATGCAGTCGGTGCGCGCCCAGCTTCGCTGGCGACCGACGCCATCGCTCGATATCAATCTGGCCGCCGACTACACCCGCCACCGCGACGGTGCGCGCTGGGTCGATATCCTCATTCCGGGCGACAGCGAGGAAGTGACCTATCTCGGCTATTATGCGCCGACGATCGACAGCCTGCCGGGCTTCGTGCTGCCGAACCGCAACGCGCCCTTCAAGAGCGCCAATCCGCGGTCGGGAAATCATAATTTCACGGGTTTCCAGAACAGCGACATGTACGGGGTCAGCGGTACGATCGACTGGCAGGCCGGCGGCGGGCTCAGCGTCACGTCGCAGACCGTCTATCGCGACAGCTCGCTGACGGCGCGCGAAGACGGGTCGGGGATGCTTTTCAACTTCCCGATCGATCCCGCGACCAACGCACCCGATATCACCTCGGCGATGGTCGCCGGGCTCGACACTTATCTCGCCACCGTTCCCGACAGCTATTTCGACAGCGGCAAGGGCGAGGATGTGACGCAATTTTCGCAGGAACTGCGCCTGCGCTGGGATAATGGCGGCCCGCTCCGTATCGAAGGTGGCGCCTATTATCTGCACGAGAATATCCGCCGCGCCGAGGATGTGAACTTCCTCTTCCCCGACTATCAGGCGATCGAGGAATTCGCCTTCGCCATGGCCTATGGCGGCACCCCCGCGACGCCGTCACCGGGATCGAACCACACCGTCACCACATCGCGCAACGACAATGTCGGCGTCTTCGGCGAGCTCAGCTACAGCATCACCGACAAGCTGACCTTCGAGGCCGGACTGCGCTACGCCTATGACCACAAACGCTATTCGAACAACCGTTCCGGCGTGTCGTTCGAGGGTGAGGCGGTCAATTTCGTGGTCGGCGAAACGCGCAGCTGGGATGCCTGGTTGCCGAGCGCGACGCTGCGTTTCGAACCGAGCAACGACGTTACCCTCTACGCCCGCTATGCCAAGGGCTACAAACCCGGCGGCTGGACCGGCGAAGATGCAAACACGCCCGCAGAGGCGCTGGTATCGTTCGACCCCGAAACCGCCAACAGCTTCGAGGTCGGCGCAAAGCTCGCGCTGGCAGGCCGGCGCCTGTTCATCAATGCGGCGGCCTATTACACCAACTATGACAATCTGCAGACCAACCAGTTCCTGTCACCGGGACCGGGAATGCCGCCTGACAATTTCGTCTTCAATGCGAAGAATGGTACGCGCGCCTATGGCCTGGAGCTCGATTTCCAGGCGCGTATCACCGACGCCTTCACCCTGTCGGGCAATTATGCCTATTCGCGCTGCAACTTCACCGGCGAACTGATCATCGACGACGAGGGAACCGATCTCGACGGCAATACGTGTCGCCGTACGCCCAAACACGCCTTCAATGTCGCCGCCAATCTCGACCAGCCGATCGCCGATAATCTGGTGCTCGTTCTGGGTAGCGATTTCCAATATACCGGCGCGAATTTCTTCGACAATCCGAACACGCCCATCCTGAAGTTCGACTCCGAAATCCTGCTCAATGCACGGATCGGTCTGCGCGATGCCGACGACAAATGGGAAGTGACGGCGTGGGCGAAGAATCTCACGAACGAGCTCAACTTCACCAGCAAGCTCGAACTGTTCGGAACCATCTATTCGACCTACATCCCGCCGCGCACCTATGGCGTGACGGCCCGGTTCCGCTTCTAGGGTCGATGAGGACAACAACGATCGTCATTGCGAGGAGCGACGCGAGGCCGCAATCCAGAGCTCGCGTAAGCCGCCCTGGATTGCTTCGCTTTGCTCGCAATGGCGATGTGGGTCAATGAGAAGGAGGAATCGTAATGAAGCGCGGTATCAAGATCATGGCGGGGACCAGTCTGGCAGTCGCCGCTCTGTTCAGCGTGACCGCGCCGATGGCGGCGGATTGGAGCGGCAGTCATGCCGACGCGCCGATCGACGTTCGCGATCCCTGGCTGAAAGCCTGGATCGCGGCGACGCCCGACAACCCGCCGAAGGATCCGGTGCCGGGCGTCGATTATGGCATGAATCCCGACGGCAGCTTCCGGCATCCTGTTGCGACCCGATTGACCAATGACCCGCCGTCTTTTCCGGGGCAGCTCGATCATTGGGACCAGAACAGCTACGCCAAGAATGTGAAGGTCATCGCCTTCTATCCTACGGTAACGTCGCCCTGGCATGCGTGGGCGAACGTCGTCGATTTTTCCGGGCGCCGTTATCTTTACACCCACGACCGCGACTATCTGCGCATCCTTGACGTTACCGATCCGCGCAAGGCGAAGATCGTCTGGTCGAAGGGCGGCGTATGGAGCGCCAAGGGATCGAGCGAGGATTGG
>LULE01000640.1_pt1 | contig 23577 bp, 18 predicted proteins | sample 728231 | NCBI WGS metagenome assembly LULE01 (sample SAMN03860297, study PRJNA289734) | marine metagenome | biome: seawater column; feature: ocean; material: water; isolation source: Red Sea water column Station 192 - depth 10m | place: Saudi Arabia: Red Sea | collected 2011-10-15 | depth 10 m | reverse complement strand
CGTGCTGGTCAACAACGCCGGCGTCCAGCACCGCGTGCCGCTGCTCGACCTCGACCTCGGTGCGTCCGGAGAGGGGGACGGCCTCGTCAGGCCTCTCGTCCAGGCCGGTGTGAAGGTGGTCATCCTGACCGCCAGCACCGAGCCCCACCGGTGGGGCGGCTGCCTGGCCAGGGGTGCCCACGCGGTCGTGGCCAAGGAACGTCCGCTCGGGGAGATCATGACGACGGTGCGCCGGGTCCTCCACGGCGTCCAGACGACGTCGACCGCCGAGCGCGAGGACCTCGTGGCGGCGTGGCGGCAGTGGCGGGCCGCGCGGCAGGAGAAGTCCGAGCTGCTCGGCGCCCTCTCCCCCCGGGAGCGGGTCGTGCTGGCCCACCTGATGGCGGGGCACACGGTCGCTGAGATCGCCCGCCGCGAGCACCTCGCCGAGGCCACGGTCCGCACGCAGGTCAAGAGCGTGCTGGCCAAGCTGAACGTCTCCTCCCAGCTCGCCGCCGTGGGGCTCGCGCACGAGATGGAGTGGCAGGCCCCGGAGGTGGGCCGCCGGCGCAGCGAGGGCTGAGCCCGCCGGGTTCCTCACCGCCGTACGTCGATCCCCAGCGTCCAGTCCTGCAGCTGCTCCAGCGACCACACGGCCGCCACCTGCGACTCCACGCCGAGCTTGCGCAGCACCGCCCGCACCTGCGTGCGGACCGTGTCCGGGGACGAGCCGAGGCGGTTCGCCACCCGGCGCACGTCCTCGCCCCGGTGCAGACCGGCCAGCACCTGCCGCTCGCGCACCGAGAGCGTGCGCAGCCGCGCCAGGAGCTCGCGTCTCGACGCCGGCTCCTGGGCCCACAGGCTGGCCCACCGACGTCGCACGTCCTCGTGGGCGGCGTGCTGACCGGCGTGGACGCTCCGGATCGCCTGCGCCAGCTCGGCCAGTGTGCGCGCCCGGACGACCTCGACGCCCGACTCGAGCAGGGCTCCCGCAGCCGATCCCGGCGCGTGCCGGAAGGAGACCAGCCACGGCTGCTCGTGCTGGTCGTGCAGCCACAGGACGGTCGCGAGGTCGGCCCCGTGACGCAGGCCCCCGACGTGGACCACGAGGTCGGCTCGCGCCGAGGAGAGCCGGACCCGGACCCCTGCCCCGCTGAGCCGCCCCAGGTCGGTCAGCGCCGTGGTCTGCATGCCCCGTCGCGCCAGGCCGGCGGCCACGACCTGCCCCACCATGCCGTGGATGCTCACCACGGCGACCCGCAGTCCGCCCTCGGGCGCGCGCCGCCAACGCCGCGCGCGGACGTCGTCGCTGGACATGGCTCCCTCCCCAGGCCGCTCGTCAGGACCCGCTCATGCTCGGGCGCGACCTCGGCGGCAGCCCGCTGTCGGACCGGGTCTGCCCACATTTGGGGATGCCTCCGGACCTGGCCAGGCCACATCCTGGAGGCGGCCGTCCCGCCCCCGCGGCCTCGCCGTCACCTCGGGCCCCACATCTGCGCGGGCTCTCCCTGGCCCGTTCCCGGGGTGACGGCGCCCCTCCCACGCCGCGATCTCCCCAAAATCCGGTAATGCAAAGAAACGGGCCGCGTGAGCGGCAGGTGACCCTTCGATACTCCGAGACATCACCAGCTCATGACGTCGCACCCGTGACTCCGGGACACGCGCACGGCGGCCACAGAAGGGGACCCACTCGATGCCCACGGCCTCGCCCGCTCCCAGCACCACCCTGGGTGCGCTCGGACCCGCGATCAGACCCGACCATGCCAACCTCGTGGTGCTCGGCCTCGTCGGCCTCCCGCACCTGCTGCTCCTCGGCGTGACCGACGAAGCCTCGCTGCTCGCGGTCGGCACCCTGCTGATGGCGGTCGCCGCCCTGGCAGCCGGGGCACTCCTCCACGTCGTGTGGATCCAGGTGCACAACCCCGTGCCCGCGTTGATGAGCTGCGTGCTCGTCGGCGTCGCGCTCGGCGACCTGGCCGTCGTGACCGCCTCCCTCGTGCCGGGGTCGGCGAGTCCCGCGGCGCAGGCGCTCTGCGTCGTGGTCCCGCTGGTCGCGGCCGGCACCGTCCTGGCCGCACCCAGCCTGACCATGCACATGACGCCCGTGCGGCCCAGCTGGCGGGTCGCCGGGATCGCGATGCTGCTGGCCCTCTCGCTGCCCAACCTGGCCCACCTCGACGGCGCTCTGACCGCGCCGGGGGCCGTGGTCGTGCTGGCGGGGCACCTGGCGGTCGCCGCCTTCCTCCGGCGCCAGGGGGCCAACCTCTGGTGGGCCGGCACCCCCCTGGCGCTGGCGGTGCTGCTGCTCGGTGTCGCCCGCGCGGTGCGGGTCGCCGACGCCACCGCCGACGCCTGGGTCGTCACCGCCTTGACCTGCGGAGCCGTGGGCGCGGTGCTGATGTGCACCTCCACCAGCTGCGCGCTGCGCCAGCTGATGGAGGACGAGAGCCACGAGCTCGCCGCGGTGCGCACCCAGCTCTACGCCCTCCAGGCCGCGGCGCGGGCGGAGCGGGCGCGGATGCACGAGGTCCGCGCCACCGCCGCGGGCATCGCGGCGGCGGCGAAGGTCGTCCAGCACGACCTGGGCCGTTCCGAGAAGCGTCTGGCACAGGTCCGCCAGATGATCGCCGACGAGGCCGACCGGTTGCAGCGACTGATGCTGCGCGACGCCAAGCGCCCCCTGGTAGGGCGGGTCGACCTCGACGAGGTCGTCGCCCCCCCTGGTCGTGCGACTCCGCGCGGCCGGCCACCAGGTCTCCTGGGAGCCCAGTGGCCTCGCCGCACGCGCCGACCGGGACTTCGTCGCCGAGATCGTCAGCGTGCTGCTGGACAACGCTGGCCGCCACGCGGCGGGCACGCCGGCCCACGTCGTCGTCCGGCCGGGGCGCACCCACGGCATCGAGGTCGTGGTGGCCGACCAGGGGCCGGGACTCCACCCCGCCGTGCGCACCAGCGTCTTCGACTGGGGCGGACGCAGCCCCAGCTCGCCGGGGGAGGGCATCGGCCTGAGCCAGGCCCGCGAGCTCGCCGACGCGATGGGCGGCACGCTGCGCGTCGACGGCGAGGGCCCCGGGTGCATCTTCGTCCTGCAGGTGCCGGCATGGGAGGGAGGTCGCCGCGATGCCGTATCCCTCCCTTCCACGCTCCACGCGTAAGGAGACCCGCGTCCTCATCATCGAGGACCACACGCTCTTCGCCGAGTCCCTGGAGCTGGCACTGACGATCGAGGGCTACGACGTACGCCGCCTCGACGACGTCACGACGGGCTCGGTGCAGGGGCTCGTGAGCCGGGCCCGCCGCAAGTCCGCACGGATCGTGCTCGTCGACCTGGACCTGGGCGAGACCCGCAACGGACTCGCCCTCGTCGCCCCGCTGGCCAAGCTCGGCATGGACGTCGTCGTGGTCACGGCCGACGAGGACCGGGCCCGGTGGGGCGACTGCCTGCGGCACGGTGCCCGACGTGTGGTCTCCAAGAGCGAGCCGCTGGACCACATCCTCGCCACCGTGCGCCGCCTGCACGAGGGCATGCCGGTGCTGCCGGCCTCCGAGCGCGCCCTGCTGCTGGCCGCCTGGCACCAGCAGCGCGAGGAGCACCTGCTCAGCGTGTCCCTCCTCGAGAGCCTGACCCGCCGTGAGCAGGAGGTCCTCTCACGGCTGATGGCGGGGTCGACGGTCCGCGAGATCGCCCGTGACGACGTGGTCTCCGAGGCCACCGTCCGCACCCAGGTCAAGTCGATCCTCGGCAAGCTGGGAGTCTCCTCCCAGCTGGCCGCCGTCGGGCTGGCGCACCAGGTCGGCTGGCACGGGTCGGGAGTGGCCGGACGGGGGACGCACGCATGACCACGGCCGCGCCCACGGGGCTCGACGACCTCCGCCTGCTCGCCCCCCGTCGTCCCTCGCCGACCACCTCACCGGTCCGCACGCGCCGTGCCTCGACCGTGCTCGCCCTGGCCGACCTCGTCGTGCTGCTCGCCGTCCTGGGGGCCACCGGCGGACGCGTGGGCGACGGCGAGGGGCTGGCCACCGTGGCGCTCGTCGGCTCCTGGATGCTGCTGCTCGCCCTGCACGGCGCCTTCGAGGCCCCCATGGACGTCCGCGCGCGAGCCGCCGTACGTCGCGTGCTGCTCGCCGCCGGCTCCCTGGCCATGGTCCTGTGGGGCGCCATCGCCACCGGCCTGGTCGACCCGACCCCGCCGGGGCTCGCGGGGATCTTCGGCCTCCTGGTCCTCAGCAGCACCACCACCCACCTGCTGGCCGCGCTGGTGCGCCGCCCGGTCCGCGTGGCGGTCGCCGGCGACCACGACTCCCTGGGCGAGGTCGCCGACCTCCTGCGCGACCAGGCCCGCTGGCGTCTGGTCGGCACCTGTCCGCTGGACGAGGCCACCGGGGAGGACGCCGGCGAGCGCCAGCTCGTCGCGCTGGCCCGGGAGGTGGGTGCCGACGCCGTCGTGCTCACCCCGTCCCCCCGGTGGAGCAACCGCCGGCTGCGCCGCACCGCCTGGGCGCTCGAGCGGGTCGGCGTCGACCTGCTGCTGGGCACCGGCGTCATGGACGTCGACCCCCGCCGCGCCGAGGTCGTCGAGGTCGGCCCCCTCTCGCACGTGCACGTCCGGCACGCCCGCCGCGACGGAGCGGCCGGGGTCGTGAAGATGCTGCTGGAGCGGACGGCCGCGGCGGCGCTCCTGGTGATCCTGTGCCCGCTGCTCCTGTGCCTGATGGCGTGCGTGCGTCTCGAGAGCCCGGGGGCCGCCATCTTCCGGCAGCAGCGGGTGGGCCGGGACGGCAGCACGTTCACGATGCTCAAGCTGCGGACGATGACCACGGGGGCCGACCGCGACCTCGCCCGGCTGGCCCGGCACAACGAGGCCGGCGACGGCCCGCTGTTCAAGATCCGCGCCGGCCCGCGGGTGACCCGGGTGGGGCGGCTCCTGCGCCGCTACTCCCTCGACGAGCTGCCCCAGCTGGTCAACGTGCTGCGTGGCCAGATGTCCCTCGTCGGGCCGCGGCCGGCACTCCCCCAGGAGGTCTCGCGCTACGACCACGACGCGGGCAGGCGCCTGGCCGTCCGGCCCGGGCTCACCGGGCTGTGGCAGGTCTCGGGCCGCTCGGACCTGTCCTGGGACGAGAGCGTGCGGCTGGACCTCAGCTACGTCGACAACTGGTCGCTCGGGCTGGACCTGGCCATCCTCGCGCGCACCGTCCGCGCCGTCGTCGGTCACCGCGGCGCCTACTGACGCCACCGGACGCCTGCCCCTCTCCCTCGGGGCCACGCCCCCGACGCATCCCCCGACGCATCCCACCGACGCATCCCACCGGCGCAGCTCCCGACCCATCTCCCCGGCACTGCGCACCGACACTGCGCACGCGCACGGTCCGGGCCCCGCGACGACGCCCCTGGGTCGGGTGCCTGGCTCGGCTCCTCGGCAAGGGACGCCGCACACCGTCAGGCGCGAGGCAGCGCCGACGCCCGTCCTGACACGGCCGAGCCGGGCACGGCGCACGGGTCACGGCGCACGGGTCACGGCGCACGGGCGTGACCGCCCCGCAGGGCGGTCCGGGACGAGCCGGCCCCGGACATGACCGAGCCCTCCGGCAGCGGCAGCGCGGAGGGCTCGGAGCAGGGAGGCGGTCGCGTGGGCGCGGCCCGGGCCGGGCACGGGACCGCTGACGGTTCAGCCCAGGTCCACGACCCAGCACCCCCGGTCGGGACCGGAGACGGCCCGGATGGTCCAGACCCCGGAGGCGGCGAGCGGGAGGTCCACGTCGTAGAAGCGGAACTGCTCGGCGTCGGCGTACTCCTCCTGGACCACCTCGACGGGCGCGGCCCCGCGACGGGACGTGGCACGCACCTGCACCCCCGCCATCTCGTCGGCGTGCTCGGGGACGAGGTAGAGCCGCACGGTGCGGTCGTCGCCGTAGCGGGCGCTGTGCTCCTCCCGCACCGTGTCGAAGGGGCCCGCCGCGAAGCCGCCCGAGCGCACGTCCCGGTGGCCGTCGGTGTCGCGGCACTGCGACCCGTCACCGCCGGGCAGCCGGACCAGCACGTCCTCCTGGTCGCGGTCGCGGCCGAGCTTGGGCAGTCCTCGGCCCTGACGAGCGGGGAGGCCTCCCCGCCGTCGGTCCCGCAGGAGACGCCCACCGCCGCGCAGGCGAGCACGCTCAGGGCCGCGACCGCCGGCCGGCTCACGACTCCGCCCTCAGCACGATCGTCCACGAGACGCCCTTGCCCGAGACCCCGTCCACGGTGGCGGTCCGTCCGCCCACCTGTCCGGCGGAGACGGCACCGTCGGAGTCGCCGAGCAGGGCCGAGATCCTCCCTCCGCCGCTCCCGACCTCCGAGACCCGGACCGCCCCTCCGCTCGGCGGGGTCCAGGCGGTGGTCGAGGAGGACTTGTCGGTCCAGGCCTCGACGACCCAGCTCCCGGCCGGCGCGGCGAGGGACGGCGTGGTGTGGCTGGCCGTCTGCGAGGACGACGCCGCCTCGAGCGCGACGAGCGGGTCGCCGGCGGCGACGCCTCGGTAGGCCGAGACCACCAGGGCAGCCTTCATGAGGCTGTCGACGGGGGTCGTCACCTGGCTGCCGGCGTCCGCGGCCGTCGCCGTCCGCGTCCACACCGAGCTGGTCATCGACCCGTTGCGCTGCTCCGAGCGCAGGGTCCACCCGGCGGGGGTCGTCACGTCCGCGGCGCCGATGCCGTAGCTGCCGACGAGCACCATCACGTCACCGGCCTGCACGGCTGCGGGCACGCCCACCGAGGGCGACGTGGAGTGCACGGTGGCGCCGGCCGCGGCGACGTGCTCCACCGCGTCGGGACCAGGCGGTGGCGGCTCGTCCGCGGCGACCTGGACCGTGCGGGTCGTGGAGTCGGTGGCGCCCTGGTCGTCGGTCACCTCGAGGGTGATCGTGTACTCCCCGTCGGCGGCGTAGGTGTGCGTGGCGCTCGCGCCGGGGGCGCTCGCGCCGTCACTGGCCGGCGGCGTCGCCGAGCCCGGCCCCACGAAGAGCGCCCGCGAGGTCCAGCTGCGGCTCGCGTCGACCACCACGGCCGACCCGGTCTGCGCCGTGCCCGAGAACGGGACCCGGACCAGCCGGCCCGTCCCCGACTCCGCGACGTAGACGTCGTCGCCCACCCGGGTCATGCCCTGGGTGCTCGACCAGTCCCGGCTCGAGGAGGCCGTGAAGACCTGGGAGCCGACCACTCCGCTGTCCACGGAGAACCACCGCCAGTACAGACGCGGGTCGCCGGTGAGGGTGAAGTACAGCCGCCCGTCGTCGTAGGCCATGCCGGTGACGCCCGAGAGCTGGCCGTACAGGCTGGGCACCCGGCCCCTGAAGGTGTTGCCCGACCCCGTGTTCACGTCGTTCCACGCCGGGGCGTTGTAGGGGTCGATCCGGGTCGAGGTGCCGGCCAGCGAGCTGGACTGGGCGAGCGGGCGGACGTAGAGGTAGCCGTCGGTGTTGCCGTGGTAGAGGTTGCCTCCCGCGACGAACGCCCCCCGGGTCGCGTTCCAGTCGATGCCCTGGGTGTCGACCGCCTGCGGCTGGGCGGCCGTGCTGCCGTCGAAGGCCGAGACCTGCAGGGAGTTGCCCGGCGGAGCGGGCGGCGGCAGGTCACGACGGATGATCTCGATGCCGTTGACCAGCGGGTTCTCCACGACCGAGGCGACGATGTCGAAGTCGTCGAGGACCGTCGTGCCCTCGAGCAGGACGTCGAAGACGCGGGAGCCGGGCGACGAGGTGCAGGTGCAGCGGTTGGCGAAGTGCAGCCGCACCGTGAGGGGCAGACCGGACTGCACGGGGAAGGCCCACTGCATGGTCGGGCTGTCGGTCGGCGACCACAGCTCGCTGTCGAAGATCGTCGGCGGCGTGCTCGCGGGCACCGTGGCGTCGAGGGTGGCCCCGCTGCCCCAACCCGCCGCGTTGCCGGTCGGGCCCCGCAGGCTGCCGTCGTCGGCAGCCCAGGTCGGCCCACCGTCGACGGCCCCGACGGCGCCGCCTCCGGCGTTCACGCGGTAGAGCACGTTGCCCTGCGAGGTCGCCGTCGAGCCGCCCACGTACAACGAGCCGGGCAGTCCCGGGGTCGCGTCGCCTGCCGGCGGCGAACCACCCTGGAGGGCGAAGAACGCCAGCCGGGGACGGCGGTGCGCGAAGTTGCCGATCCACTCGGTGTCGCTGCCCACCCACAGACCGGTCGAGGTGGCGTAGAGCGCGAACGCCGCTGCCCCGCGGGGATTGCGGCCGGGGTTCCAGGCCAGCGGGAGGCCGGTCTCGACGTCGAGCGCCGCCAGGCCCGGGCGGGGCGTCGCGCCCTGCCCGTTGGTGTCGCTAGCGTCGGAGTTGTTCATCCAGCGCTGGTGCCCGCCGACGTACACGGCGTTCTCGGTGACCTCGACGCCCCAGAGCGTGTCGCCGCCCGTGTCGTCGACCCACACCGGCTGGATGTCGTCGCCGACCGCGTCGAACTCCCAGCGCGCGGCGGTGTCGCACAGCGTGCCGGTGTTGTGCCCGCCGGTGGTGGTCACCGCGAACCACTGGTCGTTCGGGGCCACGGCCACGCCGCGGATGTAGGTGTCGAAGGCCCAGTTAAAGCAGTACGGCTCGTAGCGACGCGTGCGCCAGTCGGCGTCGACGACCGCGGTGCTGGGCGAGACGTCCAGGACGACCAGCTGGTCGCGCGGCAGCCCGTCGACGATCTTGAAGTTGCCGATCGCCGCGATCTTGGAGCCGTCGGATGTCGCCTCGAGATCACGGACGCCGACCGCGCCCTGCGCCCCGGAGCCGGTGTCGTTGTGCCGCTGCGACACGTTCACGCCCATCAGCCCGTCCAGCGCCCCGGTGCGCGGGTCCAGCGAGGCCAGGCCGCCGTGGGCGGCACCGCCGGCGACGGTGAAGTTGCCGCCCAGGACCAGGCGCCCACGGGCCATCGTGAGCGCGTTGACCTTGCCGTTGGTCGAGGCGGGCCGGAAGCCCGAGACGATCTGGCCGTTCGTGAGGTTCAGCAGCGTGACGTGGCTCTGCGCGGTGCCACCGACCTGGGTGAAGCTGCCCGCCGCGTAGACCGTGCCCGGGTCGGGGCCGGGGAGCAGGTCCTCGACCGACCCGTTGAGCGACGGGGCGAAGCCGGTGCGCAACGCACCCGTCTGCGCGTCGAAGGCGAAGATCCCGCTGCGCGACACCGAGCCCGACCCCGACGGCGTGACGCTGGAGAAGGTGCCGCCGACGACCACGACCTGGCCCACCTGCACGATGGAGTTGACCTGGCCGTTGTCGACGGCGGGCGTGCCGGTCGCGGGGACCGCGGTGGGCAGCACCTGGTGCCCGGGCGCCGCCGAACCGACGCCGGTCTGCAACGCGGCGAGCGCGCAGACGATGGTGAGGACAGCGGCGAACGCGCGTCTCATGGGACCTCCCTGATCGGTCCCGGAGCCGAGCCGCCGGGCACACATCTGACTGGATGCGCTCAGCGTGTGACCGGCTCCGGGGACCGTCAGGGACGACGGTGGGCTTTACCCAATTCTGGCTATGACGCGCGACTGGAGGAAGCGCCGGTAGCCCTTCAGGGAGTACTCCGAGGTGTCCAGCGACACGTCACCGGCCGCCTGGGCGAAGTCGTGGTCGAAGTAGAGCATCGCGCGGATCTGCGGCGTGCGGGACACCTTGCGGGCCAGCCGGCGGAAGAAGACCGACTTCCACTTCTCCTTGCCCTTGCGCTCGGCGATGCCCCACTCCCCCAGCATGATCGGGGTCCCGGCGTGGTGCTTGCTCGCCCAGCGGTAGAAGCCGTTCCAGGCCGTGCCGTAGTGACGGTTGACCAGACCGGCGTACCCGCCCTCGAAGCCGCCGAGGCGCTCGGTCTTGTACGGGTCGTAGGCGATCCAGTCCACCTGGGAGTCCCCCGGCCACAGCTGGTCGAACCACGGCTCGAGGTGCCAGCGCTGGAACCCCATGTAGTTCATGACCCACACGGCCTTGTCGACCCCACGCCGCTCGAAGACCGAGCGCACGTGGCGGAACATCGCGGCGAAGTCGCGGGCCTGGTAGCCGCTGCCGGCGCCCGGACGCACGTCGTCCTCCGGCTCGTGGTGCAGGGCGAGGTACATCGGGCGGTTCCAGTGCTCGCGCAGGTAGTCGGCCTGCCGCTTCAGCATCGCGTCGGCCTTGCCCGCCGCGACGTCGCGCCAGGTCTGGCCCGCCGCCGGCTTCCAGCTCGCGAAGAGCAGGCGCTCGCGCCCTCCCTGGCGCAGGGCGCGACGCTCGACCTCGTTGGGGAAGCGTCGGTCGCCGGTGTAGTAGAAGCGCACGATCGACATCGGGCTCCCGGTCTGCCGCTCGTGCCGGGCCACCGCCTCCACGTAGTCCTCGCCCTGCTTGGGCGAGATGTAGGCCCCGGTCAGGACACGGCCGGGGCAGGTGGGGACCAGGCGGTCGTCGAGCCCGCAGTGCCGCGGAGTCCCGGCCGTGGCGGGCCCGGTCGGTGGGCCTCCGACGGCGAGCATGCCCGCGACCAGCGCGAGCGCGAGCAGGAGCAGGAGGGCGGGACGAGGGCGTGGACGGGTGTCCGCGTGGACGGTGCGGCGATGGGCAGGCATGCGACTCCTCGGGGGATCAACAGGAGCCGGGAGCGTAGGAAGCGCGCACAGGGGCGATCCACGACCTACCCGAAATCAGGTACGTCGAGGTCGGCCGTCCGCAGGCGTCGGGCGGTACGCGGGATCCTCTGCTGCTCAGCCCAGGGCGCCTCCCTCAGGTCGTCCACCAGGTCGTCCACCGGGTCGTCCACCGGCACGACCGTGGACCTCGCCCGGGACGAGCAGCACCAGGACCGCGACGGCCCACCCCCACGAGGCCTCGTTGCCCCGTGCCAGGTAGCCGGCGAGCCCGTCGGGGTCCTGGGGGCGCAGGACCGCCCAGACGAGCGGCAGCAGGACCAGCGTCGCCACGAGCACCGGCGCCCTCGCCGGCCCGGGCGTCGCCCGCGCGTCCCCGTCCCGTCGCGGGGCGCGGACCAGTCCGGGCAGGACCACGGCGACGAGCGCCGCCACGACGAGGCCCACCAGGGTCTCGGCCTGCTGGACGACCGGGCTCGCTCGGTGGCCGAGCAGGATGACCAGGGCGGCGAGCAGACCCACGGACCGCACGGCGGTCAGCGGCCACGGCGTGGCCAAGCACAGCGCGAGCGCCGCCGCGGTCAGGACGGGCTCGTTCAACGTGCGCACGGACGCCGCTGGCACCTCGAGCAGGACGGTCCCGGCCAGCGCGAGCCCGCAGGCGACCAGCAGGTAGGTCGTCCGCGCGGACGCTCCGGCACCCGCCCCCGCCCTGCGCGCGGCCGGGGCCAGCAGCGCGACCACCAGGAGAGCCAGGGCGAGCGCCTCGGAGTTGTGCGCGACCCGCCGGCCGATGGCCGCCGGGAGGAGGTCGCTCGCCCCCAGCACCACGGCGAGCAGGAGGAGGCCGAGGACCCCGCAGGCGAGGACGAGGCGGAGCGTCGGGTCCGACCAGCGCGAGGGCGACGCGGGCGCCGGTCGGCCCGCCAGGGTCGGGACCCCCCGCAGGTGGTGGTCGTCCATGCATCCTCCTCGGACCAGGCGCGGTGCACCCCGCGTGGGTCACCACCGTGGGCCGCGGGGGACGCGGCGGACGCCCCGGGCGGCATCGCTACCCAGATTTGGGGACGGGGAGGGACCAGGCCCGTCCGCGTCTGCCCCCGCTCCCACGCTGTGGGCCATGGCAGCGCACCCCTCCGACCCCACCGGTCACCTCCCCAGCGAGCACGATCCCCTCCCCCCGCACGAGGACGACACCCTCTACGGCCGAGCACTGCGTCGAGGCGCGCGGACCCTCGTCCTCCTGGTCGCCCTGTTCCTGGCCGCGGGGTGGTGGCTCCACACCTCGCTCGCCCCGTCGTACGAGTCGACCGCGGCGGTGCTGGTGACCTCGACCGGGGAACCGGGTGCGGCGCCGACGTCCGAGCGCACCGTCGACGGCGTCGTCAACCTCGACACCGAGGCCCAGATCGTGGTGTCGGCGGACGTGCTGGCCCAGGCGTCCCAGCGACTCCACGGCGACCTCTCCGCCACCGAGGTCGCCGACCACGCCTCGATCGCGGTGCCGGCGAACACCACGGTGCTCGAGATCACCTTCGCCGCCGGCGACCCCACCCTGGCCCGCCGTGGTGCCGACGCGCTGGCGGCCGCCTACCTCGCCAACCGCGAGCGGCAGGCACGGGCGTCGGTGGAGGGGCGGGCCGCCGAGCTCCGCTCCCAGCTGATCGCGCTGGAGGAGGAGCGCCAGGACTGGGCGGACCGGCTCGAGGCCGGGACCGCGACGCCGGCCGTGGCGCGTGCGCACCTCGAGGCGGCCAAGCAGAGCAGCGCCTCCGTGGCCCGCAGCCTGTCCACGATGAACACCGCGGCCATCAGCCCCGGGCGGGTCATCACCCCCGCGCAGACCCCCACCTCCCCCGCCGGACCGCGACCGGAGCTGACCCTCGGGTCCGCGGGTGCCCTCGGGCTGCTCGTCGCGCTGGGGGTCGTGGTGCACACCGAGCGCACCCGGCCCCGGCTCCACGACGGCGAGGACGTGCGTCGCGAGCTCGGCCTGCCGGTGCTGGCCTCGCTCGGGTCCGACCTCCTCTCGACCCCCTCCCTCGCGCCCGGCTCGGCGACCGCGGCGACACTGGCGGGCCTGGGCCGACGACTCCCTGCCTCACCCGGGTCCCAGGTCCTGGTCCTGGGGGTCGCCGGGTCCTCGGCCGCGGGCGCCGCCGCACTGGCGCTCGCCACGCGGATGGACGGTGACGTACCGGTGCGTGTGGTCCTGGAGGACGCCTCGCTGAGCCCCGTCACCAGCACGCCGGCCCTCGAGCTGACCGCCGTCGACGGTGCTGCCGGCCTGCGTCGCGGCTCCGTCGCGGGCGCGACGCGCTCCCTCGTCGAGGTGTGGGACCTCGCGGGCAACGCCACGGCCCTGCGCGACCTCCCGCGAGACGACGCGATCGTGGTGCTGGGGGCCAGCGCCGGCAGCCCCCTGCTCGACCTGCTCGTCGGGACGTCGACCAGGTCGGTGCTGCTGCTGGCGTCCGGGCGCGACCGTGCTCCCGCCGCGCGCCGCGTCCTCGGCGAGCTCGGGCGCACGGACCTGACCCCGCTCGGGGTCGTCCTCCACGCGCCCGGTCGGCCGGGCCGCCCGGCCGCGGGTCCCCGTCCTCCCGCCGGACCCCGCGACTCCGAGCCGTCCCGATCCCCCGCCGAGGCCGGACGCGAGGCCTCGTCCCGGGTCCCCACGCGACCGGAGCGGCAGCGCGTCCCCGTGGGCGGCGCCGGGCACCCCGTCGAGGGACACCACGGGGCCGGTGACCAGCGGCACGGGGTCACGGAGCGCCGCAGGACCGACAGCCTGCTGCTCGACCGTGCGCTCGCTCGCTTCCGCGAGCCGGGACCCGGACGGTGACGCCGCCGAGGGCGGCGACGTCCTCCCGTCCGCTCCCCCCGGCGCCCCCGGTCCCAGCGGCGGACGTCGCGGCACGGCCCGACGCCGTGCGACCCGTCCGCGAGCGTCCGGGCCGGTTCTCCGAGGACCCGCTGCGCCCCCTGACCGTCCTGGCGGTCGGGCTGCCGCTGTGGTGGCTGCTGGGCCTCGCCAGCCTGGGCTGGTTCATCCTGGCGGGAGTCATGGCCGTGGCGCTGGGGCGGCGGCGCCGCATCGCGCTGCCCGCGGGCTTCGGGTGGTGGCTGCTCTTCTGCCTGTGGCTGGTCCTCAGCACCCTCATGCTCGGCGTCGACCCGCCCGGGACCGTGTCCGGCAGCGCGGGCTCGCGGTTGGTGCCCGTGCTCTTCCGCTTCGCCGAGTACGCCGCCGCCACGATCACGCTGCTCTGGGTCCACGACTCCGTCGTGCGCGGAGGTCAGGCGGCCCGACGGTCGCTGCTGCGCGCCGTCGGGTTCCTCCTGACCTGGACCGTGCTCGGCGGCCTGCTCGGCGTGCTGGCACCCCAGTTCGAGCTCACCTCGCCGGTCGAGCTGGCGCTCCCCGGCTCGCTGCGGTCGGTGGCCTACGTCTCGGCGCTCGTGCACCCCTCGGCGGCCCAGGTCCAAGACGTCATCGGCCTCGGCGACGCACGGCCCTCGGCCCCCTACCCGTACACCAACACGTGGGGGAACGCGATCGGGCTGCTGCTGCCCTGGGTGCTCGCCCTGGTCCTGTCCGCCCGCCGCGGTCCCCGTCGCCTCCTCGTGGTCGCCCTCGCGGTGGTGGCGGTGGTCCCCGTGGTGATCTCCCTCAACCGTGGGCTGTGGATCGGTTTGGTGGTCTGCCTGGCCACCGCGGCCTCGCTGCTGCTGCGCGACCGCCGCGTGGTCGCGCTCGCCTGCCTCGTCGCCGCCGGCCTGCTGACCCTCACGGTCCTGGCCCTCAGCCCGCTGGGCCAGGTGGCAGCCGAGCGTCAGCAGGGCGACGCCCCCAGCGACGACATCCGCGGCTGGAGCGCGGCGCGAGCGGTCGAGCTGGCCACGCAGTCCCCCGTGCTCGGGTACGGCAGCACCCGGGCGCAGCAGGGCAGCCTGGACACGATCGCCGTCGGCAAGTCCGACGACTGCACGAACTGCGGCAACCTGCCCATCGGCACCAACGGTCAGGTGTGGTTCACGCTCGTGGGCCAGGGGCTGCCCGGCACCGCCGCCTACCTGGCCTTCCACCTGGTGGCGCTGCGCCGGCTCTGGTCGACGAGGGGCGTCGTCGCCGCGTGCGGCACCATGTCCGTCGCGGCCTCGATCTGGTTCTCGTTCGTCTACGACCGCACCGGTCCCACGGGCTGCCTGCAGATGCTCCTCGTCGCCGGCGCGCTCGCTCTCTCCCGCAGGCGCCTCGCATGACGGCCACGGCGCTCGACCCCGCGCTGGGTGGACTGCTGCAGACCGCAGCGGTGGGCCGGGGGCGGCCCTACCTGCTCGTCCACGGCGGCGGGACGCTGCGCAGCCTGGTCCCCGTCGACGACGCGCGGGTGGCGCGCAGGGTCCTCGCCCGCAGCAACGCACCCGAGCCGCTCCCGCGGCACGCCGCTCGGCAGGCGAGGGCGTGGGCGCTGTCACGGCCGCTGGGTCGGCGCACGGTCCCCTCGGACGTCGCGCTGGTCGACGACACGCTCCTGCGCCACGCCATCGGGTGCCTGGTGCCCGACGGCGTCCACCTCGCGATCCACCTGGGACCCGCACGGGCCAACCGCAAGCCGGTCGTCCAGGTGTGGGACGGCGCGGCGCGCCTGGTGGCCGTGGCCAAGTGCGGCCACGACGACCTGACCCGGGCCCTGGTCGAGCGCGAGGGCCTGCACCTGCACCTCCTGGCCCGCGCGCGACCGGGGGACCCTCTCGTCGTGCCCCACCCCCTCGGCCGCGTTGAGCTCGGTGGGCTCCGGCTGGTGGTGCAGGAGGCGCTGCCGGTGACCGACCTGCCCCGTCCCCCCTCGCCGGCGATGCGCACGCGGGCCGAGGAGGCGCTGGTCGCCGCCTGGAGCCCCACGCGCGCCGGGCGCGCCTTCCTCGCCGACCTCGAGGAACGGTGGGTGACGGCCTCCGAGGAGCTGGGGTCCCCGTCGCTGAAGACCCTGGCCGCCCAGGCCCTCGCCCGCGTGCGCGAGGCGCGGCACCAGGGCTGGATCGACGACGTGCTCACCGGCCCGTCCCACGGGGACTGGGCACCGCAGAACCTCGCCTCGGCGGCGGGGGGTCGCGTGCTGGCGTGGGACTGGGAGAGGTTCGACGTACGACGGCCGCTGGGCTACGACGCGCTGCACTTCCGGTTCCGCCAGCTCCTCGGCACCAGTACCCAACCTGGGGTAAAGGTCTTGACGCAGGCGCAGGAGCTGGTGGGCCGCTGGCAGGGTTCCAGCGGTCACCACCGGGGGGTCGCAGCCCTGGTGCTGCTGGACCTCGCCGTCCGCTACGTCGCCGATCGCCAGGGGGAAGTCGGTGGCGCGGGCGGCGACCTGGGCTGGCTCCCGGGCGCGCTCCACCGGTGGTGACCGCCAGACCATCCCGCCAGCGGCCCTGGAGGTCCGATGACCCGCACCGGCAGACACCCCGCTCCCGGGAGGGCGGACGCCTCCCTCGCGACGCCGTGGGAGACCTCGGCCCGTCGACTGGCCGACGGGCTGGGCCAGGCGACGGCGCAGCGGCGGGCACTCCCGGGGCTGCTGATCGCCGGCGGCCAGCGGTGCGGCACCACCTCGATGTACCAGGCGCTGATCCAGCAGCCGCACGTCTTCCGGCCCACCTGGCGCAAGGGGGTCCACTACTTCGACGTCGCCCACCACCGCGGGCTGGAGTGGTACCGCTCGCACTTCCCGCTGCGCACGACGCTGCGGGCCGCGAGCCGCCGGCACGGAGCCGCGGTGTGCTTCGAGTCCAGCCCCTACTACCTCTTCCACCCCGCGGCACCGGCGCGCATCGCGGCCACGCTCCCCCAGGTCAAGGTGCTGGTCCTGGTGCGCGACCCGGTCGAGCGGGCCTACTCCGCCCACGCCCACGAGGTCGCACGCGGCTTCGAGGACCTCGACTTCGCCGACGCCCTGGTGGTCGAGCCGGCCCGGTTGGCCGGCGAGGAGGAACGGCTCCTCGAGGACCCGACCTACGAGTCGCACGCCCACCGTCACCAGGCCTACCGCAGCCGGGGCGAGTACGCCCGGCAGGTGAGCCGGCTCGCGGACCTCCTCGGCCCCGCCCAGGTGAAGGTGGTCGACAGCCACCGCTTCTTCGCCACGCCCGCCCCGGTCTACCGCGAGGTCCTGACCTGGCTGGGTCTGGAGCAGGTCGCGCCGGTGCGGTTCGAGCAGCACAACGCCCGTCCCAGGCTGCCGATCGACCCGGGCCTGGCTGCCGAGCTGCGCTCCCACTACGCCCCCCACGACCAGGCGCTGGAGCGCTGGCTGGGGCACGTCCCGTCCTGGCATGGCTGACCTGCTCCAGGTGCGGGACGCGCCGCCCTCCCACGGTTCCCAGAGCAGGCTCAACCTCGTCGGCGTCGTCACGGGCGGGGCGGCGCAGCTGGCCCTGGTGTGGCTGACGGCCAGGCTGCTCTCCCCCCAGGAGGCGGGCACCGTCTTCACCGCGCTCGGCGTCGGTCCGGTGGCCGCGGCGGCACCGCGCAGCGCACTCGGTGTCGCGGCCGTCCTGCTGGTCCACACCCTGCCCGCCGCCGTGGTCCTGGAGCCCTTGCTGAGCCTGAGCCGCGGGGTCCACGACATGCGTCCCACCGTGGTCCTGGACCGGGCCGGGCGACCGGTGCTCCAGGTCGCGCTCACCGTGCTCGCGGCGCTGTCGCCGTCCGTGGGCACCGTGCTGGCCGCCTGGTGCCTTCCCTACCTGCTGTGCGCGGGCCTGGCCTACCTCGCCACTCCCGCGCTCCGCCCCCCGTCGGGTCCCCGCCCCGCGCTCACCGCCGGCTCCCCCGGTCGGGGTCGCAGCGAGGCGCAGGACCCCGTGAGCCCGGCCCGGTTCCGCCGGTACCTCGCGAGCAGGGCCGGCACCAGCATGGTCCAGGTGGCCTTCGCGCGCCTGGACGTCGTGATCGTCGCCGCCCTGACCGGCCCGCGCGAGGCAGCGGTCTACACCGTGGCCACGCGCTTCGTCGTGCTGGCCCAGATGGTCCAGCAGGCGCTGGCGACCGCTGCCGAGCCCCTGCTGGCCCGTGCCGGTCACGCGACGCGCGCGACGACGGCTGAGGAGTCCGTCGGCGAGCTCTACCGGGCAGCCACCCGGTGGAGCGTGCTGCTGCTGTGGCCGGTCCTGTGCCTGCTCGCGGTGGCCCCCGGGTCCTGGCTCGCGCTCTTCGGAGGCGCCTACGCCGACGCCGGGCAGGTGGTGAGGGTCCTGGCGGCCGCCATGGCGCTCGCGGTGGCGGTCGGCCCCGTGGAGACGGTGCTGGCGATGCACGGCCGGGCCGGTGTCCTGGTGTGGACCAACCTCGGCGCCCTGGGGGTCATGGTCGCCCTCGACCTGGCGCTGGTGCCCGCCCACGGGGCGAGCGGGGCCGCGCTGGGGTGGGCCGCCGCCATCGTGTGCAAGAACCTCGCCGGCCTGTGGCTCGTGGTGCGGCTCACCGGCGACGGGCCGGTCGAGCCTGCCTGGTCGTGGGCGCTGACGGTGAACCTGCTCGCGGCCGGCGCCGCCGCGCTCGCGCTCGCGCTCGCGAGCCTGCAGGGAGCCGGTGCCACCGCTCTGGCCGCCCCGACCGCAGTGGTGGTCGGCGGCCTGGTCGTCCTGGGCGGGTACGCCGCCCTCCGCGAGCGCCTGGGGCTGCCGCGCCCCGGGGCGGCCGGTGGCGTGGTCCACCACGTCGGGGGCCACCGATGACCGCGGACCGCCCGCCCGTGCTCTTCCTCGCCGGCATCGGACGCAGCGGCACCACCCTGGTGGAGCGGGTGCTGGGCGAGGTGCCCGGAGTCCTGGCGCTCGGCGAGGTCCTGCACCTGTGGGAGCGCGGACTGGGGCTGGGCGAGCGCTGCGGCTGCGGCGAGGTCCTCACCGGCTGCGGGTTCTGGCAGGAGGTCGGTGGCCGGGCGTTCGGCGGGTGGGACCGTGTCGACCTGCACCGGGTGGCGGCACTTCGTCGTCGGGTGGACCGCGCCTCTCGGGTGCCGGCGCTGGTGAGGGGCTCCGCGCGCCGCGAGGTCGTCGAGTACGCCGAGCTGTACTCCCGCGTCTACGCCGCCGCAGCGCAGGTGACCGGGGCGGAGGTCGTCGTCGACTCCAGCAAGCAGGTGTCCCTGGCCTGGTGCCTGGCGCTCTCGGGCCGGGTCGAAGTGCGTCTGGCCCACTGCGTGCGGGAAGCGCGTGCGGTGGAGCACTCCTGGTCCACGGAGGTGGCCAGGCCCGAGGCCGTGGACCGCGAGCACGCCCAGATGCCCCGGTACGCGCCCGCCTACCTCTCGGCGCTGTGGGTGCTGCACAACCTGGAGGCCGAGGTCCTCTCCCGCCGCGTGCCCTCGGTCCGGTTGCGCTACGAGGACTTCGTCGACGACCCGCCCGCCCACACCCGCCGGCTCCTCGGGCTGGTCGGTCTCGGCGACACCGACCTGGCCCACGTGGCGCCGACCCGGGTCACGCTCTCCCGCGGCCACTCCTGCGCCGGCAACCCGATGCGCTTCCAGGAGGGAGAGGTGCAGGTGCGGGCCGACGAGCGGTGGCGCAGGGAGCAGCCCGTCGGCCGGACCCGGCTGGTCACCGCCCTCAGCGCCCCGGTCCTCCACCGCTACGACTACCTCTGGGGAGGCACCCCGTGACCGTGTCGACGCTGCCGACGGTGGGAGTCGTGATCCCGACCCGGGACCGGCCCGCTCTCGTCCGCCGTGCCATCGCCTCCGTCCTCGCCCAGGACTACCCGGGTCGGGTCGAGGTCGTGGTCGTGCACGACGGGGTCGAGGCGGACACCTCGTTGGAGCGCTGCGGGGACCGGCCGGTGCGGGCGGTGGTCAACACGCGTCGTCCCGGCCTCGCGGGGGCGCGCAACACCGGCGTGCTGCTGCTCGACACCGACTTCGTCGCGTTCTGCGACGACGACGACCACTGGCTGCCCGGCAAGCTCAGCGCCCAGGTCGCGCGGGCCACCGGCCCCGACCGCCCGCCCACCGTCACGTGCGCCATCACGATCGAGTACGCCGGTCAGCGCCACGTCCGCCGGGCCGGGACCTCCCAGGTGACCGAGCAGGACCTCACCCGCTCGATCATGGCGATGCTGCACTCCAGCTGCCTGCTCTTCGACCGGACCGCGCTCATCGACGACATCGGCCTGGTCGAGGAGCGCATCCCCGGGAGCCAGAACGAGGACTGGGACCTCAAGCTGCGGGCGGCCCGGGTGGCGCCGATCGCCCACGTGGACGAGCCGTTGACGGTGGTGGACTGGGGCGGCGGCTCCCACTACGCGCGGCGCTGGGACACCAAGATCGCGTCGTGGCGGTGGATGCTGGAGCACCACCCGTCCCTCGCCCAGGACCGGCGCGGGTGCGCCCGGGTGCACGGCCAGATCGCCTTCGCCGAGGCTGCGCGCGGGCGCCGGCTCGACGCCCTGCGGGCCGCCGGGCGCGCCGTGCGGCTCGACCCTCGTCAGTGGCGCGCGCCGCTGGCGGTGGCGTGCGCCGCCGGACTCCCCGCGGAGCGGGTCCTCGGGCTGCTGCACCGCGTCGGGCGGGGAGTGTGAGGTGACCGGCACGCGGCTCGACCGCCTCCCGGCCCCGCTGACGCCGCTGGTGCGCACGGGTCTGCGGCTGGTGACGCTGGCCTACCGGGTGCGCTACCCGCGCAGGCTGCGGTGCGGGCGCGACGTGGTGATCCTGGGCGGCCTGCGCATCCGGCAGGGCACGCGGGTCGAGCTGGGCGACAGGGTGCGGGTCCGCCGGGGGGTCCTGGTCAACGGCGGCGGGACGCTGGTCGTCGGGCCGGACACGCTGCTCAACGGTTGCTGGGTGGGTGCGTCGACGCGGGTCGAGATCGGCGCCGGGTGCCTGGTGTCGGACTGCTCGATCACCGACAACGACTTCCACAACCTCGAGCCCGGCCGGCGTCACGAGCCGGCCGACGCCAGGACCCGCTCACCGGTCCGGCTCGGCGACAACGTGTGGGTCGGCGCCCAGGCCTGGGTGCTCAAGGGCACCCGCATCGGCGACGACTCGGTGGTCGGTGCGGTCGCGGTGGTCCGCGGCGAGGTGCCGCCGGGCGTGCTGGTCTCCGGCAACCCCGCCCAGGTGGTGAGCCGGCTCCCGGGGACGTCGACCCACCCCCTCCACGGCGCCGGCGCCGGTCAGCCCGTGGCGACCGACCAGGCCGCCTCCGCGGGCTGAGCGGGCACCGCCCGCAGCGCCGCGGCGCGCCGTACGTGCTCGGCGCCCAGGCTCTCCCCCGGCCGCACCACCACGACCAGCCCCCGCTGCTCCAACCACCGGCACATCTGCACCTGGTGGTCGTCCACGTGCTCGCCGAGGTCAGGGAGACGGGGCACGACCACGGGCACCAGCCCGGCCTCCAGCGCCGCCAGCACCGACCCGGCGCCCCCGTGGACGATCGCGACGTCGGCCCGGGCGAACGCGACGTCCATCGCGCGCGAGGGCAGCCAGCGGTCGAGCTGCACGCCGTCGACCTCGTAGTCGGTCGTGCCGACCTGCCAGCGCACCGTGGTGGTGCCCGGCAGCAGGGCCCGCACCTGGTCGACGGCGCGGGGGAACGCGAAGTGCTCGGTCCCGAGCGCCACCAGCACCTCGCCGGTGCCGGCGAGGACGTCCCGGGCCGGGCCGCCTGGCGGTGCGGGCACGGTCGTGAAGGACTCGTAGACGTCGTGGACGGGGCTCCAGCGCGGCTCCCACCCCGGAGCACCCGCGTCGCCGCCCGGGACCGACAGCTGGCGGCACACGGTGGCGCGGGGCAGCCGGCGCGCCAGCCTCCCGGTGAGGGAGGGCCCCTCCAGCCTGGCCACGCTCTCGACGTACACGACCGGGCAGCCGGTGGCCGCGGCGGCGACGAGGTGCGGCACGGCCTGGGCCGCCCCGGCGCTGACCACCGCGACCGGTCGCACGGCGCGGTGGATGCGCAGGGCCTCGGCCAGGTTCGCCCCGGCCCGCAGCAGCTGCCTGGAGGCCACCTCGCGGACCCACGTCACCTGCTCCCCCGCCAGCCGGCCCTCCGTCTGCGGGGTCCGCGGCACCACCCAGTGGCGGCGCTCGCGCGTCACCCCGGCCTGCCCCGCGAGCGCCCAGAGCTCGGCGAAGTGACCGCCCCCGGAGCTGACCAGCATCGTGGTCCCCTCCTCCCAGCCGGCGGGCGCGAGCTCCGCCCAGCACCGGGCGACCCGCTCGCCGACCGGCCCCGCGGCCGTGCGGGGACCGGGAACGGTGCGCGGGGCGCGCGCCGGCGTGGGGATGCTGGAGCGGCCCAGCCGCTCCCAGGGGTGCAGCACGGACATGGTGGGGCCTTCCGGACGCGGGTGCTTCCCCCCAGCCCACGTGCCGCCCCGACCCCCCCGGGCCGGCTCGCGTCCTGCTTCCCCACAGTGGATGAGCGTCACCGGTCCGCATACCCCGGATCGGGTACGTCGCGTCCTCGGTCGCGGCCCTGCCGCGGCCTGCTCCTAGCGTCCCGGGCATGCCGACCGACGACGTCCCCACCCGGCCCCGCCGCCGCCGGTCCCTCGTCGTCTGGGCACTGGGCGCGCTGGCCGCGACGACCGCGCTCGCCGCGGTCCTGACCATGCTCGTGGTCGATGCCGCGCACACCCGGCTGGACCAGCAGGTGGTCCGCGTGCCCGGGGTCTTCGACCAGCTGCAGGCACGTCCGTCGGCCCCTCCCCCGGCGGCGGGCGAGGACACCACGGCCCTCAACATCCTGGTGATCGGCTCGGACCAGCGCCCGGGCGACGCCCCGGCGCAGGAGCCCTCCTCGTGGATCCCCGGCTCCCAGCGCTCGGACACCCTGATGCTCCTGCACCTGGCCGCGGACCGCCGTTCGGCCACGGTCGTCTCGATCCCCCGGGACTCCTGGGTGGAGGTGCCCGGGCACGGCATGGCCAAGGTGAACGCCGCGTTCTCCTGGGGCGGCCCCGGCCTGGCCGTCGCCACGGTCGAGCGCCTCACCGCGCTGCGTGTCGACCACGTCGCGTGGATCGGGTGGGACGGCTTCCGGGCGCTCACCGACCTGGTGGGCGGCATCGACGTCTGGGTCCCCTCCACCGTGCGCGACAGCGCCCGCGGCCGGACCTGGGAGCGCGGGATGCACCACCTCGACGGCGACGACGCCCTCGACTACGTCCGCCAGCGCTACGGGCTCCGCGACGGCGACCTGGACCGCGTGCGCCGACAGCACTACTTCCTGCGGGCGATGCTCGACAGCTTCCGCCACCACTTCTCGGTCCTGGACCCGTTCGGCACCCACGACATGCTCGACGTGCTCACCGCCCACCTCTCCGTCGACGACGGCCTGGACCGCGACCAGCTCGAGGAGCTGCTCTTCGACCTCCTCGACCTGACCTCCGACGACGTCGACTTCCTGACCGCCCCCGTCGCCGGGCTGGGCCGCGAGGGCAGCCAGAGCGTCGTCTACCTCGACGGCACGACGTCCGCGGCCCTGTGGCGGGCGCTGCAGCGAGACCGCGCCGAGACCTGGGTCGAGGACCATCGCGACCAGCTCACCGGGGCCGTGGTCAGCTGATCGCGCTCCACTCCTCGGGGTGGTCGCGCCCAGGTGGGCGGCGCACGCTCAGGTGACCTGCGCCATAGTGGCCCCATGCAGCTCGCCCTGTCGCCCGAGGACCAGGCTTTCCGCGAGGAGATGCGCACCTTCTTCACGACCGCGGTGCCGGAGGAGATCCGCACCAAGGTCCTGGAGGGGCGCGAGCTCTCCAAGGAGGAGATCGCCGGGAGCATGAAGCTCCTCGACGACCACGACCTCGCCGTGCCGCACTGGCCCGAGGAGTGGGGCGGACGCGGCTGGAGCGACCTGCAGCGCCATCTCTACCTCGAGGAGATGCAGGCCGCCGGCTGCCCGGTCCCGCTGGCGTTCAACGCCTCCATGATCGGGCCGGTGCTCGCGCAGTTCGCCAGCCAGGAGATGAAGGAGCGC
>LULE01000250.1_pt1 | contig 23991 bp, 17 predicted proteins | sample 728231 | NCBI WGS metagenome assembly LULE01 (sample SAMN03860297, study PRJNA289734) | marine metagenome | biome: seawater column; feature: ocean; material: water; isolation source: Red Sea water column Station 192 - depth 10m | place: Saudi Arabia: Red Sea | collected 2011-10-15 | depth 10 m | reverse complement strand
GTGCCAGGACTCGGTCTGGACGATGTTGATCTCGTCGCCGACGAACTTCTTGGCGAACGACGGGATGCCCTGGGCCGCCTGGTACTGGTCGATGGTGACGTCGAAGCCGTCGCCGGTGGTCTCGACGGTGACCTCCCGGCGCAACACCCGCTGGTGGTCGCAGACCTCCTCGCGGAAGGCGGGGTCCGCGAGCATCGCGAGCACCTTCTCGGCGGGGGCGTCGTAGGCCATCTCGTGCACGAGTCGCTTGCTCATCGCTCTCCTCCCAGCCAGGCGGTGCCGATGGTCTGCTCGACCTCGAGGCCCGCCTTGATGTTGTCGGCCATCAGGCCCTCCAGCTTGCCGCCGATGACCGGTACCTTGACCTTGACGTCGAGCTCGACGACCTCTGCCGTGCCGGCACCGCGGGCCTCGAGCCGGACGGTGCCGGTGGCGGTGGTCGGTTTGCCCGGCGCGGTCACCGAGACGGTGCCGCCGGCGTGGGAGGTCCAGTGCTCCTCGATGACCGCGCGGGTGGTGTCGCCGGCGATCTTCTTGGCGATCGCCGGTGGGGGTCAGGTCGATGTCGTGGGAGACCACGCCCTGGGCGTCGCAGACCTTCGCGCGGAAGGCCGGGTCGGCCAGCATCGCGAAGACCTCGTCGGGTGGGGCGTCGTAGGTCAGCTCGTGTCGGAACTTCACGGCGCACATCATGCCGTGCCGCGGCTGCACGGGTCCCCGTGTGGGACGTTGTGGTCATGAGTGGCGAGAACTTCGTGTCCTTCGGGGAGCAGGGCGCGCAGCTGACCTACGGCTCCTACCTCCAGCTCCCCAAGCTGCTCGACGCGCAGCGCTGCGAGTCCGGCGGAGACGGCGCCCCGCCCGCGCACGACGAGCTGCTCTTCATCACGATCCACCAGGTCTACGAGCTGTGGTTCCAGCAGCTCCTGCACGAGGTCGAGGCCGCCCGCGAGGCGATGCTCGGCGGGGTCGGCAGCGGCGGGGGTGAGGGCGGCAGCCGCCTCTGGTGGGCGCAGCACCTGCTGCAGCGGGTGCACGTCATCGAGCGCACGCTGGTCCAGCAGGTCGACGTGCTGGAGACGATGACCCCGCAGGACTTCCTCCAGTTCCGCCAGCGGCTCGCGCCGGCCAGCGGCTTCCAGTCGGTGCAGTTCCGCGAGCTCGAGTTCGTCTCCGGCGCCAAGGACGCGGGGTACGTCGAGAGGTTCCGCGGGCTGACTGCCGACGAGCAGGCGCGGCTGGCCCGGCGGTTGGAGGAGCCGACCCTGTGGGACGCCTTCCTGGTCGCGCTCGCCTCGGCGGGGCTGGCGGTCGGGTCCGACGAGGAGGTCTCCACCTCGCTGCGCACCGTCGCCCACGACCGGGACACCCATGCGGCGCTGTGGGCGCTGGCCGAGGCGCTGCTCCAGCACGACGAGCTCGCCGCCTCCTGGCGGGCACGGCACGTGGTGATGGTCGAGCGGATGATCGGGGCGAAGTCGGGCACCGGCGGCAGCTCCGGGTCGACGTACCTGCGATCGCGCCTGCCGCTGCAGTACTACCCGCTGTTGTGGGAGCTGCGCAGCAACCTCTGACCTCTCCGTGCCGGGCGCCCTCCCGGAGGGGCGGCGCGGCACCACCCCTTCGTCGGAACCACCCGCCTCGCTCGTCCCTCACGAGCCGGGGGCCAGGCCCATCCACCCTCCTCCGGGGGGTGGCGCCGCGCCGCCCCGCCGTCCGGACGCTGCGGCGCCGCGCCGCCCCGCCGTGCGGCCTCCGGGCGCGCCCGGTTGGCCCGGGCGTGACGTGGGTCCTAGTGTCGGAGACGTGTCAACGACGACGCACGACAGTGAGCTGAAGGACCTGATCGCGAAGGCGACCGAGTTGGCGAAGGCCGGGAAGGGGACGGGAGGGCCGCCGCACGACGAGGTGGGCGCGCTCCTGACGGCCTACTACCGTCACGTCGCCCCCGAGGACGTCTCCGGCCGGGCCGACGTGGACGTCTACGGCGCCCTCGCGAGCCACTACCGGCTGGCGGCCGAGCGGCCCCAGGGCACCGCCCGGGTGCGGGTGCTGACGCCGACGCTGGCAGAGGACGGCTGGTCGGCGGGCGGGCACAGCGTGGTCGAGGTCGTCACCGACGACATGCCGTTCCTGGTGGACAGCCTCACCATGGAGCTCTCCCGTGAGCTGCGCGACGTGCACGTCGTGGTGCACCCGCACTTCGACGTACGCCGCGACATCACCGGCGCGCTGCTGCACGTCGCCCCGGTCGACGACGGGGCGCTCGAGCCCGACGACGACTCGGTCCGCGAGTCGTGGATGCACGTGGAGATCGACCGGATCGCCGACGAGGACGCCGCGAGCATCGTGGAGAACGTCCAGCGGGTGCTGCGTGACGTGCGCGAGGCCGTCGAGGACTGGCCGCGCACGCGGCAGCGGATGCTCGACGTGGTCGACGAGCTGCGGGCGCACGCCCCGAGCAGCCTGGACGCCGAGGAGGTCCGCCAGGGCGCCGAGCTGCTGGAGTGGCTCACCGACGACCACTTCACCTTCCTCGGCTACCGCGAGTACGCGCTGGAGGAGCACGACGGCGAGGACGCGCTGCGCGCGGTCCCCGGCAGCGGTCTGGGCATCCTGCGCGCGGACCAGGACACCTCCGAGGCGTTCGCACGGCTGCCCGAGCCGGTCAAGGCCAAGGCACGCGAGAAGACCCTGCTGGTGCTGGCCAAGGCCAACTCGCGCGCAACGGTGCACCGACCGGCGTACCTCGACTACGTCGGCGTGAAGACCTTCGACGCCGCGGGTGAGGTGACGGGGGAGCGGCGCTTCCTCGGGCTGTTCTCCTCGTCGGCGTACGCCGAGTCGCTGATCCGCATCCCGCTGCTGCGTGAGAAGGCGCGCGAGGTGCTGCGGCGCAGCGGCTTCGACCCGCGCAGCTACGCCGGCCGGGCGCTGATGGACACCCTCGAGGGCTACCCCCGCGACGAGCTCTTCCACACCACCGTCGACGAGCTCGCGCCGATGGCCGTGGCCGCGATGCACGCCCGTGAGCGACGGGCGGTGCGCGTGATCACCCGTGCCGACACCTACGGGCGCTACGTCAGCGTGCTCGTCTACCTCCCGCGCGACCGCTACAACACCGCGGTCCGTGAGAAGTTCAGCGAGATCCTGCTCGACCAGCTCGGCGGCGAGTCCGTGGAGTTCACCGTCCGCATCAACGAGTCGACCACCGCGCGCGTGCACTTCGTCGTGCACCTGCCGCGCGAGGTCGGCGACCCGACGGTCACCGGCACCCTGCGGGCGCTCGACACCACCGACCTCGAGCGGCGGCTCGCCGACGCCTCGCGCTCGTGGCGCGACGACTTCCTGGCCGCGGTGCTCTCGGAGTACGGCGAGCAGGTCGGCGCCTCCCTGGGTCGCCGTTACGTCGACTCGTTCCCGGAGGCCTACAAGGAGGACTTCTCGCCCCGTGCGGCGGCCGTCGACGTCGGCCGGCTCGAGGGCATCGAGGGCGAGGAGGGGCTCGACCTGTCCCTGGCCCAGCACCTCGACGCCGGGCGCGGCGAGGCACGGCTGAAGGTCTTCCGCGTGGGCAGCCCGCTGTCGCTGTCCGCGGTCCTGCCGATGCTCACGAGCCTGGGCGTCGAGGTCGTCGACGAGCGACCCTACGAGCTCGACGACCTGGACCGGCCGACCTACGTCTACGAGTTCGGCCTGCGCTACGGGTCGGCGCTCCCCGACGACGCACGCGAGCTCTTCGTCGACGCGCTGCGGGCGGTGTGGGACGGACGCGCCGAGGTCGATGGCTTCAACCGGCTGGTGCTGGGCGTGGGGCTGGGCTGGCGGCAGGCGATGCTGCTCCGCGCGTACGCCAAGTACATGCGCCAGGGCGCCTCGCCGTTCGCCGTCGACACCATCGAGGAGGCGCTGGCCGCCAACGTCGACATCACCCGGCTGCTGGTGCGGCTCTTCGAGCTGCGCTTCGACCCCGAGGTCACCGACCGCGAGCAGCAGACCGAGACGCTGGAGGCCCGTCTGGGCAGTGCGCTCGACGACGTGGCCAGCCTCGACCACGACCGCATCCTGCGCGGCTACCGCACCCACATCCGCGCCACGCTGCGCACCAACCACTTCCAGCACGGCGAGGACGGGCGGCCCAAGGACTACCTCAGCCTCAAGCTGGAGCCGTCCGCGATCCCGGACCTGCCCTCGCCGCGGCCGAAGTTCGAGATCTTCGTCTACTCCCCGCGCGTGGAGGGCGTGCACCTGCGCTTCGGGTCGGTGGCCCGCGGCGGCCTGCGGTGGAGCGACCGACGCGACGACTTCCGCACCGAGGTGCTGGGGCTGGTGAAGGCCCAGATGGTCAAGAACACCGTCATCGTGCCGGTGGGTGCGAAGGGCGGCTTCTACGCCAAGAACCTCCCCGACCCCGGCGACCGCGAGGCGTGGATGGCCGAGGGCATCGCCTGCTACCGCACCTTCATCTCCGGGCTGCTCGACATCACCGACAACCTGGTCGAGGGCCGCACGGTGCCGCCGGCCGACGTGGTCCGCCACGACGGCGACGACGCCTACCTGGTGGTCGCGGCCGACAAGGGGACCGCGACCTTCTCCGACATCGCCAACGAGGTGGCGCTGTCCTACGGCTTCGGCTACGACCACAAGGCCATGGGCATCACCGCCCGCGGCGCCTGGGTCTCGGTCCAGCGGCACTTCCGCGAGCGGGGCATCGACTGCCAGGCCGAGGACTTCACCTGCGTCGGCATCGGCGACATGTCCGGCGACGTCTTCGGCAACGGCATGCTCTGCTCCGAGCACACCCGCCTCGTGGCCGCCTTCGACCACCGCGACATCGTCCTCGACCCCGACCCGGACGCCGCCACGTCGTACGCCGAGCGCAGGCGGCTCTTCGAGCTGCCCCGCTCCTCGTGGCAGGACTACGACACCTCGCTGCTATCCGAGGGCGGCGGCGTGTGGTCGCGCCAGCGCAAGTCGATCCCGCTCAACGACCACGTCCGGCGGGCGCTCGGCATCGACGAGGGCGTCGAGCAGATGACGCCGAACGAGCTGATGCGGGCCATCCTCACGGCCCCGGTCGACCTGCTGTGGAACGGCGGCATCGGCACCTACGTCAAGGGCGCTGAGGAGACCCACGCCGACGTCGGCGACAAGGCCAACGACGCGATCCGTGTCGACGGTGGCCAGCTGCGTGCGGCCTGCGTCGGCGAGGGCGGCAACCTGGGGCTGACCCAGGCCGGGCGCATCGAGTACGCCCGTCGCGGCGGACGCCTCGACACCGATTTCATCGACAACTCCGCCGGCGTCGACACCTCCGACCACGAGGTCAACATCAAGATCCTGCTCGACCGGGTCGTCGCCGACGGCGACCTCACCCACAAGCAGCGCAACACGCTGCTGGCCGAGATGACCGACGAGGTCGCGGCGCTGGTGCTGCGCGACAACTACGAGCAGAACCTCGCGCTGGCCAACGCACTCAACCACGCGCCGTCGATGCTCCACGTCCACGAGGCGCAGATCCGGCAGCTCGAGGCGGACGGGGTGCTCGACCGCGAGGTCGAGGGCCTGCCCTCGACCAAGGTCATCAAGCGACGTGCCGAGCGCGGCGAGGGGCTCACCGCGCCGGAGCTGTCGGTGCTGATGGCGTGGACGAAGATCGTGCTGGCCGACGAGCTGGTCGCCAGCGACCTGCCCGACGACCCCTACCTCGTCCAGGACCTCACGGCCTACTTCCCCTCCGCGATGCGCGAGCGGTTCCAGGCCCAGATCGGGGACCACCCGCTGCGCCGGGAGATCATCGTGACCCAGGTCGTCAACGACCTGGTCAACGGTGCCGGCATCACGTTCCTGGCCCGGCTGGGCGGGGAGACCGGGGCGAGCGCGCCGGAGCTGGTGGGGGCCAACTTCGTGGCCCGCGAGGTCTTCGGGTCCCTGCCGCTGCGGCAGGAGCTCAGCGCCTGGGACAACAAGCTGGACGCGGCCGTCCAGACCCGGATGCGGCTGGAGATGCGGACACTGGTGGAGCGGGCGAGCCGGTGGTTCGTCGCGAACCGTCGCCCGCCCATGGAGAGCCAGGCGGAGGTGGACCAGCTCGCCGGGCCGGTGCAGGAGACGATGGCGCGGCTGCCCGAGCTGATGAGTGGGCGCGAGCTGGCCGCGTTCGAGGAGCGTCGCGAGCGGCTGCTCGCGCAGGGTGTGCCCGAGGAGCTCGCGGAGCGCGTGGCGGTGCTCCCACCGGCGTACATGGTGCTGGGGGTGGTGGACACCGCACTGCGCACCGGTCTGGAGCCTGCCGACGTCGCGCGGGTCCACTTCGCGCTCGGCGAGCGGCTCGGCCTGCCGGTGCTGGTGCAGCGCATCCTGGGGCTCCCGCGCGAGGACCGTTGGCAGACCATGGCCAGGGCGGCGCTGCGGGACGACCTGCACCAGGTCCACCTGCAGCTCACGGGGCAGGTGCTCGCCGCGACCGAGGACGACGAGTCCGCCGCTGCGCGCATCCAGGCCTGGGAGGACGCCGACGCCGTGCAGGTCGACCGGGCCGCCCGCACGCTGCGGGACATCTGCTCCGACGACGCCGCCGACCTCGCACGGCTCTCGGTGGGGCTGCGGGTGGTGCGGGGGCTGCTGGCGACGGGGTAGCCCCTCGGTGGTCGAGGCGCGAGGCCGCACCGCTGGTCGAGGTGCGAGGCCGGTCACGGCCGAGCCTCGAGACCCGGTGACGGGGAGGTCCGAGACCTCCCCGTTATCGGTTTTACCGTTGTCGGAGGGCCGACCTAGGCTGCTTGACGATGACAACGGAATCTCGGGAAGCGCCTCAGGCGGCGGGTGTGCACTCGCTGTGGCGGCTGCGTGGCTACCTGCGGCCCTACGTGTGGTCGCTCTCGCTGATGCTGGTCGCCTCGCTGGGCGGCGTGGCGCTGGCCATCGGCATCCCGCTGGTGACCCGGGCGATCATCGACGGGCCGATCACCGAGCGTGACCTCTCCGCCCTGTGGCCGTTGGCCGGTCTGGCGCTGCTGCTCGGGGTGACCGAGGCGTTCCTGGTCTGGATGCGTCGGTGGGTGCAGTCGGCCGCCGTGCTCGGCCTGGAGACCACGATGCGCCGCGACCTCTACGCCCGGTTGCAGGAGCTGCCGATGGCCTTCCACGGCCACTGGCAGTCCGGTCAGCTTCTCTCGCGCGCGACGACCGACCTGTCGGCGATCCGGCGCTTCAGCGGCTTCGGCCTGCTGTTCCTGCTCATCAACGTCGTGCAGCTGACGGCGACGACCGTGGTGCTGCTGCACATGTACTGGCCGCTCGGCCTGGTCGTCGCGGCCGCCTCCGCACCGATCGTGTGGCTCTCGATGCGCTTCGAGAAGCGCTACGTCGTGATCTCCCGGCGGGTGCAGGACGACGCCACGAGCATGGAGAAGGTCCGGCTCTCCGCCCGCTTCTGGACCTTCCTCGAGGTCATCCCCAACGTCGCGGTCGTGATCGTGCTGGCCCTCGGCGCGTACGGCGTGGGCCGAGGCTCGCTGACGCCCGGTGAGCTGGTCGCGTTCATCACCCTGCTGCTGAGCCTGGTGTGGCCGGTCTCCTCGCTCGGCGTCATCCTCGCGATGGCCCAGGAGGCGATGACCGCGTCCGCGCGCATCCTGGAGATCTTCGACACCGAGCCGTCCATCGTGGGCGGTGAGCGTCGCATCGACGCCCCGCGCGGGCACGTGCGCTTCGAGGCCGTCGACTTCGCCTTCCCCGACACCCCCGACACCTCGGTGCTGGCCGGGCTCGACCTTGACATCGCGCCGGGGGAGACCGTGGCCCTGGTCGGGGCGACCGGGTCGGGCAAGACCGTGCTGACCGCCCTGGTGCCGCGGCTGTGGGACGTCACCGGTGGCCGGGTCACCCTCGACGGGGTCGACGTCCGGGAGCTGGACCTGGAGCACCTGCGCTCGCTGGTCGCCACCGCCTTCGAGGACCCGACGCTGTTCTCGATGAGCGCCCGGGAGAACCTCACGCTGGGACGCTCGGACGCGACCGACGAGGAGATCGACGAGGCGCTGCAGATCGCCCAGGCGCAGTTCGTCCACGACCTGCCGTGGGGCCTCGACACCCGCATCGGCGAGCAGGGCATGGCGCTCTCCGGCGGCCAGCGGCAGCGGCTCGCCCTGGCGCGCGCGGTGCTCACCCGCCCCACGGTGCTCGTGCTCGACGACACCCTCTCCGCCCTCGACGTGCACACCGAGAAGCTCGTGGAGGAGGCGCTGCGCCGGGTGCTGGCCGACACCACCGGCATCGTCGTGGCCCACCGTGCCTCCACGGTGCTGCTCGCCGACAAGGTGGCGCTGCTCCAGGGCGGGCGGATCACCCACGTCGGCCAGCACAGCGAGCTCCTCGCGACCGTCCCCGCCTACCGCGAGCTCCTGGCCGCCGAGGCCGAGCGCGGCCCCACCGGCCCCACCGGGCCCAGCGGCACCGGCCTCACCGAGGGGGTGCCGGCATGAGCACCCCGCAGGACTCCAGGACGTGGCGCGGCGAGGCCGCCGTCGACGCCGACGAGGCGGCCGAGCGACTGACGGCCGGCCGGCTCGGCGGGGGCTCCCGGCGCCTCCTGCGCGAGCTGCTGTCGCCGTACTCCGGGGCGCTGAAGCTGCTCGTGCTCGTCGTGCTGGTCGAGAACGTCGCCCGGCTCTCCATCCCCTACCTCGTCAAGGTCGGCATCGACTCCGGCATCCCGCCGATCCGCACCGACGACGACCTCACCCCGCTGGCCACCGTGGTGGCGCTCGTGCTCGGCGCGACGCTGACCCAGGCGGTCGCGCGCAACCGGTTCCTGGTGATGCAGGGGCGCATCGGCCAGGACGTCCTGCACGCGCTGCGCCGCCGGGTCTTCCGACACTTCCAGGCCCTTGACCCGCAGTTCCACGACACCTACACCTCCGGCCGGGTCATCTCGCGCCAGACCTCCGACGTCGACGCGATCTACGAGATGCTCGAGACCGGCTTCGACGGCCTGGTCACCGCCGCGCTGACGCTGGTCGGCACCGCTGGCATCCTGCTCTTCCTCGACGTCGAGCTCGGTCTCGTGGCGCTGCTGTGCTTCCCGTTCCTGGTGCTGCTGACCAACTGGTTCCGCAAGGCCTCGGCCGCCTCCTACCGCGTCACCCGCGAGAAGGTCGCGCTGGTGATCGTCCACTTCGTGGAGTCCATGGGCGGCATCCGCGCCGTCCAGGCCTTCCGTCGCGAGCGTCGCAACCAGGAGATCTTCGACGACGTCAACGACCAGTACCGCCGGGCCAACCTGGTGGCCTTCCGGCTGGTCGCGTGGTTCATGCCGGGCATCCGGCTCATCGGCAACGTCACCATCGCCTCGGTCCTCCTCTACGGCGGCTACCTCGCCTACAACGGCGACGTCACCGTCGGCGTGCTGGCGGCCTTCCTGCTCTACCTGCGGCAGTTCTTCGAGCCGATGATGGAGATCAGCCAGTTCTACAACACCTTCCAGTCCGCCTCGGCGGCCCTGGAGAAGCTCGCCGGCGTGCTCGAGCAGGAGCCCGGGGTGCCCGAGCCGACCGACCCGACGCCGCTGGGGCGAGCCGCGGGGGAGGTGCGCTTCGACCACGTGGAGTTCGCCTACGTCGAGGGGCGCCCCGTCCTGCCCGACCTCGACCTGGTCGTGCCCGCCGGGCAGACCCTCGCCCTGGTCGGCACGACCGGTGCGGGGAAGACGACCATCGCCAAGCTGGCGACCCGCTTCTACGACCCCACCGCCGGTCGGGTGCTGCTCGACGGCATCGACCTGCGCGAGCTCGCCGGCGACTCGCTGCGCGACAACGTGGTGATGGTGACCCAGGAGAACTACCTCTTCTCCGGCACGGTCGCCGACAACATCCGCTTCGGTCGTCCCGAGGCCTCCCTGGACGAGGTGGTCGCGGCGGCCCGGGCGCTGGGGGCGCACGAGTTCATCGAGGCGATGCCGCAGGGCTACGACACCGAGGTGACCAACTCCGGTGGTCGGCTCTCGGCCGGCCAGCGTCAGCTGGTGGCGTTCGCCCGGGCGTTCCTCGCCGACCCCGCCGTGCTGATCCTCGACGAGGCGACGTCCTCGCTCGACATCCCCTCGGAGCGGCTGGTGCAGCAGGCGCTGCGCACGGTGCTGGCCGGCCGGACGGCCGTGATCATCGCCCACCGGCTCTCGACGGTGGAGATCGCCGACCGGGTGCTCGTCCTCGAGCACGGCCGGATCGTCGAGGACGGCAGCCCCGCCGAGCTGGTGGCCGGGGGAGAGGGCCGCTTCGCGGGTCTCCACCAGGCCTGGGCGGACTCGTTGGCCTGAGTGGTCGAGGTGGGCCTCGGGGCGGCCGGGGGCTGAGGCGGGGCACGGAACGGCCCCCGCGCCCCCTCCGTCGGAACCAGCCCCTCGCTCGTCCCTCACGAGGGGGCGGCCAGGCCCATCCACCCTCCTCCGGGGGCGCCCGGGCCGTCCCGCGCCCCGCCGGCGGCCCCCGGCAGCCCCTTCGTGGGAACCAGCCCTCTCGCTCGTCCCTCACGAGTGGGCGGCCAGGCCCATCCACCCTCCTCCGGCCGCCCCGCGCCCCGCGGACCCGCGTCCGCACCCGGCGGCTAGGGTCGGCGCCATGAGCGAGCTGCACCTCCTCGACGCTGCCGAGACCGCCCGCCGCACGAGTGCGGGGGAGGTGAGCGCGGTCGAGGTCGCGCGGGCCTCCCTGGAGCGGATCGCCGCCCTCGACCCGGGGCTCAACGCGATGTCGCGGGTGCTCGCCACCGAGGCGCTGGCCGAGGCCGAGAGCCGGGACGCCGCGCTGGCGGCGGGCGAGCCGTGCGGTCCGCTGCACGGCGTACCCGTCGTCATCAAGGAGGAGGTCGACGTCGCCGGGACGGTGACGACCTTCGGCGGCGAGGGCAACAGCACCCCGGCGGCCGCCGACGCCGAGGTGGTGCGCCGCCTGCGGGCGGCCGGTGCGGTGGTCGTGGGGAAGACGACGATGCCGGAGTTCGGGGCGTGGCCCTACACCGAGGGCACCTCGCGCGGCATCACGCGCAACCCGTGGGACCCCTCGCGCACCCCGGGCGGCTCCAGCGGCGGCACCGCCGTCGCGGTGGCCACCGGCATGGTGCCGGTCGGCCTCGGTGGTGACGGGGGCGGCTCGATCCGCATCCCCAGCGCGATGTGCGGTCTCTTCGGCCTCAAGCCGCAGCGCGGCCGCGTGACGACCGCCCCGCACCCGCACCTGTGGTGGGCGCTGGGCACGGCCGGCCCGTTGACCCGCACCGTGCTGGACAGCGCGATCTTCTACGACGCCATCCGCGGGAACGTGCCCACCGACCTCTACTCCGCCGGCGAGACGGGCTCGTTCACCGAGGCCGCCCGCACCGCTCCGGGACGCCTCCGGATCGGCTGGTCCACCAAGCCGGTCACGCTCGGCGTACGCCCCGACCCAGCCCACGTGCGGGCGGTGCAGGACACCGCGCGCCTGCTCGGCGAGCTGGGCCACGACGTGCGCGAGGTGGACCCCCGATACCCGGACCCGACGCTGGCGTTCGTGCCGCAGTTCTTCGCCGGCATCCGTGACGAGGCCGCGATGGTCGAGCATCCCGAGCGGCTGGAGCGGCGCACCCGTGAGACCCGACGCCTCGGGGCCTGGGTGACGCCCCGCGTGCGCGACTGGGCGCTGCGCCAGAGCGAGGAGATCTCGCGGGCGGCCAACCGGGTCTTCGACGACGTGGACGTGCTGCTGACCCCGACCGTGGCGCACCGTCCGCCGCAGGTGGGCGTCATCGACGGTCGCGGAACGGTCGGCTCGACGCTCAAGGCGATGCCCGCCATCGCCTACTGCGCGATCTGGAACGTCGCCGGCAACCCCGCCGCCAACGTCCCCGCCGGGCTCGGTGAGGACGGCCTGCCGCTCGGCGTCCAGCTCGTCGGGCGCCAGCACGACGAGACCACGCTGCTCAGCCTCTCCGCCCAGCTCGAGGCCGCGCGCCCCTGGTCCTTCCCGCGCCTCTGACCGACTCCGGCGAGAGGCCCCTAGGGTGAGGCCGTGACTGCGATCAGGGTGAGGGACCTGACCAAGGTGTACGGAGAGGTGCGCGCCGTCGACGGCGTGGACCTTGACGTGGCCGACGGGGAGTTCGTGGGCGTGCTCGGCCCCAACGGGGCGGGCAAGACCACGCTGCTGGAGGTCGTGGAGGGCCTGCGCCGCCCCGACTCCGGGACCGTGGAGGTGCTGGGCGAGCAGGTGTGGCCGCGCAACGCGGCGGTGCTCCCGCGCATCGGCGTGCAGCTGCAGGCCTCCGCGTTCTTCGAGCGGCTCACCGCTCGCGAGCAGATCCGCACGTTCGCGGCCCTGTACGACGTCAGCCCGGCGCGCGCCGACGACTGGCTCGAGCGGGTCGGGCTCGCGGAGAAGGCCTCGGCGCGGGTCGAGGACCTCTCCGGCGGCCAGGCCCAGCGGCTCTCCATCGCCTGCGCGCTGGTGCACGACCCCGAGCTGGTCTTCCTCGACGAGCCGACCGCCTCCCTGGACCCGCAGGCCCGCCGCAACCTCTGGGACCTGCTGGCGGGCATCAACGAGGCCGGCCGCACCGTCGTGCTGACCACCCACTACATGGACGAGGCGGAGGTCCTCTGCGACCGGGTCGCGGTGATGGACTCCGGCCGGGTGCTGCAGGTCGGGTCGCCGGCCGAGTTGGTGCGCCACCTCGACGCCCCCGCCCGCATCATCGTGGCCCCCGGCCAGCTCGACGAGGCAGGGGCCCGGGGCATCGCCGGCACCGAGTCGGTCGAGGTGGGGCCCGACGGCACGGTGCTCACCACCCGGCACCCCGCCGACGTGGTGGCCCGGCTCGGGGAGCTCGGCGCCCTCGACGGGGTGCGGGTGCAGACCGGGACCCTCGAGGACGTCTTCCTCGCGCTCACCGGACGGAGCTACCGAGCATGAGGGCCTTCTCCGCCATCGCCGCGGCGATCGTGCGCGGCTTCGTCCGCGACCGGGCCTCGCTGTTCTTCGCGGTCGTCTTCCCGCTGATGTTCCTGGTCTTCTTCGGTGGCGTGCTGTCCGACCGCGGGCAGCCGGCCGCCGAGCTGGTGCAGGTCGGCGACCTCGCGCTGGTCGAGGCACTGTCCCCGGAGGCCCGCGACGCGTTCGACGCGGCCTTCGACGTACGCCGGGTCGACGACCTCGACACCGCCCTGGAGCAGGTGCGCAGCGGTGACGCCGACGTCGCGCTGCGCCAGGACGGCGGCACCCTGGTGGCGCACTACACGCAGACCGACCAGGTGCAGGCTGCCGTCACGCAGGCGACCCTCAGGGCCCTCGTGGACGGCACCAACGTTGCGCTGCTCGCGCAGGAGGCCGGCTCGGCGGTGCCGTTCGCGCTCGACGTGGAGCGGGTGGAGGACGAGTCGCTGACCGTGATCCAGTTCGTGACGCCCGGCCTGCTGGGCTGGGCGATCGCGACCAGTGCGGCGATCGGCGCGGCCGCGACCCTGCAGGGGTGGCGGCAGACCAAGCTGATGCGGCGCCTCCAGCTGGCGCCGGTGCGCACGCGCACCATCGTGTCCGCGCGCGTCGTGGTCACGCTCGGCATCGCGCTGGTGCAGACCGCGATCTTCCTCGGGGTCGGCATGGCGTTCTTCGGGTTGTCGCTCACCGGCTCCTGGTGGATGGCCGTGCCGCTGGTCCTGGTCGGGACGCTGTGCTTCATGGCCCTCGGCCTGCTCGCCGGCGCGCTCACCACCACGGCGGAGGCGGCGGTCAACGCCGCCAACTTCATGGTGCTGCCGATGGCGTTCCTCAGCGGTTCCTTCTTTTCCCTCGACGGGGCGCCGCGGTGGTTGCAGACCATCTCGGACCTGATGCCGCTCAAGCACCTCAACGATGGCATGCTCGACGTCATGGTCCGGGGAGAGGGCCCGGCCGCCGCCCTGCCGGTGCTTGGGATCCTCGCGGCGTTCGCACTCGTGGTCACGCTGGTCGCGGCCAAGCTCTTCCGCTGGGAGAGCGTCTAGGCCCCGGTCCGCCGCTCCTCGCCGGCTGCGGTGTGACCGGCCGGGCACCCTGTTGGGTGACCTGTCCTGGGATGCGTCTGCCTACGTTCGTTGCAGACGTGCAGCCGTAGCGACCAGAGAGCGAGCCCACGATGAGCCCACTCGCGCACGGCGCGGCGGCATCGACCGACGTGGTCGGCGCCCAGGGGGATACCCCGCAGGACGCCGCTCCACACCCCTCCGACCTGGTCGTGCTCCTCGACGAGGAGGGTCGACCGACCGGCACGGCCCCCCGCACCCGGGTCCACACCCGTGAGACCCCGCTCCACCTCGCCTTCTCGCTGTACGTCGTCGACACGGACGGTCGGCTGCTGCTGACCCGCCGCGCGACCGGCAAGACCGCCTGGCCCGGGGTCTGGACCAACTCCTGCTGCGGGCACCCCAGGCCGGGGGAGCCGGTGCAGGCCGCCGTGCGCCGGCGCACCGCCGAGGAGCTCGGGCTCGAGGTCGGCGGGCTCGACGTCGTGCTCCCCGACTTCCGCTACCGCGCCGTCGACGCCTCGGGTGTCGTGGAGAACGAGATCTGCCCGGTCCACCTCACCGTCGTCCCGGTCGGCACCGAGCCCCGGCCCGACCCCGCAGAGGTCGCCGAGCACGCCTGGCTGGACTGGTCCGACGTACGCCGCACCGCGGAGGCGTCCCCGTTCCTGCTGAGTCCCTGGATGGTCCTGCAGGTCGCCCAGCTGGGCGCGCTCGCCGGCGACGACCTGCGCTCGCTGGCCACCCGCAGCACGGGAGCCCTCCGGTGACCGCCGAGATGTTCGCCCCGCCGGCGACGCGTCGTGCGCGCGCGGCGCGGGCCGGTGCCAGGGCCGAGGAGCCGACCGCACCCACCACCCCTCACGCCGCGCAGGCCGGCGCCGAGGCGCTCGCCGCGGTCGAGGAGCTGCTCCGGCTGCGCCTGGACCGCCTGGCGGGGGAGTGGCGCCGCGGGCCCGGGCCCGAGCCGCTGGTCGGTGACGCCGACCCGGTGCTCGGCGAGCAGGGCCTGCCCGGCATCCTCGCCGAGCTCGTGCTCGGCGCCGGCAAGCGTTTCCGCCCGCTCATGTGCCACTGGGGCTGGCTGGCCGCCGGCGGCACGGAGTCCGGCGCCGACCCGACGGTGCCCGTGCGCATCGGGGCGGCCCTGGAGCTGCTGCACGCCTTCGGCCTCGCCCAGGACGACGTGATGGACGGTTCGACCACGCGCCGCGGCCGTCCCGCCACCCACGTGTCCGCCAGCGACTGCCATCGCGCTGCCGGTGGTCGCGACGACGCGCTGCGCTACGGCGCGTCCGTGGCCGTGCTCGTCGGCGACCTGGCCCACATGGAGGCCGACGCGATCGTCGCCGAGCTCGCCCAGCCGGTGCGGCACCTGTGGTGGCGCACCAGCGTCGAGCTCGTGCGCGGGCAGGTCCTCGACCTGTCGGAGGCGGCCGCGGGTGGCGGCGCGAACGCCGAGGCCCGCGCCTGGGCCGTGGCCCGGGCCAAGTCCGGCGGCTACACCATCCAGCGCCCGCTCGAGCTCGGTGCGGTCGCGGCCGGCGCCGGGTCCGAGGTGCTGGACGCCCTGGGGGAGTACGGCGCGCACCTGGGCGAGGCCTTCGCCCTGCGCGACGACCTGCTCGGCGTCTGGGGCGACCCCGAGCTCACCGGCAAGCCCGCCCACGACGACCTGCGCGCGGGCAAGGCCACCGTGCTGCTCGCGTGGGCGGAGCAGGAGGCGACCGGCCGCGCCGCGGACCTGGTCGCCCGCATCAGGAACCAGCAGCACGAGGACGGCGACGTCGAGGAGGCAGCACAGATCATGGAGAGCACCGGGGTCCGCGAGCGGGCCGAGGAGCAGGTACGCCGCAGCCACGCGAGCGCCCTTGCAGCACTCGAGGAGCCCGCGCTGCACCCCGCCGGGGTCGCGGGCCTGCGCCAGGTCGCCGACAGCGTGTGCTGGAGGACCCGATGAGCCGCGTGGTGGTGATCGGGGCCGGCCTGGCCGGTCTCGCGACGGCCTGCCACCTCAGCCGCTCGGGCCACGAGGTCGTCGTGGTCGAGGCCGAGCACGCCCCGGGCGGGCGCGCCGGTCGGATCGACCGCGACGGCTACACCTTCGACACCGGCCCGACCGTGCTCACCATGCGCGGGCTGCTCGACGACGTGGTCTCCGCCGCCGGTGGCGACCTCGACGCCCTGCTCCCCATGCGGATGCTCGACCCGGCGTACCGGGCGAAGTTCGCCGACGGCTCCGAGATCCTCGTGCGCCACGGCCACGAGGCGATGCGCGAGGAGATCCGCACCGTCTGCGGGCCCGCCGACGCGGCCGCCTTCGACGACTTCAGCGCGTGGCTGAAGAAGCTCTACGACGTCGAGATGCCGCACTTCATCGACGCCAACTTCGACAGCCCGCTCGACCTCGTCTCCTCGCCGGCCGCCGCCGCGAGACTGCTGGGCCTCGGTGGCTTCGGCCGGCTCGGGCCCAACGTCCGGCGCCGCTTCGCCGACGACCGGCTGCGCCGGCTCTTCACCTTCCAGGCGATGTACGCCGGGCTGCCGCCGTCCTCGGCGCTGGCCCTCTACGCGGTCATCACCTACATGGACTGCATCGAGGGCGTCTGGTTCCCCGACGGCGGCATGTCGGCGGTCCCGCACGCCCTGGCCAAGGCGGCCACGGACGCCGGTGTCGAGCTGCGCCTGGGCCAGCGGGTCACCGAGGTGCTGCGCCGCGCCGACGGCGCCGTCGCCGGCATCGTCATCGAGGGCGACTCCGAGGGCGGTGAGCGGCTGGCCGCCGACGCCGTCGTATGCACGCTCGACCTGCCGGTGGCCTACCGGCGCCTGCTCCCCGACCTCGCGCCGCCGCGGGTCGTGAAGAAGGGCAAGTACTCGCCCTCGGCCGTCGTGTGGCACGTCGGCGTCCGCGGCGGGCTCCCCGAGGGGACCCGGCACCACAACATCCACTTCGCCGACGCCTGGGACTCCTCCTTCGACGCCCTGATCAAGCAGGGCCGGATGATGCCGGACCCCTCGCGCCTGGTCACGGTCCCGACGATGAGCGACCCTTCGCTCGCCCCCGACGGCTCGCACGTCCTCTACGTCCTCGAGCCCGCCCCCAACCTCGACGGCGTCGTGGACTGGAAGACCCAGCGCGGCCGCACCCGTGAGGAGCTGGAGCGCTTCCTGGAGCGCGAGGGCTACCCGACCGACATCGTCGCCGAGGAGCTCGTGGACCCCGTCGACTGGGAGGCCCAGGGCATGGAGCGCGGCACGCCGTTCGCGCTGGCCCACACCTTCGCCCAGACCGGCCCGTTCCGGCCGTCCAACGTCGAGAAGCGCGTGCCCGGCTTCTTCTTCGCCGGCTCCGGCACGACCCCCGGCGTCGGCGTCCCGATGGTGCTGGTCTCCGGCAAGCTGGCCGCCCAGCGGGTCACCGACTACCTCCCGGCAGCCCCCGCCTGGAAGCCGCGCGCGGCGCGCCGTACCGAGGTGGCCTGAGGTGTCAGCGGTCGCGACGTCCGTGGTGGAGCCGGACCTCGTCGAGGGCTACCGCCGGTGCGCGGAGCTCACCCGGCGGCACGGCACGACGTACTACTGGGGCGCGGCGATCCTGCCCAAGGAGCGCCGCCGGCACGTCCACGCGGTCTACGCGCTGTGCCGCCTCGCCGACGACATCGTCGACGCCCCGGGAGCCACCGACCCGGGGCAGGTCGCCGCGACCGAGCAGGCGCTGGCCGACTTCCAGGCCGCGTTCATGCGCGCCGTGCAGGAGGGCACCAGCCCCGACCCGGTGCTGGCCGCCGTCGCCCGCACCGTCCGGGAGACCCGGATCGACCCGGAGTGCTTCGAGCGGTTCTTCGGGGCGATGGCCCAGGACCTCACCACCACGACGTACGACACCTGGGAGGACCTGCTCGGCTACATGGAGGGCTCGGCCGCGGTCATCGGGGAGATGATGCTGCCCGTCCTCGAGCCGAGCTCGGCCTCGGCCAAGGAGCCGGCACGCGCGCTCGGCAACGCCTTCCAGCTGACCAACTTCCTGCGGGACGTCGCCGAGGACCTCGACCGCGGCCGGGTCTACATCCCGCAGGAGGACCTCGAGCGCTTCGGCGCCGACCCCGCCCGACGCCGGGCCGACGCTTCGTGGCGCGCCCTGATGGCCTTCGAGGTCGAGCGCAACCGCGGGCTGTACGCCGAGGCCGATCGCGGCCTGGCTCTGCTCCCGGACGCCTCGCGCCGCTGCGTCGGCACCGCCCGCCGTCTGTACGCCGGCATCCTGGACCGGATCGAGGACGCCGGCTACGACGTCTTCGGAGAGCGGGTCGTCGTCCCCACCTGGCGCAAGGCCGCCCTCGCCGGCGCGGCCCTCGGCGTCACCGCGGCCGGTGCACTGCGCACCTCGCCGTCCACCGCTGGTCGAGGTGCGAGCGGAGCAAGACACGAGACCCCGCCGCGCATCCCGAGCGCCCTGAAGCCGATGCCGCGGCGCGACCAGCTCGAGCCGTCGTGGCAGCACGCGAAGCCGGCCCGCATCCGGGCCGCCCTCGACGTGGCCCTCGCCCGCGACCCCGGCGGGTGGTACACCGTCGGGCCGTCCACCGCGCTCGGCACGACCAGCATCACCCGCTCCGTCGCGGGCCGCGAGGTCGTGCTCTGGCGCACGAGCACCGGGGTCGCAGCCGGTCCCGGCTCCTGCCCCCACCTGGGCGCGTTGCTCACCGACTGCGAGGTGTTCGGCGACAAGCTGCACTGCCGCTGGCACGGTCTCGCGCTGGCCCCCGAGGGGCAGCCCGGCTGGCCGGCGTACGCCGCCCACGACGACGGCGTGCTGCTCTGGGTCCGCGTCCCCACCCCCGGCGAGACGCCCTCCGACCTGCCGCGGATCACCGCCCGCCCGCCGCTGGCCCGCTCCGTGGCGGCGGTCGTGGAACTGCCCGGCACCTGCGAGCCGCGGGACATCATCGCCAACCGGCTCGACCCCTGGCACGGCTCGTGGTTCCACCCCTACGCCTTCAGCCACCTCGAGGTCGACGAGTCCGCCAGCGACGACGAGGTCCTGACCGTCGACGTGACGTTCCGGCTGAGCCGGCGCTGGGGCGTGCCGGTGCGGGCCGAGTTCGCCTGCCCCGACGCCCGCACGATCGTCATGACGATCACCGAGGGCGAGGGCGCCGGCAGCGTCGTGGAGACGCACGCGACCCCGATCGGGCCGGGCCCCGACGGCAAGCCGCGCACGATGATGGTCGAGGCCACCATCGCCCACTCCGACCGCCCAAGGTTCAGGGCCGCCCGCGCCGTCTCCAGCCTGCTCCAGCCGGCGATGCGCCACACCGCGCGTCGCCTGTGGGTCGACGACATGGTCTACGCCGAGCGTCCCTGGCTGCTCCGCGCGCGCGGGGAGTCCTACGGGATCTGAGCCTGGGCTCAGCCGCGCGAGAGGGTACGACGCAGGGCGCCCGCGCCCGGGACCCGACCGCGCAGCGGCGGGCTCCAGGTGCCGTGGCCGGCGACGTCCCAGCGGGCGAGGAGCGTGTCCGCGGCCTGGAACCCTGTGGTGGCGGCGCGCTCCATGAGCGCGACGGGCAGCTCGCACCGGGTGCCGTCGCCGGCCAGGACGACCCGTGGGTCCGGCGTACGCACCCCGGGGCGGGTGGCCCACGGGTCGGTGCCGACCAGGGGGCAGTCCTCGCGCACGAGCAGCTCCTCGCCGAGGACCCGGGCGCCGTCGAGCCCGGGGTGCACCCGCAGCAGCTCGCGCCAGAGCACCTGGCGCAGGGCCGCCTTGTCGACGGCGAGGTCAGCGGGCAGGGCGTAGGCGTGCAGCTCGACGACCGACCCCCCGTGGCGGACGGCCCAGTCGCGCGCGCCGTCCTCGAGCATCTCCAGGAAGGAGATGTTGTCGAGGGGCCCGAAGCCGCTGGTGCCGAGGAACGGCGCGGCGTCGCGCGGGGCGGGACGGTCCAGCCACAGCCGCCACACGCCGAACGGCGGGGCGTGGCCCAGCCCGGCCAGGCGATCGCGCCAGGCCGGGTCGGAGGCGCCGAGCCAGGGGGCGCCCTCGACCAGTCGTTGCAGCGGGCGCCGGTCGGTCGCCACGACGACCGCGTCGACCTGGAGGCTGCGGTCGTCGGTGACGACCACGACACCCTCGCCGTGCTCCTCCAGAGCGCGCACGGGGGAGTCCAGGGTCACCGAGGCGCCGAGCCGCTCCAGGTGCGCGGCCAGCGGCGACCACAGGGCGGTGTCGAAGTCGTCGGCGGCGACGTCGAAGAGCAGCCCCTCGGCCGAGCCGAGGAAGTAGGTGTGGAACATCGCGACCAGCTCCCCGCCGGAGAACTCCCGGGGGTCGGCGAAGAAGCTGCGCGCGAAGACCTCCAGCGCCAGGTGCCGGGCGCGGTCGGGGAAGCGCAGCCGGTCCAGCACGTCGGCGGCGCTGCGCCCGTCGAGGGCGGAGAACGTCTCGGGGAAGGCGACGTCGAGCAGGCCGAGCGCCTCGGCCACGTCCACGCGGGCCAGGTCGCGCGCCGTGAACGAGGGGGAGCGGAGCACGAAGCCCATCACGCTCCACGGCGGTGTGCGTGGGATGTGGGTGAAGGAGTCGCGCATGCCCTCGGCCGCGAGCAACGGGTAGTCCCTCACGGCCCGCAGCGCGGTCAGCGACGGGTCGGCGCGGCGCAGCAGCGCGCGCAGGTTGTAGTACTGCCGGAAGAAGGCGTGGAAGCCGCGGCTCATCGCCACCGACGAGCCGTCGACCTCGACCTGCCACGACGCCACGCGGCCGCCGAGGCGGGAGGTGGACTCCAGCAGCTCGACCCGCACGCCGCGCTCGGCCAAGGCGGTCGCGGCCGCGAGGCCGGCGATCCCGCCACCGACGACGGCGACGCGGTGCCGCCCGCCGTCCTCGCGCAGGCCGGCCGGAGGAGCGGGCTGGTGCTCGGCGCGCCGGTCGCGCCCCGGGCGCCAGGCGCCGCGCGGGAGCCGGCCGCCGGCGGCGTACGGCGTGGTAAGGGCGGGGAGGAAGGAGCTCATCGGGGCTTCCTTGCGCGCCACGTGTGCACCTGGCCGCGCTGCCAGCCCGTGGCGGAGCGGTGCTCGACGTCGGTGAACCCGACCGCACGCAGCCGCCCGGCCAGGCCCTGGACGCCGTCGAAGTCCAGGACGCTGCGCCACAGGTAGCGGTAGATCGGGCTGCCGGGAGCGGTCACGAACCCCAGCGGGATCACGACCAGCCAGCAGGTCAGGTGCCAGGCCCAGGTGGCGATCCTGCTCTCCCGGACGCTGTAGTCGTGCACGACCAGCGCGCCGCCGTCGGTCAGCACGTCGAGCACCTCGCCGAGGAGGCGGTCGCGGGAGCTCACGTTGCGCACGAGGTACGCCGCCAGCACGCCGTCCACGGGACCCAGCTCGGCCCCGGTCAGCCGCTCGGCGTCGGCCTGGCGGAAGTCGGCTCGGGCCAGCGCGGTCTTGCCGCGGGCCTGATCGAGCATCCCGGCAGACCCGTCGATCCCGACGACCTCGGCGTCCACGCCGGCCTCGTCGAGCGCGCGCACGAGCGCGGCGGTCGAGGCCCCGGACCCGCAGCCGAGGTCGACGACCCTGGGGCGCCGGCCCGGCGTGGCGGGCAGGGCCTCCACAAGCGCACGGGCGGAGGAGCGCAGCTGCGCGTGGTAGCCCGGGCTGAGCGCGACCATGAGGTCGTAGCTGCGCGCCACCCGGTCGAAGGCGGAGGGGACGGTGCCCCCGGCGAGCTCGGTCATGCGCGCTGCTCCTGTCGTCGTCCGCTGTCGCCGGCGCCGTCGCCGGTGCCCGAGCGCCGCTCCTCGCGCCGCCCGGCGTGCACCCACAGCACCATGGCGAGGGTCACCATGCCGAAACCGAAGGCGAAGTCCTCCACCGGGATGTCCCAGGGGGCGCGGACGCCGGTCATGTCGGCCTCGTTGTAGAGCACCAGCGGGTCCGACAGCTTGGTCAGCCAGCCGTCGACGGGGACCTGGAAGCCCATGACGATGGCCATCGCCAGCCAGTAGCGCCAGGTGCGCAGGATGCCGGTGCGCAGCCACAGCAGCTCGATCGCGAGCACGACGACGACCGAGACGAGCGCGGTCAGCGTGTAGATCCCCATCAGGCCACCTTCTCCTCGGTGCTCGCCGACGGAGCGGGGCGGGGCCCGCCGCCGTGCGGCAGGTCACGGAGGACCCGGCCGAGCGGCTCCCCGGCGCGCAGTCGCCCGAGCGCGGTCAGCACGTTGCCGACGGCCTCCAGCGTCAGCAGGCCGCAGATCGGCACGACGATGAAGAAGACCAGCTCCTCCAGCGGCATCTCGAAGGGCAGCAGGATGCCGGTCAGCTTCTCCTCGGAGTAGGACCACGAGCCCGCGGCGATCATCGCGATGTCCCAGATGCTGTAGGCCAGCACGAGCGGCGCCATCGCGACCAGCAGCCGCCGCGGCCGCCGCCAGACGCGTGCCCCGAGGAGCAGCTCCAGGGGCAGCGTGATCAGCAGGCACAGGCCCATGACGACGAGGTACTCCCCGCGTTCCATCTCCACTCCTCGTCCACCGGTCCACAGGGACCCACTCCGACACTCTGCGGACAAGCGTCCCCGAGCGGACAACACCCCTGGCTCACCCGGAGTGGGCTGGCGGTCACGCCGCCGACCGGGTGGGCGCGAGCGCCTGTGGTCGTCCCGGGTCGGCCTCCCGGCCGGGTGCGAGGATGCCCCCGTGCTCGACCTGCTGCCCTCCGCCCTCCCCGCCACCGTCACCGCCACGCCGGCCCGCCTGCTGCGCCGCCTGCGCGGCGCTCCCTCACCCGTGGCGGGCCGCACGGTCCTGGTGACGGGGGCCTCCTCGGGGATCGGCGAGCACACGGCGTACGCCGCCGCGCGGGCCGGTGCGAAGGTCCTGCTCGTCGCGCGCCGCGCCGAGGAGCTGGACCGGGTCGCGGAGCAGGTGCGGGCGCTGGGTGGGCAGGCAGCGACGTACTCCTGCGACCTGACCGACGGCGAGGCCGTCGACGCGCTGGTGGTCCGGGTGCTGGCCGAGCACGGCGCGGTCGACCACCTGGTCAACAACGCCGGTCGGTCGATCCGCCGCTCGCTGTCCGAGAGCGCCGACCGCTTCCACGACGTGGAGCGGACGATGGCGATCAACTACTTCGGCCCAGTGCGGCTCACGATGGGGCTGCTGCCCGCCATGCGCGCGCAGGGCTTCGGGCACGTCGTCAACGTCGTGTCGTGGGGCGTGCAGATCAAGGCCCCCAAGTTCTCGGCCTACCTCGCCTCCAAGTCCGCGATCGACACCTGGGGCCGGATCCTGGCCCGCGAGGCGCGCTCGGACGGCGTGCACGTGACCAACATGCGCTTCGGGCTCGTGAAGACGCCGATGATCGCGCCCACCAAGGAGTACGAGAACCAGCGCGCGATGACCGCCGAGCAGGCCGGCCAGCAGGTGCTGCGGATCATGGAGGACCTGCCGCCCGCATGGGGACACCCGGTCGGGTACGTCGGCGAGGCGATGGGGCTGCTGGCGCCGAGGCTCACCGACGCGGTGATGCATCGGCTGCACCAGCGCATCCCCGACGCCCGCTGAGCCGCGGGGAGGACGCGGTCAGGAGGCCTTCTTGGCCGCCGTCTTCCTGCTGGCCGTCTTCTTGCTCGTCGACTTCTTGGCTGCGGTCTTCTTCGCTGCGGTTTTCTTGGTGGCCGCCTTCTTCGCGGGAGCCTTCTTCGTCGACTTCTTCGCCGCGGTCTTCTTGGTCGTCTTCTTCGCGGCGGCCTTCTCGGCCGGTTCCTCGGCCTCCTCGGAGGTGTCCTCGCCCCGGCCCTTCTTGGCCGCGTCGACCGAGCGCTGCAGGGCGGCGAGCAGGTCGACCACCTCGCCGGAGGTCTTGGTGGAGGTGGGGGTCCGCTCGACCTCGCCGCCCTCGATCTTGGCCTTGACCAGCGCCTCGACGGCGTCGGCGTAGTCGTCG
>LULE01000266.1_pt1 | contig 24018 bp, 29 predicted proteins | sample 728231 | NCBI WGS metagenome assembly LULE01 (sample SAMN03860297, study PRJNA289734) | marine metagenome | biome: seawater column; feature: ocean; material: water; isolation source: Red Sea water column Station 192 - depth 10m | place: Saudi Arabia: Red Sea | collected 2011-10-15 | depth 10 m | reverse complement strand
CTCCAATAGCAGAAGCAGCCAATGTTTTGATAGGTCCTGCACTTATTGCATTTACTCTCATGCCCTTGGCACCCAAATCTCGAGCTAGATACTTAACACTAGCTTCTAAAGCTGATTTACAAACACCCATTACGTTATAATTTGGAATTGCTTTAGTAGACTCGTAAGTTAAAGTTAATAAACTTCCGCCTTGTTTCATTACCTTTGAGGCTTCTTTTGCTACTTCAGTAAATGAAAAGCATGAGATTAACATACTTCTTAAAAAGTTTTCTCTAGTGGTATTTAAATATTCACCTGATAACTCTGATTTATCAGAGAAAGCAACTGCATGAACTACAAAGTCAATTTCACCCCATTGGGATTTGATATCTTCAAATAATTTTACAACCTCTTCTTTTTTTTCAACATCACAACTAAATGTAACGTTTGAATTTAATTTTTCTGCTAAAGGAACTACTCTTTTTTTCAAAGCATCGCCTAAATATGTAAATGCTAGTTCTGCCCCTGCTTCAGCAAGTTTTTGAGATATACCCCAGGCAATAGATCTTTCATTTGCAACACCCATGATTAATCCCTTTTTGCCTTTCATTAAACTCATAAATTAAACCTTTTCAAAAATTAAAGCTGCATTAGTTCCACCAAAACCAAAGCTATTTGACATTACTGTATTTAAAGTTGCTCCCGTTTCAGTTTTTGAAACTATAGGAAATTTCTTAGCTTCTTCATCCATCTCACTTATGTTTGCAGAGCCAGCTATGAAATTATTCTTCATCATTATCAAACAGTAAATTGCTTCATGAACTGAAGCCGCACCAAGTGGATGTCCCGATAAAGATTTTGTCGAACTAATCTTTGGGATATTGTCTCCAAAAGTATTTTTAACTGCATTTAGCTCCGTGATATCTCCAACTGGAGTAGAAGTTCCATGAGTATTGATATAATCAATTTTATTTTTAGCAGTAGACATTGCCATTTGCATACATCTGACAGCACCTTCTCCTGATGGAGCTACCATATCGTATCCATCTGAAGTTGCTCCATAACCAGTTAATTCTGCGTATATTTTAGCACCTCTTGCTTTAGCGTGTTCATATTCCTCTAGCACTAACACACCTGCACCACCTGCAATTACAAAACCATCTCTTGTTTTGTCATATGCTCTTGATGCTGTTTCGGGAGCATCATTATATTTTGATGATAAAGCAGTCATCGCATCAAACATTGCCGTCATAGCCCAATGAACTTCTTCACTTCCACCTGCAAAAACAACATCTTGTTTTCCCATTTGAATTAATTCCATTGAATTACCAATACAGTGGCCACTTGTTGCGCAAGCAGAACTCATTGTGTAGTTGGTTCCTTTAATTTTAAATGGAACAGCAAGTGTTGCAGAAGCTGTACTTGCCATTGTTCTTGGAACAATGAACGGTCCCATTAATTTTGGAGTTTTAGCCCTCGTTTTATCCGCAGCCAAAATAACATTTTCAATTGATGGACCACCAGAACCCATAACGATTCCAGTTTTAAAATTGCTAACTTCAGTTTCTTCTAATCCAGAATCCTCAATAGCTTCTTTCATTGCAATATAATTATAAGCTGAACCTGAACCCATAAATCTAATTGTTTTTCGATCGATATGATCTTCTAATTTTATATTTGGTTTGCCATGAACATGACTTTTAAGATTATGTTCTTTATATTCCTCAGCATAAGAAATTCCTGATTTTGAATTAATTAATGATTGATGAACTTCCTCTTGGTTGTTTCCCAAACAAGAGACAATTCCTAATCCTGTAATTACTACTCTTCTCATTATTTAAATAACCCCACTTTCAAACTTTCTGCTGAATATATTTTTTTGTCATCAGCAAGTACAATTCCATTGGCAAGACCAACAGTTGTTCCACCTGGCGACATAATTTTTTTCATATCTATTTCGTACCTTACATTTTTAACATTTTGTAAAACTTCACCAGTAAATTTTACAGTACCAACTCCTAGAGCTCTACCTTTGCCAGGATTTCCTAGCCAGCCCAGAAAAAATCCAACTAGTTGCCACATAGCATCTAAACCTAGACACCCAGGCATGACTGGATCCTCTTTAAAATGACAGTCAAAAAACCATAGATCGTTTTTTATATCTAATTCAGCCTTTAAAGAGCCTTTATTGAAAGCTCCATTATTCTCGTTGATTTCAGTTATTCTATCAAACATCAACATTGGAGGAAGTGGTAATTTTGCATTACCTGGTCCAAAAAGATTACCATTTCCACAACTTATTAGATCGTCATATGAGTAGGAATTTTTTTTCATATTTTTTGAGAAACCTTATTACTTGATTTAATGCCAATATAATATAATAAAACTGTATATTTTTATTCATACATTAGAATAATTATAAAATACAATGGTAAAAAACTGTAATTTTGTTGAAAAATTAAGAGATTTAGGACTTAGACCCACTAAACAAAGGGTTAAAATGTGTGAAGTTCTATTTAATAGAGAAAAAACTTTTCATTTTACAATCAATGATCTCGTAAAAATGATTTCTGAGGAGATGAATGAAAAAATTTCTTTAGCAACAGTTTACAACACTGTTCATGCATTTCAGAAAAAAGGTTATTTAAAAGAAATTTCGATTAACAGCGATAAAAGTTATTTTGATACAAACACATCTGTTCATCATCATTTTTATGATGAAGATACTCATCAGCTAATAGATTGTGATGAAAATGATATAGACCCAGTAAATATTAAAAAAAATATTACAGGAAAAAAAATAAATTCAGTTGAAGTTTTGGTTAAAGTTGCGAGTGATAATCAAACTCAAAAATAATTCAATTAAATCAATTATATAAAATCTAGATTATAATAATTCTAAACTATTGACATTAAAGTTTTAGACACTATATGGTCTATAAAGTTAAATTAAGGAGAAAAAAATGTCTTTAAAAGGAAGTAAAACAGAAGAGAACTTAAAAGCAGCATTCGCTGGTGAGAGTCAAGCAAATAGAAGATATCTTTATTTTGCACAAAAAGCTGACATCGAAGGTTATAATGATGTAGCTACAGTATTTAGATCAACAGCAGAAGGTGAAACTGGTCACGCACATGGTCACTTAGAATACCTTGAACAAGTTGGAGATCCAGCTACTGGGAAACCAATTGGTGAAACTAAAGCAAATTTAGCTTCAGCAATTGAGGGAGAAACACATGAATATACTGACATGTACCCAGGTATGGCTAAAACTGCAAGAGAAGAAGGTTTTGAAGAAATTGCAGATTGGTTTGAGACTTTAGCAAAAGCTGAAAAATCTCATGCTGGTAAATTTCAAAAAACTTTAGAGTCTATTGCCTAAATAATATTCATTAGTGGGCGTTTACCGCCCACTAAATTTAACAAAATTTCTAAAATCAAAAAAAATGAAAGAGCAACTTTTACAATTAATAAAAGATTGGTTTAATGAACCAGTGGTATTAGTTTCTTTATCATTAATTATAATTTCTAATATAATCGTATGAGCAAAGAAGGAAGTCTAGACGCCCCAATACGTCACCCTATTGATTTTGAGCATCCAGATTTTTTAAATCCTGAAAAATTAGATGCAGAAATGCGAAGAGTGTTTGATATTTGCCATGGATGTCGAAGATGTTTTAATCTTTGTGATTCCTTTCCAAAATTGTTCGATATGATTGATGAGTCTGAAAATGAAGACGTAGAAAGTTTAAAAAGTGAGCAATTTGCTCCGGTTGTTGATGCCTGTACTCTTTGCGACATGTGTTTTATGACCAAATGTCCTTATGTACCTCCTCATGATTTTGATCTTGATTTCCCTCATTTAATGTTGAGGTACAGAACGGCACAGAAAAAATTAGGTAAATTACCAAGTGTTCCAATGCAATTAGCCCAAATAGATAGAAACGCAAAAATTGGGGTTTTATTTTCTAAAATAATTAATTGGGCATCAGATATAAAAAATAAGTTGTTCAGAAAAATATTAGAGGTAGTTGCGGGTATCGATAAAAGGGTTCAACTTCCAAAATACAATTCAGAAACTTTTTCTAACTTTTTTAAGAAAAATAATTACAAAATAAACTACGAGACAAAAACTAATGATAGAAAAGTTGTAATTTATTCTACTTGTTTTGTTAACTTTAATAAAAAAAATACGGGTGTTGCAGCTTTAAAAGTTTTAAAGAAAAATGGTGTAGAAGTTCAAGAAGCCTATCCTGGATGTTGTGGAATGCCATTCTTAGAGCAAGCTGATCTTCCTAAAGTTGTGGAACAGGCTAAAAAAGTTTCTAAAGATTTAATGGAATGGATTAACAAAGGTTACAAAGTTGTTACCTTAACTGCTAGTTGTGGTTTAATGTTAAAATTTGAATGGCCATTGCTTTTACCTAATGATGATAAAATAAAAAAATTATCTGCAAACGTTATGGATATTGATGAGTATGTTGTTGATATTGCAAACAATGAGGGATTAGCAGATGGTTTACAAGAAATAGATGGTGGGGTGACAGTGCACCATGCGTGTCACGCAAGAGCACAAAACATGGGTATCAAAGCGAGAGATATGCTTAAACTTATCCCGAATGTTAAAATTGATGTTGTAGAGAAATGTGCTGGGCATGGTGGAACTTTTGGTGTGATGAAAGAAACACATGATCTGGCCAATAAAGTAGGAAGACCAACTGCAAGACAAATTAAAACAAAAAATAACAAGTACATGGCTTCTGATTGTCCTTTAGCAGGTAAGCACCTAAAGCAGCTTGAAGTGGATACTAACATCTCCAATGATGAGGCACTACATCCTATCGAATTGATGGCTAAAAGTTATAAATTATGATTATGCCAAGAGAAAAAAGAGAGATACAAAAAGAAGACATCATGCCATTGGATGTTTACACAAAAAATAGAAGAGAACTGAGAAAAAATATTGTTGATTTTAAAAAAAATAGAAGAATTGCATTAGGTCCTTATGCAACTTTTTATTTTGAAAGTTACGAGACAATGTTAGCTCAAGTTCAAGAAATGTTATATATTGAAAAAGGTGGAGATGAACAACTTAAAGATGAGTTGTCAGCATACAATCCTCTAATACCAAATGGTAAAGAATTAACAGCTACTTTGATGTTTGAAATAGACAATCCTATATCACGTGCAGCTTTCCTAGGAAAAGTGGGTGGAATAGAAGAAACAGTGTTTATGAAAATTAATGGAGAAAAAATAAAAGCTATACCAGAGGAAGATGTTGATAGAACATCAGCTGAAGGAAAAGCTTCTTCAGTTCAATTTATTCATTTTAATTTTTCAGATGACCAAATAGCTAAATTTAAATCTGAAGAAATTGAAGTTGAAATAGGAATAGATCATAAAGAATACTCTCATACTACCAAGCTGTCTGTAGAGAACAAAAAGTCACTTTCTGCTGATTTTAGTTAATTAAATCCCCAGATATTATCTGTTTTAACCCAACCTTGAAATTTTCCAGATGTTATCTGACACCATTCTTGCTCACACTTTTCTAATATTAATAACCTACCTTCCTTAATAAGAGCAATTGGTTTTGCAAAAGATGTAGGGTTTTTAAATAAAATTTTATCCTTTGTTGCTATTACAGAATTATTTTTTTTTAATTGAGATATATGTATCCACCCACCATTATTTTTAAGGTCTATAATTCTTCTAAAGTTTTCTTTTTTATCTATTTGTTTTAAAGGAAGGTTAATTTTTTTGTAAACGTATTTTACATCTGAGTCAAAACTTGGACCGTACCTAACGTTTACTTTATTTTTTTTTAAAGAAACAAATATTTCATCAGCTGAACTTATTGAAATTGATAAGATAAAAATTAAAATTATTCTTATAATTAATTGCATAGACAGTTTTTTCTTTTTTTAATTTTTGCTTTTCTAAAATTTAAATTTAATGATATTTTTTCCTCTTGATAAAAACATCGAAGGCATGGTTCTTTTTTATTTTTGAAATTAAATGTAAAGATATGACCATCAAATTTACTTATAGCACCAGTTACCAAAAACTTTTTATACTTTAAACTTAAATCATTAATTAGAAATTTACTTTCAAAATTATCAGTTCCATCAACAATATAATCGTAATCTTTAATAATTTTTTGAAAATTAGATTTATTTAATTTGTAATTAAAAATTTTTATTTTTGTTAAAGAATTAATGTTGTTTAATTTTTTTTTAGCTATTTTGACTTTTAATTGATTTAAATCTTTCTCATTGAATAAACTCTGCCTATGAATATTTGAAAGGCTTATTCGATCATGATCTACAATTCCTAATGAACCAACCCCTGACCTAGTCAAGAATTCTGCTACTGGGCACCCAAGACCACCCATGCCTATTATTAATACTTTTGCATTTGTAATTTTATTTTGACCTAAAATACCAATATTTTTTAATATGATCTGTCTTGAAAAACGTTCGATTTGTTTTTTGTTTAATTTTTTGCTCATTTTCCTGTTGAGCCAAATCCGCCTTCGCCTCTAATTGTTTCTGGAAGCTCATCTGTTTCTTCAAAATTCATTTTTATCACTGGTGCGAGAACCATTTGAGCTATTCTGTCTTTATTGTTTATTAAAAAATCTTCTTTTCCGTGATTGTAAAGTATTACTTTTATCTCACCCCTGTAATCACTATCTATTGTTCCTGGTGTATTTAAAACACTAATATTATTTTTTGCTGCTAAACCTGATCTAGGTCGTATTTGAATTTCAAATTCATTTGAAAAAGCAACGGCAATTCCAGTTGGAACTAAACAAGAATTTTGGGATTTAAGTATAATAGGTTCTTTTATAAATGCCATAAGATCCATTCCCGAAGCCCCTTCTGTTTTGTAGGCAGGTAGCTCTATTGAAGGATCTAATTTTTTAACAAGGATTTTTGCCATTAATTTAATTGATCAATTATTCTATCAACTATTTCTTCAGAAATTTCAGATTTTCTTTTGTATGGTAGGACTTCATTTTTTAAAGATTTATTTTTGTAGTGGATTACAACTTCATTATAATCAGAGTTAAATCCAATATTTTTTTTAGAAACATCATTAGCAATTATCCAATCACAATTCTTTTTATTTAATTTTTCTTCTGCATTTTTTAAAACTTCGTTTGTTTCTGCTGCAAAACCAATCACAATTTCAGGCCTCATAGAATTATGATTTGATATGTAATTTAAAATATCAATATTTTTTTCTAAATTTAAATTTAATGCTTCTTCTTTTTTTATTTTTGTTTGAGATTTATTTTTTACTTTAAAGTCTGATACTGCTGCTGAAAAAATTGCTACATCTACAGGTAAATTCTCTTGTGTAGCAGCAAACATTTCATCTGCTGTTTCAACTTCAATGAGTTTAATATCTTTTTCTACTTCTAGATTAGTTGGTCCTGAAATCAGTGTTGTATCAAAACCTTTTTTCGATAGACATTTAGCTAGTTCATATCCTTGTTTGCCACTTGATTTATTTGTTATAAAACGCACAGGGTCGATATACTCATTTGTTGGACCCGCAGTAACTAAAGCTTTAAATTTTTTATTTTGACTTTGGTTTAAAAAAAATTGGTTTAACTCATCCACAATTTTTAATGGTTCTGACATCTTACCTTCTCCGTATTCCCCGCATGCCATATCTCCTATTTCTGGACCAATAAACTTATAACCAAAATCTTTTAATTTTTTTAAATTAGTCTTTGTAGATTTATGTTCCCACATTCTAACATTCATCGCTGGTGCTAAATAAATTTGTTTATTTGAAGCAAGTATTACAGTAGAAGCCAAATCATCTGTAGTACCTTGTGCTAATTTTGAAATTGTATTTGCTGTAGTTGGTGCAACGATAACTATGTCTGCCCATCTACCTTGAGATAATGATGCTACTGATAATGGAGTTACAAATTCTTTAGCACTAGAAGTAAGTATAGTTTTTATTTCTGCACCATTTTTTTTTAATAATCTAATCGTTTCAAGACTTTTATAAGCTGAAATACCACCACAAATAATAAAAAGAATTTTTTTGTTATTAAGATTTTTCATTTGCAGAATTAAAATACTATAAGACCAAAAATTACAAGAAGTAATAAACCAATAATAGATTGGTTTCTAAATGCTATCATTTCAGATTTTTTATCGTTTAAAGCCGTATAAGAATTGGAGTTTTGAGGAATTTGTCCGCTAGCTAAAAATGTTAGAGCTTGATTTGCTTTGTCCATGATTTCAGGTAACTCAGGTAATCTTTTAATTACTTCAGTACTATTTTTAAGTGTTTCGTTAAAATTATTTATAGGATCTTTTGTTTCTCTTAACCAATTTTCAAGAACTGGTTTAGAGGTTGTCCAAATATTAGTGTTAGGATTTAATTTTCTTGCAACACCCTCAACTACAACCATTGTTTTTTGTAACATCAACAATTGAGGTTGAGTTTGCATATTGAATTTTTCTGTAACATCAAAAAGCTGTTTTAATAATTTTCCACCTGAAATATCTTTAACCTCTTGACCAAATATTGGCTCTCCTATTGACCTTAATGCTTGCGCAAGATCATCTATTGGCACATTTTTAGGGACTAATCCTGCTACCAAGTGAACCTCAGCAACTTTTTTATAATCTCTTTGTATAAATCCAAATAAAATTTCAGCTAAAAAACGTTTACTCATTTTGTCTAATCTACCCATTATGCCAAAATCTATTGGAGCTATTTGACCGCTATCATCAATAAATATATTTCCTTGGTGCATATCAGCATGAAAAAAACCATCCCTTACAGCATGTCTTAAAAAATGCTGGATAATATCCTCAGCAATTTTATTAGTATTTAAATTTCTTTTTTTCAGCTCTTCTGTTTCACGAATAGATACTCCGTCTATCCAATCTAATGTCATCACATTCTCACTAGTAAAGTTCCAATAAATTTCAGGAACTTTGAATCCAGCATCATTTTTTGTATTTTCTGCATATTCATTTGCGGCTGCTGCCTCAAACCTTAAATCCATTTCTAGGTTGGTTATTTCTTTCAACAAAAAAACAACTTCCACAAGTTTTAATCTTTTAGTTTTTTTTAAAAATGACTCAATGATAAATGCAAATAGCATCATCGCATCAATTTCTTCATTAAATATTTTTTTTATGTCTGGTCTTATAATTTTTATTGCTACATCTTTAATTGTACCATTGTCATTTATTTTAGCTTTATGAACTTGTGCTATTGATGCAGCAGCAACTGGCTCACTTAAATCAATAATAGAATTGTAAGCATCATTGCCTAAATCATTTTTAATTATTTCTTTTGCCTGATCAATAGAGAATGGTGGTACACGATCTTGTAATTTTTCCAGCTTTGTAGAAAGTTCTTCTCCTATAATATCAGGTCTAGTAGCTAAAAATTGACCTAATTTTATAAAAGTTGTACCCATCGACTCTAATGATTTCGAAAGTCTTTCACCATCATCTAGCGCATGATGACTCAATTCTTTTTTTTCAAAAGATATTGCTAATAGCTGAAATAAAATTGTGATCCCGACTGGCGGTTTTTTAAATTTAGAGGCAATATCTAAAATATCAGATTTTGCAATCTTTCTTCCTAATTTAAATAAAGTAATTAATTTTCTTAGCATTATATTTTCCAACCACTATGGATAGAAACTATACCACCTGAAAAGTTCCTATAATTACATTTCGTAAAATTATGCTTTTTCATTAAGTCAATTAATTCTTCTTGATTAATAAATTCTTCAATACTTTTTACTAAATATTCATATGGTTTTTTATCGCCAACAATAAATTGACCAATATGAGGAATTATTTTTGAATAGTTTTTATAAACAAAATCTAGGTTAGAGTTTTGAATTTTTGAAAATTCTAAACATAGAAATCTTCCGCCTGGTTTTAATACCCTATAAGCTTCAGATAGAGCTTTATCTAAATTCTTTGTATTTCTAAGACCAAAACTTATTGTGTAATAATCAAATTCGTTGTCTTGAAGTGGAAGCTTCTCAGCAGCTGCATTGATCCATTTTATATTTTTATAATTAGATAATTTTTGTTTGCCTTGATTAATCATACCTTTATTTGGATCTATACAAGTGACTTCTGACATTTGATTTGTACTATTCAAAAATAATTTACCAATATCTCCAGTTCCACAAGCAACATCTATTAACTTTCTATTTGGAGATGGTTTCATTATATTGATTAGACTTTTTTTCCAAAATCTATGAATGCCCAGTGACATGAAATCATTCATCAAGTCGTATTTACTATAAACTTGATCAAAAACACCTTCCACAAGGCCTTTTTTATTTTGAAGATATTGTTGCATAAAAAAATATATATTGAATATAGTGAGAAATGCCAGAATTACCAGAAGTAGAAATTGTTAGACAATCTTTAGACAAAAAAATTAAACAAAAAAGTATTAAAAAAGTAATTATTAGAAATAAAAATCTTAGGTTTCCACTTCCAAAAAATTTTAGTTCTTTTTTAATGAATAAAAAAATTATTAAAGTAGAGAGATTTTCCAAGTATTTAATATTGAATTTTAAAAGTGGAGAGTTTTGTTTGATACATTTGGGTATGTCTGGAACCATACACATCATTGATAGTAAAAAAAAATTAAAATTTACTAATGCTAGTTTTTATCATTCTCCTATATTACCAAAAAAACATAATCATATTGAATTAATATTTAATTCTTTGAAAGTAATTTATAATGACCCAAGAAGATTTGGTTTTTTTGAGTTAGTAGAAAATAGTGAAAAATTAGAAAATAGATTTAAAAATTTGGGACCAGAACCATTCAATTTAAATTTTAATTTGAATTATGTTTTTAATTACTTCAAAGGAAAGAATAAAAATATTAAAACATTTTTATTAGATCAAAAATTTGTTTCTGGAATTGGGAATATTTATGCAAGTGAAATTTTATTTCTAAGTAAGATTTATCCATTTAAAAAAGCAAGTTTGTTAACTAGAGAAGATTGTAAAAAAATTATTTACTATTCAAAAAAAATTTTATTAAGAGCAATTAAAAAAGGTGGTTCAAGTATTAGAGATTTTAAGGATACGTTGGGATCCTCTGGAAACTATCAAAAAGAATTTAAAGTATATCAGCAAGAAGGATTAAGATGTAAAACTATAGGATGTACCGATACTATACAGAAAAAAATTGTATCAAATAGATCTACTTTTTTTTGTAATTCCTGCCAAAATTAGCCAAATATTTAGTTGACCGTTTTCAGTTCTCAAGCTATACCCCTGCGCATGGCAAATACAAAATCAGCTATTAAACGTATAAGACGTATTTCTAAGCAAACAGCAGTTAATAAAGCTAGAAAAAGTAGATTTAGAAATGCATTAAAGAAAATGAACGCTTTAATTGATACTAAAAAGAAAGATGAAGCGTTAAAATTCTTACCTAAATTAAACTCTGAGTTGATGAAAATTGCAAAGACTGGTGTAATTAAAAAACAAAATGCATCAAGAAACGTTTCAAGAATAACTAAAAAGATTGCAGCAATTTAAAAACCTTAAGTTGTTTCGAAGATAAATTTCACACACACATTATATAAGATCTAAATATTTTCAAATTACTATATTTAGATTTAGTAAATCTTTGATCTCACACAATACAATCAATGTTTGATTCAATCTGTATTTGATTCAATCAAAAATTTTATTTTTAAGAAAATTTAAAACTAATTTAAAAATTTATGTCCATAAAAAAAAATGATTGTGACAATAAATTCTACAATTGCAGATTTAATTTTTTTTTAATTTTAAATTTAATACTTGTTGCAAAATTTTTTAAATCGTTCTAACTGAGATCTTCCCTTAAGTTATGAATAAATCTTTTACAAATAAAAATATTAATAATTTTGCTTCAGAAGAGATCGATTGGCAACAAATTCAATCTGAAATGAAGAATAAATTAGGTTTGGAAATCTATGAAAGTTGGTTAAAAAAAATATCATTTCTTGAGGAGCATAATAATTATTTACTTTTGTCTGTTCCAACTAGATTTATCAGAGACTGGATTACTTCGAGGTATTTAGACCAAATTCTGAAAATAATTAAATTGTATAAAAAAGATATAATTAGAATTGAATTTAAAATTATTGATCAAAAAGTTGATAAGGATTTAAAAGACACAACAAATATTGAAAATACCCAAAATGAAAATGTTTCATTTATAAAAGACTCGTACCTTCAGTATAACAGAATAGATCCAAACAAACGATTTGATAACTTTATAACTGGATCAAGCAATAAACTTGCATATGAAGCTTCTTTAAAGGTTACAGAAACTATCTCTCATTATAATCCACTCTATATTTATGGTGGTGTAGGAATGGGGAAAACTCACTTATTAAATTCTATTGGTTTTGAGATGAAGAAAAAAAATAAAGTGATGTTCATTTCAGCGGAACGTTTCATGTATCAGTTTGTAAAATCAATTAAATCAAATGATATGGTTAAGTTTAAAGAATATTTTAGAAATACTGATATTTTATTAATAGATGACATCCAGTTTATTAGCGGCAAAGAAGCAATGCAGGAAGAATTTTTTCATACATTCAATGCTTTGTTAGACAAAGGATCACAAATTATAGTATCTGCTGATAGAGCACCTAATAAATTAATGCGTATTCAAGAGAGAATTAAATCCAGATTTTCAGGTGGATTGGTTGTTGACATTCAAAAACCTGATTTAGAATTACGAAAAAAAATAGTTCAAAAAAAAACAGAAGAATTAAACAATTTATATTCAGATCAGCTTCAAGTATCAAAAGATATACAAGATTTTATCAGTAATGAGATCTCAGGAAGTGTTAGAGAATTAGTTGGAGCAGTTAATAGAATAGTATCCTTTTCAAGAATTTATAATAAAGTTCCAAATTTACCTGAAACGAAAGTGGTATTAAAAGATCTTTTAAATATCTCAGAAAATAAAGTAACAATTGACTTAATACAGACTATTGTGTGTAAGTTTTTTAAGATAAGCAAAAATGAAATGCTTTCTTCAAGAAGATCAAGATATCTTGTAAGACCTCGACAGACAGCAATTTACTTAACTAAAATTTTAACTTCAAAATCATTACCAGAAATAGGTAGAGAATTCTCGAATAGAGATCACACAACAATTATCCATTCTGTTAAAACAATTGAGAAAATCAAAGAAAAAGATCCAGAAATGGTAGATAATATCAATAAACTTAAAAATCAGATATTATACAATAACAAAGAAAATGAAATTTAACGTCAACCAACAAGACCTTCAGCAAGCACTAAATTATTGTCAGGGTGTAATTGAAAAGAGAAGCACGTTACCAATTTTATCTAATATTTTATTAGATGCTAGTAATTCTAAATTAACAATTACTGCTACAGATCTTGATTTAATTTTTATACACCAACTAAATAATGTTGAAATTCTTGAAGAAGGAAAAACAACAACAACCTCGTCAATTATGTATGACATAATCAGAAAATTAACATCAGGAAAAAAAATTAACCTTACTCTTACCGATGTAAGTAAATTACAAGTAGAATCGGAAAAATCTATTTTTAATTTGAATTGTATTAGTGCTACCGAGTTCCCATTAACTGATGAAAATTTTAATGAAAATGAATTTATTATAAAATCAAAACAATTATTGAAGCTTCTAAATAAATGTAAGTTTTCTGTTTCAAATGATGAAACTCGACATTATTTAAGTGGTATTTATTTTCACCAAACCGAAGTTGAAGATAAAAATTATTTAACAGCTGTTGCTACAGACAGTCATAGAATGTCGATTTCAAAAATCAGGCTAGATGAAAAAATTGAATTTGACCCTATTATACTTCCTAAAAAAACAATTTTTCAACTTTGTTCACTGTTAGATAGTTATGATGGTGATGTAAAAGTATCAAATCTAAAGTCAAAAATTAAGTTTGAACTGAATAATAGTATTTTAATTTCAAAACTTATCGATGGAAAATTCCCGAATTATATTCAAGTAATACCTAAAAATAATCAAAAAAAATTAGAAATTGATTTAAAACTTTTCTTAAACTCAGTTGATAGAGTGGCTTCTGTATCTCTGGATAAAAAAGATGGAGTAAAATTTAATTTATCAAATGATACTCTAGATCTTTCGGTAAATAATACTAATAGTGGAGACGGAAAAGAAACATTAAATGTTAAATTTGATCATGACTTAGAAATAAGTTTTAACTCCAGATATTTGATTGATGTAGCTTCACAGTTAGATGGTGATAGAGTCGAAATCTTCTTTAATGATACGGGTTCACCAGCTTTAATAAAAGATCCAGGCGATTTTGATAGTATCTATGTTGTGATGCCCATGAAGGGTTAATTTATTAAATCTAATTCTTGATAGATATTTTTTTCTAGAGTTTTTAAAAATTCATTTTTTTCTAGGCCAGCTGAAATAGGTTTTAATATTGATATAGTAATTGTTCTATTACTATTTTTTCCACCTTTTTTTGGCCATACGTAACCAGAGTTTATGGCTACTGGTAAACAATTTATTTTTAATTCTTCATATATCCTTGAGGCTCCTTTTTTAAATGGAGTTCTATCATCAGGTAATACCCTGGTACCTTGAGGAAAAATAATTAATGGACGATTTGATTGTGATATTGTTATTGAAATATCATTAAAAAAACCCAAATTGTCTTTAGTTGTTTTATTTCTATTTATTGAAATTGATCCTATTTTTTTTAAATACCAACCAAATATTGGAATTTGAAGAAGCTCTTTCTTTAAAATAAAAACTGGTGAATTAAAAATAGTTTGCAAATAAAAAGTTTCAAACATTGATTGATGAGATGCAGCAATAAAAAATTTATCCTCTTTGATTATATTTTCTTCACCTTTGATAAGGATTTTTACCGAAAGGATAAACCTTAAGCAAATACCAGTCCAATAGCCCATTAATTTACCACCAATTAAAACAATTTTTCTTGGTAGAAAAAAAGAAGGTAAAAAAATTATAGAAATAAAAATAATTCCAGTAAAAAAAATTATTGAAAATAAAATGTTTCTTATCATTGTCTCAAAAGCTAAATTAAATCTTTATGCTTTTGTCTTTTTCTAATTATTTTTATTTTGTTGTTTTTAATTAATATTTCTAAAGGTTTTGTTCTTAAGTTATAATTTGAACTTAGTGACATTCCGTAAGCACCAACATCACATATTGCAACATAGTCCTTTTCTTGAAGTTCCTGAAAGTTTTTAATAGTTACAAACTTGTCTGTACTTTCACATATAGGTCCTACAAATTCATAAGTTTTTTTGGAAACTTTTCCAGATTTAATAACAGGTAAAGTTTTGTGAATTGCACCATATAATGCTGGTCTCATTAAATCATTCATTGCTGCATCTAATATAATGAATTTTTTACTTTCACTGTCTTTTATATAAATTACTTTTGTAATCAATGTTCCAGAATTTCCTATTATAGATCTTCCTGGTTCAAATATAATTTTACATTTTTTATTTTTTAAAAATTTTTTAATAGCTAAATTATATTTTTTATAATTAAGTTTTTTATTTTTATCTGCATAAGAAATTCCCATACCACCACCTAAATCGATGTATTCAAATTCATGAGATGTTTTCTTTAAAATATTATCGACCACTTTAAGCATCTTTTCATAAGGCTTATGATCTAAAATTTGGCTTCCAATATGAACACTTAAGCAATTAAGATCTATATTTTGTGAGCTCTTGCAATATTCAATTATTTCATAAAATGTTTTTTCATTTACACCAAACTTATTCTCTTTTTTACCAGTCGAAATTTGGCTTAATGTTTTTGCATCAGTATTAGGATTTAATCTTAAACCAATTTTCACAATTTTATTTTTTTGTCTAGCCACTCTATTTATTTCTACTACTTCACTTCTCGATTCTGCGTTTATTAGTAAAATTTTTTTATCTATTGCGTAACTTATTTCATTTGTAGTTTTACCAACTCCTGAAAAGACAATTTTATTTGGACTAACACCTGCTTTAAGAGCCATCATCATTTCACCAACAGATACTACATCAGCTCCAAAACCAAATTTTGATATCTCATTTATTAAATTTACATTGGTATTTGATTTAACTGCAAAACATATCAATGGTGATATTGATTTAAAATTTTTTTTAAAATTTAAAATATTTTCTTTTAACCTCGAGTAAGAATAGCAATATGTTGGAGTACCATATTTTTTTGCAATTTTTAAAAAGTTTACTTTATCAATAGATAATTTTTTATTTATGTATTTCATTACACTCTATTTTTAGAGAATAGATTTAAATAAACTTGTTTTTTGTCCTCTTTGTATACAGGGTCACCTTTCTTGCCACATGAAAATAACAGTAGCAACATAACTAACGTAAATGTGATTTTTTTTATCATTTTAATTTTTTATATTTAGTTATCATTTTTTTAATATTTTCAAAAGAAGTTCCCCCAAATGATTTTTTTGAATTTATAGATTTTTTTAAATTGAAAATTTCTAAAACCTTTTCTGTCAATTTTGGCTCAATTTTTTTAAGTTCATTTAAACTTAATTCGTTTAAATTTTTCTTTCTTTTTTCAGCCATGTTAACAATAGCAGCTGTTTTTTGATATGCCTTTCTAAATGACATGTTGTGTTCTCTAACCAAATAATCAGCTAGATCTGTTGCTGTAATATGACCTTTATTTGCAAGTTCAAGCATCTTCTTTTTATTTGCACTGCAATTTTTTAAGACTTCATCAAATATTTTTAAGCAATTTATTAAAGTATCATTAGAATTAAAAACCAATTCCTTATCATCCTGTAAATCTTTAAAGTAGGATAGTGGCAAGCCTTTTAGTATCGTTAACATAGAAAAAAAATTTCCGTAAGAAGTACCAGTTTTTCCTCTTAGATATTCTAAGAGATCAGGATTCTTTTTTTGAGGCATAATCGAAGAGCCTGTAACAACTTTATCTGATAAGTTAATTAAGTTAAATCCATCTGAATTCCATATAATTAATTCCTCTGCAATTCTAGAAATATGCATTGAACATACTGAAATAGCATAAAGAAAATCTAGCACAAAGTCTCTATCTGAAACTGTATCTATTGAATTATTAGTTGGTCTTTTAAATCCAAGTTTTTTTGATGTAAAATTTCTATCTATATTAAACGAAGTGCCTGATAGAGCTGCTACACCTAATGGACTTTCATCTAAACAATTTAAATTATTTAAAAATCTTTTTTTATCTCTAGTAAACATTTCTACATAAGCCATTAAATAATGGCCAAATGATATAGCTTGAGCATTTTTAAGATGAGTAAACCCTGGCATGATAGTCTCTATATTTTTTTCAGCTAGTTTAATTGTGCTTTTGATTACTTTATCTATATTATTATTAATATCTTTTGTTGCAGTTTTAATCCAAATTTTAAAATCAGTTATTACCTGATCATTTCTTGATCTAGCTGTATGAATGTATCCAGCTTCATCACCAATTATTTGAAATAATCTTTTCTCTATATTCATATGAATGTCTTCATATTTTTTATTAAATTCAAATTTTTTGTAAGTTATTTCTTTATAAATTTTATTTAGACCATAAATAATTTTATTTTTTATTTTAAAGGAAATTATCTTTTGTCTAAAAAGCATTTCAACGTGTGCAATGGATCCTTGGATGTCTTCTTTGTAAAGTCTCTTGTCTATATCAATAGAATTACCAACTTTTTGAAATAAGTTTGACGCTTCCTTTTGTATTCGCGTGTTCCATATTGCTTGGTTGTTTTTATTTTTTGCCATGATATTTAGTTATACCTAATTAATATGAGAATTTTAGCATTATTTATTTTTTTAATTACAACTGCAGAAGCTAGTGATTTACCGAACATTAAAAATATTGTTATTCATAAAGTTCCAAAAACGTATGAAAATGTATTTTTTTTAAATAAGAAAAATGAAAAAATTAAAATTAATGATTTCAAAGGAAAATTGTTAATTTTAAATTTTTGGGCTACTTGGTGTCCTCCGTGCAAAGAAGAGATGCCTTCATTAGACAATATGCAAGCAAATTCATCACTTAATAATTTAAAAGTTTTTCCTATTAATATTGGGAAAGAAAAACTAAATAAAGTTGAAGAATTTTTTGTGAAATTAGACTTAAAAAATTTGGAACCTTTTTTTGATCCAGAAGTAACTTTAGCTAAAACATTTTCTCTAAGAGGAGTTCCAACATCAATATTTATAAATAAAGAAGGTGAGGAATTTGCAAGGGTTCTTGGTGACATAGACTTTAATGACAAAGATTTTTTAAAGTGGATTGAGAAATATAATTAGTTTTTAAAAAAATATGCGAAAGCTACCAAAACAAGTATAGCCACAAATTGCAGTAGAACTCTAAGCTGCATTAGTTTATTTGAATATTTTTTACTTGTTTCTCCACCTTTAAATAAAGTTCCAATACCCAAAACCAAAACTATTCCAACAGCTATTAAAAGAGCGATAGATAAAATTTTAACTAATATTCCAGAAAACATATTATTATTGTAGTGTGTTTTTAAAAATAAAAAACATAATAAATCATCTATGACATTTTGCCTTAATTCAATCATCATCAAGCCAGAAGAAGGAACAGAAATTAAGAATGCGATAATTTTACTTCATGGATATGGTGGAGATGGAAAAGACATAAGTATGTTAACTTTAAATTGGAAAAGACATCTGCCAAACACTATTTTTATTTGTCCTAATGGACATGAAAAGTGTGCAATTAATCCATCAGGATATCAATGGTTTGATTTAACCAAAGAAGATCCATCTTATATTCTTGAAGAGTCAATTAAAGCTGAAAATGTTATTAAAAAATTTATTGAGGAAGTTAAAACTGAATACAACTTATCAAATCAACAAATTTGTTTATCAGGCTTTAGCCAGGGCTGCATGATGTCTTTGAATGTTGGTCTTACCTCAAATGAAAAATTTTTATGTGTCGTAGGATTTTCAGGAAAAATAATAGATCAAATTAATTTGAAAGATAGAATCAAAAATAGCACAGATACATTACTCATACATGGTGATGTCGACCAAATTGTTCCATCAACACATTTACTTGAAGCTAAAGATTTTTTAATTCGAAATAATATTCCTGTTGAAACGTTATTAATAAAAAATTGTGACCATCACATTCCTATCGAGGCATCAAGTACAGCATTAAATTATATTTTAAAAAAAATTTAACATCTGATCATATTGATTATGATGCTAAACTAAGTTAATGTTTTAATGTGAACAACTTTATTGAACAAGATGTATCATTAGAAAAATGTCCTGCATTAGTTCTTAATGCTGATTACAGACCTCTAAGCTATTACCCACTATCATTATGGTCATGGCAAGACACTGTGAAATCAGTTTTTCTTGATAGAGTTATAATTGTAAGTCATTACGATAGAACTATCAGAAGCCCTTCATTTAATATGAAGCTACCAAGTGTTATAGCTTTAAAAGACTATATTGTTCCTCAAACGAAACCAAGTTTTACTAGATTTAACGTTTTTTTAAGAGATAAATTCTCTTGTCAATATTGTGGAAGTAATGAGGAACTTACTTTTGATCATTTGCTTCCAAGATCTAAAGGTGGAGAAACAAATTGGGACAATGTTGTTACAGCTTGTTCAGCTTGTAATGTAAAAAAAGGTGGAAAATTATTAAAACATTCAGGAATGAAATTAAATCAATATCCATTCAGACCTTCAACAGAAGATTTACATAAAAATGGTAAGAACTTTCCTCCTAACTTTTTACACAAAAGTTGGATGGATTATTTGTATTGGGATGTTGAATTAGAAACTTAAATTTTTTCAGAAATATTAATTGCAATTTTAGAACCAGTTTTAATTATTTTATCTAAAATACCATAAGGTCCTTTTTTAGTTGCACCCTTTTCATAAGCGATATCTTTATGATTAAGCTCATCTTCTCTAAATTTTGTAATTTTGTTTTTGAGAAATTTTTCATCTTCATCTAATTGATTAATTTGATTTAAGTAGTGTTCATCAATTACTTCCTCTACAGATGCTGTGCATAGCATGGCTGCCTTTTTCCCTAACAAAGTAGAACCAAATCCTAAACCAACACCTAGCAAATCCCACAGTGGTAAAAGTTTTGTAGGAGCAATGTTTCTTTTTTTAATTTCATTTTCAAAGAATTCACTATGTTCCTTTTCATGAATTTTCATATCTTCTATGATTTTTTTCAAATTTTCATCTTTGACAAATGTATTTAAAGCTAACAATTGACCTTCATATATTTTAACTGCTCCACGCTCACCAGCATGATCTACCCTTATAAATTCTTCAATTTTTTTTTTACTTACTTTTGGCATAGTTTAAATAAATTTTTAATGCATTGATTGTAATTAGTATAGAAATTACAATATTGTAAGTTGTAAGTGATAATCCAAAAATTTTAAATGTTACATCTTTGCAGCTCACTTTTTGTTCCTGCAATTGTTTTAAAATTTCTTCTTTGGATGTTGCCTCAGAGCCATTTTTTAGGTCACAAACTAGAGATTCCTCGATAAATCCTTGTTCAATACCAAAATGATAAACTGATAAGATAGTAGCCGTTAAAAAAACAATTACTAATAAAACCAAAAATATTTTTTCAAACTGAGAAAATTTATAATTCAAGAGTATAATTACTATTGCAATTACATATGGAATTCTCTCTAAGATACAAAGATTGCATGGTTGATGACCCAAAACATATTCAATAAAGAACGCTGACAATAAAGCAACGAAACTGACAAATAAAATTAGGTTAAGAAACAATGATTTGTTATTAAGCATTAAATTTAAAAATTAAAAATATAATTCCTAATACTATTACTATTAAAATTCCAATTATAGTGAACCATTTTGAACCATGCTTCTCCATGAATTCAGTAAATAAGTCACCAAATTTATAAGATAAATAAGCAACAATAAAAAATCTAAGACTTCTCGAGATTAAACTCACAACAATAAATATAGGTAAACTAAAACCAACAACACCGCTAGCAATAGTGAATGCTTTATAGGGAAGTGGAGTAAATCCTGCTAGAAAAAGAATACTTAGCCAGGCAAAAAAACCTGATCCTTGAGACAAACTTGTCTTCAAATTTTCTACTTTATTTTCATAACCATAAAATTCAATTACATTAATAGCCAAATCATAAAACAAATAACCTAGTAAATATCCAAAAATTCCTCCTAAAACTGAAAATAAAGATGCGATTAAAAATATTTTAAAATATTCTTTTTTTTTAGCAATCACCATAGGAATAATCATTACATCTGGAGGTATAGGAAAAAACGAACTTTCAGTGAAGGAAACAATTCCTAAGTACAAATTTGAACTTTTGTGAGCAGCTAAATTTAAACACTTTTTATAAAGACTTTGGAACATTTTTTGGTTTTAATATAATTTTAGTTCTTATACTATTTAATTATAATTTAATTTAATGGGCGAATGGCGGAACTGGTAGACGCGCACGACTCAAAATCGTGTTTCGTAAGAAGTGAGAGTTCGATTCTCTCTTCGCCCACCAAAGTTTATGAATATAAAAAACTATAATAATCTTTTAGAACTATTTTATAATCAGTATGCAAAAGAAAAAGCAGATCAAATTTTTCTAAAATCCTTAAAAAATCCAAACGATAAATTTTCTTGGAGAGATACTTATTTGAATATTTTAAAATTAAGCGACGAGCTTAAATCTTTAATTCAAAAAAAAGATAGATGTTTATTAATTTCAGAAAATAGACCTGAATGGATGATATCTGATTTAGCGATAATGTTAGCAGGTGGAATTACCGTGCCAGCCTATACTACTTACACCGAAAGAGATTATGAATATTTAATTGATGATTGTAATCCATCAGTAATAGTTGTCTCAGATCAAGTTCAATATAATAAAATTAAAAATATAATTTCTTCAAAGCCATTTATAAAAAAGGTTATCACTTTTGATCAAATTGAAAGTCAATCAGATACTATATGTATTAAAGATATTTTTCTAAAGAACGATTGTGAAGAGATCGATTTTTTAAAATTAGAAATTTCAAGAAAAGATGTAGCTTGTATTATTTATACATCAGGAACCCAAGGTAACCCCAAGGGAGTAATGCTCAGCCATGGAGGGATTTTAAATAATTGTGAAGGTTCTATTTCACTTTTAAAAGAGATAATATCTTACAAACCTAAATTCCTAACTTGGTTACCATTATCGCATTCTTATGAACACACCGTTCAGTTTGTCCAAATAGCAATAGGAGCCGAAGTTTACTATGCAGAAAGTATAGATAAGTTAATTAAAAATATGGGAGAATGTAGTCCGGATATTATGACAGCTGTTCCACGATTTTATCAGAATCTGTATCAAAAAATTAATTCGACTTTTAATAAAGCTACTGGTTTTAAAAAATCTCTAATAAATAAAATGCTTTATCTTGGAGAAAAAGTACTATCAAATCAAAAACTTACTTTTTTTGAAAAAGTGCAAAATATAATTTGCGAAAAAATAGTTAGAAAAAAAATAAAAGCTCAATTTGGAGGTTCTCTAAAAGCATTCATTTCTGGAGGAGGTGCGCTAGATAAAGAAGTGGGTGTTTTTTTAAATTCGATAGGTTTACCGACTTTGCAAGGTTATGGGTTAACTGAAACTTCTCCAGTTGTAAGTTGCAACCCAATAAAAGATATAAGGATAGATACAGTAGGTCCTGCTTTTAGTGGTAATGAAGTGAAAATTGCTGACGATGGTGAAATTCTGGTTAAAGGTGAAAATGTTATGTTAGGCTATTGGAATAAAAAGGAAGAGACAGAAAAAGTTTTAAAGGATGGCTGGTTATATACTGGAGATATAGGACATTTTGAAAATGGATATTTAAAAATCACTGATAGAAAAAAAGATATTTTAATTACACCAGGTGGTGACAATATTTCTCCTGTGAAAATTGAAAATGATTTACTTAAGATTGAATTTGTAGAGCAAGCATTAGTTTATGGAGATAACAAACCATATTTAATAGCTATTTTAGTTTTAAATAATAATGAAAGTAATGTATCAGATGAAAACATTTCAAAAGAAATAGAAACAATAAATAAAAACTTATCTAAGATAGAAAAAATTAAAAAGTTTTTTGTAATTAAAGAACAATTTACAATTGAAAATGGATTAATGACACCAACTTTAAAGTTAAAAAGATATAAAATTATTGAAAAGTATAAAAGTGAAATAGAAAAACTTTATTAAATTTCTTTAAATTAAGAGTTTATTTACCGCATAAACATTAACTAAATTAATAAAAAAAATTTTTATAAAAAATAAAAAATAAAAAATATTTTTTTAAAATTCGCTTTTAATTAATGATTTGACATAAGTTGTATAAAAAAATAAAAATAAGTTAACAGCGAATCAATTTGATTCGTTAAACTAAAAAGGGAGCTAAAGATGCCTAAGAAAAGAAAAAAAGCGGCAAAGAAAACTAAGAAAAAAGCTAAGAAAAAAGCTAAGAAAAAAGCTAAAAAGGCTAAGAAAAGAAGAAGATAATAACTTAGTATTCTTTACAAAAAACGCTTCTCATAACTTTTTGTGTGAGAGGCGTTTTTTTTTATTCGTCTAAAGGTTCGTCAGTTTCAGAAATAGGTTCTTCGACAGGTAAATCAGCAGTTGGAGTTTTAGGAGTAGCGCTAATCGCTTGTGTTTGTCCACCAACATTTCTCTTTAATGCTTTATCTAATTTTTTTTGAGTGTCTTCTGGTGATAAATTTAAAATTATCTGAAATTCTGATTGCATTCTTTCATAAGCTTTTTCAAAAAGTTGTCTTTCACTATAAGATTGATCAACCATAAGATCATCACCTTTGTTTAGATCTCTTACAACTTCAGCTAATTCATAAATTTTACCTGATGAAATTTTTGCCTCATATTCTTGTGCTCTTCTACTCCACAT
>LULE01000201.1_pt1 | contig 24484 bp, 33 predicted proteins | sample 728231 | NCBI WGS metagenome assembly LULE01 (sample SAMN03860297, study PRJNA289734) | marine metagenome | biome: seawater column; feature: ocean; material: water; isolation source: Red Sea water column Station 192 - depth 10m | place: Saudi Arabia: Red Sea | collected 2011-10-15 | depth 10 m | reverse complement strand
AATACTAAAGGGGGTAAAAGAACAACTGACCCTAATGAATATTTAATTGCGTTTGATATGACTAAAAAAGAATTTAGAAATATATTTTATAATACTATTCAAAAAATAGTAGCTAACAAAAAAACTTATTTTGTAAAAGTTATAGATACTAAAAATTATAGGTTTGGATTAATAGAGCGTGAAGCAAATGAAAACGACAACAAAATATCAAAATAACGTATTTAACATAAATTCTTATAATGATTATTTTAATTATAAGAATAGTTATAAAAACCCAGATAACGTTACATTAATTAAGTTATCTAATAATAAAAAGTTGGGTAAACAAATTTTAGTAGGTAGGCATAAAGGCAAAAAATTATATTCTTTAACTTTAGTAGAGCGTGAAATGGGTTGTAATAAAAATTGTTTTCATTGGGAAACTTGCTATGGTGATAACATGCCTTTTGCTCATAGATTTAAAACAAACAATACTATAATTTTTACTAACATATTAACCGATGAAATAAATTATTTGCGTAAAAAACATAAAAACGGAATAGTAATACGATTGCACGTATTAGGAGATTTTATCGACAAATATTATGCTAGATATTGGGCGGGCGTTTTAGCGTGTTATGAAAATGTTTCAATTTATGGTTATACCGCTCATAATGAAAATTCAGATATTGGTAAAATATTATTGGAAATAACAAAAAAATTTGGTTTTGATAGGTTCGCTATTAGGTGGTCTAATAATGTCAACTCGAAACTTAATACGGCTAATAGCACAGATTTTAAACCTAGAATAATTGGTGCAAAAAATGTCAAGTTAAACTCAATTACATGCTTAGAGCAAGTGAACAAAGTTAAAAATTGTGCTTCCTGCGGTTTGTGTTGGAACTCAAAAATAAATCAAATAAATTTTATTACGCATTAAAATGATTAAAAATATGTTTTATAAATTTAGTTTAGATAAACAAAATATTATTAAATATGGTTTAAGTTTACGTGATAATTTATTTTCATTAAACGTACCGATTGATGAAACTAATAAAACTGTAAAATTAAATATTGAAGTAAATAATATAAATGAATTTAAGATAAAAAAAATATTTGTATCTAACGTAATTAATGATAAAGACAAATTATTGCAATTACGCAATAATAATTAATGCATATAACAGGGGGTTAAAATGCAAGTTTACGAACATAAAAATTTGTTTGATGTATCAATGTTTGATATACCAACAAAAACAATTACTAACCCGCAAGTAATATTAAAAAATCAAAACGGGGAAGAAGTAAAAGCGGTTATGGATAATCAAGTGATTGTCTATAGACCCGATACGCTCGAATTTATGGGTAATTCAAGAAGTACGAAATATAAGGTTGTTGACCCTAAAGAACTTTATTTAACGCACGCTAAAAGGTTAACTGAATTATCAGAAATAAAAGAAAATAATTTTAGTTTATCTAACATAAAAATTATTGATAAAGTTTATGAGGGCGGGCGTAAACAACATAGAGAAATACAATTTCCCGATTTACATAAAAAATTTGATGACGGCTCAATTGTAAATATGCGGTCGGATGTTTTTAACAGTTTAGATATGAGCTGGCTTTATCAATGTTTTGCGGGTGCTTATCGTGATTTATGTGCTAATGGTTTAGTATTTGGCGGTCAAAGAATGTTTCACGTTAAATCTAAGCATACTAAGGGTTTAAATGTGGGGGCAACGCTTAGACAAGTTACAAACACAATTAAGCATTTTGAAGAAAATTGGCAATTAATGGAAGCTATGATGAAAAGACAAATTTCATTAAAGGGTATGGCTCATATTTTGGCTAACAATATTTGTGCTAAAAAAATGAAATCTAAGCAATTATTAGATGATACTAAAATTGAACCTAATTATAAATTATTAGATTATTTCATTGATAAAATCGAGCGTGAAAGCGGTTCTTTAGGTTATACAGTATGGAACTTATACAATGCATTAACTTTTTGGAGTTCACATATTGACGATGAATTTGAACGCATTGATGAAAACGGCAACGCTAGAACTATCAAAATGACTAGGGCGGGTTCAAAACCTCATACGGCTAGAACTAAGCGTGAAGACAAAATACGTGAGTTTATGAATTCTAAAGATTGGAACGACTTAATTAATGGAACTTACGTATTCACGACTATTAACCCTAATATTGCAGAACGTTTACCGAATTAATATGTTTTGTTCAATTATAGTAATTACACTAATTTTATTTATATAGGGGGTTTAATGGAAGGTTTATTAGTTGTTATTTCACGTATTTTATGGATTATTGTATTGATTGGCGTAATAATGCTAATATTCTAGATACCCTAATTTTTAACATAAATTTAGAACCCGCTTGTAATAGCGGGTTTTTTATTTTATAGAGTGTTTAGGGGGTGTTACTATGAAAGTACCATACTTAACTAAAAAACATATTGAAGCTTTAGCGGTTGAATTGGCTAAAGATAAAATCTTTTATAATAGTGAAATTATGTGGCAAGAAAAACACGCTAGATTAAAAGATTATTGTAGGCAAGCTAATGAAGGATTTAACGAAAATAAATTCGATGAAATCATTCTTGATACTGTCAATAAAAAGTTATTGAAAATGAAGCTAAACATACAATTAGAAAATTTAACTCAATATATCAAATAGGGGGGTTTATGGATTATCTTACAATTACATTAATTATTATTGTCGGGTTTTTATTGCTTGCATATTTTCGTAATTAGGTATTAAATAAATCTTGAATTATTAAGGGGGTTAAAATGACTTATACGTGACTATATAAAATAATTTTTTCATAAAAAACTTCTTATAATGAACCCGCTTTTTATAGGCGGGTTTTCTTATTTGTGCCTTTTTTTACATCTATTGAAAATTTAAAGGGGGTGATTTTCTCTATGACTTTTACAACAAAAATTGAATATAGTATTGATACTAACGCAATAATTGAAGCTAAAGAAGGTATTAAATACGATTATAAACTTGGTTGTTTAGATGCTTTTTGTTTAGTGTTTGATTATATCAATAATAGTAATTCAACTATTAAACCCGATGAAATACTAAATTTCATTATGCATGAGATGAAAAGAAGGGGTGCATATAAAATTAGAATTGATGTAATAGACCCTAAAAACAAATAATAAATATTAGCTAATATTTTACTAGACCCGCTATTAATTAGCGGGTTTTTTTATTGGTATTGGTTCGCTTATATATGGGGGTTTATTGTGGGTTTACGCCTAGTTTACACGCCAATACAATTAAGGCTTTTATCGTTGATATGTGCGGGTTTATGGGGTTGTTTTTGTACGCTCGGGGGGTAGCCAATAAGACCGCCTAAATATGTAAACTAGAATATTATTTAGGGTATTGACCCTAATTTATTAGCGGGGGTATACCCTCGGGAATATTCCAAAATATGTTATAGAATATAATTTAGGTTAGACCCGCTTTTATTTATGACAACTGTAATTATCGTAAGTAATAAAGCTAGGTTTTATGCGGGTTTATAACTAGGTAAAATATAGGTTAATTATCGTAAGATATATAAATATTTATTATATTGTATAGGGTGGCTAGTGCCACTGGGGGTACTGGGCACAGTGTATGCCAGTGAGAATATAAATTATAAAAATAGGGTTGTGAACTAGATTAGTCGGCAAGACCCCTAACAATATTGGTCGGCTAACCCTTATATACCCCCTAGGGTATAGATGTAAGGCCCCCGGGTAGGGGTAAGTTATTATTGTACCAACAAATTCAAAACTGTCAAGTAAAAAATTTTTTTTATAGAAAATACTTGACAACTAGCTAATATCGAATACAATATAATAAACTGTATTTAAGATAAGTATTGTCTAGCACACTTTTCTACACCTTTGACAGACAGATACAGGGAAATAGTGGTGCTAAAGACACATAGGCCTATGATTTCAAATTTATTACCGCAGAAGCAGAAACCAAAGAAGGAGCTTACCATTAAGCAAACCACTTTCGTAGATGAACTTATGGCGAATGGTGGTAACATCAGCCAAGCTATGAAAGTAGCAGGTTATCATGATGGTTCTCGTAATTGGCTTATTGAATCTGTACGTGATAATATCATCGAACGTACAAAACAAGAACTAGCACTTAATGGCCCTAAAGCGGCTACCCGACTAGTTAATACATTAGATGAAGATGGAACAACACCAAAGGGTGACTTACGCTTAAAAGCGGCAGAAAGCATATTGAATAGAATTGGTATCGGCTCTAATGATGCTGTAGACCATAATGTACAGGTAACACACGGAGTGGTTCTGTTACCAAGTAAAAGCGAAGAAAAGGTTATAGAGTAATGAATGAGATGGTAAAGAGACCTGTAGACCAAAGAACAGGAAAAGAAAAATCAGATATACAAATAGCAGTTGAAGGAAGTCAAATGAAAGGCAATCCGAAAGGAAAAGTCATATCACCGACAAATTCAAAAATGTATACGGGAAGAGTTTATTCACCTAATGTGAAAATAAGGAAACCCGATTTCTATGACATCTAATGATGTACGAAGAACTTCCACTATACCCTTCGGATATGAGCTCGGAGAAGACGGTAAGACGTTACTCCCTATCCAACAAGAGCTTGATGCGTATACAAAGGCTAAACAATATCTTCAAACTTGCTCTTATAGGGAAGTTGCTAGTTGGTTATCCGCAACGACCAAGCGGCCTATTAGTGCCCAAGGATTACGAAAGAAGGTTTTAAATGAGCGACAACAAAATGAAGGAGATGGACAAGAACATCAAGAACATTGAGTTTGATAAGAACATACAAAGTTTAATTGATAAAGGTTTTTAAAACCAAACAAATTAGGGGGAATAATGCAAAAAATGCAAGCAGGCGGAGAAAAATTAGAAAATCCAGAGAAAGCAGACTTAAATAAAGATGGTAAACTGTCTGGATATGAAAAAAAGCGTGGAAAAGCTATAGAAAAGAACATAAAGAAAGATAAAATGAACAAAAGATATGGCGGAAAAGTAAGAATTCCGTCAAATTTTGGCTTATAGAGTGAATGATATACCAGAACCTAAAAAAAAGCGTCAGTATAATTACAGCACAGCTACAAAAATTAAAAATGCGGCTCAAAAAAGGCTTAGAGAAGCTAAAAAAACTGCTGATAACAAAAAAAGGCAACTCAAAAACCAAAAAGACAAAGTAAGATACCTAGAAACTAGCTTAAAAAAGATAGAAGGTACGCTAAATGGTAAAAAACCATCTGTAATAACAGATGATGAGCTAAAAGTTGCACCAAAAGCAGTTAGAGAGCACGTTACAGACGATAGTAACGTTATATTTAGACCTAACGCAGGGCCACAAACAGATTTCTTAGCCGCACCAGAGCGTGATGTACTTTACGGAGGAGCGGCAGGCGGAGGAAAATCATACGCATTGTTAGTTGATTTATTGCGTTATGCGGATATGCCCGAACATCGTGCATTACTGCTTAGACGTACATTAAATGAGCTAACAGAGTTAGTTGATAAAAGTAAACAGATATATCCGAAAGCATTTCCGGGTGCTGTTTTCAAAGAAGCTAAATCAATGTGGGTTTTTCCTAGTGGAGCTACAGCTTGGTTTTCATATCTGGATAAAGATACAGATGTAACGAGGTATCAAGGTCAATCTTTTACATGGATTGGTGTTGATGAAATAACGCATTATCCTACCCCGTATGTCTGGGAATATTTGCGTTCCCGATTAAGGACAACAAATCCATTAATAAAAGCATACATGCGGTGCACAGCTAACCCCGGCGGTGTCGGAGGATGGTGGGTCAAGAAAATGTATATTGACCCTGCACCGCCAGACGAACCATTTCCTGCACAGGATATAGAAACGAAACAATCTTACCTGTGGCCTGTAGGACATGAAAAGGCAGGGCAACCTTTATTCTTGCGTAAGTTTATACCGGCAAGATTAACAGACAACCCATACCTAATGCAGGATGGTCAGTACGAAGCCATGCTACGTTCTTTACCAGAAATAGAACGTAAAAGACTTTTAGATGGTGATTGGGATGTTGCAGAGGGAGCGGCATTTCCAGAGTTTGAAAGGTCATTACATATTGTAAAACCTTTTGATATAGCACCATCGTGGCCAAGATTAAGAGCGGCTGACTATGGTTTTGCATCACCTTCATGTGTTTTATGGGGTGCTGTAGATTGGGATGGAAACTTAATTATTTATCGTGAGTTATACGGTAAACAGTATACTGGTGAATCATTAGCTAGGGTAGTATTACAGATGGAGCGTAATGATAGACCACCAAGCACTTCTGTTTTAGATGCAAGTTGTTGGAATAAAACAGGACATGGAATGAGCATAGCAGAAACAATGATGCGTAATGGCGTTCGATGGACACCTTCAGATAGAAATAGACTTGCAGGTAAAATGGAAATACACAGACGTTTGTCTCTCGATAATGGTAAACCATCGTTATACATATTTGAGACTTGTACGAATTTAATTAGAACTTTAGGTAATATACCTACATCAAAGTTAAACACAGAAGATGTAGATACAAAAGCTGAAGACCATGCATATGATGCACTAAGATACATGGTTATGACAAGGCAATCAAACAAACCTACTGTTCCAGATATATTAAAAGATATTAAGCAAAAGGCTTATCAACCCGAAGACATGGTTTTCGGATATTAACCAAAAGGAGTAAAAATGAAAACTGCAAAGAATCCCGTAGATGGAAGCATACTTAACTCTACTCAAGAAACTGGCTATCTAAGTCCGGCTAACGAAAAAGCTGTAGCAAAAGAAAAGCCACAATTCTCTACAGAAATTAATGAACCAAATCAAACATTAATTTTAGAAGCAGGGAAAAAGGGTAAAGGTAAAGCACAAGTAGATGCTTTTATTATGAACTCAAGCGAAGATAAAGATTATTAAAAGGAAAACAAATGGCTGATGACGCACAAGATACAGCGTCTACGTTACCACCAGAGGATGCTCCGGGCATCGTTGGTTATGTATTAGAAAAGTACAATGAGTCTAAGCAGGCTCGTTATACGCATGAACAACGATGGTTAAAAGCATTTAAAAACTATCGTGGTATTTATGATTCTTCTACACAATTTCGTAGTACAGAGAAAAGTAAAGTTTTTGTAAAGATAACAAAAACAAAAGTGTTGGCCGCATACGGTCAAATAGTAGATGTATTGTTTGCTAACAAAAGATTTCCTATCACAGTAGCATCAAGTCCTATACCAGAAGGCATTGATGAAACTGCACATTTAGGAGTACCGGGAGAGGAACAGCTACGTTCTTCTGTTGGTTTTCCGGGTGATGGAAATCAAATACTACCCGGTGCCTTAGAAGCGACACCTATTCAAGGTGGAGCTAATTTAGGTGGATTAGAATCAGAATATCAAGGTGCAAATTTACAATCTGGTAAAGGTCGTATACCAAATCAGCCAGAGATACATCCTGCGAATGAAACAGCACGTAGGATGGAAAAACTAATACATGACCAGTTGTTAGATACAAACGCTACCAATGTTCTACGTCATGCTATATTTGAATCTGTATTACTTGGAACTGGTATCGTAAAAGGGCCATTTAATTATGCAAAGACAGTTCATCGTTGGGATATGGTCAACGGTGAAAAGATGTATGCACCATACAACAAAGAAGTTCCAAAGTTAGAAGCAGTAAGTTGTTGGGATTTCTTTCCAGACCCAGATGCAACATCTGTGAATGATTCTAACTATGTAATACAAAGACATAAGTTTACTCGTAATGGTTTACGTGATTTAGTAAATCATCCATACTTTGACCCAGAAGCAATTGCTGAGTGTTTAGAGATGGGAGCTAATTACACTACTGAATACTATGAAGATATTATTCAATCTTATGACACACAAAGTGGTAGTTATGATGTTGATAGATACGAAGTGTACGAGTATTGGGGAACATTAGATAATTCATTAGCATCTGAAATAGGTTTAGAAACAGGTGATAGTTCAGCATTAGATGAAGTACAGATAAACGCATGGATATGTAATGGTAAAGTTTTACGTGCAGTATTAAATCCATTTACTCCAGAAAGAATACCATTTCAAACTGTACCATATGAAATAAATCCATATCAATTATTTGGTGTAGGTGTTCCAGAAAACATGGAAGATGCACAGTTGCTTATGAACGGACATGTTCGTATGGCAATAGATAACTTAGCGTTAGCAGGTAATTTAGTATTTGATGTTGATGAAGCATCACTAGTGCCCGGACAAAACATGGATATATTTCCGGGTAAAATATTTAGACGACAATCTGGTGTTACAGGAACAGCTATCAATGGATTAAAGTTTCCTAATACAGCAGGAGAAAATTTACAAATGTATATGCAAGCAAGACAGCTTGCTGATGAAGAAACAGGAATACCGTCTGTTATGCATGGTCAAACAGGTGTAACAGGAACGGGTAGAACAGCATCTGGATTATCAATGTTATTGAGCGGTGCAAGTCTATCAATAAAAACAGTAATGAAAAATATTGATGACTTTTTACTAAAGCCACTTGGTGAAGCAATGTTTCAATGGAACATGCAATTTGATGAAGACAATCCAGACGTTGTTGGTGATTTGGAAATTAAACCACACGGTGTTGCAAGTGTAATGCAAAAAGAAGTTAGGTCACAAAGACTAACTGCATTATTACAAACAGTAGCTAATCCTATGTTAGCACCGTTTATTAAGATACCAAATTTAATTAGGGAGTTAGCAATTGCACAAGATATTGACCCAGATAGTCTGGTTAATGATATTAATGATGCACAGATATTTGCAGAAATGCTGAAAGGTTTAAATGTTGGACAACAAACTGGCGAGCAAACTCAAGGCCCTAATCAACAACAAGACGGCATGGGAGGCACTGGAGGAGTACCTGCAGGCGGAAATCCAGAAGACCCATCGGGCGTTGGTGGTGGCACAATCGGAACAGGAAATGTTCCGCAGTCAGGGGAAAGCAATTTTACTGGAAACCCTCCTCAAGCTGAAGAGTAACGTACAAGATTTTGAAAAGAATAACAGGGAGAAATAATGGCTGAAGAATTTTTAGCAACAGGTATATCACAAGATGATGCCGCACTGTTTCGTTTGATAAATGAAAACATGAAAAAAATAACTCCAGATGAGTTTAATAATTTATCACCGGAACTAAAAGAAAGAATTAGAAAAGCAAACGCAAACAAGTTAGCAGAAATGCAAACACAGTTTGATATAGGTTCTTTAAATGTTGTTAAAAAAGGAACAGAGATAGCAAATCAAGATGTTCCTATCGAAACTCAAATGAAAGGTCTAGAAATAGATGTTGCATTACCGGCAACTACTTCTGGTTTTACCGTTGGAACAATTCCAGATGTTAGTAATACCGAAGGATATACCCCATTATATATTACACCTAAATTAAAATATGTTGAGGGTGTAAGTGGTCAAATAAGTTCGTCTAAGAATAGTAGCTATTACACAGCTAATCAAGGTAAAGTTCAGATAAACCCAAAGAACAAAAATCTTTTTGATAAAGCACGAGCTAAGTTAGAAGCCATGGGTTTAAAAAAGAAATCATTTGACCCTGCTACTGGGGAACCTTTAGGCTTACAAGATACTGATGAAATGCGTGCAATTGTAAAACCAATGCTAGCAGGTATATTTGGTGGAGCGGCGTTACCTGCAGTAGGAATACAATGGTTTGCACATGGTAGAGCTCAACAAAAAGCGGCTATTGAAATGATAAAAGATATTGAAGATGGTTCATATCGTGATGACAAAGATTATTTAAATTATACTGGTAAACAATTGTTTACTAAAATGGCAACAACTTTTGCTGACCCATACAGACAGATGAACACTATCTATGGTAAAGCAGGAGTAGACGGAAATGCGGTAGATAAGTTTTTTAACTTTGCTGTTGAAAGAGATTATTTTAGTAAAGAAACTTTACGTGATTTAAAAAAATATAGACCTGCAATTCTTGATGATGTTTTAAAAACATATGATGCACAAGGTAAAGTAAGACCAGACATAACTTTTTACTCTAGTGAATTTAGAGACACTTTACCAGAAGGTTCTAAACTTTTTAGTAAAATAAAATCTGGAGGTCAAACTATACAAGAAACATTTACAACTCCAGATGGCCAACAAGTATCTACTGGAGTTCAAAGTGATGGAATAAAATTTGCACCACCAGATAAATTAGACCAAGCATTAATAAACATAGGTATAGAACCTAGTCCTCCAAGTGGTAATCAAGGCGGTGGTGGTAATGAAGGCGGAGGCGGAACTATAGTCGTAGGCAATCAAACAGTTCAAACTCCCGGCTCTAGTTACGAGTATGATAGCAGTGGTAGAAAAGGATTTACTTATGGATTACAAGAGGGTGGCCCTGTAGATATGCCAACAGCTAATCAATCTAATGTAAGAGATGCTGATAATTTAGAATTAGTAAATGAACCACAAAAAGATAAAACTGGCGTTGCTGATGACGTACCTAGAAGTTTAGACGAGGGTGACTTTGTTATTAATGCACCTGCAGTAAAAATAGCAGGTAAAAGCGACATAGAAAAAATGATTAATAAAGCTGTAGCAGAGTTACAGAGAAAAGGTATTAAACTTGATTTTGGTACAACAGCAGAAGAAATAGATAAAGCTATAAATACTTTAGTTAGTAATGGCGAAGTTATAATACCAAAAGTATTAGCAGAACAAATAGGATATGATAGATTAAAGAAAATAAATAATAGAGGAAAAGAAGAGGTAAAAGAAATAGATGAAGCAAGAAAAGAACAAATACCAGAAAAGGCTTTTGTTAGCGACCCTCGTATGCGTCAGTCTGGGGGAGCAGTAGGGAGTGTTTTAGATTCAGACGTTGCTACAGGTAAGTTAGCGGCGGCAGGTGCTCCCGGTGAAATCTTATCAACACCACGGGGTGCTTTTGTAAACATTGCAAAACCAATGCCAACTGCACAAGTGTTACAACAAACGCCAATTGGAGAAGAAATACTTAGACCGCAAGTGATGAATCAAGGTGGAACTTTTACTACAACTTTTTTTAATCCCGGTAATATAGAAGTAGGAACTGATGCTCCGGGTAAAGTGGAAGGACAATCATACGCTGATGGAAGATTTGCAGTATTTCAAAATGAAATATTTGGATTAGCGGCAATACCACATACATTAAATAAATATGGAACCAACAGCATTGCAGAAGCTGTTAAACAGTATAAACCAATAGGTGAAAATACTGAAGAAGAAGTTAATAGCACTATTAAATACTTAACAGATAAACTAGGTAGAGATACATTTGATTTAACTAACCCAGATGATGTAAAAGTAATAATAGAAGGTATAACAAGATTTGATTCTGGTGCAGATAGTTTATCTTTCTACACATCAGATAAGATTGAAGAAGCAACTAACTTTTTCTTAAATCCAAAAAAATAATAGAGTTTCTAACTACTCGCCGGTAGTTAGCTGTTAGGCAACTCACAATAACGTGACCCCTAAATTAACGACAAAGTGGCTACTCGTATTTACGACCCCACAAGGAGGAAAAATGGCAAATAAGACAGAAGATAATACTGAAGTCAACAATAACGAAAATCAAGTTCCGGAACCCACTCCTTACAAAGGACAGTATCGGAAAGATGTTTATAGCGAAGAACCAGAACAAAAAACTGAAGAGCAGGACACTTCAACAGAAGCTACTCCAGAGCAATCCGGATTTATGTCTGGTGGTGATAAAAAACCACAGCATGATTTTAAAAAACGTTATGATGATTTAAAACATCATTATGACAGAACTCTTGCTGAAAACAAACAGAAAGTTGAAGAGTTAGAGGCCAAGTTGAAGGTCGCTCAACAACCAAAGTTTACACCTACTAAAACAGATGACGAACTTAAAACTTTTAAAGATAAGTACCCAGATGTTTATGGTGTGGTTGAGACAGTTGCACATAAGCAAGCAAATGCACAAGTAGAAGGTTTACAATCCGAAATTAGTAAATTACGTGAACGTGAAACTGAACTTGTTACACAGTCTGCTTATAAAGAACTGACAAATGCACATCCCGATTTTACTGAGTTAAAAGATGCACCAGAATTTTTAGATTGGTTGCAAACACAACCACCATCTATAGCTGACGGTGTAACTAAAAATAACACAGATTCAAAATGGGCAATCAGAGTTATAGACCTTTATAAAGCTGATGCAGGTATATCAAAGTCAAAAACCAAGTCTAAGTCTGCCGCCGATGCAGTTACAAGAACATCTTCAAAAAATGTTAATGTAGAAAACAAAGACGGTAAGAAGGTTTGGAAGTCTTCTGAAATTCTCAAATTAAAACCTTGGGAATATGCAAAAGTCGAACAAGAAATAGACACCGCACTGCGTGAAGGTCGTGTAGTGCGAGACACAAAATAACCCTTAACTTTGGGAGGCTAAAATGGCATTTTCAAATGCGGCTGGTTACTCAAATTTATCGCAAGGTAATTTCGTACCAGAAATATATAGTCAAAAAGTTTTAAAATTTTTCCGTAGGTCATCAGTTGTAGAAGATATAACTAACACAGACTACTACGGCGAAATTGAAAACTTTGGCGACACAGTAAGAGTCATTAACGAGCCAACGATTACAGTATCTTCTTACAATAGAGGCTCTGTTATTAATACCCAAAACTTAGATGACAATCAGTTTACACTAACTGTAGATACAGCAAATGCTTTTGCATTTAAAATTGATGACATTGAAGAAAGACACTCACACTTAAACTTTGAAGCGTTAGCTACCTCTTCTGGTGCTTACTCTTTAAAAAGAAAGTATGACAGAGATGTCTTAGAAGCAATTCAAGGTGCATCAGGTATCAACACAGGTACTGCTGTAACTCCATCTGGTTCATCTGCAGGTGACACTGTAGTGAACGCAATTTCAGAAGCGGCTAGAATTCTAGACGACAATGAAGTTCCAGAAGAAGGCAGATGGATGGTTGCACCACCTAAGTTATACGAAGTATTAAAGACAGCAGGTTCTAAGTTCTTAGAAGTACAGGTAACTGGCATGAACGAATCACCATTATTAAATGGTAAAGTTTTACCGGGCCCGGTACATGGCTTTAATTTATATAAATCAACTGCACTAAATCTAAGTGGCACAGATATTATTACAGCAACTGGAACATCAAACCAGTTTAAAGTATTATTTGGTCATATCTCTTCAGTAGCTACTGCTTCGCATATTGCGAAAACAGAAGTTGTAAGAGATACAGATTCTTTTGCAGACATCATTAGAGGATTACACGTTTATGGACAAAAAGTATTGCGTACAGAAGCGGTAGTAAGAACTTTAATGACAATGGCGTAAGGAGGATAACACCATGGCAACATATAATGTAACTGGGCCGGGTGGAACAACTGGTCATCCATCAGTAGTTCGTAGACCTTACCTAGTAGAAAATACGATTGACATCTCTGCTATCAATGGTGATAGTGGAGCGGCACAAAACGATGTATTACAGGTACTAGATATTCCTGCAGAAACTTTAATTATGGAAGCAGGTATCGAAGTATTAACAGCGTTATCAAGTAGTGTTACTTTAGATTTAGGTATCACTGGCGGAGACGTTGACAGATATGTCGATGGAGATACTAACGCTACAGGTTTCTCTGCACCAACAGCTACAGCTAGAACAGTAGTTGCAAGTGCGGATACTCTTGATGTATTAGTTCTTAGTGCGGACTCAACTGCGGGAAAAATCCGTGTGTTTGCAGTTCTATGTGACGTATCTGGCGTTGAGGAAAGTGATTTAAACACTGCAACTCAACACGATACAGCAGTATAATAATAATAGGGGGCCTTAGTGCCCCCCTTTTAAAATATAAAATGATAAAAGTAGTAATGGCCATAATAATAACATCAATGCCGAATTGGCCATCGGTAAAGTATCAAGGATATTTATATCCAGACATGGAAACATGTTTAACATCTACAGAGATGTACGTAGAAGAATTTAAAGCATATGCAGATAGTCAAGGAGATTATGATGCTCATTTTAACTCCATATGCTTTGAAGTTGATGCTTATCCTATAGAAGGATTTAATCAAATACAATTAGGAATATAAATGGCAGTTCACGATTTAAGACAAAAAACAAAAGCTAGTACAGGACAAAGAATTATAAAAGATGAATCATCCTGTAACTGTTCAGAAAAGATTGTTGAATTACAAAGAGAGCTACAACAATTAAAAAATATGATACAAAATAAAAAACCAATGATTGTAGATGCACTGGTTGTAGAAGATGAGAAAAGAACATAAAAATCCTAAAGGTGGTTTGACAGCCGCAGGAAGAGCTTACTTTAAAAGAAAGGAAGGTCTTAACTTGAAGGCCCCGGTCAAACGGGGAGATAATCCGAGAAGAGCGAGTTTTCTAGCCAGAATGGGAGCTAGTAAAGGGCCAGATTATAAAATAGTAAAAGGTAAAAAAGTTCCAACTCGAAAGTTATTGTCCTTGAGACAATGGGGAGCATCCTCATCTAAAGACGCTCGTAGAAAAGCAAAAGCTATAAGTAAACGTAACAAAGCAAAGAAAGGTAAAAAATGAAAAAAGGTTTATATGCTAATATTCACGCTAAAAGAAAACGTGGTGAAAAGATGAGAAAGAAAGGTGCTAAAGGTGCACCTACTGCGGCACAGTTTAAAAGAGCTAAACAAACAGCAAGAAAAAGATAATGCCACTTAAAAAAGGTAAGTCACAAAAATCAATATCTTCTAATATTCGTAAGATGAAAAAAGAGGGTAAGAAACCTATGAAACAAATTATTGCTATAGCATTAACTGTAGCAGGAAAGGTAAAACCAGATGCCCGCAAAAAGAAAAAGAAAAAAGGCAAAAAGAAAGTTTCCTCCCGTTCCAAAAACTAAAGGTGGTGTACCTACTAAGTATGTTAGAGGTGCAAAAAATCCTAAAGCACGAGAGGCAGAAATAAAACGAACAGCTAAACTTTATAAAGAAGGAAAGCTAACACCTGCAATGATGAAAGCTATAAGTAAAAAAAGGAGCAAAGGATGAGCAGTAAACAAGCAGTTATTGATAAGTATCACAAATCAAGTGGTATATCTAAATCTACGTTGAGTAAAGTTTACTCAAGAGGAGCGGCGGCATATTTTTCAGCAGGGTCTAGACCTAAAGTTTCACAGCATGCATGGGCATCGGGGCGTGTGCGGAGCTTTGCAACTGGAAAAGGTGGAGCTAGAAAAGCAGATAAAGATTTATTAAGAGGCAAGAAAAAGAAAACAAAATCAAAAACCGTTAAAAAGAAAAAAAGGTAGTGGTTGAAAAGGAGGTAAGTATGTGTGAATATTGCGGCATGGGATGTGGCGATTGTAGAGGCTAATTGTGGCAGACCCTAAAAAAGGTACAGGTAAAAAACCAAAAGGTAGCGGCAGGAGATTGTACACGGATGAGAATCCTAAAGATACAGTAAAAATAAAGTTTGCAACTCCTGCTGATGCAAGGGCCACAGTAGCTAAAGTTAAAAAAATAAAGAAACCTTTTGCCCGTAAAATACAGATACTTACAGTAGGAGAACAGAGAGCAAAAGTAATGGGAAAAACTCAAGTCGTGAGTATTTTCAAGAAAGGAAAAGAAGCTTTAAGAAGAGCAAAGAAAAGAGGGTAAATAACTAATTTTCTTGACAATACGCTAATTTAGTGTATAATATATAAAGGGAGTCATGACAACAACATATTTAACATTAGTTAATAATGTCTTACAAGAAATTAATGAAACTACGCTAACTTCTGGTAATTTTAGCAGTAGTAGAGGTATACAGACAGCAGTAAAAACTTTTATTAACAAGTCCATTAATGACTTTTATAATGCAGAGTTAGAATGGCCTTGGTTGTACGTGTCCACCACCCAAGACACACAAACGGGTGTGAGACTATATGATTTACCCGGCGGAAGCACCCCTACTTACCGAAAACTGGATTATGATTCATTTAGGCTTACACCCAAAGAATTAATTACAAATACAGAGTTTACTAGCAATATTACTAGTTGGACAACTGTATCTGGCACTCCTGCTTACAATTCTGCAGGTAATGGTAGATTAAGATTAAATAGTGCTGAAGCAACACAGTCTATTAGCACTGTATCCGGTAGACCATATCGTGTTAATTTACGAGTGTTAGACCCAAGCTCATCTGGTAGTTCTGTAACACTAAAGATAGGTACATCATCTGGTGGCACAGAAATATCATCAACAGCATTAACAGTTTCTAAAACTGGTGATGGTTTAGCAAAAACTGTATCGTTTGATGCAACTGCATCTACCACGTTTATTAGTTTAGCAAATACATCATCTAATAATTTAGATGTAGATTATATTCGTGTAAGAGAAGATACACCTTCTACAAAACTAATGTATGTTTCTTATGATAGATTCTTACAAGAGTTTGCAGAGCGTGACTTAAACGAAGATGAAAGTGTTTATGGTAAACCTGTTTATGTTTACAAAACACAAGATAATCAAATAGGATTTAGTCCTATACCAGACCAAGACACTTACACTGTTGCATACGAGTATTACAAAACACACAGTGATTTATCGGCGGCAACAGACACAGCTTTACATTATGCACGTTTTGATGGCGTAGTTGTAAATAGAGCAAAGTATTACGCAATGATACTTCGTTCAGACTTACAAGCATCACAATTTGCAAATGCAGAATATGAACGTGGTGTAAGACGTGCAAGAGTAGAAGTTATTAATAGACGAGATTCAATGCGAGACCATCGTGTTAATTTTGGTAGACGTGTAGCAGGAGGATTATCTTACTAATGGCTACGCAGACTAAACCAATTATTGTTAGTTTAGGGGGCGGGTTAGTATTAAACAAAGATGTTTTTTCTATGCAACCCGGTGAAGCATTACAGCTTCAAAACTTTGAACCAAACATTAGTGGTGGATATTCAAAGATATTAGGAACAGCAAAGTATAATACAAATATAGTTCCACAAGTATCTAGCTCTTCTGAAAGAGTTGTAATGTCTGCAATATTTAATGACGTGGTATTAGCGGCACGAGGCGGAACAATAGTTAGAGGTAGTTCTGGTTCTGGTAGTTGGACATCAACAATTACAAGTTTAGGAACACCAACAAGAAATTACGAGTTTAGAAAATTTAATTTTGATGGCACAGAAAAAATTGTTATTGCAACAGGAACATCAAACCCACAAATATTAGATGCATCTTTTAGTACAACTAATGTAAATGCAACTGGAACATCAAACTTTAAATTTGTAGAAATATTTAAAAACCATTTATTTTTTGCAGGACATAGTTCTAATGAGCAAGAGATAAGTTTTATGGGCCCATTTCAAACTAATGACTTTACTAGTGGGAATGGTGGTGGAACTATTAAAGTAGATACTGAAATAGTTGGACTTAAAGTTTTCCGTGAAAATTTATTTATATTTGGAAAAGATAAAATATTTAAATTATCCGGAACAGCTTTAGCAAACTTTGCGGTAGCACCTGTAACAAGAAATATTGGTTGCATAGATGGTGGTAGTATACAGGAGCTTGCAGGTGATGTTGTATTCTTAGCACCAGATGGTTTAAGAACAATTGCAGGTACAGCAAGAATTGGTGACGTAGAATTAGGAACAATATCAAAGCAAGTACAAAAACGTATTGATGATATTACAACACATAATATTAACTCGTTAGTAATAAGAAGTAAATCACAATACAGATTATTTTTTCCTACGAGTACATCACAAGCAGAGCAGGCGGCACAAGGTTTAATAGCAGTAATAAAAACAAATCCTGCTACTGGACAATTAGGATTTGAGTATGCAGATATGAAACAAATAAAAGTATCAGCATGTGACTCAGATTTTATAAGTGGCACAGAAACAATTGTTCATGGTGGTTATGATGGTTTTGTTTACAAACAAGAAACAGGTAACGAACTTACAAGAGCAAGCACTACTGCTACGATAGATAGTTTTTATAGGTCTCCAGATTTGCATATGGGAGACCCGGGTATTAGAAAAAAAATGCAACGTGTTATATTTAACTATGACAATACAGGAAACGTATCTGCAACATTTAAATTAGTTTATGATTTTGCAGACCCAAATTCACCACAACCGAGTTCGTTTTCTTTAACAACTGGTGCAGGTGTTGCCCTTTATGATTTAGCGGCAACAACTTATGGAACAGCAGTTTATGATTCATCTGGTGCATCACTTGTTAGACAACCTGTAGAGGGCAGTGGCTTTACAGTAGCAGTAAGATTAGATGATACATCAACTAATCCACCGCTAGAATTAAAAGGTTACGAAATGGAATTTATACCGGGAGATAGAAGATAATGGGAGATACATATACAAGACAGAGTTCGGGTGATATTACTTCGGGTGCTACTATTGAAGCATCACATTTTAATAATGAATTCGACCAATTAGTATCAGCCTTTGCGGCATCATCTGGACACACACATGATGGCACTACAGGTGAAGGTGGCCCAGTAACAAAGTTATTAGGCAACACTTTAACGTTTGGTGCAGGCACTGCAGGAACAGATATAACAATTACATTTGATGGTGAAACATCAGATGGTGTTTTAAAATGGATGGAAGATGAAGATTACTTTGAATTTTCAGATGACATACTTGTAGCTAGCACAGAAAAGTTACAATTTAGAGATACAGCAATATACATTAATTCATCTACGGATGGGCAGTTAGATTTAGTAGCAGACTCAGAAGTACAGATAGCGGCTACAACAATAGACATAAATGGTAACGTAGATGTATCTGGTACATTAACAGTAGCAGGTGCAGTAGACTTTGGTGATGCGGCACTATCAAATGTAGGTGCTGTACAATTAGATAGTATTGCAGGTGACGGTGATACTAACACATCAATTACATTTAGTGGCTCTGATGTTATTACAATAACAGCAGGTGGCGATGCACAATTTACTTTTAACAATGGTTCAATACTACCATCTACAGATAATGATATTGATTTAGGTTCTAGTTCTTTAGAATTTAAAGATGCGTTCTTTGATGGCACCGTAACAACTGATGCACTAGTTGCAGATACTGCTGATATAAACGCAGGAACTATTGATGGTGTAACTCTTGGAACTAATAGTGCTATTACACAAGCTGTAATAGATGATGTAGATATTAATGGTAAAGTAATTACCATGACTGGTTCTTCTAGTGATACTGCAGTCTTTACTGCAGGAACTAACGGAACGTTAAGTATTGTAACTACTGACGATTCTGCGGCGGCGGCTAACATAACAATAACTGCAGACGGAACTTTTGAAGCTGATGGTACTACTATCACATTAGACTCGAGCGGTGATATAGTTTTAGATGCTGACGGAGCTAACGTAACATTTAAAGATGGTGGCACGTCAATATTAGATATAGCAAACAATTCTACTGATGTTGAATTTACTGTTAGCACCGCCGATAAAAACTTTAAGATAAAAGGAACTGATGGTTCTTCTGCTATTACTGCACTTGACATTGACATGGCTCTTGCAGGTAAAGCAACATTTAATGGCGATGTAGTTGTAGGTGGTGACTTAACAGTAACTGGTGATGATATTGTTATGGGAACTAATACAGCCGGTAACTTATTAGTAGCTGATGGTACAAACTTTAATTCAATCGCTGTAGGAGATTTATCTGCAATAACTTCTGTAGCGGCAGATGATGTATTAATAGCTGTAGACACATCTGGCGGTGGACTTAAAAAAATAACAAGAAGTGCATTAGTATCTGGTCTTGCGGCAGGTACGATGTCTGATATTGTTGATGATACATCACCTCAATTAGGTGGCGACTTAGATGTTAATGGTCAAGATATAGTATCAACATCAAACGGTAATATTACCATAACACCAAACGGAAGTGGTGTATTAAGAGTTGACGGTTCTAATGGTATTGATATGCAATCTGGAGCTATATCAATTAAAAACTCTGGTGCAGAATCTTACATTAGATTTTACTGTGAATCATCAAACGCACACTACACACAATTACAGGCGGCACCACACTCGGCGTATTCTGGTAACGTAACTGTAGTTTTACCTGCAAGTGCAGATACTTTAGTAGGTAGAGCAACAACAGATACACTTACAAATAAAACTTTAACTACACCTGTTATAGCAGAAATAGATGCTTCTAGTGATTTTACTTTAGATGCAGGTGGTGACATTATTCTTGACGCTGATGGCGGAGACTTTAATTTCAAAGATGGTGGCACAGAAATTTTAAGAATTACTAATTCATCTAGCGATGTAATTATTAGACCTGTTGTTGATGCAAAAGATTTAATATTCCAACAAAGAGATGGAACAGAAGTTGCAAGAATAGAAGATAATGGAACGTTTAACGTTGTAACAGATAAGCTAGCCATTAATGGAACTGCAATAACTTCTACTGCGGCTGAATTAAATATATTAGATGGCGTTACTTCTACAGCTTCTGAACTTAATATTCTTGACGGAGTAACAGCAACTGCAACAGAATTAAACATTATGGATGGTAACACAAGTGCTACCTCTACAACTTTAGCAGATGCAGATAGAATGGTAATTAACGATAACGGAACGATGAAACAAGTAGCTGTAACAGACATGACTACTTATATTAATTCAAATGCAAGTTTTGCAAGTAACGGTTTTGCGGTGGCAATGGCCATTGCACTTTAACAGGAGGATATAGATGGCTCAAGATTTTGAATCAAATGGTGCACAGATAACAAATTCTAATACCACCATTTTTACATCAAATAGTGATGACGCTGTTGTAGGTCTTAGGTTAGCTAATATTCTTACAACTGCAGTAACAGTAAGTATTTTTGTTTCTGAGGGTGGCTCAACAACAAGATACTTAGTAAAAGATTTAAGCATACCACCGGCAAGTTCAGTAGAACTAATACAGGGTGGAGCAAAAGTAATTTTACAAAATGGTGATGTTTTAAAAGGTATCGCAGGAACAGCAGACAGTATTGATGTGTGGTGTTCAGTAGTAGATGCAATTAGCACATAGGAGATAATATGACAACAGAAGTAGGCGGCCCAATTTACATAGGAGATGCTCCAAGCAGTGAGTCATTTCCAGATTATGATTCTACTATTGATAAGAATCACATAATAACAAATGCTGTAATTGCAGGGCCTATAACAATAAATGCAACTGTAACAATTGAAGGTAACGTGGTGGTATTATAATGGCTAACATAGAGCTAGATGGTGTAAATAAAAAGATAAAGGTAGACTCTGGTGATTTAACACTAGACGTACCCGGTGATATCGTATTAGATGCAGATGGCGGTGACGTAGTAGTTGCAGATGGTGGAACTAATATTTTAAAAGTAACTAATAGTTCTTCTGATGTAGTATTACAACCACAGGTAGATGCAAAAGATATTATATTTAAACAGTATGATGGCACAACTGTAGCAACTGTAGAGGACAACGGAACATTTAATGTTCCTGCAAGTAAATTAGCTATAGGTGGCACAGCAGTAACTTCTACTGCCGCAGAGCTAAACATCCTAGATGGTGTAACAGCTACAGCTTCTGAACTAAATCTTTTAGACGGAGGCACTTCTGTAGGTTCATCAATTACTTTAGCTGACGCTGATGGTATTGTGGTTAATGATGGTGGCACAATGAAAACTATACCTGCAAGTGATGTAAAAACTTATGCGGGTGGTGGCACATTAGTTCAAACAGGAAGAACAGTTTTAAGTTCAAATGCAAGTGGTATAGATGTTAATGATTGTTTTAGTTCTACTTATGATACTTACATGATTGTAATAGATAAACTCGAAATGACAGTAGATAGTCAATACATATTTTGTAGATTGAGAAATAGCAGTGGGTCTGTAACTTCCAGTGATTATAAGTATGCAAATAGAAACTTTGATGATGATGGTGCGAGTGCTGAGAATGTATCTGCAAACTCGCCCGATGACAAATATCAACTCACTAATGATACTGATGACAGTTCAAATGATGGCGGACTTCAAGGTATAATGTATGTTCATAGACCTGCTGACGCAAACACAGACACAAGAATGAATTATTTTTCTTCAAGTTTTAATGGAAACGTAAATGATATTAGAGTCACTATTGGTACTTGTAATTTTCAAACTGCGGCGGCACATACAGGAATTGGTTTTAATATTAGCAGTGGAGATATTAGAAGTGGTGCATCAATAACAGTTTATGGAGTAGCATATAGCTAGGAGATATTTATGACAAAAGTTTTTGATAATGTTGTAGGTTTAAGAGACATGACTGCTGATGAGCAAGCTCAATATGATAAAGATTTAGCAGATTGGAATAGTAAATCAGCTACAAGAAAATTAAATAAAATAAAAAGATTAAGGATAGTAAGATTAGAAGCTACAGATTACATGGCTAACTCTGATTATACAATGCCAGATTATATTAAAACATGGAGGCAGACATTAAGAGACTTGCCACAAAACAACACAACTGAATCACAGTATGATACACTACTTGAACGTAACACAGATGGCAGTTTAAAAAATTCAGTATGGACACAACCAACGGAGTAAACAATGGCAGAACTAAGAGTAACTAGCACTGGCACTATAAAACTATTTGAGAGTGATGACACTAGTAGTGTAACTATTGCATCTCCTGCAAGTTTAGGTGGTGACAGAACAATAACATTACCAGACGCTGACGTAGATTTAACAGAAGTTAATACTATGCCAATAGCAAATCTGGACATAGATGGTGGCACAGATATAGGTGCTAACATTGCAGATTCAGACTTACTTATAATAGATGACGGAGCAGGCGGTACTAACAGAAAAACTGCGGCATCACGATTAAAAACATATGTAGGTGCAGGAGCAGGAGCTTTTGATATAGCTAACTTAGATATTGATGGCGGTACTGATATTGGTGCAGATATAGCTGATTCTGATTTATTTATTGTTGATGATGGAGCAGGAGGTACGAATAGAAAGACTGCCGCTTCAAGACTTAAAACTTATATTGGTAGCGGTGGGTTACAATTTATTCAATCACAAATAGTTTCAAGTGATACAACTGTAGTAAATTTTGATGACGTATTTAGTGCTACATACGACAACTATCTTTTCTTATTTGATGCTACATTAGTTAATGCGGCACAAATGGAAATGCGTTATAGGACTGGCTCACCAACAAATGATAACTATACAGGTTCTAATACATATAGGTATGCTTTTAGTGGTCAAAGTAGTACTAATAATAATGTTAGTCAAAATAGTAACGCTAATAACAAATGGACTATGGGTGATACTGTTTATGCGGCTACAAATATAGGTGCTCCCGCAGTTCATGGTTTTATTCATTTTAATACTCCCTTTACAGCTAGTACGCAAAGAACATGGACAGGCACTTTTGTTACTTATGACGATGCTGATGAACAAAGAGCTTTTTCTGGTGGGGGTAGAGTAGTTAATGGAACACAAATGACAGGGTTTGGTTTTTCTTGTAGTAGTGGGGATTTTAGTAAATTTACTGGCAGAGTTTATGGAGTGGTAGATAGTTAATATGGCAAGCAGTTATAAAGTACAAGCTCATGGTATTGTAAGAGACATGACACCAGAGGAAAAAGCAGAAGTTGATGCAAAAGAATTAGCATGGAATAATGATAAATCAAACAGACAACTTGCAAATATAAGAGAATTAAGAAATCGTAAACTTTCTGAAACAGATTATTTAGCAACATCAGATAATACTATGTCTGATGAGATGAAAGCATTTAGAAAATCTATGAGAGATATACCACAAGATTACTCAGCAGATAAGTATGATGAATTATTAGCTAGAGATAGTGATGGTAACTTAACACATAGCGTGTGGACAAAACCAAGTTAAGGAGTAACAAATGGCAAGTGAAATAAAAGTAGATACTATATCAGAGAAAACATCAGCCAATGGTGTTGCTATTGATAGTGTAACTCTAAAAGATAGTAAAGTAACTGCTGATGGTGGATTAGTTGCTGATAACATAACAATAGATGGCACAGAAATAGATTTAAGTTCTGGCGATTTAACTGTAGATGTTGCAGGAGATATTACGTTAGATGCTGATGGTGGTAATGTACAGATTGCAGATGGTGGTACAGCATTACTTGATATAGCAAATAGTTCAAGTGATGTTATTATAAAACCTTTAGTAGATGCAAAAGATATTATTATACATCAATATGATGGCACATCTCTAGTAGAGTTTAACGATGGTGGCTATTCATCATTTACTAGTGCCGCATTAAATCCAGAAGCTACACTAACAGATGCATCAACAATATCTTGGAACGCACTAACACAGCCAGTAGCAAAAGTA
>LULE01000395.1_pt1 | contig 25037 bp, 24 predicted proteins | sample 728231 | NCBI WGS metagenome assembly LULE01 (sample SAMN03860297, study PRJNA289734) | marine metagenome | biome: seawater column; feature: ocean; material: water; isolation source: Red Sea water column Station 192 - depth 10m | place: Saudi Arabia: Red Sea | collected 2011-10-15 | depth 10 m | reverse complement strand
TCTCAACTTGAACAATTTACAGATTCAGCAGATAAAAAACTCGATGAGTTTAAATCTTTTGACTGGACAAAACTCAAGGAAGAAGATCCTACTGAATATATGATAAAAAGGGATCAATACAGAGAACTTCAAGAAAACAAAAGATTAGTTCAAGAAGAACAAAAAAATCTTCAACTAAAACAACAGCAAGAAATAATGGCTCAAAGACTTCCTGATTGGAATGATCCTAACAAAGGCCCTAAATTGAAACAATCAATTAAGACCTTTGCAGTTAAAAAAGGATTTACTGAACAAGAAGTTAATAGTCTTATTGATGCTAGATCAGTAGACGTGCTTCATAAAGCTATGTTGTATGAAAATCTTTTAGATGCAAAAATATCTAAAAAGAAAGCTAAAGTTGTTCCTAAAGTAACAAAACCAGGAACTGGTACTACTAAAGGCGAAGTTAATAGTGAGAAAGTAAAGCAACAACGAGCTAGATTAAGAAGAACAGGTAAAGTTGGCGATGCTGCTAAATTACTTGAAGGATTAATCTAATACTAAACTTTTAACACAGAGGTGTAATACAAATGGCACAATTAACAAATACATTTGAAACCTATGATGCTGTGGGAAACAGAGAAGATTTGCAGAATATTATTTATAATATTAACAGTTTTACCATTAACTTTCCTCTTAACTCCTTTTTTAATTTGGTAAACATTCTCATTATTAAACTCCCAAATCTTATCGGGATCTTTTCCAAATATTGTATATCTACCTCTAGTTATACCTTTCTCGACTGACTCAAATATAAAACTATTGAATTCTTTTAAAAAATTATTAATTAAATTTTCAACCTCTACAGTTCCTTTAACATTTATAGATTTGTAAAGAATTTGATTTTGATTTTTATGTAATTTTTTAAAATTACTTAATTTTACATTTAACATTATTTAAAAAAATTATTTACTCTTTCAAGAGCATTATCATTAATTTCAACCTTCATTTGATATTTGAATAATCTCTTTATCATCGAGTTTTTTTTTGTTAATTTTTAATATTTTTACCAAATATACATCATCTTTTTCATCTGCCACCAGTGTAAAACTGTTTTCTGGCAATGCATATAAAACCTTTACTGAGTTAATATCAAAAATATTATCATCTCTTATAGAATTAAGTTTTGTTTTTTTATAATCATCCATATTTTTTGAAAATTTCATAAAATCCTCATTATTAAATTTATTTTGTCTAATATTATTTAGGATTTCATTATTAAATTTAAATTTTTCTTTTTGGTACAAAATATTTCTTATTTCTTCTTCAAATTTTTTATCAAGCGTTGGTATTTTTTTTTCATAATTGTTAATTTTAAAAATAATGAAGTAATCGTTCTTATCTAAAATATTGATATCATACTGATTAACATAATCAGAGATATAATCAAAATCTTTGTTATTACTTGATAGATCGAAATTGTTGATCTCATTTATTTTAACTTCTGTGTAATTTTTAAGCAGTTCTTCTATACTAGTAAACTTTGTTAAATTATTTTCTAATTCATCAATTTTATTAAAAAATTCATCGTTAAATTCATCACTATTTACTAAATTTTTAGGATTTATTTCTGCATATTTAAAATCAATATATTCTCTTTCAAGCTCTTTGCTATTTTCCTTTAAATATTTATTAACATCCATATTAGAAAATTGATCTTTTTTTTTATAACTTTTATCTAAATTTATATACTCAATTTCTATTAAACTGTTATTACTTGCACTTAACGAATTTATAAGCACATTAGGAGATTTTAAACCTCCACCATAATAATTAAATAGTATTTTTTCTAATTGTCTTCTCTTTAATCTTTTTTCAAACTGTGCTGCATTTAAATTATTTTCTAAAAGAAATTTTTCATATTTTGAACGTTTAAATTGCTTATCTTTATCCAAAAAATCGTTATTATTTTTAATTAGATCAATTAAGTTTTCTTCACTCATTGATATACCAAGTTTATTTATTTCTAACTCAATAAATTTTTTTGCTAACATATCATTTAACAATTCACTCATTATGTTTTCATCGAGATTATTTTTAATTAGTTCAGGATTTAATCCTATTGAATTAATATGATCCAAAAAGTTTTGTGTAGAAACACTATGATTACCAATTTTAGCAACATTATTTGTATTTCCTCCTTGGAATATACCTCCCATACCCCAAAATACAAAAGGTATTATAATTATACCTACTAGAACTGAAGCTAATTTAGTTTTTGAAAAGTTTCTTAGTTTTCCTAGCATAATATATGATTAGATATTGATCTATAAACACAAATCTATAGATTAAAATATTTATTATGACAAATAAAATATTGTTTATTGCAAATTGGAAAATGTTTGGAACCAAAAAAACTGTAAAAACTATTAATAATGTAATTAAATTCAGTAAAAGAAAGCATACTAAAAAAGCTAAGATTATTTATTGCCCTCCTTATACTTTGATAGACTCCATAGTTAAAAAAACTAAAAATAGTGAAATTGATGTTGGTGCACAAAATTGTCATTTTGAAAAGAATACCGGACCATTTACTGGATCTATTAGTACAGATATGATTAAAGAAAGTGGTGCAAAACTCGTTATTATTGGTCATTCAGAGGTAAGAATGCAAGGTGAAACTAACTTAATTATAAATAAAAAAATTATCAATGCTTTACATACTAAGTTAAAAGTAATTTTCTGTATTGGCGAAACACTTAAAGAAAAAAAATCTAATAAAACAAAATTAGTTTTAAAAAAGCAATTAATACTTGGACTTAAGTATGTAAAAAATTTAAAAAATATAATTTTTGCTTATGAACCTGTTTGGTCTATTGGGACAGGTAAAGTACTAGATAGTAAAAATCTAAAAACACAATTTTTATATTTAAAAAAATTTTTAAAAACAAAGTATAAAATTAAAAAGCCAATTATTGTATATGGTGGTTCAGTAAATGATAAAAATATTTTAAATTTAAAAAAAATAAACGAAATAGATGGTTTTTTGATTGGTGGTGCATCGACAAATTCAAAAAAATTTATTGATATAATAAAAAAAACTATTAATTAAAGATTATGGAAAATATTTTATTAACTCTGAACATTATATTAGCTATAATATTAGTATTGTTGGTTCTTTTGCAGCAATCGGAGGGCGGGGCTTTAGGTATTGGCGTTTCTCAAGAGAGTTTTATGTTTTCTAGATCAGCTGGAAATTTCTTAACAACAGCAACGGCCATAGTTGCTACATTATTTATAATTTGTAGTTAGGGACTCACTATTTTATCTAATAAAGAACTAACACCTGAAAAATCTTTATTGGACAAAATTGAGCAAAACACTGATAAAGACGCACCACAAATTCCACAAAATAACAATTAGTTCTTTGATTTTACTAAAATAAAGTCTATAACATAATTCCATGGCGCGATTTATATTTGTCACTGGCGGCGTGGTTTCCTCTTTAGGTAAAGGTCTTTCGTCTGCATCACTAGCTTATTTGTTAAAATCTCAAGGATATAAGGTTAGACTTAGAAAAATGGATCCGTATTTAAATGTTGATCCAGGAACAATGAGTCCATTTCAACACGGAGAAGTCTTTGTTACGGATGATGGAGCAGAAACCGATTTAGATCTTGGTCACTATGAAAGATTTACAAATATTTCAGCAAAAAAAAGTGACAATATTACAACGGGAAAAATTTATAGAGATATAATTGGAAAAGAAAGAAAAGGTGAATACTTAGGTAAAACAGTTCAGGTAATTCCTCATGTTACAGATAGAATTAAGGAATTTATTAAAAAGGATATTTACAAAGAAGATTTTGTAATTTGTGAAATTGGAGGAACTGTGGGAGATATAGAAAGCTTGCCTTTTTTAGAGGCTATAAGACAATTCTCAAATGATATTGGGAGGGATAAATCTCTATTCATTCATTTAACATTAGTGCCTTTTTTAAAATCTTCCAACGAAATTAAAACCAAACCAACACAACATTCTGTAAAAGAATTGCGAAGCATAGGTATTCAACCAAATATTGTTATTTGCAGGTCTCAACATTCAATACCGCTAGATCAAAGAAATAAAATTTCTCTTTTTTGTAATATTCCTATTCAGAGAGTTATTGAAACAGTAGATGTAAAAACTATTTATGAAGCACCCATTAGTTTTTTCAAAGAAGGCTTAGATAGAGAGGTTTTAAAATATTTTAAAATTAAACCGAAGAAAAAATTAAATTTAAATAAATGGAAAAAAGTTACAAAGACTATTACAAGCAAAAATTTAAAAGAAGTTAATATCGCGATAATTGGAAAATATGTAGAATTAAAAGATGCGTATAAATCTTTAGATGAGGCTTTAGTTCATGGAGGTATAGATAATAACGTGAGAGTAAATTTGATTAGAATTGAGTCAGATAGACTAAAATTGTCAAATATTAAAAAAAATTTGAAAAATGTATGTGGGATTTTAATACCAGGAGGATTTGGTAAAAGAGGAACTGAGGGTAAAATCGGATGCATAAATTATGCAAGAAAAAACAAAATACCTTTTTTTGGCATATGTTTTGGTATGCAAATGGCAATAATTGAATTTGCTAGAAATGAATTAAAAATTCAAAAAGCTGGTTCCACAGAATTTAATAAAAATTGCAGACCTGTAATTGGTTTAATAGAGGAGTGGAATAAAAATGGAAATATAATTAAGGGATCTCTTAAAAATCTTGGAGGTACAATGCGTCTTGGTTTATATCCAGCTAAATTACAACACAATTCGCTAGTAAAAAATATTTATAAAAAAAATCTAATATATGAAAGGCACAGGCATAGGTATGAGGTTAACAATAGTTTAAGAAGTTTATTTGAGAAAAAAGGGATGATTTTTTCAGGAATGTCACCTAATGATAAACTACCAGAAATAATTGAATTAAAAAATCACCCATGGTTTATTGGTGTACAATTTCATCCTGAATTTAAGTCTAGACCTTTAGATCCTCATCCACTATTCTCATCATTTATTAGGGCTGCAAAAAATAAATAATGAAAAATATTACTATAAAATGTAAAAATTTAAAAATTTCAAATGATAACCCTTTTTGCTTGATCGCGGGTCCTTGTCAGCTAGAGAATGAACAGCATGCTATTGATATGGCTGGCAAAATAAAAGAAATTACTAAAAAATACCAATTAGGTTTTATTTATAAAACATCTTTTGATAAAGCAAACAGAACCAGCATAAAGGGAAAAAGAGGAGCTGGACTGGATAAGTCTTTACCAATTTTTGATAAGATCAGAAAAGAGCTAGAGACACCAGTTTTAACTGACATACATACAGCGGAGCAATGCTCAATTGTTTCTGAGCATGTAGATATTATCCAAATACCAGCTTTTTTATGCAGACAAACTGATTTATTAATTGCTGCAGCTAAAACAAAAAAAATTATAAATGTTAAAAAAGGTCAATTTTTAGCACCTTGGGATATTACAAATGTTATAAAAAAAATTTCAGAATCTGGTAACGAAAATATTCTAATTACCGAAAGGGGATCAAGCTTTGGATATAATTCATTGGTATCAGATATGAGATCATTACCCATAATGGCAAAAACTGGGTACCCTGTAGTTTTTGATGCCACCCATTCTGTTCAACAGCCTGGTGGATTAGGTGATAAAAGTGGTGGGCAAAGAGAATTTGTTCCTATTTTATCAAGAGCCGCCGTTGCAGTAGGAGTTGCAGCTGTGTTTATCGAAACACACAATGATCCAGATAACGCTCCATCTGATGGACCAAATATGATCCCTTTAAATAAATTGGATGAGCTACTAAATCAATTAATAGAAATAGATAAATTGATAAAAAGTTAGTTTTTTAAATGTCTAAAATTACTAAAGTTGTTGCAAGACAAATTTTTGATAGTAGGGGATTTCCAACAGTTGAGGCTGAAGTTTTTTGTGAAAGAATTTCCTCAAGCGCAATATGTCCATCTGGCGCATCAACAGGAACCTATGAAGCATTTGAAAAAAGAGACTTAGGTAATTCAAAGTATTTAGGAAAAAGTGTTTTTCAAGCAGTTCAAAATATAAATAAAATTATTTCGAAAAAAATTATTAAAAAAAATGTACATAATCAAGAATTAATAGACTCTATAATGATTAATTTAGACGGAACGAAACAAAAGATTAAATTAGGAGCCAATGCGATTTTGTCAGTATCAATGGCTGTTAAAAAATTATCTGCAAAAATTAAAGGGATACCTTTGTATAAAAATTTTTTAGTAAAAAAAAATTTTAAATTACCTTACCCTTTGATGAATATAATCAATGGAGGAGCACATGCGAATAACGGACTAAGAATCCAGGAATTTATGATTAGACCTGATAGAGCTAAATCATTTACAGAGTCAATGAATATTTGTTTTTTAGTTTTTCAAAATTTAAAAAAAATTATAAAAGAAAAAAAATATTCTGTATCTGTAGGAGATGAAGGAGGTTTTGCACCGATGATATCTAAGAATGAGGAGGCTTTGAATTTAATAGTAAAAGCTATTAAAATTTCAGGTTTTGTAAATGGCAAAGATGTCTCGATATGTTTAGATGTAGCTGCAAATGAATTATTTAAAAAAAACAAATATTCAATCCATTCAAAAAAATATGTTTCAATGAATAGATCTATCTCAGGCTACCTTAAATTAATTAAAAAATATAAAATTAAGTCTATAGAGGATCCATTTGCTGAAGATGATTGGGGTGCTTGGTCGTTATTTTCAAAAAAAAATAAAAAAATTCAAGTAGTAGGTGATGATTTGTATGTTACAAATCTTCAAAGACTTTAAAAGGGATTTCTTAATTTGTCTTCGAATGCAATATTAATTAAATTAAATCAAATTGGCACTGTGTCAGAGACTTTAGAAGTTATAAAGTTTGCCCAAGCTATTGGTTATAATACGATTATTTCTCACAGATCAGGTGATTCTGAAGATACATTTATCTCAGATTTTGCTGTTGGTACAAACTCAAATCAAATTAAAACTGGCTCATTATGCAGATCAGAAAGAGTTGCAAAATACAATCAATTGTTAAGAATAGAAAACGAGCTTTTAAATAAAAATAATATGGCACAATTATAATGTTGAATAATATTAAAACTAAAATTTTATTTGTATTTCCCTTATTTCTAGCTTTATATTTTATATTTAATTTACTAGGTGGTGAAAGAGGGTTATTTTCTTATTTTGATAAAAAGAATATTTTAAATAAATTAACAACACAAAAAAATACTCTAAATGAAGAAATTACCCAATTAGAGATATATAATTCTCTTTTGAGTGATAATTTAGATAAAGATTATATTGAAATTTTATTGCGCGACAAATTTCTTTTAGGAAAAAAAAATGAAATAGTTTATATCTTAAAAAATGAGTAAAATTAGACATCCGGAAAAACAAAAAAATCAAATTAATCCAATTAAAAAAAAACCTGATTGGATAAGATCTAAACTTATAAATAGCAAAGAATTTTTTATTACTAAAAGTGTAATAAATCAAAACAATCTTGTTACAGTATGTCAGGAAGCCAATTGTCCAAATATAGCAGAATGTTGGAGTAAAAGGCATGCTACTTTTATGATAATGGGTGATACTTGCACGAGAGCTTGTGCATTCTGTGATGTTAAAACAGGTAAACCAAATAAGCTGGATCCTTTGGAACCAAAAAAAATATCTATAGCGGTAAAAAAACTTAATTTAAGACATGTAGTAATTACATCGGTTGATCGTGATGATCTAGAAGATGGTGGTTCTTCACATTTTTATGAAACAATAGTTGAAACTAAAAAACAGAATCCAGAAACTACAATAGAGGTTTTAACCCCAGACTTTTTAAGAAAAGGTAATTCTTATAAAAAAGTGATTGAAGCTAAACCAGATGTTTTTAATCATAATATAGAAACGGTTCCGAGTTTATATTTAAAAGTAAGACCAGGATCTAGATACTTTGGTTCGTTAGAGTTATTAAAAAACGTTAAACTGGTTGATAAAGAAATTTTTACTAAATCAGGTATCATGGTTGGAATGGGTGAGACAAGAGATGAAATATTACAAGTAATGGATGATTTAAGATCTGCACAAGTTGACTTTTTGACTATTGGACAATATTTACAACCATCTACAAAACATTTTCCATTACAAAGATATTATGAGCCAAAAGAATTCAAAGACTTAGGGATAATTGCAAAATCTAAAGGATTTTTGTTGGTTTCTTCATCACCTTTAACAAGATCTTCTTACCATGCAGATGAAGATTTCGCACTTTTGAAAAAAAATAGAAAAATACTTAATGCCAAAAGCATCAGTAAAGAGAACCATTAATTGTTCCAAAGAAAACTTAATAAATTTAGTTTTAAATATTGAAGATTATCCAAATTTTATTCCATATTGTTTAAACTCAAAAATTTATAAAAAAGAAACAGAAGGAGACAAACAATATATAATAGCCGACTTAACTATTGGTAAAGGTTTTTTAAAAGATACATATAAAAGTGATGTAGTGTTAGATAAAAAAAACAGTACTATTATAGTAAAAAACATTGACGGCCCTCTTAAATATCTTAATAATAAGTGGCATTTCAATGAGTTAGGACAATCCACTGAAGTATCATTCGATGTTGATTTTGAACTTAAAAACAAGTTTTTGAATATTATTATGAATAGATCTTTTGAATATGGTCTTACTAAGATAGCTGATGCATTTCAAAAGAGAGCAGAAGAATTATTTCAAGGAACCTAAAATCATCTTAAAAGCCTCTTTAACAGTATTTTTTTGAATAGTATTTCTATTTTTATTTTTAAATAAAAATTTTTTGATAATTATTTTTTTTTTAATTTTTAGACCAATAAAAACTAGACCAATAGGCTTCATTTTAGTTCCACCCTTAGGTCCAGCTATACCAGTAATTGATATATTAACTTGACTTTTGCTAATTCTACTTAGATTAGTGACCATAGATAAGCAACATTGCATACTTACTGCCCCGTACAAGGATATAATTTTAAAAGGTACTTTTAAAATTTTGACTTTTGAATCATTAGAGTAGGTAACTAAACCCATAGAAAAAACTTTAGATGAACCACTTTGTGAGGTTAAAGTGCTGGATAATAATCCTCCCGTGCAAGACTCAGCAAAACTGATATTGAATTTTTTTTTGTTTAAAATTTTTATTATTTTTTTAGAAATTTCCATAAATTATTATAAATATGTACAATACTATAGTAGTATATATACCAGCGATTATATCATCTAAAACTACTCCCAAACCATTTTTAAAGTTTTTATCAATATAATTTATGGGAAAAGGCTTGAGTATGTCAAAAAAACGAAAGCCAATGAAAGAAACAAGCATTATTATAAAAAAAAATTGAGTTGACGATAATGCTTCAAATAAAATTATATAAAAAAATATTAAAGGAATAGATTGCCCTATAAATTCATCTATTACTATTTCTTTTGAATCTATCTCATCAAACTCATCTTTTAATATATTAATAAGCATAATAGAAATTAATGTGACTATAAAAAGAAATATTAAAAGTATTATATAATCAATTTTAATATTAAATAAGATTAAATAAATTAGAGATGTTACACCAGAAGCAATTGTACCTGGAAATAAATTTATTTTACCTATATTAAACATGGTCAATAATAATTTTCCAAAATATTTAGTCATATTTTTTAATTGAAACTATAACCTCACATGCAACTGCTTTTTCTTTACCTATAAGACCAAGTTTTTCGCTAGTTTTTCCTTTTAAGTTTATTTTTTCTTTAGAAATTTTACATAATTTTGAAATTGAGTTTATAATTCTTTTTTTATGTTTTTTTATTTTAGGTGTTTGTAAAATTATATTGATATCTAAGTTGTTAATAAAATAATTTTTTAATTTTATATCCTTTAATATTTTTTGTAAAAGTATAGTAGACCTTATATTTTTAAATTTTTTACTTTTATCTGAAAATTTTTCTCCTATATCCCCCATTCTACATGCACCTAAGATAGCGTCAGTTATAGCGTGTAGGACAGGGTCACCATCAGAATGACCTAATGTTCCTATTTTTGATTTAATTATCATACCTCCTAAATAAAGTTTTCTTTTTGGAACTAGTCTATGTATATCCCAACCGATACCGTAAAATATATTTCGTGGTTCAATATCTTCTATGGTAGTAATTTTTTTGTTCTCTTTTTCACCTCTTATGAATTTTAATTTTTTTTGTGCATCTATTAATAGAGCAGAGTCATCTGTAGTATCTTTTTTAATTTGACTTTGAAGATTTAACAAAATTTTATACTTAAACAATTGAGGCGTTTGCGATAAATAAATATTTTTTCTATTAAAATTTTTAATTTTATTACCATCCCTAAGTTTAACTGTATCAACCACGTCAATCACTGGGACAATACCATCATTATTTTTAAGACCTTTAAGTAGTTTAAGTATTAAATTTACCGAAAAATTAGGTCTAGCTGCATCATGTATAAATACGTTTCTTGGATTAATTTTTTTTAAGTAGTTTAAACAAATTTTCGAGGACTCTGCTCTTGTTTTTCCACCAACAAGAATCTTAATTTTGGGATTTTTCAGTTTTTTTAGGTATTTCTTATGTGACTTATTAATGGCGATAATCACCTTAGATATCTTTTTTGATGAAATTGCCTTATTTATAGAGTGATTAATTAGTATATCTTTCTTATATTTAATATACGGCTTTGGAATTTTAGATTTTAATCTCTTACTTTTTCCTGCAGCTAATATTATAAAACAGTTATTCATTTAATTATGAAATATAAAGTACTACAAAATGCTTAATTTTCTAAAAAAAAATTTATTTATTGATCTCTTACTATCTAATATTTTACTATTAGTTATATTTTTTTTGATAATTTTTATAGAAGTTAAAAATTCTATTAAAAGTGAAATTGTTTTAGAGGGTTCTAGAGCAAATAGAAAATATATCACTTTTTTTTCATTATTTACGCTTATACCATCTATATTAATATCAGTATTTTCATTATTTCTTTTTTCATTTGCCTTAGAGAAATATTTTGACAAAAAAATCACTACTGCAGTTGATAATTCTTATAAGATAGCGCAGAACTACGTTTTGGATGTAAGAAATAAAATTGAATCAGATATAGTTTTAGTCGCTTATGATTTAAATCAAAATAAAAAAATGTTTAATGCTAATAAAAAACAATTTATTAATTTTATTAATACACAACAATTAATAAGAAATGTAGATGGTGTTTTTTTGATAAATAGTTCTGGTAACCTAATAATCTCAAGCTCAACAAATAAAAGCATGTATAAACCACCATCCAATGAAGCACTAAAATTAGTTCAAAATGACAACAGGCCACTTAAAATATTAGATGCCTATCAAAATACATCAGCTGCTTTAATGAGACTTACTAATTACACAGATACCTTTGTTTATGTAGTAAAATATTTAGATCCCAAAATTGCTAAATATTTAACAGAATCTAGAGAGGCATTAAGTTTTTATTATACTGTTCAAGAAAAGCAGACAGGTATAAAGCTTTCATTTGCTATAATCTATTTGATAATAGTCACACTTTTATTATTTCTATCTATTTCAATTGCTATTAGATTCTCTTCAAGATTTTTCTTATCAATAAACAATTTAATTTCAGCATCAAATAGAATTGGAGAGGGTAAGTTAAATTCAAAAGTACCAGAGATTAAAACTGATAAAGAATTAGAAAAATTAAATAAAAATTTTAATTTAATGATAGATAGACTTAAAGCACAGCAAAATAAATTATTAACAAACGAGAGACATGAAGCATGGGAGCATGTAGCAAGAAAAATAGCACATGAAATAAAAAATCCCTTAACACCAATTCAATTAATTATAGATAGTTTGAGAAATAAATATTCTAAACTTTTAGACAAAGAGAATCAAATTAATTTTGATGAAAATATAAAAACAATAAATAAACAGGTTATGCTAATAGAAAAATTAGTAAATGAATTTTCTGATTTTGCAAGAATGCCAAAACTAATTAAAAATTCAATTGAAAGTATTAATGAAAAATCCCAAAAAAACCCTGATTTTATTAAAAAAATCAATATAGAAATTGACGAAATTAATGATTATATACATCTCAATATTATTGATAATGGAATTGGTTTTAATGTAACAAATTTAACTAATCTTGCTAAACCTTACTATACAACAAAAAAAAATGGAAGTGGGTTAGGTTTGTCGATAGTTGTTAAAATAATAAATGATCATAATGGTACAATAGATTTTTTAAATCATAAAAATGGTGCAAAAATAAAAATTGTTTTACCGAAAATAAATGTCAGCTGAAATATTAATAATTGATGATAATCCAGATATAAGAAACATTTTAAATATTCTTATATTAGAAGCTGGTTATAAAACACGTGTTGCAGCTAATTACAATCAAGCACTTAACGAAATAGATAAAAAATTACCAGATGTTGCTATTATAGATGTAAAGTTAGACAAAGGAGATAACGATGGTATTGAGCTATTATCACATATTAAAAAAAAAAATAAAGATATCCCTGTTATAATTATCTCAGGACACGCAAATATTGAAATGGCAATCAAGTCACTCAAAAATGGTGCTTTTGAATTTATAGAAAAACCTTTTGATCAAAACAGATTACTAAATTTTGTTAACAGAGCAGTTGAAAATTTTAATTTGAAAAATCAAAATAAAGAGCTTGAGACTAAACTTTTTCATTCCTTTGATTTAGTAGGAAAGAGTCCAAATATTTTAAAAATTAAAGAGCAAATCGAAAAATTATCTAATTCTGATAGTAGAGTTTTTATTTTTGGTCCCACAGGCTCTGGCAAAGAATTAATAGCAAGAAAAATACATAAGATGTCGAAAAGAACCAAGTTACCATTTGTAATACTGAATGGTGCATTATTAGACATAAAAAAATATGAACTTGAGTTATTTGGTGAAGAAAAAGCTAATGGCGCAATATCTTACGGATCATTAGAAAAAGCTTCTGGAGGAACACTATTAATTGATGAAATTTCTGAAATCCCCTTAGAAACACAATCAAAGATTTTAAGGGTACTAATTGACCAAAAATTTAAAAGAATAAACGGTAATCACGATGTGAAAGTTAATGTTAGAATTATTTGTACTACAAGTAAAAATATTTTAAATGAAATTAAATTTGGTAATTTTCATGAAGATCTTTTTTATAGATTAAATGTATTTCAAATAAATATTGATCCACTCAACAAAAGAATTGAAGATATACCCTTATTAATTGATTACTTTTCAAAAAAAATTTCGGAGTCTTACAACCTAAAAAAATTAGATATTAAGAGCGATAATACATATCTAATAAATCATTATTGGCCTGGCAATGTAAGAGAGCTGAGAAATTTAATAGAACGTGTTGCCATACTTGCAAATAATAATCCAGAAAAAATATCTATGATCATAAAAGAGTCTATAAAGCAGGAAACGAGTGAAATTCTTCAAGAAGATAATTTCTCAATACCTCTTAAAGAAGCAAGAGAAAATTTTGAAAAAGATTATCTAACAACGCAATTAAAAAAATTTGGTGGCAATGTATCCAAAACTGCTAAATTTGTTGGAATGGAAAGATCAGCATTACATAGAAAACTAAAAGATCTTGGTGTTAAGGATTTAAATTAATGAATATCATCATATGTGGAGCAGGGAGAGTTGGGTATACAATTGCTAAATTGCTTACAGAACAAGATCACTCAATAACAGTTATTGATCAATCCAGTGATGATATAAAAAAAATAAATGATGACTTAGATGTAAAATCTATAGTTGGAAAAGCCACTTTTCCATCAGTTTTAGAACAAGCAAACGCTGAAGAAGCTGATATGATAATTGCGGTTACTAGAAATGACGAGATAAATATGATGATTTGTCAAATAGCTTTCTCAGTCTTTAAAATTTCAAAAAAAATTGCAAGGATTAGGGCTCAAGAATATTTAAATCCAAAATTTACGAATATCTATGGAAAAGAAAATTTACCCATAGATGTTATTATTTCACCAGAGGTTGAAATAGCAAAATCAATTCAGAGGAAAATTGAGGCACCAGGAACTTTAGATAACGTTCCTTTTGCTGACAATAAAATTAGATTAATCGAAATTGATATAAATAGTTCTTGTCCACTAATTGATATAAAATTAGAGGAAATTACAAAAAAATTTCCTAAATTAGAGGCTAACATTTTAGGAGTTATCAGAAATGAAAAATTTATTTTTCTTAAAAAAAAAGATGTTTTAAAACAAAACGATAAAGCTTACGTGATAATAAATTCATCACAAATGGAATTAACTCTGAAGGCTTTTGGACACAATGAAAAAATATCTAATAAATTTTTAATTATTGGTGGTGGTAACATAGGTTTTAACCTTGCAAAAAATCTTGAGAGCACTTTAGAACAGGCTAGAATTAAAATTGTTGAAAAAAGTAAAGAACGTGCTGAATTCATAGCATCAAATTTAAATAATACTTTAGTCATAAATGGCAATGGTTTGGATGAAGATGTTTTAAGAGAGGCAAACATTGAAGATGCTGAAACTGTGCTAGCTCTTACAAATGATGACGAAGATAATTTAATGGTTAGTGTTTTAGTTGAAAAGTTTTCAAAAGATAAAAGAACTATGGCACTAATAAATAAACCAAATTATTCACTTCTTCAAAATTCTCTTAAAATAGATGATTTAATTGATCCAAGAATGAATACTGTATCAAGTATATTAAAACATGTTCATAAAGGTACAATTGAAACTGCCTATACAATATTAAATGGAGAATATGAGATTATTGAGGCTGAAATAATTGATTCGTCTGAACTTATGAATAAAGAATTAAAAAATTCAAATTTACCTGATGATATTCGTATTGGAGCCATATTAAGAAAAGATGATATTATCATACCTACTTCAAAATTTATATTTCAAAAAAAAGATATTGTAGTTTTTCTTGCAAAGAGAGATCAACTTTCGTTAGTTGAAAGGCTTTTTCAAATAAGCTCAATATAGTATGTTAAATTTTACTCAGCTTTATTTAGGTATATTTTCAATATTTATTTCAGGTTTATCATTTTTAAATATAATTTATTGCTACTATTTTAAATTATATCTCGATATAAATAGTTTTTTCTTTATTTTTTTAGCGACACTTATTTTTGGAAGTATAATTTTTTTTAAAAATAAAAATATTAAAAAAGTTTCGATATACCAAAAAATTTTAACTGTTATTTTGGGTTACTTAACATTACCTATTATATTATCAATTCCATATTATTTAATAATAAATAATATTAGTGTTTTAGATGCCTATTTCGAGGCTGTTTCGGGTTTCACATCAACAGGATTTACTATTTTTGAAAACCTTAAACATTTAAATGAAAGCTTAATACTATGGCGCTCTACCACACAATGGTTAGGTGGTTTGTACTTTTTAATTTCTATTATTTTACTGATTGATATTTTTGATAACAGTTTAAAAAAATCTCTGACAAATTTTATAAATTTTAATACCAGTGAAACTCTTAAACAATCAATTAAAATTAGTATTATATATTTTATTTTGACTTTGATAATTTTTACCATTCTATATGTCTCTGGCATCAGAGTATTTGATTCTTTTAATCTTTCTTTATCTGTAATATCTTCAGGTGGATTTTTACCTTTTAACAATATTGAATTAATATTGAATACAAAATTTAAAGAGGTTGTTTTATCTTTAACTATGTTGGTATCTTTTTTTAGCCTTTACTTTACTTATAATATTGTTTTTTTTAATAAAAAAAATGCAAATTTCTTTGCTGAAGATTTATATTTAGCAATTTATTTGATATTTTTAGTTTTCTTTTTTTATGTTTTTTTAAATATTGACAATAATTTTTCAACTATATTTTTAGCTATTTGTAGTTCAATATCAAATATTGGGATTTCAATGGAGGTTCCTAAAGACCTGTCATTTATATTTTTGATCTTAATTATTATTGGAGGTTCTTTTTTTTCAACTAGCTCAGGAATTAGATTTTTTAAATTATTACTTTTATTTAAATTTTCTATAAATGAATTAGTTTCACACTCAAAACCTAAAAGTCTTTTTATAAGCAAACTTACATTTTTTGATTTTAAGTTCAGTAATGAGGATTTTTATAAATATTTTATGTCTGTGATTATTTTTGTGATATCTCTTACAATTTTGTCATTATTATTAACTATCTCAGGAATTAACAGTGAGAATTCTTTTAGACTTTCGATATTAACCTTGATGAACACAGTAAATTCTTCTTTGTCGGGATTGTCAGAATTTACCTTCTATGATTTAAACAGTGTGTCCAAAATTTCATTGATACTATTCATGATGATCGGGAGAGTTGAATTGATATCTATATTAATAATTAGTAAAAAGTTCTTTTTTAAAACCTAATAAGGTATTATAAATATCCTTCTTTTGCGCCCTTAGCTCAGCTGGATAGAGCAACGGTTTTCTAAACCGTGGGTCGGAGGTTCGAATCCTTCAGGGCGCGCCATATACTACCTAAGGTTGTTTTAGGTTATTATAGATTAATATTTAGTGACATTTTGATCATCAAAGATATTTAATTTAGATTGATCAAATTTTGTTTAAATGATTAACTTAGTTAATTCAAAAATTTTTTTTGAATTATTTGTTAACAAATAAATAACTTAAGAGGAAATATATGTTTAAACACTTAAAACAATTGACTTCTTTAGTAGCAATGATCGCTGTTGTATTTGTTTTTACAACAGAGGCTATGGCTAAAAAGTCAAAAACTCTAAAAAACACTCAAAAAAAGGGTTTTGTTAGATGTGGTGTTTCACAAGGTCTACCAGGATTTTCTAACGCTGATGCGTCTGGAAATTGGACTGGTATAGATGTTGATGTTTGTAGAGCAGTTGCTGCTGCAGTTCTTGGTGATGCGAATAAAGTAAAATTCACTCCATTAAGTGCTAAAGAGAGATTTACAGCTTTAACATCAGGTGAAATTGATATTTTATCAAGAAACACTACTTGGACATTATCTAGAGATGCTGACATTGGACTAACTTTCGTAGGAGTAAATTTCTACGATGGTCAAGGTTTCATGGTCAGAAAAAGCTCTGGAATAACTTCAACTAGCCAATTCAAAGATGGTATTTCAGCTTGTACTAACATTGGTACAACAACTGAGCTAAATATGAGAGACTTCTTTAACTCAAGAGGGATTAAATATGAACCAGTTGCATTTGAAAAAGCTGACGAAGTCGTTGCTGCATATGATGCTGGAAGATGTGATACTTACACAACTGACAAATCAGGATTAGCAGCTCAAAGAACTAAAATGAAAAACCCAAATGAGCACATTGTATTACCAGAAACTATTTCTAAAGAACCTTTAGGACCAGTTGTAAGACAAGGTGATGCTGTATGGGAAGACATTGTAAGATGGTCTTTGAATACTATGATCGAAGCAGAGGAGTACGGAATTACTTCTGCAAATGCTGATTCTATGAAAACTTCAGATAACCCAGCAATCAAAAGATTAGTTGGAGCAGAAGGTGAAATGGGTGCAGCTTTCGGTTTAGATAATGATTGGAACCTAAGAATTATCAAGCAAGTTGGTAACTACGGTGAAAGTTATAAAAGAAATATAGCTGACACTGGTATCTTACCAGACAGAGGTCCAAATCAACTTTGGACAAAAGGCGGAATTTTATACGTTCCACCAGCAAGATAATTTCTTTTAAAATCTTCAAAAAGGGCTAGATTTTTCTAGCCCTTTTTTTATATATACACTAGATGAACAACAAAATTAAAAAAATTATACCACAGGTTTTAACAATCTTATTTGTTGTTCTAATTTTTGGATTTTTCACAATAAACGCCCAAGTTAACATGGATAACAGGGGTATAGATTTTGGCTTTGGTTTTCTTAAACAAGAAGCATCTTTTGATATGCAATTCACATTACTTGATTATGATGGTCAAGATTCTTACCTATGGGCTTATGTAGTAGCTTTATTAAATACGCTTTTAGTATCTTTTTTAGGAATAATATTTTGTACAATTTTAGGCGTTATAATTGGTGTTGCTAGATTATCCCAAAATTTTCTTATCAGAAATTCAGCAGCTTGGTACGTAGAATTTTTTAGAAATATCCCATTATTATTACAAATTTTCTTTTGGTATTACGCAGCGCTTAGAGCATTACCTCTACCAGAAACTGCTGAGCCGTGGTTCGGTGTTACTTATATGACAATAAAAGGTTACTACATTCCATCAATGATATGGGAGAATTTTAATGTATTTTTATCATGCTTAATTGCAGCAATAGTCTCTATAATTTTCATTAGAATTTATGCGAAAAAACTTCAAGAAAGAGAAGGTAAACAATTACCAATTTTCTATATTTCAATAGGATTATTGATTACTTTACCTATACTTTCTTTTTTAATTGGTGGTGTTAAACTTGATTTTGAGTTACCGGTTTTAAAACAATTAGCACAAACATCTTTTATATTTGAAGGTGGTATTGCATTACCACCTGAATTAATTGCACTAGTAGTTGCCTTATCTTTATATACCTCAACATTTGTTGCTGAATGCGTGAGAGCAGGAATTCAAGGTATAAGCAAAGGGCAAAAAGAGGCCGCTGCATCAGTAGGTTTAAACCCAAATCAAATTTTAAAATTAGTAATTATGCCTCAAGCTTTAAGAATAATAATACCACCAACTACTAACCAATATCTAAATTTAACAAAAAACTCATCCTTAGCAGCTGCTATTGCATACCCAGATTTAGTATTAGTATTTGCTGGCACTGCATTAATGCAAACAGGTAAAGCCATAGAAATAGTAGGAATTACAATGTTAACTTACTTAACAATCAGCTTATTAATTGCTGCATTAATGAATTGGTACAATAAAAAAATTGAAATTAAAGAAAAATAAAATGAAATTAAGTTTAAACACTTTAAAAACTGACAATCCTATGACTAATATTTATATAGGATCTTTATTATTTATATTATCTATTTTTGATGTCTTTGTATATTCATTTTTAAATTTAAATATAACTTCATTTTTACCAGGCAATCTCAATATATTCTTCCCCTTAATAATTGGTTTAATAGGTCTCTCATTTATAAGAATGGAATATACCGGTATTAAGTTTATTGATAATCTTAACAAACATATAAATACAACAAACTTTAACGCTTTGCTTACATTGTTAATTATTTTCACAGTATTAAAAGCAATACCACCTGCATTAAGCTGGATGATCTTAGATGCTAATATCTCGGGTGAAACTAAAGAGGCTTGTACAGGTACGGGTGCTTGTTGGACATACATAAAGGTTTGGTTCAAGAGATTTATGTATGGAATGTACCCAAATGAGCTTCACTGGCGTATAAATTCAGCATTTATTTTAGTAATTGCGTTAGGTTTTGTTGGTTACTTTTTCAAAGAAAATCTAAAAAAATATTTAGCACTTTACTATGTTATCATTTATCCAATTATTGCCTTTTTAATAATTTACTATTTAATTTCTGGAGGCTCTTTTGGTTTAGTATGGGTCGAAACAGGAGCTTGGGGAGGTCTTTCACTTACCTTTATTGTGTCTTTTTTCTGTTTAATTTTTTGCTTCCCATTAGGAATGATACTAGCTTTAGGAAGAAGATCAAATTTACCAGCAATAAGATATATCTCAATTTGTTATATTGAATTTTGGAGAGGCGTGCCATTAATAACAGTATTATTTATGTCATCTGTGATGTTTCCTATGTTTTTGCCAGAAGATTTTTTTATGGATAAATTGGTAAGAGTTATAATCGCAATTACATTATTTGAGGCAGCTTATTGTGCTGAAGTTATTAGGGGAGGTTTACAAGCTTTACCGAGGGGTCAATACGATGCTGCCAAATCATTAGGTATGGGATATTGGAAAATGCATATTTTTGTTATTCTTCCTCAAGCTTTAAAATTAGTTATACCAGGTATTGCAAATACTTTTTTAGCTTTAGTAAAAGATACTCCTTTAATATTTGTTGTTGGACTAGCTGAATTAGCTGGAATGCTCGCTCTTGCCAAAACAAATCCTAAATGGCTAGGTTTTGCAATGGAGGGTTATATCTTTGCAGCTATAATTTTTTGGATAATTTGCTATGCAATGAGCAAATATAGTTATAATCTTGAGCAAAAATATAAAACGGAAAGATAAATGTCTGAACCTATAATTAAAATTAATGATGTAAACAAATGGTTTGGAGATTTTCAGGTTTTAAAAAATATTAACCTAGATGTTAATGCAAAACAAAAAATTGTTGTGTGTGGTCCTTCAGGATCTGGAAAATCGACTTTAATTAGATGTATAAACAGGTTGGAGGAACATCAAGAAGGTACAATTATTGTTGATGGTAACGAACTTAATGAAAATACAAAAAACATAGAGGAAATTAGAGCTGAAGTTGGAATGGTTTTTCAACAATTTAACTTATTTCCACATTTATCAATATTAGATAATTGTACATTGGCACCTATATGGGTAAAAAAAATGCCGAAAAAGAAGGCAGAAGAGTTAGCTTTAAAACAATTGGAACAAGTTCAAATTGCAGACCAGGCTTACAAATTTCCAGGACAATTATCTGGTGGTCAACAACAAAGATCAGCAATTGCAAGAGCATTGTGCATGGAGCCAAAAATAATGTTGTTTGACGAACCTACATCTGCATTAGACCCTGAGATGATTAAAGAAGTTTTAGATGCAATGGTAAACCTTGCAAAAGGTGGAATGACAATGATTGTAGTAACACATGAAATGGGATTTGCTAAAGAAGTAGCAGATGAAGTAATTTTTATGGACGAAGGTATGATTGTTGAAAAAAATACGACTAAAGAATTTTTTGCAAACCCAAAAAGTGATCGTACAAAGCTATTTTTAAGTCAAATACTATAATAGAAACGATTAAAAACCCCTTATTTTTCATAACAATTTTTTAGATTTTTTGGATTGTCAAGCCACAAAATTCATTAAAAAAAATTTTTTTTGTGCTTGCATAAACCCTCAGGATAGAGTTCAATTCTATTTTTACGAGGGGTCTTAATGGAAGATAATTTTAATAAACACTTAGGCAATAAGCTTAAGTTAAGACGTTTAGCCTTAGGCTTAACTCAAACAAAAGTTGCAAAAGCAATCAACGTAACATTTCAACAAATACAAAAATATGAAAAAGGAACCAATGGAGTGAGTTCTTTAAGATTATTGCAATTATCTAATTACTTAAAGGTACCAATTAGTTATTTTTTTGAAGATTATTCAGAATACTTGGTAAATGCAGATAAAATTAAAGAAGGTCATCTAAGTATAAATTATAATTTTTTATTAAAAGTATTTTCAGAGTTATCCGAAGACCAAAAATTAAAATTTTCAAAAAATTTGGAAAGACTAAATAACAAAATAGCAAAAGCAGTATAATTGGCTCCTCGGGCAGGACTCGAACCTGCGACCAATTGATTAACAGTCAACTGCTCTACCAACTGAGCTACCGAGGAATGTAAAAATCAAAATTTACTTTTTTTTTAACTTAAAACAACTATTTTTTTTGGAGGTAACGCCCGGAATCGAACCGGGATACAAGGATTTGCAATCCTCTGCGTAACCATTCCGCCACGTTACCATTAAAACGATTAACAAAACGATCTATTTGATGTTTATATATGAAATATTCTATCAAATTCAATCTAATTTTGATTGTTGTTTAATATGTTTATTGAATTATAAACTATAAATCACTAATGAGTTCAGAAAAATATATACATACAAAGGTAGAAAATAAGATTTATTCCTATTGGGAAAAAAAACAACTTTTTAAGCCAAAAAAAAATAAGAAAAAATATTCAATTGTAATACCCCCACCTAATGTAACAGGAAGTTTACATATGGGCCATGCTTTAAATAATACGATCCAAGATTTATTAATTAGATATCATAGAATGAATAATTATGAGACCTTGTGGCAACCTGGAACTGACCATGCAGGTATTGCAACTCAGGCCCTAGTAGAGAAAAAGTTAGAAAGCCAAAATATAAATAAAAAATCCATAGGTAGAGATAAATTTGTAAAAAAAGTTTGGGAGTGGAAAAATGAATATGGCGGTATAATTATCAATCAACTAAAAAAACTTGGTTGTTCTTGTGATTGGTCGAGGAATGCATTTACTATGGATAAAAATTTATCCTCATCTGTAATCAAAGTTTTCATAGATTTGTACAACAAAGGATTAATTTATAAGTCAAAAAAATTAGTAAATTGGGATACGGTTCTAAAAACAGCTATATCAGATCTAGAGGTTGATCAAAGAGAGGTCAATTCAAAGCTGTATTACATAAATTACCAAATAGAAAATTCGTCAAATTTTATAACAATTGCGACAACTAGGCCCGAAACCATGCTCGGTGATACAGCGGTAGCTGTAAATCCTAAAGATGACAGATATCAAAGTTTAGTTGGAAAAAATGTAATTTTACCGATCACAAATAGAAAGATTAAAATAATAGCTGATGATTACGCAGATCCAGAGCAAGGTTCTGGAGCTGTTAAAATTACACCTGCACACGACTTTAATGATTATGACGTTGGTAAAAGAAATAAATTAGAAATTATAAATATTTTTACTGAAGATGGTAAAATTAATAATAATGCACCAAGCGAATATGTCGGATTAGATAGATTTGAGGCTAGAAAAAAAATACTTAATGAATTAGGTGACAAATTAATAAAAGAGGAAAAAATAAAAAATAAAGTTCCATATGGTGACAGATCAAATTCTGTTATCGAACCATACTTAACTGAACAATGGTTTGCAGATGCAAAGAAGTTATCTATAAAAGCAAAGAAAATAGTTAAGAATAAAAAAACAAGTTTCTTTCCAAAAAATTGGTCTAAAACATACTTTCAATGGATGAACAATATAGAACCGTGGTGCATATCAAGACAGTTATGGTGGGGACACCAAATACCTGCTTGGTATGGTCCAGATAAAAAGATATTTGTTGCAAATAATTTAAACGAAGCAAAAAAACTTGCTAAGAAAAAATATAAAAAAGATGTTGAATTAGTTAGAGATGAAGATGTATTAGATACATGGTTTTCATCAGGTTTATGGGCATTTGCAACTTTGGGATGGCCAAAAAAAAATGAATATTTAAAAAAGTTTTATCCAACATCTGTATTAGTTACTGGCTTTGATATTATCTTTTTTTGGGTTGCAAGAATGATGATGTTGGGAATGGAATTTTTAAATAAAGAACCTTTTAAAGATATTTATGTTCATGCTTTAGTTAGAGATGAAAAAGGTCAAAAAATGTCAAAATCTAAAGGCAATGTTATTGATCCCTTGGTATTAATAGAAAAGTACAGTGCTGATGCATTAAGATTTACATTATTATCAATGGCTTCACCCGGACGTGATGTGAAACTTTCTGAGGATAGAGTAAAAGGCTATAGAAATTTTTTGAATAAGCTATGGAATGCTAACAACTTTTTATCTATGAATAAATGTGATTTTAAAAAGTCAAAAAAACCACCTAAAATCAAACTTAATATAAATAAATGGATAATTTCAGAGTTAAATCAAACAACAAAGGAAATAGAAAAAAACATAAAAGATTACAGATTTGATGAAGCTGCTAGAAATATCTATCAATTTGTTTGGCATTCTTATTGTGATTGGTACTTAGAGCTTTCAAAAACTATTTTAAATTCTAAAGACAATAAATCTATAAATGAGGTAAAATTGACAACCTCTTACGTTTTTAAAGAAATCTTAGTTTTATTACACCCGTTTATCCCGTTTATAACAGAGGAACTTTGGCTAAAGAATAAACTCGACAAATTAAATAGTAGTTATTTAATGCACACAAATTGGACTTTAAATAAAATAAAAAGTGACAAAAATATCAAAGAAGTCCAAAAAATAATTGATCTTATAAGCCAACTAAGATCTTTTAAAAATGAATTAAATGTAAGTCCCGGCTCTTTTGTTGATATGTCATTAGCTAATTTACCAAAAAAAGATCAGGATTTTATTATTAAAAATGAAATTGTACTAAAAAGATTAGGTAGAATTAATAACTTCTTTGATAGTGAAAAAAACAAGCCATCTGCAAATCTTGTTATTGCAGGTGATATATTTAAAATTTATTTTGATCAATCAGTTGATTTGTCATTAATTAAAGAGAATTTACTTAAAAGGCAGAGCAAATATGAGGCAGAATTAGATGTAATATCAAAAAGATTATCCAATAAAAGTTTTGTCGATAGGGCACCAAAAAATATTGTTGATCAAGAGAAAAATAACTATAATGAATTAGAGAAAAATATTGATAAAATATCAATCACAGTTAAAGGTTTGTAATGAAATTTAATAAGAAAAAACTACCAAGTAGACACACTTCGCTAGGTCCAGATAAGGCACCTCAAAGATCTTTTTATTATGCAATGAAATTGACAGAAAAAGATGTTGCAAAACCTTTTGTTGGAGTAGTTTCAACATGGAATGAGGCAGCACCTTGTAACATTGCTTTAATGAGACAGGCTCAATCTGTTAAAAAAGGTGTTAAATCATCTGGAGGAACACCAAGAGAATTTTGTACAATCACTGTCACTGATGGTATTGCAATGGGTCACGAAGGAATGAAATCTTCATTAGTTTCTCGTGATGTTATTGCTGATTCAACTGAGCTTACTGTAAGAGGCCATTGTTACGATGCTCTAGTTGGTGTTGCAGGTTGTGATAAATCTTTACCTGGTTTGATGATGGCGATGGTTAGATTAAATGTGCCTAGTGTATTTATTTATGGAGGTTCTATACTCCCTGGAAGATTTAATGGTAAGGATGTAACCGTTGTAGATGTTTTTGAAGGAGTAGG
>LULE01000157.1_pt1 | contig 25217 bp, 20 predicted proteins | sample 728231 | NCBI WGS metagenome assembly LULE01 (sample SAMN03860297, study PRJNA289734) | marine metagenome | biome: seawater column; feature: ocean; material: water; isolation source: Red Sea water column Station 192 - depth 10m | place: Saudi Arabia: Red Sea | collected 2011-10-15 | depth 10 m | reverse complement strand
TTTATTTTCTTCCATTATTTTATCTAGAGGTAAATATAAAAGATTGTTACCGCCCTCAACGTCAACCATAATTTTGGTTGAATTAGAAAGAACTGACTGCAATGCGTCTAAATATAATCTGTCTCTAGTAACCTCAGGAGCTTTGGCATATTCCTCAAGAAGTTGATTAAATCTCTCAACTTCACCTTCAGCTTTTGCTACAACCTCTTCTTTATAAGCCTCAGCACCTCTAATTCTTGCCTGAGCTTGTCCTCTGGCCTCAGGGACAATCGATAGTGCATATCTTTCAGCTTCGTTTTGTAATCTTTCTTTATCCTCTCTAGCAGCAACAACATCATCAAAAGCATTCTTTACCGCAGCAGGAGGATCAGTTTTTTCTATATTAACCTGTTGAACAATTAATCCTGTTTGATAAATATCTAAATAAGACTGAAGTCTAGTTTGAACTTCTTGTGCAATATTTTCTCTGCCAACAGTAAGCGTCTGATCTAATGTGTTATCTCCAACAACATGCCTTAATGCACTTTCTATAGCATTTCTTAGACTACCTTCTGGATCCTTAACATTTAGTACAAAGTCTTTTAAATTTGCAATTCTATATTGAGCTGAAACTGTAACGTCTACAATGTTCTCATCTTTTGTAAGCATACTATTGGTTTGGGTGTATCTTCTAGTTAGTGATACATTCTCGATATATCTATCGTCAATACCAGCCAGTCTAAAATTAAGACCTTCTTCTTGTTCTTCATAAAACTTACCAAGTCTAAGTATTACTGCTCTTTCAGAAGCATCTAATTGATAGATGCATTGTGATGCATACACAATCGAAAATCCGAATAAAGCATACAAGAACAACCTAGATGATGGTAACTTAAATCCACCACCGCTTCCGCCTCCACTCGATCCATTGCTTGAAGATTTTTTTCCTCCAAGAATAGATGAAAACTTTTTCATCAATTCATCAAAATCTGGCGCATCATTTTTATTACCCCAGGGATCTTTATTATTTTGGTTTTCCCAATTCACATTTATAACCTCTTTAAAACTTATATTATAAACTTATGTTGGGGCTTATTATTACTTTTAAAGTGCTGTAATTAATTTTTTAACGCCATTAATCATATTTTCAGACTTAGAAGGGTCAATTTCTTCAAATTTATTCCAACTTCTTATCCATGTAGTTTGTCTTTTTGCAAGTTGTCTTGTTGCAAAAAGAGCTTTGTCAAAAAAAGTCTCATAATCATATTTTTTTTCTATAAATTCAAAGGCTTGTTTATAATTAACTGCTCTTCTAATAGGATGATATAGATCAAGATCATAGTTTGTAAGTAATTTCTTAGCCTCATCTATAAGACCCATTTCAATTATTTCAATTAATCTTTTTTTAATTCTTTGATGAATAGTTTTTCTATCAATTGAAATGCAAAACTGAATAATATTAAACTTGTCTGAAAGACTGTTTTTTGTACTATCTGAAAAAATGTCGCTCATTTTTCTTCCGGTTTTTTCATATATCTCTAAAGCTCTAATTATTCTAACTTCATCGTTTTTATGAATTTTCGTAGCATAATCAGGATCTATTTTATTTAGTTTCTTATACAAAAAGAAATCATTGCCATTAGATTGCAATTTTTTAAGACTTTCTCTGAATTCTTGATCTCTTTCTGGTAAATTATATATACCTGAGTATAGTGATTTAAAATACATCATCGAACCTCCAACAAATATTGGAAGTTTATTTTTGCTATGAGTTATTTCAATAATCTTTTTTGAATATTTACAGAAATCTGAAACATTAAAGACTTCATTTGGACTAACAATGTCAATTAAATGATGGGGATATTTTTCAAGAACATTTTTATTTGGTTTTGCGGAGCCAATATTACAATCTTTATATACCATTACAGAGTCAACACTGATTAGCTCGACTGGAAATTTTTTTGCTAATTTAAGAGCTAAATCTGTTTTTCCAGATGCAGTGGGCCCGAAAAGAAAGACTATTGGTTTATATGATTTATTTATTTCAGAGCATCCTCATTCATTTCACCTGTTCTAATTCTTACAACTTCATCTATAGGTGAAATGAAAATCTTACCATCTCCAATTTTTCCAGAAGCAGATGATTTAATAATTATATTTTTTACTTCGTCTATCATTTCATCGGTAACAGCTATTTCAATTTTTATTTTAGGTAGAAAATCAATAGTATATTCCGCTCCTCTATATAGTTCTGTATGACCTTTTTGTCTTCCAAAACCCTTAACTTCTGTCATTGTCATTCCAGAAACGCCAATTTCGTCGAGTGCAGCCCTTACTTCTTCAACTTTAAAGGGTTTTATTATTGCTGTTATTAGTTTCATGTTTTACAAAATCTTGTATATATTTATATTGTATTTCTGTTGAGCCCCTATTTTTAGCCACTACATCACTAGCATTATCTACCATATTAATTCTATATTCATTATTATTAAGTAATTCTTTGAATGCGCTCGACAGCTCTTTGTATGAATTAAGTTGTATACATGCATTTTTATCATTAAATATATTTACGATATCTTCAAAATTTTTCATGTAAGGACCAACTATAATAGCGCATTTGTTATTTGCAGGTTCTATAAGATTATGTCCTCCATATTTTTTAAATAAGCTTCCACCTATAAAAGCTATTTCTGCATGATCGTATAATATATTTAACTTTCCAGTAGCATTCAAAATAAATGCATCAGCGTTCTCAGTATCTATATTTAAATGCGATATAATTTTTGCAGATAATTTTCTTTTTTTGAAAATTTCTATGACAGAACTTGCTCTTTCAGGATGTCTTGGTACTAGTATCATTTTTAAATTTTGAAAATCTTCTAATAACTTACAATAAGAATCAATTACGATTTCCTCTTCTCCTTTATGTGTACTTGCAGCAAGAAGATATTTACTATCATTATTAATTCTGATCGATGAAGTAGATTTTTTAAAAATTGCATCAAATTTTATTGATCCAACTTGTTTAATGTTATCTTTTGAAACACCAATCTGAATAAATCTTTCTACATGTCGCTTGCTTTGAGCTAAAACTATGGAAATTTTATTTAGGACATTTTTTGCAAAAAGTTTTAGTAACAAATATTTTCTAAGTGAAGACTCTGACAATCTAGCGTTTGATAAAATTATGGGGATCTTTCTTTTAGATGCGATTGAAATCATCGAAGGCCATATTTCTGTTTCAAATAAGATTAGACAGATTGGATTAAACTTTTTGAAAAAAAAAGTAACAAATACAAAAAAGTCCCATGGGGCGTATACGATGATTATTTTATTTCCATAAAGTTTTTTTGCATGTCGTAAACCTGTCGGAGTAGATACAGTAAGAATTATTTCATTATTATCAATAAATTTTCTTAATAGTTGCTCCGAGCCAATTACTTCACCTAGACTTACTGCATGAAACCATACAAGGTTTCTTTTTGAAGATTCTTTGTATAATCCAAATCTATTGGATAAATTATATAAATAATCTGTATCTTTAAAGCCCTTAACCGCAATTCTTGTTACCATAATAGGTAATAGCATTAATAAAACTAAGTTATAAATTAATAACATCATAAAATTTTGAATAATCTAATAACGTAATGATACATCTTAATATCAAATGAATAATGCTTTATTAATAATTCTTGTTAAATTATGGAAATTAATTGTTTTTTTGCCATTAAAATTTCAAAATTTAATTGCAGTGATTTTAGGTTATTTAATCTCTTCAATTCCAATCAAAAGGAACAGAATCAGTAAAGTAAATATTGATTTATGTTTCAAGGATTTGAGTCAAATAGAAAGATTTAAAATTTATGATAAAAATAAAAAAGCATTTGCAAAAGTTATTTTCAATACAGGGATTGCATGGTTTTGGTCGGATAATAAAATCAAAAAGAATATTCCCTATAAAATTAATGGTCTACAAAATTTAATAATTAATCAAAATTCTGATACTGGTATTTTATTATTTTTTAAACATTCACTTCACCTTGAGCTTGATTCAAGAATCCTTGCAATGCACGCTGAGATTTATGGTATTGAAAGAGAGCATAACTCAAAAAAATTTGAAGAAATTCAAAAAATGGGCAGACTTAAGAGTATGATGGGAATTACAGACAGAGAAAACACTTTTACATTTATGAGATGGTTAAAAAAAGGTAAGACTGTTTTATATGCTCCAGATCAAGATTATGGAATCAAAAAATCTGTTGTAGCAAATTTTTTTGGAATTCCAGCTGCCACAGTTAAAGCACCACAAAAAATCATAAAAAAAACAGGATGCAAAACTTTTTTTATAAACTCTTTTTATGATGCAGATATTCTTACATTAAATATCGAAGAAATTAGTATTGATCAGTCATCTGTTGAAAATTTTTGTGAGCAATTAAATTTATACATCGAAGAAAAAATAAAAATGCATCCTCATGAGTATCTTTGGCAACACAGAAGATTTAAATCGACATTGGGAAAAAATAATATTTATCAATGAATTTGAATGAAATAAAAGAAATAAAGGGATTCATGCCAAATCACGAGGGTATGGCCCTGTACAAATGGGCACAAAAATTTTCAAAATTAGGCCATATTTTAGAAATTGGCACATATTGTGGTAAATCTTCAATATATTTATCTTTTGGAGCAAAAAAAAACGATAAATATGTTTATACAATTGATCATCATAAAGGTTCTGAAGAGCATCAATTTAATGAAGAATATTTTGATCATGAGATATATGACAAACTTAACAAAAGAATTAACACTTTTCCTTTTTTAATTAGAAATATAAATAAGTTTAAAATAAAAAATATAGTTCCTATCATTGGAACATCAGTAGAAATCTCCTCAAAATGGCAATCACAAATAAGCATGTTATTCATTGATGGAGGACATTCTTTTGAGTCCGCTAATAATGACTATGAACATTGGGAACCAAAAATCGTCAATGGTGGTTGTCTGGTAATACATGACATATTTGAGAATCCTGATGAGGGTGGTCAAGCACCTTATGAAATTTATCAAAAAGCTCTGCAAAATAATTATAAAATCTACGAAAGAGTTGACACAATAATTTGTTTAATAAAGGGATAATTGATTCTCTAAAAATAAATTTGAAGCATTTGAGAAATTAAGGACGGTATCTGCCGCAATTATTAGGGCAGCTGAAGTCCAACTTGGCTTTTCATTTGGCCAAAATATATTCTCTTCATACTGCCATCCCATATAAGGTATTTTATTTTCATCAGTAATATTTAAGACATCTGTAAGTAGCTCAACAGACTTTTCTTGATCACCATAAATCATTAACGAAATTATAAATTCAGATGTTTCAGCAACTGTCACCCACGGTTCTTCAATAACGCATTGAATTCCAATATCTTTTACGTAAAAATCTTTAAAAATTTTATCCAAGTACGATTTTATTTCATTTTGATCTAGACATCCTGACAAAATTGGATAATAAGAGTCCATCGAAAATCTTTTTCTATCTTTGCAAATGTCAAATTTTCCAACTGGATTTTTTATGGCATGTGATAATAACTCATAAGATTTAATCCAATTTTTTAAATTTTTATCTTTTTTTAATATTTTTGAAATTGCTAATCCACATTCTATACTTTTAAGTATTGAAGAAGATCCTGTTATCAAAAAGTCATTTTCTATCTCTCCATATTTATCTATAGACCATGGTATTGTTCCATTATTAATCTGAAGATTAAGTGAAAAATTTATAGCTGATTCGATTGCTGGCCATAACTCTTCTAAAAAATCTTTATCAAGAAAAATTTTGTAAAAATGTAATGCCGCTACAGAAATATATGGCCCAAAGTGAGTCGGTTTATTTTTTTCAACAGGAACTTCGTTTTTATATTTTGCAAACCAACTGCCATCAGAATTCTGATTTTTTATTAGCCATGAAAAAGCAAGTTTAGAAGCAACGTATTCATTTGAGAAACTTAAGCCCATGATAGATTCCATATGGTCCCAAGGATCATGAAAACCGTCATCGTCAGAGGGTATTGCTCCAGATTCATATTGCATACTTTTTATATATCTACCAAGATTTTTAAAATGCGCAATATCTAAGTCTTTTTTGATGAAAAGTCTTTTTGGATAATACATTCTAAATCTTTTTAAAGTACATAGAAAAACTCTTTCCCATTATTGGATTCATTAATTTATCAATGTTATCAATAATTCGGGGTTTTTTTAGAATATGTCTCTCAAGTATTTTTTTGTAAACTTTTACTAATAAATTTTTTTCTTGAGATTTCCAAAAGAAACATCTTAACCACCAATAAGGACTATGAATTGAATGAAATTTTTCAGAAGATAAAAATATGAAACCACGACTCTCTATCTCATGAATAAGTTTTTTTTGATCAAAAATTCTTAAATGTCCTCCAGGCTGATTTTGATATTCCTTTGATAAATACCAACAAATTTTTTCTGGCCAAAAGGCAGGCACACTCGCAAAAAACTTTCCCCCTGGCTTTAATACTCTATTAATTTCAATGACTGCGTCGTTATATTCATGCAAATGTTCTAAAACCTCAGAACAAACGATTAAATCAAAAGTATTATCTGGAAAAGGTAAAGAATATGCTGATCCTTTGATAAATTCTGCACCTACCTCTGATATGGATTCAAAGTAAGAATATCCCTTCTCAGCTTTTTTTAACGAATCGTCATCCATATCAAGGCCAACACATTTCATCATTGGATATTCCTGCATTACACCAAATATATGTCGTCCTTCACCACATCCAACATCAAGCATTGATCCATTACGGTTAAGAGTATATTTTTTGAAATTAAAAGTTAGCATTTTTGAATTTTTCTATTGTACTTAGAATAATTTTCTCATATTCTTCTGTTATCTTTAACCAATTAAAATTTTGGATTATATGTTGTCTTCCATTACGCGCAATTTCTTGATATTTGGGATAATCTAGAAAAATTTCCTTAACACCATTAGATATCATTTTCTCATTTTTTGGTTCAATTAGTTTTGCATAATCTGAAGTAAGTTCAGGAATCGATGAAATATTTGTTGCAATTAAAGGAATCTCACAACTCATTGCTTCAATAACAGGATAACCAAAACCTTCATATAATGAACTTACTATCGCTATTGAACTGGAAGCATAAAGTTCTCTAATCTGAAATTTAGATAGGCTTGATTTAAATATAACATTATCCTCCAGTTTTAATTTTTTTATCAGTCTTTGAGTATGTCCATCCTTTTTAATCTTTCCAATTACTACTAAATGAATTTTTGGAAAATCTTTTTTTAGAATCTTTAATGCTTTTAATGAATAATCAAGGCCTTTTATTGGCACGTCAGCACTAGATGTAGTAATAAGTCTGAATTTATTTCTTGGGAAATTTTTAATTGGTGAAAACTCTGTTGTGTCCAAACCATTATTGATAACAGTTATATTTTTCTTATCGCATTTAAATTCATTTATGATTCCATGTTTTGAACTATTAGACGGAGTAACGATTCTATTAATTTTAGGTGCTACTTTTTTTTGCATTTTTAAGAATGAATACCACCTATATCTTGAGATTCTAAATTTAATTTTCTTTGATGATTCCAGTTCATGTTTATAATCAATCGTTATAGGGTGATGGATAATTTCTATAAATGGAAATCTTTTTTGAATCTCTAACATTCCATAACTGATAGATTGATTATCTATTATCAAATCATACTTTTTGATTCCATCAAGAAACTTATTTGCTCGAGTACCAAAAGTTTTAGGTTCTGGAAAACCACCTAGCAAAACCGAAAAAAATTCGTAATAATCATCAACTTTTTTATTTTTTTTTATAAGAAGTTTTTTAAGTCTATCCCAAAAGGAAAATGTTTCAAATAAATCTAATCCTGGGAGTTTGATTAGATTGACTTCTTCATGCAAGTCAGGATAAGGAGGTCCAGATATTACATCGATATTGTGACCCATTAAATTTAAAACATATGAAATATCTCTTACATAAACACCTTGACCTCCGCCAAAACGAGCACTTCGATAACTTAATATTGCTATATTTAATTTTTGCAAAAGGATATTTAATTAATTTTTGTTAGCCAGCTATGATATTTAACATCCTCACCAGAAATTATCTGCTGAAATTTATTTTGGAGTTCTTTTGTAATATCACCTCTTTTACCGTTAGCAATCATCTTATTATCTAACTTTGAAATTGGTGTAATTTCAACTGCAGTGCCTGTAAAAAAAGCTTCATCAGCATTTAATAAATCTTCATAGCTAATATCTTTTTCATATACTTTAAATTTTAAATCTTTTGCAATTTGGATAACCGACTGACGTGTTATTCCGTTTAAACAATGTTCAGTTGTGGGTGTAAAAATTGATTGATCTTTAACAATAAAAATATTTTCGCCACTTCCCTCAGATATAAAATCATTTTTATCTAACATTACTGCCTCGTCAGCTCCATTATCCAGAGCCTCATGAAGGGCCATGGTATTACTAAAATATGTCCCTATTATTTTATTACCTGAATGAAGGGGATTTTCATACTGTCTATGTGAAGATTTAATAACAGATATGCCATTTTTCTTTGCCTCAGGATCCATATATGAGGGCCACTCCCATGATGCAATAGCCACATTTACACTTAAATCCTTTGCACGCAAGCCTAAACCCTCATTTCCTAGATAAACTATAGGCCTTATATAACCTTCATTTAGATTATTTTTATTTAGAGTGTCACACTGTGCTTTATTTATTTCTGATTGAGAAAAAGGTATTTTAATACCTATTCTGGATGCAGCGTTGAAAAGTCTTTCGGTATGATCAATAAGCCTAAAAATAGCTGCTCCATCTCTTGTTTTATATGCTCTCACTCCTTCAAATACACCAGTACCATAATGGAGAGTGTGCGACAAAATATGCACATTTGAATGATCCCAGCTCTCAAAAGAACCGTTTTTCCAAATATATTTATTTTGAGTATTAATAAACACGTTTCAAGATATAATTATGATTATTTATTATTGCAAAATCATTAGTATAACTAAAGAAAAATGGCAGAAATAACAAAATCAATTTTCAGAGAATATGATATTAGAGGCATCTATCCTATTGAAATAAATGAGGAAGTAATAATTCACATAGCAAAAGCAATATCCATTAAATGTAACAATGAGAATGTTTCTGAAATTTGTATTGGAAGAGACGGAAGAAATTCTAGTCAATCATTATCAGATGCTCTTGAAAAATCACTCTCAAATTTTGGCGTCAATGTTGAAAATATTGGGCTTGTAACAACTCCTTTACTATATTTTGCATCCAAAAAAAATAAATCTAAAAGTGGTGTGATGATAACCGGCAGTCATAATCCAAAAGACTATAATGGTTTAAAACTTGTAATAGATGATAAACCTGTTTCAGGCAATGAAATATATGAACTTATTAATCAAAATATAGTTGAATCTATTCATCCCGGAAAGATATCCAGAAAAGATATTAGGGACTTGTACATAAAAGAGGTCATCGAAAATATTCAAATAAAAGATACTAAAAAACTAAAAGTTGTCATAGATTGTGGTAATGGTGCAGCTGGATGCATCGCTCCAAAATTATTTCAAGAATTAGGCTGTGATGTTATAGAACTATTTACAGAAATTGATGGTAATTTTCCAAACCATCATCCTGATCCAGGTAAACTGGAAAATCTTTCAGATATAATTAATAAAGTTCAGTCTTCTAAAGCGGATCTTGGTTTAGCTTTTGATGGTGATGGTGATAGAGTTGGTTTAATTACAGATACCGGAGAGGTTGTTTTTCCAGACAAGATAATGATGATCCTCAGTGAGGATATTCTCAAAAAAGAAAGGGGAACTATAATATTTGACGTTAAATGTTCAAATGCTCTTCCAAATTTGATCAAGAGTCTTAATGGGAAACCAATCATGTCGCCAACAGGACATTTTCATATTAAAAATGGCATTAAAGAGCATAATCCACTTTTGGCGGGTGAAATGAGTGGCCACATATTCTTTAATGATAAATGGTATGGATTTGACGATGGTCATTACTCTGGAGCAAGAATTATTGAAATTATTTCAGCTAAAAATGAAAGCATTTCCTCAATTAATAACAAACTCCCAAAGTTATTTTCGACTCCAGAATTAAATATTACAGTTACTGACGAAACTAAGTTCAAAATTATTGAAGAATTTTCTGCTAAATGTAAATTAGATGGAGAAAAAATTACTATCGATGGTTTAAGAATCAACTTCAAAAATGGGTGGGGTTTAATAAGAGCATCAAATACAACCCCGAAATTAGTTTTAAGGTTTGAAGGAAATTCTCAAAGCGATCTCGAGGCTATTCAAAAAGATTTTATGAATGAACTTTCTCGCATTTGTCCTGATATTGATATAAATTTAGATTAAGAAATGAAAAAAGATAGAAAAAATATTATCTTAGAATCACTTGCTAGCTTGTTAGAAGAAAGAAATTTATCAAAAATAACTACCGCTGCACTCGCTGAAAAATCACAAATTACTGAAGCAGCTTTATACAGACATTTCCCAAGCAAAAGATCGATTTATGCTGAACTTTTTTCTTTTTGTGATGATACTGTCTTTGCAAAATGTAATGAGTTGAAGAAAGAGAAAATTTCTTCAAAAGATAAAGTTAAAAAAGCATTTATATTTTTTATTATTTTTATAGAAAAAAATAAAGGATTTGCAAGATTACTATCAAGAGAAGCTCTTTCTTCAAATGAACAAAATGTAAGTGAAAATGTTAATCAGTTTTTCGAGAGATTTGAATTAGTGTTGAGACAAATTTTAAAAGAAGACGAAAAAAATTTGTTAACTCAGCCTGGCATTTCTGCTCAATTGATTATTACTGTCCTTGAAGGAAATATAGGAAGATATATAAGATCAAAATTTAAAGATTCTCCATCAAATTACATTGAAAATATTTGGAATCTTTTATCTTCAAATATTTTTAAAAGTTAATTTATGTTTTCATCCAAAAACAACTCAAAATAAAAATTATCCTCAGTGTCTGAATCAATTTCTCCTGTTGACTTGTTAACTCTTACAAAGGATACATTTTCAGGTATTGAGTTTTTCTGGATTTCAAGATTTTTTAACTTAAAGTCCATATAATTCAACCAAATTGGTAATGCAATAGTTGAGCCATATTCATTTTCGCCTAAAGATGAAAAATCATCAGTGCCGACCCATACTGTAGTCACAAGATCTTTGTGAAATCCAGAAAACCATGTGCTCACTGAATTATTTGTAGTGCCTGTTTTGCCAGCAATATCATCTCTATTAAGAAAACTTGATTTTCTTCCAGCAACTCCATTCTTCATAAACCCCTTTAGTGTATCTTCCATTAAGTAAGCGATTCTTTTATCTATCACTCTTTCAGAGTTATTAATTGGATTAATTAAATAATATGGTCTATTTATGTTTATCTCTTGAGTGTCTAGCCAAGGAAATGCAATTATTTCATTGTCAATTTGAGAATTAAAATTCTTTTGTGAAAAAATAATCTTACCATCTCTATCTATAATTTTATCAATAAAGTGAATATTTGAAATATATCCATCATTTGCAATAACACTATAAGCTCTTACCATTTCTATTGGAGAAAAGTTTCCTGACCCTAAAGCTAAGGATAAATCTTTTGGAAGTCGTGATTTTTCAAAGCCAAATTTTTTCAAGTAATCATGAGATTTTTCAATTCCAAGTTCCCGTAAAAGTTTTATTGAAACAATATTGACAGATTTTATTAAAGCATCTCTCAACGATATTGGACCATAGAATTCACCTGTATAATTTTCAGGCCTCCAGGCACTCTCTAGATTCTCGTCTTCAAATATAATTGGTGCGTCATTAATTAGGGTTGATAGATTATACCCATTTGCAATACCTGCAGAATAAATGAATGGTTTAAAACTTGATCCAGATTGAGGAAAAGATGAGCTAACTCTGTCAAAATTACTATCATTAAAATTCTTACCTCCAACATAGGCAATTACCTCTCCAGTTTCTGGATCTATTGAAATCAGAGAAGCTTCAACCTCAGGAACTTGATCAAGTGATAAATAATCATCATTTTTTTTTAAATATATAAAATCTCCAAAATTAAGAAAATCATTGAATCCATTTGGCACTTTACCAAGCTCATTGATAGATATCTTTTCTCTTGCCCATTTATAATCGTCACTCCAAAAAGCATTTTTAAGCTCAAAATTCTCATCAATTGCAATAATCTCTTTTTCTGAAATACCCACTACAACTGCTTTAATATATGACTCATAAAATGAGTACGAATCGAAAATATTTCTTAATTTATTTGAAATATGGTCCTCATTAAGATTAATGTTGCTTAAATTTGAGTTATCAAATAAAAAATCAATGTCTAAATTTTTCAAAAGCATAATTTGTTGATCTGAAAAAATATTTTCATAATTATCAGATTTTCTCCAACCATGTCTCTTGTCATATAAAAATAAGTCTTTTAGTACACTTTCATGTGCAACTTTTTGTGACTTTGAATCAATAGTTGTATAAACAGACCAACCGTTTTTATACGCATTAAGGCCATATCTTCTTATTACTTCTTGTCTTACTAATTCCGCTATATGTTTTGCTTTAATATCATATAGGTTGATATTGTTTGCAATTTTAATTTCTTTCGAAATTGCACTTTTATATTCTTCATCACTAATATAACCAAGCATAAACATTCGAGATAAAATCCAGTTTCTTCTTTGAAGAGTGCGCCTTGGATTTTTTACAGGATTTATTCTTGATGGAAGTTGGGCAATTGCCGCAATTGTAGCAGATTCATCAATACTTAGATTTTCTAAAGTTTTATTGAAATATGTATTAGCAGCCGCCTCTATTCCATAAGATCTATTCCCTAAAAAGACTCTATTTACATATAGCTCAAAAATTTCTTCTTTCCCTAAATTGCTTTCAAGCTCTAATGCTAAAAATATTTCTTTAATCTTTCTAGAAATTGTCTGTTCGGGAGTCAATAGGTAACCTCTTACAACTTGCATAGTAATTGTGCCACCACCACCTTCACATCCAGAGGGCCTCATACATCTCATAAATGAACGAATAAGACCTGTGTAACTTATGCCCTGATGATTAAAAAAGTTGTCATCCTCAGCTGCCAAAAAAGCACTTTTTATATGATATGGAATTTCATCAAAATTTTTAGCCCTTCTTTTTATTTCGCCAAATTCTCCAATCAGGACTCCGTCTTTTGTCAAAACTTTTAGAGGCATTTGTAGTACAGATTCGTCTACATATTTGATTTCAGGCAAATTTGGCTTGGTAATAAAATACATGAAAATTATCGAGATAATTGACAGAATAGATGCAGAGATACTAATTAGAAAAAATGCTTTTATGAATTTTGGCATAAGTTATTTTAAATCTTAAACTTTTGATAATAAATCTTTTATGATTTAAAAAGTGTAATTTTTACTTTAAGTGTTAAAATTTCGCTAAAAATTTTATAACTATGAATATTTTTATTGTTGGTCCAATGGGTTCTGGTAAGTCTACTGTAGGCAAAATAATATCTGATGAATTATTTTTAGATTTTTTTGATACCGATGATGAGATTGAAAAAAGAACTGGTGCCTCGATAGATTGGATTTTTGACTTAGAGGGAGAATCAGGGTTTCGAAAAAGAGAATCTGAAATGCTAGATGAAATGGTGAAAAGAAATTCAATAGTTCTTTCAACTGGTGGAGGCATTGTCTTAGAATCCTCTAATAGAGAGCTATTGTCTTCAAGAGGAACAGTTTTTTATTTATCAACACCAATATCTGTTCAAGTTGAAAGAACAGCCAAAGATAAAGATAGACCTCTCTTAAAAAACGGTGATCCTGAAAAAATATTATCTAAGCTCCATGATGAAAGGAAAGAATTTTATAAATCCGTTTCAGATCATATTGTTGAAACTGAAGATAAATCTAGTCAAGAAGTTGCTTCTGAAATAATCAAGCTAGTTAAAAGTTAATTATGTCAATAATTTCAGCAGGTAAAGGTAAGTCAAAATATAATATTCATATTGAAGATAAAGAATTATCAAAGAATCTCATTAATAGATATCTCAATAAACATAGTAAAATTTTAGTTGTTACTGATAGCGGCATTCCAAAAAAATATTTAAAACACCTAAAGTCTAATATCAATAACAAAAGTATACATATTTTTACCTTGCCCAAAGGTGAAAAATCAAAATCTTATTATTCTTATAAAAAAATAATTAATGAGCTCTCTAAATTAAAATTTGATCGTAGCGATTATTTAATTGCATTTGGTGGCGGTGTTGTTGGGGACATAACAGGATTTGTAGCATCGACTTATTTAAGAGGTATTAGCTACATTCAAATACCTACTACTCTATTGGCACAAGTTGATTCATCTGTAGGAGGAAAAACAGCAATAAATATTCCACAAGGCAAAAATCTCGTAGGTGCATTTTATAATCCTAAATGCGTATTAATTTCTACACAATACTTAAGGACTTTATCTGAGGATGAGTACAAATCAGGTCTTGGTGAAGTCATAAAATATTCATTCATTGGAAATAAAACATTAAAAAAAATTATAGAAGACAAATCAAAGCAAATTATTGAACGAAAGGAATCAACTTTAAAAATTGTTATAGAGCAATCAATAAAAACAAAGGCAAAAATTGTAACTAAGGATGAAAAAGAATCTGGTATCAGAGCAATACTAAACTTTGGACACACATTCGGACATGCTATTGAAGCATATAAAAAATACAAAAATATAACTCATGGCGCTGCTATAGTACTTGGAATGATTATTGCCTCTAAATTATCACTTTATGAGGGATATATAAAAGATGATCAGTTAAAAAAAGTGTTAGATATTATTGATTCATTAGAATTAGAATCTGACTATAGCAAATATAATTATGCAAAATTAAAGCCGTTTATGGCTAAAGATAAAAAAGTTTCTAATGGGAAACTAAATTTAGTTATGATTGATAAAAACTTTAATGGTTTTTTAACATCGAAATATAACTTAAAAAATATTAAAAAAGTTTTAGGTTAAGCTGCATTCGCAGTTGTTGCCTTTAAAAGATCTTGAATGTTTGAAGCTGCAGGGATTACAAGCCAAAAATTAGATTCAAATCTGTCAAAGTCCTCTAAAATCTCTTTCGCCTTTTGACTGTTAGTATACTTGTAATGATTAGATAATATTTCTTTTAAATGTTTTCTATGGGGCTGCATCTCCTCAGTTGTGATCCTCTCCAAACCTACTAAGCCTCTATTACATTTATCAAAAAATGTTCTGTCTTCATCTAAGACATATGCAAATCCTCCAGTCATGCCTGCAGCAAAATTTAAGCCAACATCTCCAAGAACAGTAATATGTCCTCCAGTCATATATTCACAACAATGATCTCCAGCACCCTCAATAACTGCTTTCGCACCTGAATTCCTTACTCCAAATCTTTCACCAACAGAACCTGATACATAAATTTCTCCACCTGTTGCGCCGTACAAACAAGTATTACCAGCTAGAATTGTCCTATTATCATTAAATGCAAAATCTGAATCATTTTTTATAACAATTCTTCCACCATTCATTCCTTTCCCAACATAATCATTTGCATCACCATTTAATAATAAATTTAAGCCATTAGCATTCCAACATCCAAAGCTTTGGCCAGCAGATCCATCAAAACAAAGTTCAATACCTTCACTAAGTCCATCTTCTCCATAAATTGATGCGATCTTACCAGAAATGTTTGCTCCAACTGATCTATCAGTATTGGATATTTTGTAAAAAAATTTTCCTTTCTTATCATTTTTGATGTTCTGTGTTACGTCAGATAGTATTGTCTTAGATAGACTGGCCTTGTCCCAAGGATTATTTCTAGACACTGTGCAATAGTGAGATTCGGTATTATTTTTATCGGTGTATAAAATTCCGGATAAATCTATATTTTTAAGGTAATCTTCGATATCTTCAAGTTCATTTAGATATTGAGTTTGTCCAATAATATCTTCAAGCTTTTTAACTCCAAGCTCAGCTAAATATTTTCTGACATCATCTGCAATAAAATTGAAGTAATTAATTACACGATCTTTTTCTCCAACAAAATGCTGGTTTATTAGATCTTTTCTCTGTGTTGCAACTCCTGTTGCGCAATTATTTAGATGACATATTCTTAAGTATTTGCATCCCATTGCAATCATTGGTCCTGTTCCGAAACCAAAGGATTCTGCACCAAGCATTGCTGCTTTTACAACATCTAAACCTGTTTTCATTCCTCCATCAGCTTGCAATCTGATTTTATGACGTAATCCGCTATCTCTGAGACTTTGATGAGCCTCAGATAACCCAAGTTCCCAAGGTGATCCAGCATATCTAATGGAAGTAAGTGGGCTTGCTCCGGTTCCACCATCATGACCTGAAATCGTAATAAGATCTGCATATGCTTTTGCTACTCCAGAGGCAATTGTTCCTACACCTGGTTCAGAAACCAACTTGACTGATACTAATGCCTTTGAATTTACTTGCTTAAGATCAAATATAAGTTGTGCCAAATCTTCAATTGAATAAATATCATGATGAGGTGGAGGAGATATTAATGTGACACCAGGTGTAGAGTATCTTAATTTGGCAATAAGTTGATCTACTTTACCTCCAGGTAATTGACCTCCTTCACCAGGCTTAGCTCCTTGTGCAATTTTAATTTGTAATACTTCTGCATTTACCAAGTAATGAGGTGTTACTCCAAATCTTCCTGATGCAACTTGCTTGATTTTAGACATCTTATCAGTGGAATATCTTTCTTTTGCTTCACCGCCCTCTCCTGAATTAGATCTAGCTCCAAGAGAATTCATTGCCTGAGCAAGAGTTTCGTGAGCCTTAGGTGAAAGAGCTCCTAAGCTCATACCAGCAGAATCAAATCTTTTTAAAATTTTATCTGAAGATTCAACTTTTTTAAGATCTATTTTTTTATTTGATTTAGTAATCTTGAGAATATCTCTCAACATTGCAGGTGGTCTATGATCAACTAAGTCAGCATACTCATTATATATTTCACTTGATCCACTTGAGACTGCTTCTTGAAGTTTTTTAACAATTTCAGGATTATATGTATGATATTCTCCTCCATGAACATATTTGAGAAGGCCTCCTACACTTATATCAGATAAGTTAGATTTTGCATATTCTGTTAACTTCTTATTCTCAGCATCAAGGTCACTGAAATTTTTTCCACCAATTCTGCTTATAGAATTTGTAAAACATAAATCCACAATATCTTTACCTAGACCTACAATCTCAAATAGTTGAGATCCTCTATAACTTGATATCGATGAAATACCCATTTTAGATATTATTTTTAGTATTCCTTTATTAATGCCTTTTCTATATCTTGCACAGTTTTCATGAGCCATTCCTTTGATTTCATTTCTGTCAGATAAATCTAGAATAGTTTGATATGCCAGCGAAGGATACACAGCAGTAGCTCCAAAACCAATTAAACATGCTATTTGATGAGTGTCTCTGGCAGATGATGAACTAACAACGATGTTAGCATCAGACCTTAATCCAAGATTAACCAATTTCTGGTGAACACACCCAACTGCTAGCAAGGCATTGATGGGATACTTTTTACCAGATGGCAATTTTTCTACAAGGTGTATTATTACTTTTCCTTTTTTAACGTAACTAACAACTTGATCCTGAAGTTTAATAAGGGCCTTTTCAAGTGTAGTTTTCTCATTATATTCAAGACTAATTTCAACAAATTCGAAGTGTTTATTATTTAATATAGATTGCAATTTCTTAAAAGAAAGAACAGGTGAAGTTGTAACAAGTCTTTTAGCATGATCAGGTGTCTCATCAAAAACATTTAATTCAGGACCATAACAAGTTTCAAGTGACATAACGCTAGCCTCTCTCAAGGAATCTATTGGAGGATTAGTTACCTGAGCGAATTGCTGTCTAAAATAATCATATATTTGTCTGTGCATTTTGCTCATGACAGCTAAAGCTGTATCGTCACCCATGGACCCTGTTCCTTCATTTGACTCGACAGCTAATGGTTTTATTACAGATGTTCTTTCTTCTTTATGAAGTAAAAACATTTTTGAAGCAACTGATAAATCATTGCTAGGTATTTTGCTTAAGCCAGGCCCCTCGTACTTATCAAGGCTTGATTCAATGTATACAGTTTGTGTTTTTAACCACTCTCTATATGGAAGCTTATCTTTAAGGCCTTCATCAATCTGCTTCTCATCAATAATCAAACCAGTAAAAGTATTTATTGCAAGAATTCCACCAGGTGATACTCTTCCTTTCTTAATAATATTTTGATTATCTTCGGGATTAACACCGGTCTCAGATGCAATTGTGATGATATTATCTTTATCAATTTGATATCTGGCTGGTCTTAGTCCATTCCTGTCAAGCATACAGACTGCCCATTTTCCATCCGACATAACAATTCCTGCAGGTCCATCCCAAGGCTCCATGTGCATGGAGTTATACTCATGAAAACTTCTAATATCAGGATCAAGCAAATAAGAGTTTTGCCAAGCCGGAGGCATAACCATTCTTATTGCTCTAAATAGTTTAACTCCTCCCTTTAGGAGAATTTCTATCATGTTGTCTAATGCTGATGAATCTGAACCTGATTCATTTACCAATTCCTTAAATTTTTGAATTTTTGGAAGACGGGGACTTTTAAATTTTGATGATCTTGCTTTAACCCAATTTCTATTACCTCTAATTGCATTAATTTCTCCATTGTGAGCTAATAATCTAAATGGTTGTGCTAAATGCCAACGTGGATGAGTGTTTGTAGAAAATCTTTGGTGAAAAACACAAATTGATGACTTCATATTTTTAGATTTAAGATCTAAGTAAAAATCTTTTATTGCATCAGGCAACATTAATCCTTTGTAGACAATTGTTTTTGAAGAAAAACTACTAAAATAGAATTTCTCATCATTTGAGTGAATTTCTTCAATTAATTTTCGAGCTTGATACAAGTTAGTTTCAAATTTTTCTTCATAAAAAACCTTATCTGTAGATTGGATAAAAAGTTGGTATATATTAGGTAAACAATTTTTTGCTATTGATCCTAGGATATCTTTATTAGTGGGAACTGACCTTAAAGCGCTTAATTTTAAATTCTCACTTTTAAGGATCTTTTTAATCTTAGGTATGTCTACCTCAATTTGTTTGCTTGTAAATACTTGAGCGATAGCAAATTCATCAGTAATTTTTATATCTTGCTCTTTGGATAGAATATCAATGAAGAATTTCTTGTCTAAATCTAGAAGCAAACCACAACCATCACCTGTTTTTCCATCAGCACCAATGGCTCCACGATGAGTCATACTTTTAAGAGCATCAACAGATTTTGTAATGATTTTATGAGACTTTTTACCGTTTATGTTAGCAATTAAACCAAACCCACAGTTATCTCTAAAATCGTTCTTTGAAATTAATTTAGACATATATTATAAGTATGAGGTGAGATCATATCATATTAAACTATCATTTGCTAAAAAAAAGTGTCATACTATGTCATACACAAATATTTAAAATGGCCAATAAAAATAAGCAATATAGAATTGAGAAAGGACTTTTGTTGTTTACACAACCAAGATCTCCTTATTTTTATGGAAAAATAAGGTTAAAAGGTAAATATCACACAAAATCTTTCTCTCCAATCTCAGATTTTAACAAAGCTAAAGAAAAGCTTTATGAATGGAAAAATGAGCTAATAAATAATTCCTCTGACTTAACCTCTATGAGTATAGATAGAAATCAATATACTGACTTCAAAGAACTAAATAATAATTTCCAATTTCTTGATGTCGGAAGATTTGATCCTTCTAAAAAATCTGTTGAGGAAAGAAAAATCAATTTTGTTGAGATTTATGGTGAATACAATCAATCACAAGCATCCAATCAGGCTCATAGATGTTTAGACTGTGGCAATCCTTACTGCGAGTGGAAATGTCCAGTTCATAATTACATACCTGATTGGTTAAAACTTGTTAATGAAGGAAATATTCTTGAAGCAGCAGACCTATGTCACTCAACAAATAGCTTGCCAGAAGTTTGCGGAAGAGTATGTCCTCAAGATCGATTGTGTGAAGGAGCATGTACTCTTAATGATGGATTTGGTGCAGTTACTATAGGTTCGATCGAGAAATATATAACTGAAAAAGCATTTGAAATGGGTTGGAAACCAGATTTATCAAATAGAAAATGGAAGAATAAAAAAGTTGCAATTGTAGGTTCAGGGCCTGCTGGAATTGCATGTGCAGACGTCTTAACAAGGGCTGGAATTCATAGTCATGTTTATGAGAGAAATGAGGAAATTGGTGGATTGCTTACTTATGGTATTCCAGAATTTAAATTAGAGAAATCTGTAGTAAAAAGAAGAAGAAAAATTCTTGAGGAAATGGGGATTAAATTTCATATGGGAACTGAAGTTGGTAAAGATATTAAATTTAAGAAGCTATATGAAAAATATGATGCAGTATTTTTAGGCATGGGAACCTATACATCTCTTGAAGGTGGTTTCAAAGGTGAGAAACTTCCAGGTGTATACAAAGCAATTGATTATTTAATATCCAATACAAAAAAATTATTAAATATGAGATCTGGTAAATCTGAGTTTATAAATTTTAAGGGTAAAAAAGTTGTTATTTTAGGCGGAGGAGATACCGCAATGGATTGTAATAGAACAGCAATCAGACAAGGAGCTAAATCAGTTACATGTCTATATAGAAGAGATGAAAAAAATATGCCAGGCTCTAGACGAGAAGTTCAGAATGCAAAAGAAGAAGGCGTAGTATTTAATTTTAATATTCAGCCTATTGATATTCTTGGAAACGAAAAAGTTGAAGGTGTTAAAGTAGTTCAGACAGAATTAGGAGAACCAGATCAAAATGGAAGAAGAGTTCCAATCCCTATAAAGGGATCTGAAAGAATTTATGATGCAGATGTAGTCATTGTTGCCTTTGGTTTTAGAGCCAGTCCTGCTGAGTGGTTTACTGACTTTGATATTCAAACAAGAAAAAATGGCTTAGTTATTGCTGATGAAAATCAAAAATATAAATTTCAAACCTCTAATGAAAAAATATTTTCAGGTGGGGACATGGTTAGAGGCTCAGATTTAGTTGTAACAGCGATATGGGAAGGAAGAGAGGCGGCTAAAAGTATTATAAAATATGTCTCATAATGAACTTAGATTCCTCATTTCTAAAAGCGTTAAATAAAGAAAGTCTCCCGACACCTCCTATATGGTACATGCGTCAGGCTGGACGATACATGCCGGAGTATCAAAATGTTAGAAAAAAATTTAAAAATTTTTTAGATATGTGCAAACAACCAGATATATGTTGTGAACTTGCGTTACAGCCTATTAATGCATTTGAATTAGACGCTGCAATCCTTTTCTCAGATATCTTAACAATCCCTGACTCTTTTGGGCTAGGTGTGGAGTTTGTTGAAAAAGAGGGCCCAGTTTTTAAAAATCCTATTAGTAAAAGTACAGATATTAAAAATCTTAATCACTTTGATCCTGAGAGTTTAGATTATGTGTACAAAGCAGTTAGTAATATTAAAAACTCTCTGCCAGAAAATATCCCGTTAATTGGATTCTGTGGAAGCCCTTGGACATTAGCTGCATATTCAATTGAGGGAAGATCGTCAAAAGACTTTCAGAGGACATTAAGCTTTTTAGAATCAAATCAAAAAGATGTTCATGATTTATTAAAGAAATATACAGACGCATGTTTTTTATACTTAAGAAGGCAAGTACAGTCTGGTGCTGATGTGATTCAGATATTTGATTCTTGGGCAAATCTACTAACGAAGGAAGACCTTATTGAATTTTCTTTTAATTATATAAATTCTTTGATCTCAGCCTTAAAACTTGATCCTATAACAAAAAATATTCCAGTTATTATTTTTGCTCGAAATCCAAAATGTAACATCAAAGAATTAATTAACACTTCTGCTGACTGCATAAGTCTGTTCTGGTCAATGAATGATTTGAATTTTGAGGTAGCTAAAAATAAGGTTGCTATCCAAGGCAATCTTGATCCAAAAATTCTACTTGAAAGTGATGAAACAATAAAAAGGGAGACCTATAAAATTCTTGAAAGATTTAAAGAATATCCTGGTTATATTTATAACTCCAGATATTAGTCCCGATAAAATTAAATATTTAACAAATATTGTCAGAGAGTATTAGTTTTCCCACAATCTTATTAAACCCTCTTGAGTGCATGATGCAATAAGCTTCCCATCTCTTGAAAAAATAGAACCTCTTGAGAACCCTCTTGCATTTCTGGTTACAGGACTGTCTATAGAATATAAAAACCATCCATCTAAATCTAATTTTCTGTGGAACCACATCGCATGATCCAGACTAGCGTTTTGAAGATTTTTAGTTAAAAAGTTTACACCAACAGAATTATTGGCTGCGCCTAAAAGTCCCATATCTGATATATACAAAAGAAAGGCCTGTTGAATTACTTGATCCTTAGGGAGAGAGCCATCTGTTTTAATCCAAGTGTTTTTATATGGTGGCATTCTCTCTGGTTTAAAATAGTTTTGAGGCTCAACTGGCCGCATCTCAATTTCCCTTTGTTTTATAAACATTGGCATATCTTCTTTTTTCATCTTAAGTTCTTTAAGAATTTCTTCTCTGATTTCTTGCTCGCTTTTAAGTGATTCTGGCTCAGGGACATCTGGCATTTCAATTTGATGCTGAAGTCCTTTTTCTCTTTTCTGAAATGATATAGAGCAATTAAATATGACTTCACCTTCTTGTATAGCTTTAACACTTCTAGTGGTGAAGCTTTTTCCATCTCTTATTCGGTCAACCGTGAAAGTAATGGATTTATCCATATCTCCAGGTCTTAAAAAATAAGAATGATATGAATGAGCAAAATGCTCTACGTCAATAGTTTTATATGCTGCTATTAAGGTCTGTGCCATTACTTGGCCACCAAATATTCTCTTGTAACCTACATTTTTTCCATTCCAAGAAAATATATCCCTATCTATTTTTTCAAGCTCAAATAACTCTAAAGATTTTTTTAGAACTGATTTTTTATTCATAAGATTTAAGTTGCGCTCAGACCTCCATCTATTAACAATTCCGTCCCTGTTATAAAAGATGATTCATCAGATGCAAGAAAAACGGCTGCATTAGCAATATCTTTAGGTTCAGCAAGTTTTCTTATTGGAATCTGTTGGATAAGCTTCTGTTCAATGTTTCTCTCAGGAGCAGCATCAATCATGGTTTGCACCATTGCAGTTCTTGTAAATACTGGATGAATGGAATTACATCTAACTAGATTAGTGGTTTTAGAACAGTGAAGTGCTATTGATTTTGATAAAGAGGCAACAATACCAGACATTGAGGAAATATTTATAATTGAGCCATCTCCAGAGTCTCTCATTAGTTCAATGGCATGTTTGCAACCAAGAAATACTGAATCTAAATTTACACTATGCACTAATTTCCATGTTTCGATATCGGTAGATTCAATATCACCGCCATTACCAATACCTGCATTATTAACTAATATGTTTAGAGATCCGGATTTATTTTTAATATATTCAATTGCAGATATCCAGTCTTCAGACTTGGTCACATCTAAATTAATGCCTTGGCAAGATAGTTCGTTACATGTTTTTTTTAATTCGCTCTCATTAATATCACTAATAAATACAACTGCACCCTCTTCAATCATTGAATTGGCCATTTCCTTACCCAAGCCCTGGGCTGCACCTGTAATGAGTGCTACTTTTCCTTTAAGTCTTTCTGTCATAATAGATATATAATCAATTTAAGGTCACATCTTACATTGTTTGCAAAAAAACTAGAACTTTAATCTATCAAAAGGTAGGATATGCAGTCCTGAACGTATTAAATAAAGAAATGACAATAAATAAAGAAATTGATTTACCAAATAAACCTGATAATAAAATCAGTGTTGCTGATGTTTTTAATATTGATTCAAAGCTAACAGTTAAAGGTTTTGCAAAAAAAACAGCGTGGGTTCCAGAGATTGATAGCTCCTATGTATTTGATAAAGAGACAACTCTATCTATTTTGGCTGGATTTGAGCATAACAGAAGAGTAATGATTCAAGGCTTTCATGGAACAGGTAAATCTACTCACATTGAACAAATTGCAGCCAGATTAAATTGGCCATGCGTTCGAATAAATTTAGACAGTCACATCAGCAGAATTGATTTGCTTGGAAAGGATGCTATTAAACTAAATGATGGGAAACAAATCACTGAATTTCAAGAAGGTCTTCTTCCTTGGTCAATTCAAAATCCTGTTGCTCTTGTTTTTGATGAATATGATGCTGGTCGTCCAGATGTTATGTTTGTTATTCAAAGGATACTTGAAGTTGAAGGCAAACTTACTCTACTAGATCAAAATAAAATTATAAATCCTCATTCATCATTTAGACTTTTTGCAACAACGAATACTGTGGGCTTAGGAGATATGACTGGTCTGTACCATGGAACACAACAGATAAATCAAGGTCAAATGGATCGTTGGCATATTCTTTCAACATTAAATTATCTAGATCCCTCTCAGGAACTGAAGGTTGTGATGTCAAAACTTAATAACCTTAAAGGAGAAAAGAATAAAGAAATCATAAAAAACATGATTAAGCTTGCAAATTTAACAAGAGTTGGGTTTGCCAATGGCGATATTTCAACATTAATGTCCCCAAGAACAGTTATATCATGGGGACAAAATTTTAAAATTTTTAAGGACCTTGTTACATCATTTAATCTTACTTTTTTAAATAAATGCGATGATATTGAAAAGTCCATTATTTCTGAATACTTTCAAAGATGTTTTGATATTGAAATTGATAATGGAGAATCAGGCTCGGCTTCTTAATGAGTTGGACTAAAAAAAGAGAAAGATTGCATGAAGCAGCTGTATCTACAATTAGAGCTATTTCAAACAATAAAAAAATATCTTCCAATACAGGATTATCTCAAAGACCACCAACAAGCGATCATGTAGCTTTGCCTAATGTTCCAAGATCTTTTAAAGATTTAAATAAATGGCGAGGAGAATCTGATTTTCAAGCGTTTTGGCATTTAT